>Ga0137397_10001115_pt1 | contig 18735 bp, 15 predicted proteins | sample czorhiz116metaG_FD_106658 | JGI IMG/M metagenome (GOLD analysis project Ga0137397, IMG submission 106658) | Vadose zone soil microbial communities from Angelo Coast Range Reserve, California, USA - czorhiz1.16 metaG | ecosystem: Environmental > Terrestrial > Soil > Vadose zone | place: USA... | reverse complement strand
GTTGATCAGGTAGGACCCGACCGAGGCGACGATCATCATGATGCGCATGGCGAAGATCCAGACCAGCAGCTGGACCTGCACCGCGGGCTCCCGGACCGCCAGCAGGATGAAGCTGATCAGCGCCACTCCGGTGACGCCGTACGTCTCGAAGCCGTCGGCGGAGGGCCCGACCGAATCGCCCGCGTTGTCGCCGGTGCAGTCGGCGATCACGCCCGGATTGCGCGCGTCATCCTCCTTGATGTTGAAGACGATCTTCATCAGATCGCTGCCGATGTCCGCGATCTTGGTGAAGATGCCGCCCGCGATGCGCAGGACGGAGGCGCCGAGCGACTCGCCGATGGCGAAGCCGATGAAGCAGGGCCCGGCGTAGTCCGCCGGCACGAAGAGCAGGATGCAGAGCATCATCAGGAGCTCGATGCTGATCAGCATCGTGCCGATGGACATGCCCGCCTTGAGCGGAATGGCGTAGGTGGGGAATGGCTTCCCCTTCAGCGAGGCGAACGCGGTCCGCGAGTTCGCGAACGTGTTCACCCGGATGCCGAACCAGGCCACGCCGTAGCTGCCGGCGATTCCCAGCAGGCTGAAGACGAGGATGGTGATGACCTTGGCCGGCTCGAAATGCCGCAGCCACCCGAAGTACACCACCATGATCACGCCGATGAACGCCTCGAGGATGAGGATGAACTTCCCCTGGGTGATCAGGTACGTCTTGCAGGTCTCGTAGATCAGCTCGGAGACCTCGAGCATCGACTTGTGGACCGCGAGCTTCTTGAGCTGGCCGAAGATCACCATGCCGAAGATGAGGCCGAGGGCGCAGACGACCAGGCCGGCGAGGAGGAGCTGCCGGCCGGATATCCCGAGGAAGCTGACGCTGCCCAGGTCGGGCAGGATCAGCTTCGCCTCGTCGGCGCGGGCTGCGATCGGCAGGCAGAGAACGGCGACGGCGGTCAGGGTGCGAGTGATCTTCTGCATAGGGGCGTACGACTCCACCAAAGTTTTCGGGGCGCGCAAAATAGAGGGATTTGTTGGACAAGTAAAGCCAGATTTCAAGCGTGTTCCCGCCAGGCCGCTGCGGCCGAAGGCCGCTTTGCGGCTAAGCAGTTGCGCCTACGCCTTTGCTGCGTGTTCCCGAGCCCTACCTGCTCGCGGTCGTAGTCCCCGAAAGCCCGCTCTCGCGCGAGAGCGCCGCGAAGTTGATGTTCGCGAACCCGCTCTGGTTGCACGCGAACATCACCCGCTTGATCACCTTGAAGGGGATCCGCCGATCCGCCTGCACGTTCACCAGCCCCCGGAAGGGATGGTCGGGATCGTCCGCGTGGATGGTCTCGTACCGCCGCTTCTCGTCGCGCAGCACGTCCTCCAGCTCGGGGACGCCCAGGGCGTCGCCCTTGGCCAGGTCCACGGTGTTCAGCAACATCCGGCCGTCGAAGGTCACCGCTTCCGCCGAGACCGAGATCACCGGCGCGCGCTCGAGCTGCGCCCCGTGGTACGCGTCGGGCAGCCGGATGTCCTTGGACATGTAGAGCACTTCGCCGTTCGCGCTGAAGTTCATCAGGAGGAAGATGACGATGATGGTCATCACGTCCACCAGCGAGGTGAGCGTGAGCGCCGCGTAGACGCCGCGCTTGGCCCGCTGGAACTTCTTCCCGAGGACCTTGCTCTGCGCGATCCGGTCGCAGGGACGCTTGCCTGGAATGACGATGGCCATGGCCGTCCCCCTAGTTCACCGGCGCAACGGTCACGTTGCGCAGCTTCTCGCCCATCGCCGTGTCCACGGTCTCCACCAGGTCCGCGTACGCCACCGAGTCCTCCGGCTGCACGGTGATTGCGGTCTGGTCGGGGAGGCTCGTCTTCAGCGTCCTCAGCTTCTCGCCCAGCGACTTGCGGTCGAAGGCCCCGTTGACCTTGGGGATGTCGATGTTCGCCCCGGCCATGGTCAGCTGGTAGCCCTTGTCGTTCAGGAGCAGCCTCACGTCGATGGTGGTCTCCTGCCGGGTCTGCTGCTCCGGCGGTCCTCCGCTGCTGGAGATCTGAAGACCGGCGATCTGGGTCCAGACCGCCGTGATCAGGAGGAAGCTGATGCAGCAGGAGAGCAGGTCGATGAACGGCACGAGGTTCAACTCGGCGTCCAGCGACTTCTTCCCGCCTTTCCCGGTGTGTTCTTGTGGCGCCGCCCCAGCCATGGTGGTCTCTCCCTCGCCTTCCGGTCGCCTACTGCTGCGGCAGGTTGGCGGGGATCCGCATCTTGTCCTTGTTGGCCACGATCAGGTTCAGCACGCCGACCGACGTCTCGTTGATGTCGTCGATCATGTGCTGGGTGCGGCCCTGCAGGAGCGAGAAGGCCACCAGCGAGGGGATCGCGACGATCAGGCCGAACGCGGTGCAGTTCATGGCTTCGGCGATGCCGTCCGAGAGCACCCGCGCCTTCTCGCTGGCGTCCACGCCGGCAACGCCCGCGAAGCACTGGATCAGGCCCACGATGGTGCCGAGGAGGCCGACCAGGGTCGCGACGTTGCCGATCATCGCCAGGTACCCGGTGCGCTTCTCGATGCGCGGCATCTCGCGCAAGGAAGCCTCGTCCATGGCCGCCTGCACCTCGTCCTCGCCCTTGGGGACGTTGATCAGGCCGGCCTTCACGATGTTGGTGAGCGGCGTCGCCTTCTGGCCGGCGGCGTAGCTGATCGCCTTGTCCAGGTCGCCGTTGAAGATATGGGTCTTCAGCCCGCGCAGGAACTGGTCCTTGTCCACGCTGGCGGAGAAGAACAGAACCCCGATGCGATCGATGATGACAGCGACCGCGAACACGAGGCAGATCGCGATCGGGTACATGCCGAAGCCGCCGCCCTTCCAGTGATGCGCGATCGTCTCGAAAATCGAGCTCATTTGTTTTCCCGTCCCCTGCCGAAAAGTTTCGCGGCCAACCGTGGCCGCCCGTTTTCCCAATCTGGGTGCCGCTTGCCGAATCGGCAATCGGGCGCTTCCTCCCGCTCGCCGGCACCCCTCGCCGCTGGCAACCATTCGCAGGAAGCGGGCCAGCCCGGCGCGTTTGGGCTGTGTTAGGTTCCGCGCTCCGATGGCCCGCGAGGTGACCTTTCCCAGGACCCGGCACGTCGCGCTGTCCGGAGTCGAACAGGCCGCGGAGGCGAAAGCGGCGGGAAGCGAAGCGATTCTCGTTCCCATCCGGGCAGCTGCGGACGCCACCCCGCCTCCCGGCGTCCCGCTGCCCCCGCCGGCCGAGCCGGGCGCGCCCGGGGTCCCCGAGAAGGGGGCGTTGCCGGCGGCCGCGCAGGTGCCGGCGCTCGCCGCCGGTACCGAGCCGGCCGCGCCGCAGACGCGCGTCCTGCCCTGGGTGATCTCGGTCGACGTCTCCGAGCCTGCGACCGATGTGGACCGCTGCAAGACCCTGGACGGGAGCCCCGCGCCGGTGCGCTGTCCCTCTTCGCTGGAGGGCCGCGAGGTGGCCGGGCTGCTCGCCGAACGCGCCGCCCTGGCGGGTGAGGCGGTGCTGCTGGCGGGCCTCGACCGCTGGTACCAGCTCCGTCCGGAGGGATCCGGATACTGCAAGAGCTGCGGATTCGCCCTGATCGAGAACATCCGCGAGGTCTTCGGCGACCACTTCGAGCCGTACGAGGCGCTGGAGGAGTTCCGCTCCTCCGCGCTCCCGCTCCGCGAGCGCCCTTTCGCGCGACAGAAGGAAGCGCTGCGCCTGACGGAGCCCCTCGAAGCCGCCAAGCGCGCGATCCTGCGCGCGCGCGACGAGGCGCGGCGGAAGCGGAGCGTGGAGATCGCGGTGCTGGGCCGGGTCGGATCCCTGTCGGCGCTGGGCCTCGAGCTTTGCGCGCACCTCGACGGCCTGGTGTTCGATCTGCCGGTCGGCGACCCCTATCTGGCGCTGTTGCCGCTTCTGGCAGCGCGCGCTGCGCTCGGCCTGCGGCCGGCGATCGCCTTGTTGCCCGCGACGGTCACGCCGGCGCAGGTCAGCCTCTACGCGGCCCTGGCCGCGGCGAGCGACGCGGACGTCCTGCTCGCGGACGACGCCCCGGCGGACGCCCGGGCCGCGCTGGCCCGGCACAGGCAGTTCCTCTCGCTGGTCCGGGAGCGCTACCGTCCGTCGGCCCCGCTCTTCGACGTGGAGGTGCTGCTCTCTCCCCGCTGCGAGCACTGGACGGGCGGAGCGCACCAGCGCGCCTGCTCGACGGCCGTGATCGCGCTGACCAAGGCGCAGCTCCAGCCGGCGGTGCGCCTCGATCTCGCGGGCGGCGTCGAGGCGCGCCTCCTGGTGCTGGCGGGAGCCGGGGGCATTCCGGCGGCCGACGCCGCGGCCGCGCGCCGGTATGCCGAGGGTGGCGGCGACGTGCTGCTGATCGGCAAGTGCCTGCCGGTCGACGAGGAGGGCCGGATCGGCGATCCCGTTTTCCCCGAGGTGAAATCGGGCCTCGAGCCGGTGGGCGAGGGCCGCGTCTACGCGCTGGACGACGGGGCGCAGGAGCCGGCCATCACGCGGTCGTTGCGCGAGCTTTCCGGGCGGGGGCGGGCGCAGATCACGCTCTCGGGGCGGGGGAAGCTGCTTTCACGCGCGTACCTCGACCCGGAGCGGAAACTGGACGTCCACTTCGTCAACCTCGACCTGCAGAACGAGGGGTTCGTGCCGGCGCAAGGCGTCCAGGTGACCATCGCGGGACAGGCGGCGGGCGGCGGGCGCGCCGCGTACTGGTTCGCCCCGGAGCGGAGCGGGGGGAAGGACGGGGAAAGGATCACCTTGAACCCGTCCGGATTTTCCGTCTCGACGATCCTGCCCAGCGTGAGCTCGCACGCGCTGCTGGCCATACCGCGGTAGCCCCGGCCGACGAAGGCGGCTCAGGGGCTATGCTTTTTTACTCTTGTCGCGGATGACCACCGCGGTCGGTGGCGGATCGGAAGCCCGGTCGAGATCCACGATCCTTTTCGTCCCCACGTACGCAGTCGTCTCGTACCGGGTGATCTTCCCGATCTTCTTCACGATGCTCGCCATGCGCTCCGCCTCGCGGAGGATGGCGGCCAGCTCCTCCCGGCCCCGGTCGTTCTCCTTCGTGCGGCGGAAGAGCAGCTCCGAGAATCCGAGCACGCTGGTGAGCGGCTGGTTGAGCTCGTGCGCGGCGGCGCCGGCCAGCTCGGAGACCAGGGCCGTCTTCTCCGCCTCCTCCAGCCGCTGCCGCGCGTTGCTCAGCTCCGCGTCGCGCCGCATCTCCTCGCGCAGATCGTGGAAGACGCCGACCGTCGCGGTGTCGCGGCCGCCCTCCGCCACGATCGCCGCGGAGAGGTCCACCGGGATCGCCTCGCCGGTCCGGGAGAGCAGCTCGCAGCGCATCCGCCCGAACTCCTCGCCCGCCGTCCGCGCTGCGCGCAGCCGCTGCATCACCCGCTGGGCCTGACCCGGGGGGTAGAGACTGCTGACGTGCGCCTTGCCCACCAGATCCGCGCGCGAGAACCCCGTCATCCGCTCCGCGCCGCGGTTGAAGAGCAGCACCTTCCCCTCGAGATCGGCGGCGACGATGCCGTCCGCGGTCGCGTGGATCAGCCGCTCGAGGAACTCCTTGGTCTTGCGCAGCTCCGCCTCGAGCTCCCGCCTCTCCGAGTCGTCCCGGAAGCTGAGGATGGCGTGGCCGTTCTGCGAGTGGAGCGCCCCGGCCGAGACCGACAGCGTCAACTTGCGGCCGTCGCGCGTCTCGACCCGCAGGTCGGCGGAGACCACCCTCCCGCCGCGGGCGATCTCTCGCCAGAGGAACTCCGCCTCCATCGCGCTCTGGATGCCCACCAATTCTTGAAGCGGTAGCCCGCGTGCGCCCAGGCTCTGGACGCCGAGGATGGCGCAGCCGGCGGGATTCAGCGTCAGGACGCGCCCCTGGTCGTCGAGGACCGCCATGCCGTCGTTCACGTGGCTGAAGAACTCCTCGTACCGGCGGACCTGCGACAGCTCCCGCTCGGCGGCGACCCGCTGCAGCCGCTCGCTCCGGATCCGCCCCGCGCTGCGCAGCGCGACGGCAGCGGCGCTCGCCACGGCGCTCAAGAAGGCGATCTCGCCCTGGTCGAAGCCGCCGCGCGTGCGGGAGCGCACCACCAGCACGCCGGCGACCGCGCCCTGGCAGCGCATCGGCACCACGGCAAGCGCGCTGAGCTTCTGGACGGCCACGCGCTCGCGCACCGGATCGAGCAGCGGATGCTCCTGAGCGTGGTCGATCAGGAGCGGCCTGCCCGTGTTGATCACTTCGCGGAACTCTGGATAGTTCGCGAGGTCCAGCAGCCGGCCGCGCGCCTCCGGATCGTCGCTCGAGGCCACCACGGTGGCGGAGCCTTCCTCGATCAGGACCAGCGAGCAGCGGTCCACGGTAAGGCGGCCCGCGATGCGGTCCACCACCTGAGCGAGGAGGCGATCCGGATCTCCTCCCGCGGCGAGGGCCCCGGTGACGTCCACCAGCGCGGTCAGATCGTCGGCCTGGCGCTGCAGCGCGCTGCGGTCCTCGGTCGCCTGGACCAGCCTGCGCAGGAGCTGCGTCAGATCGCCGGCGACGTGCGGAAGCCGGACCACCGCGTCGAGCAGGTCCGCTTCGGGCGGCGTGGCCGCTCCCGCGGCGAGGACGCCGACGACGGGGGCATAGCGGCGCCGGACGTCGGCGATCCGCTCCGGCGCAGCGGCCAGATCGACGAGCGCGCCGCCGCCGTCGGCGATCTCGAATCCGGCGGCGACCAAGGGACCTGCGAGCGCCTGGGCGGCGGGGCCAACGAGCGCGATGCGGGCTTTGCGATGTTCCGGCAACGGGTCGCTCTCTCGTCCCCCAGCCGGAAAGTCTACCGCGAGTCAGCGCGCTCCACGAAACGCCGCGAGAGCGGCCGCCATCACTTCCTTCAGGGCGACCCCCGCCCGCTCGGCTGCCTGCCTGCAATCCTCGAACTCCGGAGCGACGTTCAGGACGTCGGCGCCGAGGCGCCCGACCTTCACACGCACCTTGCCGTACGCGGTCTCCACCTCGACGAGCTCGCGGTCCAGCACGCGCCGTTCGATCCGCGTGGCCCGGACACCCAAGCTGCTGGTCTGCTTGAAGATTTCAGCCTCGACCCGCGCCCGCGCGGCCTCGGGGACCAGCGCCCCGAAGAGGTGCCCGGGCCGCCCCTTCTTCATGGTCACCGGCGCGATCCACGCGTCCAGCGCCCCCGCCGCCAGCACCGAGTCGAGCGCGGCCGCCACCAGCTGGGGGGAGAGATCGTCGAGGTTGGCTTCCAGGACCCATGCCGCCTCGCGATCGCTCACCGCCGGCCTGCCCAGGATCGCGCGGACCAGGTTGGGAGCGTCGTCCCAGCGGCGTGTGCCGGCCCCGTATCCGATGCGATCCACGGTCAGCTCCGGCACGGACGCCGCTTCCTCCGTCCAGGCCGCGAGGATGGCCGCGCCGGTCGGCGTGGTGCGCTCGCCCGGACCGCTGGGCCGCAGCGTTCGCCCGCGCAACAGCTCTAGCGTCGCGGGCGCCGGTATCGGGATCGTGCCATGGGCGCTCTTGGCCGTGCCGCTCCCCGAGGGCGGAGGCAAGCCGACGATGCGCGCCGGCGCGAGCGCGTCGATCAGCAGCGCGGCGCCGACCACGTCGACGATCGAGTCGATCGCGCCAACCTCGTGGAACTCGACCGACTCGGCGGGAATGCCGTGGACGCGTCCCTCCGCCTCGGCCAGACGCGCGAATCCGGCCTGTGCCAGGCCGGCGGCGCGCGCCGGCAAACCGGCCCGCGCGATCAGCTCACGGATGTCGCGCCACTTGCGGTGCGGATGCCGCTCGGCAGCCCCGCGCACTTCCACGTGCAGGGCGCGGATCCCGGCCACCTCCACCTCTTGCGCTTCCACCGAGACGCCCGGCAGGTTCAGACGGCGCAGGCCGGCGTCCAGGGCCGATCGCGGCGCGCCGAGGTGCAGGAGCGCAGCCAGGGTCATGTCGCCGGCGATCCCGCCGATCGGCTCGAGGACCAGCGTGCTCACTTGGCCCGCGCCTCCATGGCGCGGCCGGCCGCGGCGCGCGCCGCGTGCGACTGGCGCGCGATCAGCGCCGCGACGAACCCGGCGCTGAACCCGTTGTCGATGTTCACCACGGTGACGTTCGCCGCGCACGAGTTCAGCATGGCGAGCAGCGCGGCGATCCCGCCGAGCGAGGCGCCGTATCCGACGCTGGTCGGGACCGCGATCACCGGCCGGGCCACCAGGCCGCCCACCACGGACGGGAGCGCGCCCTCCATCCCCGCGCAGACCACCAGTGCGTCCGCCTGGCGCAGCGCCGGGGCACGGCGCAGCAGGCGGTGCAGTCCCGAGACACCCACGTCGTAGAGCCGCTCGATCTGCGCGCCCACCACCTGCGCGGTCGCGCACGCCTCCTCCGCCACCGGGATGTCGGTGGTGCCCGCGCACACCACCGCGACCAGGCCTTCCCGCGGCGGCGCTCCACCAGCCGGCGGGGCGGTGAACGTGCGCGAGACCGGGTCGTAGCGGCCGTGCGGCGCCGCGGCGATCGCGGCCGGCTCCGCCTCGGCCGACATGCGGGTGACCAGCACGGCCTGGCCGAGCGAAACCAGCTTCTCCACCAGCGCGCCGATCTGCTCGGGCCGCTTCCGCTCGCCGAAGATCACCTCCGGGACGCCCATGCGGAGCGCGCGCTCGCCGTCGAGCTGGGCGAAGTCCGACACGTAATGGACCGGCAGCTCGCCGAGCCGACGCACGGCGTCCTCCACGGACACCTGGCCCGCCTTCACCTGCTCGAGCAGGACCTGCACCGCCCGCGTGTCCATCGCGGGCGATCTATCACACGAGGCCCAGCATCGAGAGCAGCCGCGAGAGCGACTCGTCCACCGGGGCCGCCACGATGCGGCCTGCGTACCGCACGCCCGGCAGCCGCAGATCGGTGACCAGGAGCAGCGTGGACTCCAGATCGCCGAAAGCGGCCTGCATGGTGTCTGCCAGGGTCCCGCTGCCGACGTGCGGGATCGAGGGGACCAGCGTGAGCCCCACCGCAGCCGCGACGCCGCCCACGTAGCTCGAGACCACGATGTTGGACATCTCGGCCAGCGCGCTGGTGTACATGGTGGGCCGCTCGGTGGCGCCGGAAGGCGAGCCGAGCAACAGGCCGCCCATCAAGGTGGCGCCCTCCTGCGTCACGTGCATCATCCAGCGCAACCGCGCCCCGCCTTCGACCTCGAAGTGGACCGAGAACGCCGCGCCGTCCGGCTGGAGCACGCGCTGGACCGCGCCCTTGGGGGCGACCTGGGCGCGGGGCTGGGCCGCCTCCACCAGCGTGCCGAGCAGCTTGCCCAGCGACCGCGCCGCGTCGGCGGAGCCGAACTGCGCCAACTGGCGCAGCGCCTCGAGTTGATGGGGCGTGAGCTCGAGCGGGCTGATGACGGGGCGCTTCTGCATCAAGCGGCCCCTCTGAGCCGCTGCGCGACTTCGGCGAGCTCGTGCAGCCCGCGCGGATCGAGCACCAGCAGCGGACGGCCGTTGCCGAGCACGGTGGTCCCGGCGAGGCCGCGGATCCGATCGAGCGGCGGGAAGAGCGGCTTGAGCACCGCCTCCTCCTGGCCCACCAGCCGATCGACGGAGAGCGCGAACGTGATCCCGTCCACCTCCAGCACCGCGAAGGGCCTGGGCCCCGGCGGCGCCAACGAGGGCAGCCCGAACAGCTTCGCCAACGAATACGCGCGCACCAGCTGGCCCATCACGGCCAGCGAGCGGGCCTCGAATCCTTCGCCCCCGCGCGCAGAGAGATCGTACTCGGTGGTGGCGACGATGCGCGTCATCGGCAGGCCGTACATCTCGCCGCCGACCTGGACCAGGAGCAGGTTCGCCATCGAGACGCTGAGCGGAAGCTCGAGGGTGAAGCGCGAGCCTTTTCCCGCCGCGGACCGCAGGCTGATCTTCCCGCCCAGCCCTTCGACGGCGGACTTGACCGCGTCCAGCCCCACGCCGCGGCCGGAGAGATCGGTGGCCTCCGCGCGCGTCGAGAGCCCCGGCAGGAAAGCCAGCTCGTAGCTCTGCTGCTCGCTCAGCTCCGCCACCTTTTCGGAGGAGAGCAGGCCCATGTCGATGGCGCGCCTCCGCAGGCGCGCGGCGTCGAATCCGGCGCCATCGTCGCTGACCTCGACCAGCACCTTGTCGCGCTCGCGGCGGGCGGACAGGACCAGGAGCCCGCGCCCCGATTTGCCCACCGCCAGGCGCTGCGCGCCCGTCTCCAGCCCGTGATCGACCGCGTTGCGCACCAGGTGCGTGAGCGGGTCGGCCAGGGCCTCGATCACGGTGCGGTCCAGCTCGACCGCGCCGCCCTGCACCTCCAGCTCGACCTCCTTGCCGAGGCGGTGGGCCAGGTCGCGGATGGCGCGGGGCAAGCGCTCGGTGAGCGTATAGAACGGCGTGAGCCGCGCGTTCATCACCCGCCCGTGCAGATCGCGCGCCGTGCGGCGCAGCCGGTCGATCTCCGCCTCGAATTGCGCCGCGACCTTTTCTGGAAGATGCCGGGCCGCCTCGCGCATCCGGGCGATCCCGTGGAGCACCTCGGCGGCCTGGTCGAGGAGCTGATCGAGCGCCTGGGCGCGCACGCGCACGGTCGCGTCGGCGCGTGGCTCCTCGAGCGGGGCTCCCTCGGGGAACGTCGTCAAGGTGCGGGCGGAGAGCGCCACGGCCGGCTCGGGAGGCGGCGCATTGGCCGGCGGGGAGGGCCGCACGGCGACCCCCTCCACCTCGGGGATCCCGTCGAACAGTGCGCGCACCTCGTCGACGCTGCGCGCGGTGGCGAGCACCGCCGTCACCCGCGCGCCGCCCTTCTTCTGCATCAGCGAGCCGGGCTGTGGCTCCATCTCCAAAAGTGTGCCCGCGCTCTTCAGCTTGCGCTGGACGATCAGGGCGCGCGCCCCGGGCGCCTGGCAGGCCTTGATGAGCGAGAAGGTGACGTCCAGCCTCGGCAGATTCGGGTCGGCCTCCACCTTCTTCGCCGGCCTCGCAGCGGGCGCGGGCGCGGCGTCCGGCAGCGCGCTGGACGCTACGGAGAGGCGCTCCACCAGGGTCCCCGTGTCCGCGCGATCTTCCTTCGCGCGCTCGCCGCCCGAAGCGTGCTGCACCTCGCGCACCAGCGCGTCGGTCGCCTGCAAGAGCAGGTCGACCTGCATCCGCTCCGGCCGCCGCCGCTGCGCCTTGAGCTTGGCGATCAGCGTCTCGGCCACGTGCGCGATGTCCACGATGGTCTTGAGGCCGATGGTCGCCGCGCTGCCCTTCACCGAGTGCACCCGGCGGAAGATCGAGTCCCAGAGCGGGCCACCCGGCGGCTCCTGCTCGATCCGCACCAGCTCGGAGGCGAGCTGCTCCAGGTGCTCCGTCGCCTCGGCGATGAAGGCGTGCAGGTACTTGTGGGGCGCCTCGGCCATGGACTTATTCGCCGAGGACCTTCTTCACCACGGCCAGGACGTCCTCTCCGCGGAATGGCTTGACGATGAAGTCGGTGGCGCCCGCCTCGATCGCCTCCATCACCAGCGATTCCTGTCCGAGCGCCGAGCACATGATCACCACCGCTCCGGGATCGTGCTGGACGATCTCGCGGGTGGCGTCGATGCCCGACTTGTAGGGCATCACGATGTCCATGGTGACGAGGTCGGGCTTCAGCTCGCGGAAGAGGTTCACGGCCTGGACGCCGTCGTCCGCCTCTCCCGCCACGGCGAAGCCCGCGGTGGTGAAGATGTCCCGCAGCGTGTTGCGCATGAACAGCGCGTCGTCGACGATCAGCACTCGCCTCTGGGGCATTGCCTTAGGCCTCCACCAGGTTGTCGATGGCCCGCTGGAGCAGATCCGGATCGATCAGCATCAGAGGTCCCTCGGCAGAATCCGCCTGCGCGCAAGCCGCGCCCGACGGCTCGCTCAGCTCCCGTGCCTCGGGCGGGAGCTCCTCGATCCCCGCGACCTCCGAGACGTACAGTCCGACGTCCCCCTTCGCCCGCTGCAGCATCACCACCTTGCCCTCCGGCCGCGCCGGGCGGGCCTTGAGCCCGACCATCGGACCGAGGTCGATCAGCGCCGCGACCCGCCCCTGCTGCGACATCACTCCGAGCAGGGCGGGCGGAGCGCGCGGGACGCGCGAGACGAACGTCATCTCGGTCACGCGGCGCACCGCGGAGAGCGGAAGGGCGTAGCGGTTGCCTCCGTGCAGGCAGATGACGGCGCGCGGCATCGCTACTCCAGCCTGAACCGCGAGACCACGGTCTGCAGCTCCACGGAAAGGTTGGTCAGCTCCTGCGATGCCGAGGCGATCGACGCGGTCACCACCGCCTGCTCGCCGATGGCGCGCGAGACCTCCTCGGTGCTCTTGGCATTCGAGGAGGCGACCTCGCGGATCTCGCGGATGGCCTTGACCATCTCCTCCGAGCCGGCGAGCTGTTCCTTGGCGGCGTGGGAGATGGCGGTGACGCGCTCGGTCCCGGCCTGGGTGGCGTGGACGATCTCGTCGAGCGAGAGGGTAATCCGCGCCAGATCCTCGCGGCCTTGCCCGAGCTCGTCGATTCCTTCCTTCATGGCCGCGACCGCGTGCTGGCTGCGCTGGCTGATCTCCTGCGCCAGCCGGCTGATCTGCTCCGCGGAGCGGCCGGCGGACTCGGCCAGCTTGCGGACCTCGTCGGCCACCACGGCGAAGCCACGTCCGTACTCGCCCGCCCGGGCAGCCTCGATGGCGGCGTTGAGCGCGAGCAGGTTGGTCTGCTGCGCGACCCCGGTGATGGCGACGACGATCTTGCTGATCTCCTGCGTCTTCTCGCCGAAGGCAAAGACGGTCTCGGAGGCCGCCTCGATCTCCGCGAACACCTTCTTGATCTTCTCCGCGGCAAGCTGGGCGGCTGCTCCGCCGGCCTGCGCCGCGCTGGAGGTGGCGGTGGCGGCTTCGGCGGCGGCCTGCGCGGTATTGGCGCTGCTCTTGATGGAAGTGGCGATGCCGCTGATCAGGGCGCTGGCGCGCTCGACCAGGCCGAGCTGCTCGTCCGCGCCCTTGGCGATGCGGTCCATCGACTCCTTGATCTCCTCGGCAGAGGCGGTCACGTTGCCGGTGGAGACCTGCATCTCGTCGGCGGAGTCGGCCACCGCGCGGCTGGTGTTCTGGATGTGGCGCACCAGGTCGCGCAGGTTCTCCTGCATGTGCGAGATGGCGACGGTCAGCTCGTCCACCTCGTCGGCGCCGAAGAGGAAAGGCCGCTCGCTGGGAAGCGACTTGGACAGATCTCCCCGGCTGATCTCCAGCGCGCTCCGGTTCAAGCGCACCACACGGTTCGCGATCTGCTTGAGACCCACCGATACGGCGATGGCCACGAGCAGGCCGGCGACCGCGCCGACCACGGCGTGTTGCGGGTCCATCCCGCGCCGGATCACCTCGTAGGCGAGCACGCCGGAGAGCACCGCCCAGATGCTCATGTCGCCGAGGAAGACCTTGAAGAACAATCCCAGCCGGCGGGAGGTCCCTCCGAGGCGCGGGCTCCGCACGGGCCGCATCCCCGGGCTGGTCGGCACCGGGCTGGCCGGCGGAAGCGTCGTCGCCCCGATCGTTCGGATCGGAGCCTCGTGTTCGTCGGTTCCGAGGAGCTCGTGGTGGGCGGGCGTCGCCATCCCGCCGCACTGTATCCCGAGGCGGGGCAACGGCAAATGAGCTTCCGGGGCCATTGCGCTGGGCGAGACGCCCGGCTACCGTTCCACACCCATGCCCGTTCGGGGCAACACCTCAGGACTCTCGTTGGGCGCTCCCGACTCCCTCGACGAGCGCACGCGGCGCGTGCTTTCCGCGATCGTGCTCGATTACATCCAGAGCGGAGAACCGGTAGGCAGCCATGCGATCGCCCGAAGGGCCGACGTGGACGTCTCTTCCGCGACGGTGCGCGCGGTCATGGCCGATCTGGAGGAGATGGGCTTCTTGCAGAAGCCGCACACCAGCGCGGGCCGGGTCCCCACCGCGCACGGGTACCGGTATTACGTCGACGTCCTTCTGCGCGTGAAGCCGCCGCTGCCCGAGGAGCGCGAGCAGATCGAGCGCCGCGCGCACGAGGCGAGACAGCTCGAGGGGCTGATGACCGCCGCCTCCCGCGTCCTCCACTCGCTGACCCGCCACGCCGGCGTGGTGGCCGCGCCGCGGCCCCAGTCCGAGCGGCTGCAGCGGATCGAGTTTCTGGAGCTGCGCGAGGGCCGCGTCCTCGCGGTGCTGGTCTCGCGCTCGGGAGCCGTGCGCAACCGCCTGCTCTCGCTGCGCGAGCCGCTCTCGGACACCCAGCTCGAGCACGCCGGGAACTACCTCAACTCGCTGATCGCCGACCGCACGCTCGCCGAGGCGCAGGCGCGGCTGCGCGCCGAGCTCGAGCGCGACCGCCGGGAGCTGGGCGAGCTCCAGGCCAGGGCGCTCGCGCTGGGCGCGGAGGCCGTCGAGATCTCCTCGCCCGCCGTGCACATCGAAGGGCAGGCTTCGTTCCTGGAGGATCCGGCGCTCGCCCAGGACATGGCGGCGATCCGGGCGCTGTTCCGCGCGCTGGAGGAGAAGGAGCAGGTGCTCGCGGTCCTGGACCGCACGCTGGCCGCGGAGGAGCTGCAGATCTTCATCGGGGCGGAGAGCGGGATCCTGCAGCCCGACCTGGCCATCGTCGCCGCCCCCTACCGCCTGAAAGGCGAAGTGGTGGGCGCGCTTGGGGTGATCGGACCCACCCGGATGGACTACTCCCGGGTGATCCCCCTGGTGGAGCTCACCGCACAGACCGTCGGCTCCACGCTGGACGACAGTTGAAGCGCCCCTTGGCGAACGCTTTTGGTGCGCTATGTTACCGCGTCCTTTCAAGGAGACGACGTGGTTCCGGACGATACGCAGGTCCCGCCCGAGGCGGCGGCGGACGAGCAGAGGGCGGTGCCCGAGGGCGCCGACTCCGGCCCGTCCAACGACGCCGAGGGCCTGCCGAGGAAGCTGGCCACCCTCGAGGCGCAGCTGGAGGAGTCGTTCAAGCGCGCCCGCGAGACCGGCGACCGGCTGAAGGAGACGCACGAGCGGCTGTTGCGCACGGCGGCGGAGTTCGACAACTTCAGGAAGCGCGCGGCCAAGGAGAAGGACGACGTCCAGCGCTTCGGCAGCGAGCGGCTGCTCAAGGACTTCCTGCCGGTGCTGGACAACCTCGAGCGCGCGCTCGACCACGCCGAGCAGCACGAGCCCAGGCAGGTGATCGAGGGCGTCAAGCTGGTGCAGAAGCTCTTCGAGACCACCCTCGCCAAGCACGGCGTGGTCGGCTTCTCAGCGGTGGGCAAGCCCTTCGACCCCGCCGTCCACGAGGCGCTCATGCAGCAGGAGAGCGACGAGCCGGCGGGCACCGTCGTCTCCGAGATGGCCAAGGGGTACAAGCTCAACGATCGGCTGGTCCGCCCCGCCGCGGTCGTGGTGGCCAAACCGCGCACCCAGCCTGCGGCGCCTCCCGCGTCCGATCAAGAGGGTAAGGCGCAGGGCTGAAATCTCCCACGCGCGCGACGCGGTCCTTTTGTTCAAGCCCCAGCGGAGTCTGAGGTACAACCGCTTGGGGGAGAATCGCGCCACATGCCCAAGGTCATAGGCATCGATCTCGGCACCACCAACAGCTGCGTCGCCGTGATGGAAGGCGGCGAGCCGATCGTAATCCCCAACTCGGAAGGAAGCCGGACGACCCCCTCGATGGTCGGCTTCACCGAGGCCGGCGAGCGGCTGGTGGGGCAGATCGCCAAGCGGCGAGCGATCACCAATCCCGAGGCGACGGTCTTCGCGGTGAAGCGCCTGATCGGGCGCAAGTTCGAGTCGGAGGAAGTGAAGAAGAGCATCTCGGTCTCCAGCTACCGGATCGTGGCGGCGGAGAACGGAGACGCCTGGGTGGAGCTGCGCGGCAAGCGCTACAGCCCCGCCGAGATCTCCGCGATGATCCTCTCCAAGATGAAGCAGACCGCCGAGGACTATCTCGGCGAGCATGTGACGGAGGCGGTGATCACCGTCCCCGCCTACTTCAACGACGGCCAGCGCCAGGCCACCAAGGACGCCGGCCGCATCGCGGGGCTCAACGTCCTGCGCATCATCAACGAGCCCACCGCGGCCGCGCTCGCCTACGGCCTCGACAAGGCTCAGGGCGGAGCGGCGAGCAAGACCGGCGCCGCCATGCGCACCTCGGGCGCGGAGAAGATCGCGGTCTACGACCTGGGCGGCGGCACCTTCGACATCTCGGTGCTGGAGCTGAACTCGGGCGTCTTCGAGGTCAAGGCCACCAACGGCGATACCTTCCTGGGCGGCGAGGACTTCGACCAGCGGATCGTCGATTACCTGAACGACAAGTTCAAGAAGGCCACCAACATCGAGCTGCGCCGGGACCGGATGGCCCTGCAACGGCTGAAGGAGGCCGCCGAGCGCGCCAAGCACGAGCTGTCCTCCGCCGCGGAGACGGACGTGAACCTGCCGTTCATCGCGGCCGACGCGAGCGGGCCGAAGCACCTGACCGAGACCATGACCCGCGCCCAGCTCGAGGAGCTGGTGAACGACCTGGTGCAGAGGACCGTGGAGCCGTGCCGGATCGCGCTCAAGGATGCGGGCGTCAGCGCCAAGGAGATCGATCGGGTGATCCTGGTCGGCGGCATGACCCGCATGCCCAAGGTGCAGCAGGTGGTGCAGGGCTTCTTCGGCAAGGAGCCGCACAAGGGTGTGAACCCGGACGAGGTGGTGGCGGTGGGCGCCGCCATCCAGGGCGGCGTCCTCAAGGGCGAGGTGAAGGACGTCCTCTTGCTCGACGTCACGCCTCTGTCCCTGGGCGTCGAGACCGCCGGCGGGGTGGCGACCAAGATCATCGAGAAGAACACCACCATCCCGGCGCGGAAGTCGCAGGTGTTCTCCACCGCGGTGGACAACCAGCCGATCGTGAACGTGCACGTGCTGCAGGGCGAGCGCGAGATGTCCGCCGACAACAAGACGCTTGCGCGCTTCGAGCTGGTGGGCATCCCGCCGGCGCCGCGCGGCGTGCCGCAGATCGAGGTGGCCTTCGACATCGACGCGAACGGCATCGTCCACGTCAGCGCCAAGGACCTCGGCACCGGCAAGCAGCAGAGCATCCGCATCGTCGCGTCCTCGGGTCTCACCGAGCAGGAGATCCAGAAGATGATCGCGGACGCCGAGAGCCACAAATCCGCCGACAAGAAGAAGAAGGAGCTGGCGGACGTGAAGAACTCGGCCGACGGCCTCATCTACACCACCGAGAAGGCGCTGGAGGAGTACTCGAACCTGTTGCCCGCCAAGGACATGGCGGAGATCCGCGCCGATCTGGAAGCCCTCAAGGCGGTGGTGGGCAGCGAGGAGCTGCCGAAGATCAAGGCGGCCGTACAGCGGCTCGAGGGCTCAGCGTACCGGATCGCCGACGCGCTGTATTCATCGGGCGATCAGGCCGACAAGAAGGCCGCCGGGAAGTAAGCACCAGCAGCTGCACTGGCACGGGCACGCGCCCCGGCCACCAAAACCAGCACCGGCACGCGGTGCGACTCTGGACTCCTCTCTCAAAAAGCTGAAGGATTGACACCGCCTCGAATGTCCTTACGTTAGACGAGGCGCGCCGAGCGCCTGCTTGCCTGCATGCCAGAGGAGCGACGGTGTCCCAGAAGCGCGATTATTACGAAGTCCTCGGGGTTTCCAGGACGGCCACCGCCCAGGAGCTCAAGAGCGCCTTCCGGAAGCTGGCGGTCCAGTACCATCCGGACAAGAACCCCGGCGACAAGGCCTCCGAGGAGCATTTCAAGGAGTGCTCCGAGGCCTACGAGGTCCTCGCCGACGCCGACAAGCGCGCCCGCTACGACCGGTTCGGCCACCAGGCGCCCGGCGGGTTCGGGCCCAGCCCGTTCGAGGCCGGTTTCACCGGCAACATCAACGACATCTTCGGGGACATCTTCGGCGAGATCTTCGGCCAGCGCGGGCGTTCGCGCGGCGGCAAGCAGCGCGGCGCGGACCTCCGCTACAACCTGGAGGTCAGCTTCACCGAGGCCGCGTTCGGCACCGAGGCCAAGGTGAAGATCCCGCGCCACCGCGAGTGCTCGACCTGCCACGGCTCGGGCGCGAAGCCTGGCACCTCCCCCAAGACCTGCCCCACTTGCCACGGCGCCGGCGAGCTGCGGATGACGCAGGGATTCTTCCAGATTTCACGGACTTGCTCCCACTGCCAGGGGACCGGCAAGGTGGTGACGGATCCCTGCGCGACCTGCCGCGGCGCCGGCAAGGTGGAGACGGAGAGCGTGCTCACCGTCAAGGTCCCGCCCGGGGTCGACACCGGCACGCGCCTCAAGCTCACCGGCGAAGGCGAGCCGGGCGAGCGGGGCGGTCCTCCCGGGGATCTCTACGTCGTGGTGCACGTGCACGAGCACCCGATCTTCATCCGCGAGGACACCGAGGTGATCTGCGAGGTGCCGATCAGCTTCACCCAGGCGGCGCTCGGGGCGACCATCGACGTCCCCACGCTCGACGGCAAGGTGAAGATGAAGATCCCCTCGGGCACGCAGAGCGGCAAGGTGTTCCGCCTGCGCGGCAAGGGCATCCCGCACCTCAACGGCTACCAGCGCGGCGACCAGCACGTGCGCATCACCGTCGAGGTGCCGGAGAAGCTCACCAAGAAGCAGCGCGAATTGCTCGAGCAATTCGCCGCGCTGGCCGGCGAGGACGCGCATCCGCAGTCGAAGTCGTTCTTCGC
>Ga0137397_10001108_pt1 | contig 18786 bp, 26 predicted proteins | sample czorhiz116metaG_FD_106658 | JGI IMG/M metagenome (GOLD analysis project Ga0137397, IMG submission 106658) | Vadose zone soil microbial communities from Angelo Coast Range Reserve, California, USA - czorhiz1.16 metaG | ecosystem: Environmental > Terrestrial > Soil > Vadose zone | place: USA... | reverse complement strand
TTCCTCCCCCGTGCGTTCGCGGCACCTCGTCTCTGTCGCGATACTTTCATTTGTCGAGCGATCGTAGTTCCGTGCTGATAATGAGTATTTGACTTCTCCCAGGGCATCCCTCTTCCTCGGTGCGAGCCAGCACATTCGCGGAGAACGCGCCAAGGGTTTGGGGTGGCAACCACGCCCGGTGGTACTGGAAGATTGGGCTGACGAGGGCATCACGTGTGCGTTGGCCAAGCTGCCAGCGCCTAATTGAACGAGCCCTTCTGTCAGACGACTGTTGATTTCTCCTTGGCTGTGATTCTCAAACTACCACTCCTATGATAACTAAATAAGCGGTAGTTTTATCTCTTTGTATGTTCAAGCAATTCGTGATATTAGCTCGAGATTCTAAGGCCGAAAATGTGTCGCAGGTGTCGATCGTTTAGCGTATACGACTGTCCGTACAACAGTGATGCCTCCAATTCCAACCCCAGATTGTTGAGGACAGTCATGGTCCCGCGACTACAGTAGTACGAGGGTGCTGCGGCCCGCTCTGAGTTATAGATATCTTACAGGGAGGCCAGATCAGAAGGACTGGTGTTGCAGGGGTAAAAACGATGGGTGTAAAAGGAAGGAGCTCGGTAAGTTACCTTCATACCCAACATTCGAGGGCAAATGGGTGATCGGAAAGCTGTCGCGCGGGGATGAACTGCTCAATGGCTCCTTGGACAGAACCAGATGGCCGGAGCCCCTCAATAAAAATTCTTTGTAGCGCAGGTACCCCTTGCGAGCACTTCCAGGGCGCGCGCCACACGCAGCACAATTCCTTTGGACAAGTACAAGCCCTTCACGGGCGTAAAAAATCCAATCCATCGATTGCGTGCTCTCCAAGTCGCCTTTGCCATCCCGTACTCCAGAGGGAATGCTCGTAGAAGCTGATGCGTTCCATAGCGGATTGGAGAAGCAACGCGGAGCTACAAAAGCTGCGTCATAGACGAAATCTGCCAATCTAACTCCCTGCATGAAATTCTCAGCACGAGCGTTCCGTGATCGACCTCCAAGTCTGTCCTTGTCTGCGTCAAAAGCGTTGCTCTCGATGGTGTTACTGTAAAAGGCCAAGGCTACTTTGACAATGCCCTTTGATCTTCTTGGTGCGACTAACGAACCGGGGAAGCTGTGAAAGGTCAAAGGCGAGCTGATTGAAGAATATAAGGTGAAAAGAGTTGAATTGAGGGGCATCGACCCGGACCGGGAAATCCTCCAGATACTCGCTAGCACCATAGAACCGAAAACGAGTGAGAGCACTACGGGCTGGCAAGCACATACCGTAATCAAGAAAGAGGCAGATACGGCGTCGGAGGACGAATGGCCCGAATAATATTGGCCACAGACTCGGACGTATCGAAAGACCACGGATTGTTTTCAAGCGCCAGGTAACTAACAGGGGTTAGCACAAAGCAGTGGACAGGATGGGGTTGGCAATGTAGAGCACAGGTGCGGATCTAGGTAACTCGAACCTTCCTAGATCCAGAGAAATTCGAGAACGGCGGCGGGTAAGGGGATTGCTTAAAGTTTGAAGCGTTGAATATCAAGGATCAGAGAGGAATGTACAACCGCGTCTTAGCCAGTTCCGAGTCAGCGGCACTTTGGCGCCGGTGTTTATTCAGCGCCCTGCAATGGGTACTCGGTACGTCCCCATGACCAGTACAACGAAGTGAGGCTTGTAATGGACTTTACTGGTACATTAAGAGGTCGCCACAGTAAAGGAAAATTGCCAAGACAATATGGGATCAACCATAGTGAACCGTATCAATCCTTATCAAACTGATCGTAGAACGGAGGCAAAAAAGCTGCTGTTTCGAGAGTAGGGATTTATACACGGGGGGGTCAATGGGTACATTAGTATACACCGAAAGAAGCAGAAACCCAAATATCGATCTCATGGCACCAATCTTGACAAGGGAGCCATCGAAGCAAATACAGGGAATTGGCGGGGTGGTTCAGGCTGTGGTCATCCCCGAGGATGCCGTCGTCGGATCTTGCCGGAGGCTGACCCAGCTTTCACCCACGCCAGCCCCATCGTTACTCTCGACATCGGCCTCCGAACCATTTTCGGACGCCTCGCGTTCGTGTTCCGAGGACGGTGCTGAATCAGTAGTTTCTTTTGCCGCGGTCGCAGGGGCTTCGGGGGGAGTAGGTACGGGAGGTGGGGCGGGCGCGGGCGGGAGCTGAGGCACGGCAGCAGGTGTGGATGATGCAGTTGCGCGAGACCGAGATAGAGCCCCGGAGAGGATGGAATACGGGATGTTGATGATGATGTCGAGCAGAGCGCCAGGAAGGTGTGACATGATTAAACTTGTCAAAGCTGCGGAAGGGGGAGAAATGCAGGTATCGGTAAGGTATAGTCTCGCTCGGGATGGTGAAGACAAAGAAAATTACCTCCAGATCCAACGGCATACCGTCCACCACGCAACCAATCGAAAGCCGATCCGATATGAAGCTGAAGGCCACAAAGCGACACGCAACACAGCCGACCATGGCTGACGATCTGGACGAGGTCGCCAACGAAGACTTCCACTTTCGGAGCCTTGCTCTTGTACTTGTGGCCTGTACTTACACTGGGATCATTTTTCTTTGCCTTTGAGAAGAGGAAGTCCCATGCCGGTCCGTAGGCCAACTTCTCCGACGGCGTCCACGACTTTGTATACTCCTTGGGATCGTAATCCAGCGGTCGACCAGCGAAGGGCGGGATATCGAGTGTGCCAACTTCAAGACTGACAACTTCGATGTCGTTCATCCCTTCGGCGCCGCCCGTCGAGGCAGCAACGCGCACTTCACGGCGCAGAACGTCAACCGCACGAAGAGTCGCGGCCGCGCTCACCGAGCTCGGTCCCAAGAAGGGCAAGCCGACGTGTGCACTGAGCACCGGAATGCACACGACGATGGACTTCTTGCCCTTGCCGTTTTTGATGGCGTCGCGCGTGCGTGAGGGCGAGTTGCGCATGAGAGGCAGGAGCGCCTGGATGATATGGAGGGGCGTGATGTGCGTGGCGTTGAGATATTTGAGATATTCGCCCTGGAGTTGGACGTGTTCCAAAGGTACGAGGGCGGAAAATTGGGAGAGACTGAGGAGCGAGACGACGGAGTGGACGAAGGGATGCATCGCGGGGGAGGCATGGGGATCGCCATGGATGTTGATTGGGAATCTGTGAGATAGGGTAGAGGCCAAGGAGCGGAGGAAGATCGGGATCGTGGCGGGCTATGTGCAAAGGGGGTGAGACAAGAGTGTGAGTTTGTGGGTATGCATTGGGGCGTACCTCGAATGGATCAAGGACGAGTGCCCTGACATAGCCCTTACCTGCACGTTCGAGCTCGTCCACTGCCTCGGGAGTAGCGACACTTGTGATGATTATAAACCCTTTCTTCTCAAGAGCGAGGATAAGAGGAAGTGCTACTGGATTGTCGCCGCCAAGCACGACTGACGATAGACCGGGATCAGGGATTGAATTCCACAAGATACAGGCCAATACATACCAACGACCTGTCTTCGTTCATGGGTTGCCGTGTGATGCCTCTTATGCAGCTTGGACTGTGTCCTGGCTCGGTAGGCATGATATCCTGCCAGCAGACCCAAGCCCACCACGCCAACTCCCAAGCTAGATGCCTTCCACGGATTCTCAGCAGCCCAATCCGCCACATCGTCGAGAAGGGAATTCGGGGGAGGCGGTGGTGGGGGCGGAGGCGGCGGAGGAACCTCGACGATTACTGGCAAGTGAATCTCTGGAATGGAGGGCCCGAATCGCGAGACATCCGCCCACAGCCTGTTCAAGGCCTCTTGGATGTTAGGCATTTCCGCCTTGGTCGAGGAAAAAGACACATAAATATGGTCCTCGATCGACTCGAGATATTCTTGAACGCTTTCTGGGAGAGGCATAGAGAATATTGAGTCTATGGGAACGGCAGGTGACTCCGGTCGGTTGTTACCGTGGCCCTCGTGTATACAACCAACTTAGAGCCGGAAAACTCACTTGCATCTTTTACATGAGTGCCCCATGTTTTTGCGAAGAAACCGCAATTATATAGCTGTAACGGTACACTTGGAGCCCATACTTATTTAGCTACATGAGCATCTCTATATGCTAGCGACAAGCTCTGACATCGTGCCACAGAATCAAGGGCGTCCGTTCCTGGTCTCTGGACGCCGTATCTCCAGTGTGGACCAATTACTCCAATCCAGTATACCTTTTCCCTGGTACAGTCTGCAAATTCCGCCCTTATCTCATGCTTTATGGATTGCATGAGGGAATCGTGACCTGAATCCCAGCACTCGTGGTTCATGAGAAGGGGTCTGTAAGGTGAGCCACGTGAGTGGGGTCTGTTGAAGCGGCAGACGAAAAAGGCCGGGATGGGTTGCGACGGTATGTTCCAGGGTCCCTACCAAACAGATTCGTCAGGAGGTGGGTTGTTCGTGTAGTGCTGTAGCTGAGCGAGAACGACAAGGCAAAGACATGACTAGTCATATTCAAAGTCCGCACTTCTGGACGCTTTCGAACCCCGTGTTTGATTAAAACTGAGCATTATTACTCGCATGTAGACCGTAGATGCTCACGAATTGGGCTGCTGTTTACCGTACGTGTGACAAGAATTAACGTCACTCCTGCTGAGCTCTGTAATTGAGTGTTGAGTAGTGCGTACTCCAAGTGGCACCTATATATGGTGATGACTACAGATCATCTGGTGACAAGAGGTGCGATCTGGTTTAATTCCCCAAGGCCAGATAGCTCAGTGGTAGAGCACCTGGCATGTATTCAGGGAGCCTGGGTTGCGTTCAATTCCGGCCATATTTTGGCAACATGCTCATCTACTACTACTACTAGTGCATGTACTAACTCACAACCGGCCCACTGATTGGGGCTTGATCTTCATATTCCGATTCATATCCACAAGTGCAACTAGTTCTGTGGGAACGGGCTCGTATTGTGCCAAGAGCCAAGTTGCCATTGTCTGCCACCACCAACTGAACTACCATCAACCTTTCAAATCTCCTCATCATGCCATTTTCCGCCACTACACTTGCATTCCTACAGGACTTGACCCCCCGTGAGTCACCTTGGTAGGATTCTGGCAAAACTATTCCCCCAACCAGGATCTATACCATACACCCTCAGTTCCCAATCATACATGCCCAGGGGCTATCCATACTGGACTTTGTTGTCCAGGTTGCTGAAAATGCCCCAGATATCACTTCGTGGACTGTCCTCATCGTGGAGGTAACTCAAAGCCCCACAACTGGTGGTCTGAAGCAGGCCGACTCGAAGGTGGTATCCGAGTCCGAGTCCAAATCTCCAAAAAGGTCCCATGACCCTGATCCAGTAGATCTTTTGGCTCACCTTACAATTAATGCCGCAGCCTTGATCCTGAGCCTTTCACACCAGAGCAAACTTTGTTCATGCAAACGAAAATATTTAGTATGGTTATATTTCGTCGATAGTTGAACATTTCGTTGTACTGCCTGCGTATCGGGTTCTCCACGGGGATGACAGCACGACGTGCCTGCAACGCTGTGTGATGCCAGTCTCGGATATCGCGTTTAACTGTTCCATTACTTATCGTGACATTTCTCAAAGTCACCTTCCCCGTCATGTCTAGCGTACGACTGGCTCTCCACGAACGCATGCAACTCGCACATCCCTCCAATACCACCGCAGAACTCCAAGGGCTGTATGGCGTCGTTGACAAAAATCCTGACAAAGATTCCCTTCGGCAATGGAAGAGAGCCCGGGCATTCGAGCCTCTCAACGACCATCCTTGTGCTAAAGGGGACCATCCTCGAGAGGATCCAAGTCCTCAGCGGACTCGGATTTTCCGGATCTAGCTTTTGGTCCGGTAGGAGGCGTTGCCGAAACAGGCCCAATGCCGAGTAGATGGACACCATTTCGTTGTCGTGAGAAAAGTCGGCATAAAAGGTGCGGCCGAGAGGGAAAGTCTCTGGCGAGGAATCCAATGTGTGGTTGGTTTGCGTGTTATCTTGAACGGGCTGCCCGGTCAGCCTGGAAATCAGCTCGTTCACATACCCTACTCCTTGCACGCGGCCAAGGTTTCCTCCGTAACTGAAAACGTCGCGTGAGTTGAAGTCCTGCTAAGAAAAAGAAACCAGCCGTACCCGTTGGCATAGAACTTGTCGACATCTGCGTGATATTCGTAACCTTTGAACTCTTCCGCTTCAAATAAGCCACAGAATGGACTCGGCGCCACCTTGAATTGAGAGTGGAAGGGGCAGAGCGACATCAGGTGGTGCACATCTTTGTTTTCCAGGTGGGCACCAGGTGCCGCTGAATTGAGTCGCTTTTTGATGGGTGGTGCAAATATCTTGAGCCATTTCTTGCTTTCCTTGTTTCCGTCAACTGCGTTGGGACACATGCCGTCATCCAGCGTGAGATTACCCTTGAAGGGAATGAGAGCGCGAACGGAAATCAGGAAGAGAAGTCACGGCTGACCGTCTCTGGGATGACAAGGTCCACTTTGGCCTTGATTGTATTGTGATTGGCTGTACGGAAACCTGAAGGATTCTCTCATGAAAATGCCGAGTGATACAACGGTTGACGCGCAGACCTTCAGTCCAGTTTGCGGCAGAGTACACTACACGGGGAGAGCCAGCAGCCCTGACGAATGGCGGGTTGTCCACAGTCACGAGATGCATGTACCTTTGATAGGCAAGGATCCCAGCGTCAAACGATCTAAGAGCAGCATGTCAGAATCATACGGAAAATCAGCACTATCCATCTATGCGCACTGTTTGGCACCAAGCGGGATCAGGTCATCCTCTCCGAGGTCCCATGTATAATGCTTGAGGAACTTGAGGTAGTCTTCCTTGAAGTGTTTGGCGCCTTGTAGTTTTTTCACAGCAGCTTTCATATCTTTGCCACTGTTCTTTGTTGGATACCGTGAGCCATGTCGTTGCAACTGTCCCCTGTTAGTGATCTTTCTGGGACAAAGGAGAGTGGATCTACATACCAGGTTTACCTAAGGCATAGTTTGGATGTCAGGGGATAAACGAAGCATATGAAAGCTCACTTGATTTATGGTGCACCCGGGAGGTGGGGGAATATACGGCGTAGCGGGAATATAAGGCGAGTATTGCGCCCAATTCCGCAGGAAGCTCTCGGGAAACCCAATGTCAGGAACATCGTTGCCTGGCCCAACAGCGACCGCTTCCGATACCGACGTTGGCCTTTCGCAAGGCATAATCCATGACCGCGGCCACGACCACCACACAATAGACGCGAAGACCAAGACCGCAGCAGTGATGCGCACACGGTCTCGGTTTCCTCGTTGTGTCGTCCCTTGATTATTGATGTTGCCTATATCGGTATCCACGTCGGATGCATTTTCTTTGGCCATGACCGTCAGATCTTCAGATGGAGATGCGTGCGGATGGGGTTCAGCAATCTCCGCTGTGGGGTGTTACCCCAATGGGGCGGTGATTACTTAGATGCCAGACATGGTACCCAACAAGACAAGGCGCTATAGCCAAGTGGTTACGGCGACAGATTAGAATCGATTGCAATTGGTCATCTGTTTCCCTTTGGGAGCGCAGGTTCGAATCCTGCTGGCGTCGAATCTTTAATTTTGCTATGCTCGTTGCCCATCATAATTGCGTGTTCTCCCCTACTTGTACTTAGGTGTTCTTGTCTGTTCCAACACACAACGGAACACAGTGACCAGAATTTCACATCTCGCAAATCTAGTTTGAATTTGATTAATGCAGGAATGTCTAATTCCGAAGGCGAAAATGGATCTTATGACATGCAGGCGCCTGGCACCATGATTATCACGCAAACAACCACATCGTCTAGTCGAAATTCTTTCCAAGTGTTTATGTAGCAAGTAGGACAGCTTTTTGGGGATAGAACTATGAATTAGCGAGTTCCTTGGCAAGCTTCTCCGCCTTGACCTTCACGTCTTCAATAGTACCAGACATGTAGAACGCAGACTCAGGAAGCGAATCATGTAGACCAGAGAGAATCTCCTTGAAGGAACGGACGGTGTCTTTCAGAGGTACAAGCTTGCCCTCATAGCCAGTGAAAACTTGAGCGACTTGGAAAGGTTGTGACATGAAACGCTGGATCTTGCGCGCACGCTCAACCTGAAAATCATGATAAGTACGCGGTAAGAGGACACCAGGCATATACCCACGGTCAGTTTGTCCTCCTCTGATAACTCATCCATACCCAAGATGGCAATGATATCCTGGAGGGACTTATAGTCCTGGAGAATCTTCTGGACAGCGGTTGCAACCTCGTAGTGTTCCTTGCCAACCTGTACAACAGAGGCTGTGAGCGATGTAGGAACTTGTCGACAATGAGGCCCTTACGATGCGAGGATCCAACATCCGGGACTTCGAGTCAAGAGGATCGACGGCGGGATAAATACCGAGCTCAGCAATCGAACGTGACAGCACAGTTGTGGCATCCAAGTGGGCGAAGGTGGTAGCTGGGGCAGGATCCGTTAAGTCATCGGCCGGGACGTACACAGCTTGCACAGAGGTGATAGAACCCTTCTTGGTCGTAGTGATACGCTCCTGCCTGGAGGAGAGATGAGAATGAAGGTGTACGAAGAGAAAATATTGTCTTACATGCCACCCATATCCGTTGAAAGTGTGGGCTGGTAACCGACGGCAGACGGAATGCGACCGAGAAGCGCAGACACCTCAGAGCCGGCCTGTGTAAAGCGGAAGATGTTGTCGATGAACAACAACACATCCTGGCCCTCCTCGTCACGGAAGTACTCCGCAATGGTAAGACCGGTAAGAGCGACACGAGCGCGAGCACCGGGGGGCTCGTTCATCTGACCGAAGACGAGAGCCACCTTGGAATCGCCCTCGAGATTGATAACACCGGTCTCAATCATTTCGTGGTACAAGTCGTTACCCTCGCGAGTGCGCTCACCCACACCTGTAAAAAATCACGCTCACGTGATCAGTTGCGGAGATTACAGAGGCTTTGAAACATACCACAGAAGATCGAGAAACCACCGTGCGCCTTCGCGACGTTGTTGATAAGCTCCTGAATCAACACTGTCTTGCCGACACCCGCACCCCCGAAAAGGCCAATCTTGCCCCCACGAGCATAGGGAGCAAGAAGGTCTACGACTTTGATACCGGTCTCAAGAACCTCGGCAGTGGTTGACTGGTCGACAAACGGTGGGGGATCGGCATGGATTGGCTTGCGAGCAACGCCCTTGATGGGACCACGCTCATCAATGGGCTCGCCAATGACGTTCATGATACGGCCCAAGGTGTCACGACCCACGGGGATTTGGATGGGAGACCCAGTGTCAATAACCTTTTGACCGCGAACGAGACCCTCGGTACCATCCATAGCAATAGTACGGACAGAGTTTTCGCCCAAGTGGGAAGCGACCTCAAGCACTAGGCGGCCACCACGGAAGTCTTGGACCTCGAGGGCATTAAGAATGGGAGGTAGGTTATCAGTATCAAACTGAACGTCGACGACAGCACCAATGACCGTCTTGACATGGCCAGCAGAAGCCTTCGACTCTGTCGCGTACGACCGCACTGGGCGGAGAATTACGTGTCAGCCAGGTTTTTGAGAGAGAAAAAAAAAGAGAAGAAATAGGATTGTCTGGGATATATCGTGAAACAAGTCGAAGAAATGGACATACCAGGAGTAGATGATGCAAAACGCGTGGGGCGTAGACCGGATTGGGTGCCAGCGCAGGCAGAAAGACCAGCCCTCGCGACGATGGGAGTAGCCGAGGTGGAGAAGAGAGCGTTAGTGCGCTTTGCACTGTTTACCGCTCTGCGGGAAAGACGAGTGACGCCACGAGAGGTGAGCATTGTAAGGTGGCGACGACAACACGACGACTCTAACGACGGAGAAAAGCTGTGGGATATGCGAAACAACTCGGACCAGTGCGAGGTTTAGTATTCAGACTCAGAACCAACTCCGACAGGGCCCGGCTTGGCCCGAAAAATGTTGGGAAAACACAACTACTTGATCCCAACGATAGGTGACGATGTTAAGACCCTGGAATTGGGCCCTGTTACTGTGCTGTACATGAGATCGTATATTTTCTGCAATGCGGAACAGGTGACGGAGAGCGCCAATGACATCGTGCCAACAAGAGCGCCTAATGCACGCGTCTTAGAGCGACGCGATTGAAGGCTCAACAGAGTGCCTTCCTTCACTCACAACACCATCTATCTCCCAGACGAGCGCACAAGTCACGGCTTAGTTCACTGCGTAGTGAAGGGATTATCATGATACCTCGTTATTCACAGAGGTCTCACTTCCCCCTTCGGCGGATCGACATCCGTTCTCGTCCATGCCCACATGGCTTCCGTTTCTTATCCGTGTCGCCAACGCCAACTCCATCTGGGCCCCGCCAATTTCTACGTTACGGCCGTAAAGCCGCCAAGTATACGGCTTTCACTTGTTTTTCTGCCGTCCTCGGTCTTTCAGTCGTGATAGGAGGCGTATTTGTTCATGATGTTTTCACGTACTCGGACCGGCACATAGATCGTGTCCCCGTATCACCTCTAGCACTGCACCCTGAACTTGGCGGGCCAAAGAACCTTCCGGTTGCAACTGTGCTCGTTGGGGATGAAGATGTCGATGATTCTCTCGTACCTGTCATGGATAAGCCGAGACTAGTGATAGTCGGTGGGGGCTGGGGTGTGCGTCATTTTCCTTCACGTCCGCCTTCTTGTAACATTTGTACTGCTAGGCCGTTGGCGTGCTGCAGTCCATCCACCCCGGAGATTATCATGTGACTGTCATTTCTACCGATACATTTACTACTTTCACACCTCTGCTTCCCTGTAAGTCTACTCTTGGTAAAGGATTTTTTTTTTCCTTATAGCACTTGTATTTTTATTTCAGCTGCTGCTGTCGGCACAGTCACCGTTCGCTCCCTCGTTGAATCCCTTCGAAAGGTCATCGCTCGCCTTCATGGGCAGCTCATTAATGGACGAGCAGTTGACCTCGTCATGTCTGACCGTCTACTTGAAGTTCAGACTGTTTCTGTTGACGGAGAAACCCGCAATATCTACGTACCGTACGCTCGCTGATGTCATTCTAAGGGTTTTATCAAACTCAATTGCTTTATTCAGGTATGATAAACTTGTTATAGCAGTTGGCTCGGTATCCAGCACCCATGGTGTTTCCGGTCTTGAACACTGTTTCCAGCTCAAAACTATCGCAGATGCGCAGGCCATACGCCGTCGCATCCTCGGTGGGTATTTTCTCTCTCCGAGCACACTCCTTCAACAGTTTGTATCACAGATAACTTCGAGATTGCCTCACTCCCGTCAACTTCTGAAGAAGAGCGTAAGCGGCTGCTCAGCTTCGTGGTGTGTGGGGGTGGTCCAACCGGTGTTGAGACAGCAGCTGTACGCCCTCTACTTCCTCGCACAGTCCCGTTTCTCGCTTACATGCATACTACTGATTGTAGGAGATCTTTGATCTATGCCAAGAAGATATTATCAATTATGTAGGTCTTGATTTTTCATGCCACTCGACATGCGACAATAGTGAGAATTCTATAGTTTCCAAAGATATGCCGGAAAGAGGTTTCCATTCACGTTATTCAGTCCCGAGGGCATATTCTGAACACAGTGCGCGACAAATTATGATGTGTGATATTTTCCTAATTTTGCTCCCACATAGTATTCTGAAGCGATATCAAAATATGCGGAGGATAAGTTCCAACGTGACGGTGTTGAACTGATTACTTCCGCACGGTAGGCGACTTCTGCCTACTATTGATCCTCTTTCAATGAGCAACCTCTAGCGTTGCAGAAGTACGACCAGACCACGTCGTTTACACCATTAAAGATCCAGAAACGGGCAAGATCGTTGAACATACTATTCCTTCGAATTTCGTGTTATGGTCAACTGGGATCGCTATGAATCCCTTTACTGCTCGTGTATCCAACCTGCTACCTAACCAGGCTCACAAAAAGGCTATAGAGGTCGATGCACACCTTCGTGTGAAGGGTGCTCCCTTGGGGGATATCTATGCCATTGGAGATTGCGCTACAGTAACAATAATATCATGACGCAGAGACATAAGCTAACGCTATCTACAGATTGAGACTTCCCTCGTGTCGCATTTACTAGAACTTGTTGAAGAGGCAGACCGAAATCGCGACGGGAAGATCGACTTTGACGAATGGGAGATCATGGGTAAATCCGAACCCCCACCGCCGCGGTTGCTGAATACTCACTCGGCGTGACCAGTCAAGCGGATCAAGAAAACAATACCCATGTCTGCGAAATACCTCGAGAAAGTTTGTGCTGGGTCGTCAATGCTACTTCGCCGCTTATGAAGGCGCTCTAGGTTCGCAACCTGTTTGACCTTTACGATTCGGATTGCGACAATAGTCTGAGCCTCAATGAACTCGCGGTGCTCCTTCAAGAGATTGGCAATAAGATCACCGCTCTTCCCGCGGTAAGCGCATCACTCCGTTATCCAACCGTCCTCGACAAGGGCTCACTCCTTGCAGACCGCACAGGTGGCTTCTCAGCAAGGGAAGTATCTCGGCCATAAGCTGCATCTCCTCTCTGCCAAGCGTGATACCTTGCTTGCCAATGAACTCCCAGCGGATGTCGATGAGGCTGTCACGGGGCCTTTCACTTATCGCCATCTTGGCTCTCTCGCATATATCGGCAATGCTGCAGTCTTCGACTTTGGTCAGCTAAGTTTCACGGGGGGCTTAGTAGCCATGTATGCGTGGCGCAGCATCTATTGGAGCGAGCAGGTGTCTATGAGGACGAGGGCGTTGTTGATGATCGATTGGATCGTGCGGTACGTTTCATCATCCTCATACATGGCAGAGACTAATTCTGAATGATACTCGTGTTCATCTTAGGGGCGTGTGGGGCAGAGACTTGTCGAGACTGTAGTACACAGTACATCCCACTCTCAATAGTGCCTTGTAGGCTTTTGTATTTTTTCTGTAGTTACACGTAGCTTGGTCTAGATACTCTTTTGTTTTCGTCCGAATTTCACAATATCTAAGGCTCTGACCACTCGAATGACCCCAAGACAGTCGTCCTCCCTGAAAATGTACCGGGGCTCGGCGACAGGATTGTCAGCTTGCGGTTGTGCATGTCGATGTTAGTTCTTTAATCGTTCATCAGAACAACGAAAACAAGAGATAGCGGTGAACAAACATGGCGAGGAAACCCGAGACGGGTAAATCAAGCACCTCCTCGTCGTAGCGTTCCGTCTCTTCAGGGTGAGTGGGTAGAGCGAGCAGCGCAATGATCGCGTTGAGCAGACCCGAACCAGGCGAGGCAGGGTCGAGCAAAATCGGCTGCATCTCGTTCACGGTACGCGTCGCGCCAATCGGGAGCGCGGACGACGGCGCCATCGATTCTGGCGAGACAATAAATATGTAAATAAACAAAACATCGTGAGCTGACGCTCTTTCTCGAGAAAGGAGGCGGAGAGGGAAGTATTACTTTCGCCGATGCGCAGGAAGGAGAGCTCGCCGAATGGGACGACGGAGCTGCTGGGCGCGAGATGTCCATCGAAATCTGCGTCGCCGATAGCTGAGGCCGATAACCCGCGTGGAGGCGCGATCGCCTGGCCGTAAAAATACGTGTGCAGTTGTTGGGCATGAACGCGTTGTCGATATTGCACGTCGAGCTCGACGACCTGAAGAACCCGACATATGTTGGATGGAGAACCAGAAATTGTAAGGCCCGAGAGTAACATACGCCACCCGATTTCGGGATCTTCACAACCGTCATTCGATTGCCGTACGTGCGTTGCATCTCGACGTTCAGTTTCTCGTGTCCTACGACGAGGATGACGTTGACTGAGGATCACGATAAACGGCTATCACAACATGTTTCCTGCATTAGTGACTTACTGCGAAAAGCGTCCACACACGCTCTGATCAGCGTCTGTCGATGGTCCGGCGTTGTTGAGGGAGACGAGGCAAAGCTCGACGGAGTATCGACGATTATACCCGAGACGCGACCTACGCAAGGGGGCTCAAGATGTCATTCCAGCAGCGGACTAAAATGACTAACGTTCCGCGTCATCGTCGAGCCGTTCCATGACGTTCTCGCCCAAATTACGGATGAGGCGGTCTATCAGGAGCGGATTCCGCTTGATCTCGGGGTGGCCATACCAGTACACCAACGGGAGAAGCGCGTTCGAGGATAAGACAGTCGGCGCCGATGTCGCGGCGGAGCCCAAAGGGCTCGCAGGCGAAGCGGTGCCAAACGGTGCGGTTACGGGCACGGCAGAGATGGTCCCTGGGACGGTCCATCCTCCCTACTTACCACCGGCGTAAGCAACACAGGAGCCAAAGGTGCATACACCCACCTCGCTAGGGTCCGTGTTCACGTACATGGGGGTCCAACCCTGCCCAGTGCGAACGGCGTAATTGGCGAGAATTTTGCACACAGTCGTCTTGCCGGAGTTTTCTGGGCCGAGGACGAGGACTCGCGGAGGATCCGGATCTACTTCGTGGTCTGGGCCAGCGGGCAGAGGAGACCCCCGCTGGGAACTCAGGGCGCGCACGCGCATTTTTTCGAGGGCGAGGTGGACGTTCGCGTATGCGTTCATGGGTGTCTCGTCGGAGACGTACTCCGTCGAAGGAGTTCCTGTGACGTACTCGGAGAGAAGAAGATCGATACGACTTTTTTTCATGGTGATAATGAGAGGAAGGGACTCATCTCGATCGTGCAACCTTGCCAGGTGAAGATGGCCGCCTTACATTCGTGGCCGAAGATATAGTATTTACCATCAGCGAGCTCTGCGCCGAAAACTTCGGCATGGCCTTTCACAACCTGAAGGTCGCATTTTAAGCATCGTCGTCACATGTTCGTACTGGACGACATGGACCGTGAACGTACCTTGATGGCTAGAGAGCTTCCGGGATCGAGCTCAAATCTGTACTCGGCCTCTGGGTCAAGTACCCATTCCTTGGTATTGGAAGTTCTTGAATCGCTGATGGACATAGAGTCTGATAGAGACCAAAATCACTCAGATAGAAAGCAGACGTGTCGTGCTGAAATTTCGTTGTTTTTCCTTACTGACTAGGAGACGCGCTGGATGAGGTGCATCGACTCAGACGCGCATGACACACGACGTGCAACACGCGTACACCAGACACGGCCCGTCTTCCACGATTGCGACGTGTAGTAGCATTAGCGTCATTAATTAATCTAGTATGGACCCGCTGTCGAGAGCTTCAGCGTGAGTAGCATTTAGTAGATCATAATTAATCTGAAGGGGTCATCGGAAGTTTCGCTGGTCTTTATCTCTGTCCATTCAAGTAAATGACGAAGCAACCTCATGCCAGTGGTTGTTCCAACGCTAACATTTAAGCAGGTAAACAAGTGGCGCTACAATTCCAACATCAGAATCCTGATGGAAAGGCATAAATAATGGTCACAGGAAGGCTGCCATTTTCACTGGCTTGCGCACAGCCGCGGAGTTACCCCCCTGGAATTTGAATGATACACGGTATGTGGGCGTCGCTTGCTTCCGCGAGGACGCAGGTTTGTTATTGTCTGCTTTGGGTGTGACAATCGGCTGTCCAAAGAAGTCCAAAGCGGGCTGTGTAGATTTTTACGTCCAGGTCGGTGCAGGGTCAAAAGAGGAGAATGGGAAGGGAGCTGACCTTTTCCATGGCGTCGAAGTCGGCACCTGTCATCTTATTTCGTTTCCGCGGTGGCTCGTCCGCATCTTCTCGCGAAGGGTCGTTCTCACCCGCGTCTTTGGCTTCCTTTCTTGCGCCACCAAAGAAGGTAGAAAGCTTTTTCGTGTTCGTTCGCTCGATGGACTCCGCATGACGGACGGCGAGTTGAGCGTCAATCTGCGAGAGAAAGCAGTGAGCGAGATATACCGCATCCGCACTGCTACCAGCTCCCAGGCAGTGTCAACGTGAACTTACCTCCGTAGCAACAAGGTGCCGCACAGCATAACGGGGCGGGGGAATATCTGCTGCGCGCTTACCGTCGTATGTCACAAACGAATCCACCGGCCTGTGGACGAGGGCATCAGAACCAGTATATCTGTCCGAGAAGAGCTCAAAACCCACGGATCAAGTCTGTACACGAGTTGTCCATCCTCGGCCCTCTCCTGCACAAAACGCAGCTCGAGAGAGACCATGATGTTCACAAGACGGGAGAGCATGGCTTTCTCTTCCGGTCGGATCACTTGGCTATTGACCTGTGTTGTGCGTGGTGTTATCCTTGTCAGTCCGCAAGGTGGATCAAGTCACGCACAGGACGAATGGGTGGAGAAATGATGCGGTTGAGAAGCGGGGCGAATTCGAGGGTCAGTACGGGCTCGCTCACAAGGTCACGGAAGTGCCCAGTGAAGCGCGCCTTGCCTGTGCGCACTGCCTGTGCCAGAGATTTGTATATCTCCTCGTTTGCGCGCGTTTTTACATGCCACTACCATATACGTTAGCCCTGGCCACTGCAGGCATCGAACAACGTAAGCCCACCTCCCAGTCGACCTTCGGTCGTTCCACGCGTGGCCCGCCCCGCTCTTGGAAGAGTGGGAAGAACGGCACGAGGGCATACGAGAGGTACTGCAGCACTCCGTACTCCCTTTCGCTGCGCATGGTTCCCGAGAGGACATCGTACGCGACCAGCCACTCGTTCGCTTTCTTGTACCTCGCGAACGTGGCGTCATGCTGGCGGAGATTCGCATAGTGTTCGAAACAACCCAGAGCGACGCGGTCCAGCATGCCAGTTGCTTCGAGCGCATGACTGAGACGTTCCACGTACTTATTCTCCTCAGCTTCGCCCAGACCGCGCTCCTTGACGCGCTTCTTACTCATGGGACAGAACAAGTCAGTCAGGACGCTGAGATAGTTCGTTTCTGCTTCTTTCATGCCCGCAGTGGTGCTGCGAACTAGCTGCTCTGTTACATCTTCCTTTCGTGCCCTGATGAACTGGAGATATGGCAGTCAGGTTAAGCGAGCTATGGCGAGCTATTGACTAAAGACTACCTGGAGAGTATTAAGGCAGCCGCGCAAGTCGCCTAGGGTTATCCCAACCAGCGTGCTCAACGCTCTCGAGTCGGTTCTGAGGCCTTCTGTGTCACAAATATCTCGCAGTCGTTTGACTACATGTGTGTCGGCGGGCCGCGTGAAGCGAATTATGCGTGCCAACGGTCGCAGTTTGGCCAACGATGACGCATATAGGTCGTTGCAAATGCAGATAATTGGGCGTCGAAGGGCTTGGTTGCCTTTATCACCCTTCTTCTTATTCTTGTATTTATTCGGTTTCTCATAGGTGAGTTGGATGAGTTTGTTAATGAATCCGTAAGCCTAGTGATGCCTTAATCCACCTCTCAGACATGAGGACGTTGGTGCTTACATTGTCTCCAGTGGCCCCGTCAATCTCGTCGATGACAATCAGGACGGGCTTTGAGCTTCCGACTGCATATCCCGATTCCAGCGCCGGACGTATGCGCTCCTCCACGACTTGGCCTGACCGCGCATCACTGAGGAGTGTCCTCAGGGTGGAGTTCTACTCAGGAGAGGAAGGAACACACCTGGCGTTGATCTCGAATATGTTGTACCCCGCCTGCGAAGCAACGATGTGGGCGAGTGTCGTCTTGCCCAGTCCGGGAGGTCCAGACAACAGCAATATCTATCATCGTCAGCTCAAGGAGATTCAGATACCTGCCTCTCAAAGAAAGCGCACCTTTTCCTGGGGTCTGCACAATTCGTCTTCTTGATTCATGAATCTTTCCCCGTCTCTTGCACGTTTTTTCCCTTTTCCCTTACCAAATACGCAATGATCCCACTGCTTCACCCATGCGAGCACCTCGCGATGTACGCGCTCATCTCCGAGGAGGTCAGTGAAACGTTTGGGACGATAGCGATCGACCCAAAGGGTCTCCTCTGTCCTTGAAGAGGAAGGATCTGAGGGCATGAATGGGTCAATGTCCCGATGCATGAGCCGTTGGGCAGTGGTAGCAGAAAGTTCATCCATAAGGCGATGTATAGGAACGTCGAGAAGTTTTCCCATGGCCTTCTCTGGCGCGACTGGCTTCTGCTATAAACGAGTGTCAGTTGAAGTTTGCTATGTACGTTGCGTTCCGGAACGCGCACCGAAACTCCAATCGTGCGCGACTTCCTCTTTAGATAGACAGTCTTTCCGTCAAACGTACTTGAACGCAGTGATGGACGAGGTAATGTTATCGGGGTAGTTGACGTCGTAGCTGCCATCTCTGAAAGTGGCCGGGGATAGCGTTTGAGGAGGTCGGAAATATCGGGTAAGTCATCATCTAGAGACTATGTAAGTTAGCGGCTGCACGTGGAAAGTGGTCAAGTCTCTTGCCTTGAGAGTGCGGGGGAAGGTCGCTCGATAGCGTGGTCGCGTCGCCTGCTCCTCCAAAGTCAGGCAGAGTGAATTGGGCAAGATTACATTTTGTATGCACCTGATTCCACCCTTAGTGTATCCAACAACCCATTCTGTCTGAAGGGCGATGAAGGAGCGACCGAAGTGATGTGCGTCGGCGTGTCCTGACTGGATGAAGTCTCATCGGACAAATGGCATCCTAGGAGGCCGTTTGGAACAAAGTCTTCTACTTCAGGGAGCCTACTATCAGCACTCATGGACTCTTCGATTCGTAAAAGACCAGTTGGTCGGAAGGTTTCGACCTGGACGTCGGCCATGTGTGTAGTCGCGGCTGTAACGAGACGCGCCGAATCTCATGCTTCACAATCATCACGTGGTCGCGCCACCTTCATTCTTCTACAGTATTGTGTCTCAAGTACACTTTTGATGTATCTCTACGCGTTAA
>Ga0137397_10001107_pt1 | contig 18786 bp, 28 predicted proteins | sample czorhiz116metaG_FD_106658 | JGI IMG/M metagenome (GOLD analysis project Ga0137397, IMG submission 106658) | Vadose zone soil microbial communities from Angelo Coast Range Reserve, California, USA - czorhiz1.16 metaG | ecosystem: Environmental > Terrestrial > Soil > Vadose zone | place: USA... | reverse complement strand
GGGGCTGTGTTCAGGCTCCTAATCAACCGTCTGGCTGGTTTCACCTTATCCTAGTAGTTGGTAGTGGACTAATATGGTAGCTGTACTAATCTGGTAGGAGGGACTAGCCAATCAGAGAACATCTCAGGTCATGCTGAATATGATTATGTCAACCATGAACTTAATCAACCAGTCTGAGCTGGTTGAGTGCAAATTAAGTTCATGGTTGACATAATCATATTCAGCATGACTTGAGATGTTCTCTGATTGGCTAGTCCCTCCCACCAGATTAGTACAGCTACCATATTAGTCCACTACCAAATTTGTACAGCTACTAGGATAAAGTGAAACCAGCCAGACAGTTGGTTAGGAGCCTGGGCTGTGTTCAGCCACAGCCCTGATACCCATAAGCGTATATAAGAGGCCAATAGTTCGACCCATAGATGCAATGCACAGACGTCCACGGTAGGACGATCCTCGTCAAAGTCCTTGTCTCTGCACCCAAATACATACGACGTCCCTCCGCTTACGACTTGAATCCGTGTCTTAGTTCCACTAAAACTTAAGAAACGGGATGCCTGAGAAATCCCGCTGACATCTTGTTAGCATGACGTCCCCTTTCGTCCTTTGCTTTGACGATGTGACAACTTGAACCCTCTTTCCGTATTTTCTCGGTACGCACGCTTCTCGAAACCTACTACGTAGACTTGCCGGAGAAAGCAAATTGCGCATCAGCCCTCGACGTCCATCTTCAACAGAGAGGCCAGGGCGATTCTGAGTGACTCGATCCTTTTATCTTGTGCTCGACTAAATTCGCTCTAATGGTCCACTAAGGGTCATTCACCCTAGCATAGGCTTCACAATGCAGCCTTGATACAGAGCTTAATTCTTTGGCGATTGTCGTATGGTCAATGCACACGTATCAACACAGGATGTCGGGTCCGTGCGAACTTGATACGGACCCTGACAACGGGCTATGCATTCCCATCAGTGAATATAGTGAAGAAATTCAGTATTTCTCTGAAAGGACTAAAATTCACATGTCAGTGACGAGTAGATGATGTTCATAAGTGGGGCGATCCTCACTTAATGTGACTAGCGAGGTCCATCCAGTGAAAGGATGACTAGAGCGCGCAACTTCATGAGTCACGTTTCTCAGAATACGTCCAAATAGACCGCACCTTCTTCTGCCTTCGCCTGTGGTGGCGTCGTACTGTTCCCAGACGTAGCCCGTACGCTCATACTCCTTCATGTGAGTGAGACGACAGCACAACACGAGTACAATGGATACTACGTCTACGCACCTTGAAGACATTGTCAATCACGTTCTTGCGGAGTTCTGCATAGATTGACTTGGCCTTCGCTTGGTAGGGTCCCTCGTGCACAGCATAGGTCTAGTCATAGATGTAGTGTCGGTCATTCTAGAGCGCCTACACACACACCTCGTGTAATGCCTGCAATGCAAGATAGTTCATCTGGATCCAAATAGGCCCTTTCCAATAGTTCTCGCCCGTTCCAAATTCGGGATGAGACGCCGACAAGCTCCTAAGACCAAACGGCGACCATAGGTGGTTGGGGTCACGTAGTAGGTCCAATATGGAGCCAAGGTGTGGGGAGTTTGCAGGTAGTAGAGACAGCAGGAAGGGGAACAAGGAGAGGTAGCCTTTATGGCAGACATGGTAGGACTCGTCTGTCACATATTCAAATCGTCAGTCCGTCGCTGAGTTGTCCAGGAAACGGTGGGAAGCTATCATACCGTCGTTGTCCACACCGACGTCGCAGTACATCTGTGAGTCTTCGCTCCAATGTAGATCTGGTCACCACAACAGTCAGGTCATAAACGGACAGAAGGTAGTGACCCGTACCATCAATATTATCAATTATAGCCTTCTTAACGTTAGCATAATACTTCATGTCATCTTCCTCGCCTATGAACTCGGCAATCTCCTTCATCGTCCCGGAGAAGAAACCCATCCAGGAGAGCAAGTCCACATGCAGCTCTCCAATGTGAGGCGGAGCCCTGGGATAGTCATCCATACCACTGGTCAGGACGTGCTGCTCTGATCGACCACGCCATCTGTAGGCTTCTGTCCTCGATCGAGCCTTGCGCCCATATTGCTTTAATTGTCCACGCTGGGTGCGCCTAAACCATTCGTAATGACGCTTGAGTGGTGGGTATATGGACTGCAAAAAGGATAGCGCAAGTCCTCGGTCTGCTAAGTAGCGACTACCCGTTGCAGGTTCGGGCATTGAAAGAGGTATTTGAGGGCCTCCTGGGCCGAGGTCGAGACCCAGATCCGAGACACTGGGCCCTCCATGACGCTTGAGGCGTCTGATAAAGGCAGTAACGGCCATGGATAACGTAGGGGGGTTGGCGAAGCTAGGAACTTGTACCTGGAACTGTGATGGAACCTGATGATCAAGGTGGTCTGTGAGCCGCCCAAACGATCAGGTAGGGATCTCAAATGACATGCCTTACTACGTGCTTCCTCGCCGAGGATTTGTTCGCGGGCAATCCAGCCATCGTCATCGATGAGGTCTAACCAGTCCTTCAGAATCTCTAGACTGCGATGACGGTCAACGGGGGCAACAGAGAATATAAAAACACTAGCCTAAGGTCGTTGTCCCATTCGCCTATATGCAAAAGGTGAAAACCTTCATCCCAATAGAAGCCTCTAGGGAAGAAGCTACGACTCGGTGTCGCAGTCAACAGGGCCATCGGCTCAGTCAAACGGGGACCCTTGGTGCGTGTTCCGTCGTAATCATCCACGTCAGCTGGCGAGCTGTCATCATCCCAGTCGTACGAGAAGGAAGGATCTATGAGCGATGTGCCGTAAAAATATCCAATCCCACCGAGCAAGTTCGACGTGATTGCTTGCGAAAATGCTTCGAGCGCTTCCCGTCTTGGGGAATCAGGAACAGGGAATACCTCGTTAAAGCGCTGGCTGAATGAGGTGGAAAATGCGGCAATTCCTTCATCAAGGGTAGCGGCTGCGGAAGCGTTAGCACTTGCAAGCGCTGCCGATGATTCAATAGACATATACCACTCAAAGCCTTCTGTGCGCTTCGGCTCTCGTAAAATAGGTCAAACTGGAACTTTCCATCAAAGAACTTTTGGAACGCGAGTAGGTTACTCCCTGAGAGTGTCTCATCGGAGAGCTGAAGGGTGAATGAAGGGTCAGGGAGCAAGTCCGTCTGTTTGAGGTCTTGCACGGCTTTTCTTGCATTTTTGGCGACATCTTGTATGATGAGCTCTGTTGTTATTTTGAAGTCAGCTGCCTTGCCCGGAGTGGCATGTGTATGTACCTACCTTTCGCCTGCCATATGTTTCCCGCAGGAACACGGAATCCGCTGTAATGTGTTCTCCCTATGCGGTTGGCGAATTGATCTGAGAATGGTCCATCGGACAAGACTTTGTTGTGCGGACCTGCAAACTCGGTTCGAAACGCGTGACTACGGTGAACGGTGAAAAAGACGCACCATCCACGATCCGAATGGCAAAGTCATCAAGCTCAGGTGTTGAACCAGTGAGAACGATGGGGCCTTCGATGCCCTGACGTGTTCATTCAGTCGTAAGGAAGGGTAGAAGTAGATGCTACGCACATTCTCGTTTTCATCCGTTTCCAAGTCGAGGCCTCCCATACCTTCCATACCAGCGTAGAAGATGAAGGAAGTGCGTGAGGGCTTCCCTGTGCACAATACGATAGTGAGGACAAAGTAGATATGCGTCAATGATCGATCGTTACCTTCAACGATGGGCTCTCCCTTGATTCGCGCTGCCCAGCTTCCACCATGCTCCCCACCGTCGACCATCAATAGCTCGGTAGTAACTTTGACGTTGTTCTCGCTATCTTGCAGGACTTGAATACCTCCTTCCCTGGCATCGAACTGGGTCCACGTGTAGTGATCTAGTCCGTCCCCCTGGTCGCAAGCATGACGGGATTCTATGGAGCGCATCAGAACATCAGCGCACACGTGTCATCTAAAGATGACTTGCTTGTGAATGAGCGGTAGTCTTGGGTACCGAACCAAATGAGCCCGGTCATGAGAGACTGGGGTATCCGTGGCCTAAGGCCAAAATAGAGATTGGGGCGGTATGCTCCCCATACGAGCTCGCCAGACGGGTTTGTACTATTCAACGACTGTGATGTTACGGAGGGTACGAAGGGTAGAAGAAGCCAGAGTAGCTTCATCGTTGCTGGCTGGCAGCTCTTGGCAGTTTCGCAGACGTGGTTGATGACTACGTGGCTTTTGAGCTCGCGTCGCATCTTATCACTATCACGCGTTGGCTCTCACGACCATGGTCGAAATCACTATCCGCAAACGACAGCGAGAGGATGCAGTACTTACACAACGAAAATTCTTCAAGAAAACTGCCAGAGGGAAAGTCATCAAAGGTGCGCCGCCATCCTCCTCATTCGCAACGCGTGCGTTCAAGCGTCTCCCCAGTCATCCGAGAGAGATATCTCAGGGACGATGTCTCCTGCGGAATAGAAAAGTGTAGAGAATGCACCTCTACTCCTGGTTCATGTCTACCTTTCAGTGGTGCCATCCACAAGCAGTTTCCCAACGGTCACTTTGTCTTACCAGATACAAACGTATTCCTTGCACAGGTCTGTTCTTTACACTACGAAGAGACACCCTTGCGTGAATTTATCCTGTAGATGGACCTCATAGAATCCAGCTATTTCAAGACGCCCATCATATTACTGCAGACAGTGCTGGAGGAAGTCCGACACCGGTCTCTGCCCCTCTACAACCGACTCAAGGCGTTGATGAAGTCGGATGAGAAGCGTACTTGGATGTTTTATAATGAATTTCGCTCGTGAGTTCAATGACATGATCTGGGACTGCTATTCCACCCATAACAGAGAGACGGCTGTGGTACGCGAAGTGGGAGAGACCCCAAACGACCGCAACGACCGAGGTATCAATATTTTTGTACCCCGAAGCCATCACTTTCTAATTCAGAGCTCAAGCTATACGCACTGGAACCGCTTGGTACAACGCGCACATATCCCTTACGCACCCACCAATCCGAGGGCAACCCCAGCCAAGATTACCGACGGTCTTACTTCTGACTGACGATGTCAATAATCGATTGAAAGCTGAGAAGGATGGGATACCTTGCTCCTCAAGTGACCCATTATCTCCCTTACAGAAATGACCTCGAACTAACTTGTTCGTCTATTCATAGTTCGACGATATGTCGAGGGCATGCCTGAATCTGTTCAACTTATGGATTTATTATCGGCAGCATCCAACAGCATTGAGCCAACGGCAGCGGCGGGACGTCCTCCCTTATACCCTGAGGTGAGCAGCTGACAGTGCTCTCGTCTCTCAGTTGTAACCGATATATCATGGACCAGTACTTGTCCACCGGCACCCTCATGGCCGGGGTCAAAGCTGGCCAGTTGCATCAAGGACATTTTAACGCGAACCAGTTCAACTTTTTAGAGGTAAGCTTCTATCAGTAAAAAGGTATGACCATAATATTGAGAGAAGATTCCAGGGTAGCGTCAATGTGGAGGCTCATGGCAAACCAATCCTTTTGATTGGACGGGAGAATATGAACCGCGCAGTACAGGGAGATATTGTGGTGATTAAAGTATTCGACGAACGAGAATGGAAGGCGCCTACGGACGAAGTAGTTGATCAAGATTGTGAGCTAGAATCCACCTTTTCCTGGACAATGCTGACCGAGTTAAAAGCTACACTCAAGGATGACGATGCGGAAGAGTCTGACGAGGAAGGTGAACGGGTAATTGTGGATGAAAAGGCTCTCAGGACCGAAGTCTCTTCTCGACCAATAGCCGAGAAGCAGCCTACGGGTCGCGTTGTTGGCATCATCAAGAGGAACTGGAGAGCGTACGTGGTCACAGTTCGCCTTGCTTACCCGTCCTGACATTATTCTCGTACTAGATATGTCTGCCACATTGATAGTACTACTCTGAATTCATCTACAACAACGTCACTCTCTCAACAGACCGTATTTGCGACCCCAGTCTCACGTCTCCTCCCACGCATCCGAATGCGTACACGCCAGGCACCAGCGCTTCTCGGTCAAAAGATCCTCGTCACCATAGACAAGTGGGATATAACATCGCGCTATCCCGAAGGCCACTTTGTCAGAGCTCTCGGAAAAGTCGAAAGCAAGGATGCTGAACAAGAAAGTTTGTTGCTAGAGTTCGACGTCCCATATAGACCGTTTGGGAAGGCCATCTTGGACTGCTTGCCACCTGAAGGCGAGCAATGGGTGGTACCATTAAGAACGTCCGGGAGCCATATCTGGAGAGATCGTGAGGACTTGCGACAGCTCAATATCTGTAGTATTGACCCTCCTGGTGCGCATGCCTACTTCTTGTGGGGTAGCTTGGAAACTAATCGATTTGTTAAAGGTTGTCAAGACATCGATGATGCCTTACATGCCCGTCGACTGCCGAATGGGAATACCGAGGCAGGTGTCCGTGAGTTTGATGCGCTGATCTAATCAAATACTCTTATGGAATCCCACTTCAGACATCGCAGACGTTTCTCACTTTGTTCTTCCGGATAACCCAATGGATGCCGAAGCCGCTGCGCGCGGAACGACGGTGTATCTCGTTGATAAACGCATAGACATGCTGCCTGCCCTTTTGGGGACGAATCTCTGCTCTCTTCGTCCCTTTGTCGAACGATTGGCATTTTCCGTGATCTGGGTGGGTGGAACGTAAACGGTTTGAAGAGCCTCTGACATCCTTCTCACATGCAGGAGTTGACACCTGACGCGAAGATTGTGGACGTCCGGTTTACCAAGTCTGTCATTGCATCTAAATGCGCATTTACTTATGAAGAAGCACAAATACGCAAAGATGACCCGTTCGTTGGACATACCTATATCCATGGCTGATCTAATGGGTTACACAGACACCGACAAGACGAGCTGACAAACAGCATCCGCCTTCTCAACGCCCTCGCGCAGAAATTGAAGGCAGGTCGCATGGCCGCCGGAGCGCTCAACCTCGCATCGCCAGAAGTCAAGATTCATCTCGATAGCGCCGAGTCCTCAGACCCGATTGACGTCGAGCAGAAGGAGATGCACGAGACGAACAGTCTGGTCGAAGAATTCATGCTTCTCGCGAACATAAGCGTCGCGCAAAAGATCCAGGAAGCGTTCCCGCAAACCGCCGTTCTGCGAAGGCACCTGCCACCCCCGAAAGCGAATTTTGAGAAACTCCAGGACATTCTCCTGAAACGTCGTGGTATAAAATTGGATGTGTCCAGCTCTGGCGCGCTTGCAGCATCGCTAGATAAGTGTATCGTGGGTTCTCCCCCCCTAAATCGATTTTTCCACGTATTAACATTGGGGGGATGGTCGCAGGATCCCAAAGAGCCCGCGTTCAACACACTCGTAAGGATCATGGCGACGCGTTGTATGTTGTCCGCGGAATATTTCTGCTCAGGCAGCGTATCGAGGGAGGCTTTTGGACACTACGGCCTGGCGAGTGCGATTTACACGCACTTTACAAGTCCCATTCGACGATATGCCGGTAAGCGCAGTGTTCCGGCCAAAACCCTAGCGATGACTAGCAAAAACATCTAGACGTACTCGTGCACCGGCAACTTGCGGCAGCGATTTCCTACAGCCCTCTGCACGCTTCTCTTCACTCGAAGACTCACGTCGAGCGTACGTTGGACGTCGTGAATAGAAGACATCGCATGGCGCAGATGGCAGGCCGCGCAAGCGTAGAATTCTACGTCGGCCTCGCTCTCAAAGCACGCGGAGAGAAGTCCGCAGCTCGAGGGGCTGAGAAGGTGACGGAGGAAGCATTTGTCATCCGGACATTTCGAAACGGGCTCAATGTGTTCGTCTCAAAGTCGGTATCGCTTTTTCATCCTCCGGGGTAGGGCGTTAACCTATTCCACACGTAGGCTTGGCATCGAAAGCTTGGTCACGTTCAAGCGCGAGATAAAATTCAATGCAGACAACTATACCTTGACGATAGCATCTTCAGGGCCGGGAGGTGAAGACGTCGAAATTGCCGTATTCGACAAGGTGACGGTGAACATCGAGGTAGAGAAGGACAAAAACACGCAGCGAGGGAAAGTCAAGATGTGCCTCGTGAAGCCGATAGATTCCAGTAATATGTAGCACAAAGCCACTAATTGATATAATTGTGAAAGCGCAGCAGCGAGTACATGCAAGCGGGGCAGAGTCAACGGCTGCGCTGTGGCCAGTTGTGCCCGATTGGCCGTGTCAGGCTTGTTGTGCCTTGTTGTGACTCGACCACATCGGATCCCGTGCGTGTGTCCTCCTCGTGTTATAAGCACCCAAGTCACCCTCATCCCACTAACCTCTCTAAACCCTCGACCCAACGCGCACACAAGCACCTCATTTTCATCCCCTCCGATCACAATGCACTCCAAGTTCAAGGTCGAGCACCCCTTTGGTGAGCGGGCGTGGTTTACCCGTTGTTAAGCACGATCCCCAAATCTGATTCCATTGTTCTCCCCCCCACCCCCCGTCTCCAGAGAAACGCAAGGCTGAGGCTGAGCGCATTCGCCAGAAGTACCCAGACCGTATTCCTGTACGTTCATCTCCTGTATCGATGGGCCTCCGCACCAACGTGAGTATCCACCTTCGGGGCAGGTGATATGTGAGAAGGCGGACCGGACGGACATCCCCACGATTGACAAGAAGAAGTATCTGGTACCCTCGGTGCGTGCCCTGCGAGCCACCATGGCACGCAAACCATCCGCTGATGCTTTGGTTCCTCTTTCCACCCCCGCCTTTGCTCCCCGCCCTCTTTCTTCCATACATACTACAGGACTTGACAGTCGGCCAATTCGTCTACGTGATCCGCAAGCGCATCAAGCTCGCGCCCGAGAAGGCCATCTTCATCTTTGTGGACGAGACACTTCCCCCAACCGCGGCTCTGATGAGCGCGATTTACGAGGAGCACAAGTAAGCGGCCGCATCCGCAGCTAAAGCACCACATCTATAAACGGGTTAACTGACGTTTTGGGAATCCTTTTTTTTTTTTTTGCAGGGATGAGGACAACTTTCTATATGTGAGCTACTCTGGCGAGAACACGTTTGGTCAGAACGAGGGGTGGTTGGAAGTGCTATCGGACGCGTGAAAGTCATCGTTGTTCGTTGTGTTCCTTTTTTTCCTTCCTCCCCCCTAACTATAATTATGTACTTCAATCGTGTTATGACGACGGTTCTCCTCCCGACAGACATAAAGATGGGGTTGCGAGCTTCTTTTGTGTCATCCGCGCGAATTGCGTCCATCACCCGTCCCGTCCTACGACTACGAGTAGGAGTACTGTACTACTGTAGTAGGACGGCTCGTATCACTCTCGTGTCCTTGTGTCAACCTTGCATATCTCGCGTAGTGGACTACTCTGTATTATTTTGACTTTTGTCGCAATTGTTGGGTCATGCGCATCATTCAGTGGCACTGCATATATATATTTTTGGGTCCAAAGCCAGCGCAGGATGGTGGTTAAAAGTTTGTTAGGGAGGCGTGGTGCCACTGGCACCAAAGTGGGGCATGGGCGCTTCTGGCCCCAACCCCAGGGTTGAGAAAACGTTGTTTCACATTTCTTTCGTACACCGTGATCTTGTCGCCGTTCACAGTAGCTATGGTTCCCACCAACCCCAGCAACCGGCCTGAAGCCTACTTTGCAGGACTTCTCGTGAACTCGTCACGGTATCGCTATATGATTATCATTATCGGGGTCATGTACAGTATCTAGTATGCATGACCCGGCTGCTGGACATTTGCCTTTTCTCTAGTCTCTTTGCTACTGCGAAAAGCTGAAGATCGTCACGGTGCAATCTTTCAATTCCACGTGTCTCGACACAATGCGTCCTTGCACTTCTGTTCTTTGTGGGTGGCTCGCCGATCCTTCCACGCTCACCCAATCCCGCGTCTGGACAAAAGGCCACAACACCAGTCCTCGTCGATTTAAAGGACGGATGATGATGGTCTTTTCCTTGACCCACTTTCTTTTTCTTACTGCGTTCCTTTCACGTCCTACTACGCCTAACTTGTCTGTGACAAGATGCCTCGTAATCATCTTACATCCGCTTTGCCCTCTTGGCTCCCTGGCTTTTTGTATTACCGTGAGTTCTGGAACATTCGTTCGCCGGTCATATCAATCAAAGAGCCCGCGCTGACCTCAGGCTTGTCCGTCGGGCGCCGACGAAAGTATCTCTGCTTGTCATCAATGCCATTCTATCTTCGATCGCCATCGTCACTCTCGATAACGTCGCGACAGGTCCGAGTCCGCCTCCAACAAATCTTTCTTAAAAATGTTTTTTTTCCACTGAGCTCCGACTCTAAAAAAATTCATAGGCCTAGAGATCGCCCTGGTGGCCTGCAACTCGTCGGCAGGCGTCGTTCTTCTCGGAATGTCATTCTACAAGGCGATCAAACGGTCGTGCGTGTTCAACGACTTCAAGAGTGACAGGAAGGCCCTCTTCTGCGTGGTGCTGCTTGACCTCTGTGAGTTACCTGCTGTTGCTTGCCGGTGCCCGCGGAGGATGGCAGTGGTGGCCGCGCTCGGCATTCAGTCCAGACCGCTGTGAGCTGACGCGGCGACCGACTCGGACTCGGCTCTGTTGTAGGTGCGGCGGTCGGATGGTCCGTTCGTCTCGATAGGAAAGGGTTCTGTGCCAAGGCGGCGCCGGGCAGCGCCGGTCCAAGTTCATGCAACACCGCGGCGCTTGTCGCTGCGGGGCTCATCCTCGCCTGGATCTCTGTCATAATTTGTGCGTACTTTCCGTGCCATGTGACATTATCATCATCTTTCCGGTTCTTAAATAACGAGGGCTCGAAAACTGGTTATCATATTTCAGCTTACTGCGCCGCAGTGTGCGCCGACCGCGGTGCAAAGAGGAGACCGTCGCCACTGCCGATCCATGTGTCCAGGCCCGCTATCTCGTCTCCTGTTATTATTCATGCTGGACAGTTCTCCGGGTACGAGCGTGATGTCGACAGCAAGTTCATAAGCTTTACAAACATCCCTCTGGGAGGACCGAATCGGGGCCATTTTTTGGAAGCTGTATGAGGGGTGTATGAATGATCCACGTAACCTGTAATCCAGACACGAAAAAACGTTACTTTACGATATACATGATTAAAAATACAGTGTACGTCTATTTTCTGAGACAGCGATTTATTAGCGGGGGATCATGACGGATCTGTTGCCTGAACTACATCGATGCTATCACTGGCGAACGGGAAGTCATCTACTTCGCGCCAGTACGCATCTTCGTCATCTTCCACCCCTCCCACAGGGGGGTCTCCAGGTCGCGCAGACTGGAAATCACTCGCTACAGAGCCGACGTCTAGAGGCGAAACGTCAGCCAGCGGGGGACGCACTGCGCCTGCCGCTAGCGCGATGCCCGTCATAGCAGCCCTCATCGACTGCGGCGGCACAGGGACGATGCTCAGATCCCCGTCTGTCGGGAGCGTCTCTACTCCCCAAGACGTGATGACGAAATCGACAGAGCCGGGCACGCACACGGAGCTAAAGACGACCGACAAGCGACGGACACCGACGTCGTCGGCACGCACAGCCCCGCCGCCCTCCGCGCGCAGCCGCTTGCGGTCATGACCCCCCTCGTCGTTCGCAGACGCCGCGACGGGGTAATAATGATTTGTGTGGCGTTGCTGTCGTTGTTGGCGTCTCTCGGTGCGCGAGAGCATGATGCGCGCGTTGACCTGGTTGGCCCATACGAGCCCGAGCGAGGCGCTCTTAGATCCTCCGCCTCCCTCCGAGTCGGTGCGACCATCAAAGATGCGCGCCTGGTCCGCGTAGAGAAGCTCACTGGGGCGCAACCCACTGTCTGCGTCCGCACGCCGGTCCCGGTCCCATACGTCCGTTACGCGATTGAGCGCGACGACGGCCAGCTGGTGCGTCGCGGCCAGCGCGTGCAGCTGCGCAGCGATGGCGGAGAGGTTGCGCGAGCGCTCAGCGAGCGTCGTGGTCGACGTCTTTGCGCCGTCGTCGTCGTGGTGGAGGAGTTCTGCGAGCGAGTCGACGACGAGCAGCTTGAGCGGTGGGCGCGACGGCGCGGCGGCGCGCGCTCCACCGGCGGCAGCAGAAGTGTTGGTATTGTTGAGGATTGAGGCGGGGAGGACGTCGGAGAGGATGTGGAGGAGCGAGGACACGGTTTTTGTGGAGCTCGTCTGGACGTTGTCGAGTGTGCAGCGCGAGCCTGCGAGCAGGGGGTGCTCGTGCAGTAGCTGGACTAAACGGGGCGTTGGGAGGCCGCCGGAGGTCGTGAGGTACAATGCTGAGCCGTTGAGGCCTCCCTGTGCGACGGGGAGTTGCACAAGGAGCGAGAGCTGGAGTGCGAGCTGCGTCTTGCCGGCCGCGCTGAAAATCCCAGAAGAACGTGTAAGCACCTCCAAGTTGAGAGATGTGAGGACGACTACGACGACTCGCCTTTCTCCGACGAACTCCCAGATCATACCGACTCTGATGCCACCTCCGAGCATCGCGTCGAGTGATGGGTCACCGGTCGTGATCACTTCGCTGCCGCTGCGCACGATGTCTCTCAGAGGCCTGGGCTGGCGGCCCAAGGCAAGCGCGATGGCATCGACGATCTCTCGCACAGCTTGAGGCGCCAACCTGCATCTCTGCGAAACATCAAGGAGGGGAAACAGGAGCACATCAGAGACGGTGACGAGGCCGGCTGTGTGCGTGGAACAATCACATGTTTTTTGTTGTGCAGGGGCCAGGACGCACGCACCCTTTTTCAGTGCCGAGTGTTGGCTGGGGGATATCCCGGGTATAGAAGATAGAAGGGTATCGGCCATCACTTTCAACGTTGGTCTGAAGACATGATGTCTGTGTTGACTAGAGCTCAAATTTTGGCGGTCATCTCGGTCAGAAGAGAACGGGCCGCACTGCCACCGCTCAGCGCCTCAGCGTTCCGAGCCAGCGCTCAGCCATTACAGTTTCAGTGTCAGCGTAGATGGGATCAAAGTCGGATAAGATTGCCCGCTCCCCGACACCGCCAGAGACCGATGATGAAGCAGATGACGGAGAAGAATGGCCAGTACACGGGATCGTCGGCGAAGACGTCGACGTCTTTGGGGTCTCGAGGTACGACGATATCGTAAACCGGTCACTTACTACTACGTCTCACATTTCCTCTTTCTCAGTTATGAGGCAAGATTTCATTTCTGTTCAAATTTTCTCGTGTCTGACTGATCCGACGTCGATCGAATCGAATCGAATCAAAAAACAAAAAAAAAGATCCGCTGGAAAAACTGGTGCCGTCCCGACGGCACGAACACGACCTGGATGCGCACGATCGACGACCCGGCGCTTGTCGACAGCTGGACCGACGCGATGAAACAGCAGCGGGTCAAAAAGGCCAACGAGTCGCAGTCGGTAGACCTGACGCTGCTCGCCTCGACGCCGATGCACGACCGGCTGACGTTCGAGCGCGCCCAAGCCGTCGAGGAGAAGATGGCCGAGCGCTTGCGCAGGAGCGGGGGCGTCCCGGGCAAATCGTATCAGGGCTGGACGACCGAGGTCGAGCGACAGGTTGCGCGCCACGAGAAACAGCGTCATCGTGACGGGGATAAAAAGCAATCGACGTCGTCGTCGTCCTCCGCGAGACCAGCGTCTAAGAAGCGTGGCAGACAACCGTCCCCTGATCGGTGCGTTGGGGTCCCTTCTGGAGTCCCGTTTTGATATCCTTTGTTGAGAGGTGGTGATCTTATCAGGGAAGGGTCTGTTGCCGAGAGCTCGCGCCGCCCGGCCACGTCGAGAAGATGGCAGATATTGGCAGCACGGGACTTGGTTGATGAGACATTGACAGCATCGGACGGGGACCTTGACTCTGGGCTCTGACTAGACATGGTTACTGAGAAGTCAAGCATTTAGAACGTAGAGAGCTCTGATGCACCCTTCGTATACCACTGTTTCTCAACCCGATCTGGCGTATCATGTCATACAGGGCCGTAACACGGCTTTATTATCCTACAACGAACTGCCCATCCAAAGTTACGAGAGTGGTTCTACGATGCAGCAAATCATCTATTGCGAGCTTCAAGAACGGTCCGAACGTTATTGCCTTAACAGTTGTGGCGGCTCGGCAGCCGCAGCTCCACGACCGAGGAGCCCCCCAACTACATTCGATACCGTCTCTGTGAGCGGACGCTGAGGATTCTGCGTGTGCTTCACGTAGAACAATCGGACGCTAGTCGAGTTCCAGATGCCCAGGGGCGTCATACCGCGCACGTAGATCTCGCCCCAAATCAATGAAGAGAGCCACACCAGAGACGCCTCGGACCACTGCAAACCGGGCTCAGTCATAATATCGGCGAAAGTGTGATGGAAGCGCAGGAGCTCACGATGAATCTGCGCGGATTGAGAGGGGGCGGGGTTGGAAGGATGTGCTTGAGAGAGATGTGTCCGAGGTAGTCGAGGATTGCACCTGTAGGGTTCGACTTGTGCGACGACTGAATCTCTTGCAGTTTGGGCATCAGCTCAGAAATCACGAGCATCACCGAGTCCAGAGGGAGCCTAGAGAAACGTGGTTCGTGTAAGGGCGGAGGAGGGACAGAAATCGCATCGACACAAACGCACCCCTGCTGCCAAGACGTCACCTGTGAGAGTGTCCTACGAGTCAGCAAACTATCTCAATCTTTGCAGTGTGATAGGGAAAAGGTACTTGCCCATTCTTGCGTCGGCACGAATCCGTTCCACCCAACTGAGGTGGCAGTCGCACGATCCAAGCTGCTATTGTCCGTCTCCAACGACGCCGAACGCCGCTCCCGCATCTTGCCTCGCGCTTTCTCGGACACGGCGGTCGGGAAAGCCGAGGATACCGCTTGCTCTATGGTGGGCGACGTGAGAGCTTGCAACGAAGGAGTCCCCTCCACCTGTCCCGCTGCCTCCTGCTGGGAATGGTCTCGCGGGATCACGCAAATTTCCATCAGGCTGTCAGCAGATTGTTGGTTACTCGAGATACCGAGGGCATTCTCCCGTTCTAGCATCCTTTGCTTCTCTTTGTGTGCTTGGTCATACTCTTCGTCGACTGCTCTACTCTTTCCTTTGACATCTTGGGATTGCTCTTCTTTTGCCCGTTGTATCCTCCGCACGTCACGGAGACCCCTCGCTAGTGTGAAGGTGCCTAGGTCCTCGAAAGTCCTGTGCGTCCTCAACAAGATGTAAATCAGGTTGGGGTTGTCGGAGGGGTGATACGCAATGACGGAGTTGAATATCTCGAGCCTAGAATCATGGTTCGGACGATATACCCTTGGTGGCTCAGTACGACTTACATGAAGAACAAGAGCCTCGGATGGCCTTCATCAGCTAGCAAGAATTTGGGGTTCGCGAATGAGTTGAAGAGTTGGAGTAGGCGTGTTGCAGAGTTGGCGTTCAAGGATTTGAAGTACGGCGCAGAATTAGACAGGGCGATGATCAGCGCTGGATACATCGAGTTCATAGAGCCAGATGTAGTCGCAATTATGTGGTAAACGGCCTACAGAAGGTATTGACCATACGTAATGGATGAGAAAGATATACACGCACGTTGATCATGAAATCTGCCGCAGCGCCGCCGACATTCCACTTTGCAGGTACGTGCGCGGACTTGATCGGGAATGTGAGCCGTAGACCAAAGGAGTGTTCAGCAGAGAGCGTCTGAATGATGTAAGACAACGCTCGACAAAGCCCGTGTTGTTCTGTCAGACAGAGTCAAGACGGAGAGAGGCGTTAATACTAGAGCTCGTTACCAGGCTTGTCTTTGATCTCGAGAAAGTAACATAGGAGATACGCCAAAATGTCCATCGACTTCTCTTGCTCTAGGAGGTACGCCCTAAATTTCTGAAGGAGGATGGGGCTTGACATCGCGCACAAGTCGAGATACAAACATTGTCCGTACCTTGTTTAGTTCAATCATTTTCCAGAACAGGATTACTAGACCTCTGTAAGATCATGTCCTATACAACGACTGGGGGTACTCACTCGTATCCACGATATATGGAACAGATCTTCTTGATCCCGGAAGCATGTTATTGATGGATGCCATCTGTTGTTCTAATATACCGAGAACGCCGTCGACAATGAACGCAAAATCCGCAGTCCGATGCTAGGGAGACCGGCTGAGTTCAGTTCCAGACTCATCGTTATACCCTACGTACCACCTTTGCCAGGAAATATCTAAAAGCATTTGTCCTCAACGCAGGCGCAGAAACCATAGGATCTCCCGTTGGAACATCCCTAGCGCTTCCACCTTGGAAATCCAAGACAGTACAAAGGACTTGGAAGCAGACGCTGACCAGGTTGGCTCTTGGGTCCTCGCCCTTGAACATGAGATGGTTGTAAGGCAGTCGGCCGGCGACGCCTCCGATGACGGTGGCGCTTGACGGTTGCGATGAATTCATGGCCGTGTTGAGGAGAGAACAGAGGATGGTCAACACGTCCCGTCGCTGGGACTTCTGAACAAAGTGGAGGGTGTACAACGAGGGGGTGGTGAGCAAGGATGATGGGGGTGAATAGATCTGACGGGAGAGGAGGACGAGTAGAAGGCGCAGCACTTCCGTCTTGTTGGTGTCATATGCTTGTGTGGGCCCGAGATCGGCGGTTGAACCGACGCCCTTTTCCCTTTCAAAGACGTAAGCTGTAAGGGCCAACGTACCTGCCTGTGCATGCGGGAACTCTGGACGGGAAGACTGCTCACCATATAACATAACTGATTTTGTAGTGGTCCACCTGTAACTTCGCGGGTATGGTGAACCCGCAGCAGAAGAGCAGGTCCACTAAACAGCCGAAAAGCCTCTCCGCGACGGACGGAAGCGTGTTTGTAGTTTGCTTCGGAGGAATTTGGGGCGACGGACCGGCCGCGGACACAGAAGGGGACGCTCCGCCGCTCTCCGCGTCGTCCTCGTCTTCGTCGTCATCCTCGATCACGAACTGGGTTGTCTGCTCCATCTGCTCGCGACGACTCTGTCCGCCCGCCCCTTCGTCCTCGCCGCCGCCTACGACGACGACGACATCCCTCTTCCACAGCACCTCTCTCTCAAACACGCTCGGTTCGCTCTCCAGCTCGAAAATCACGGGCAGGACGCGCTGCAAGACGCGCAGGCAGTTCAGGACTTCCTTGGTCGCGTTGCGCTCCGCGCCGACGCCGCCTCCTCCTTTGATGAGCGACGACGCGAAGGAGGTGACGACGTATTTCGTCGTCGGGGCGGAGGGGAACGTGTGGTCCGAGACGAGGTTGAAGAGGCGGGAGGTTACGACGCGGACGAGCGTCGCGATGTTCTCGGGTGCTTCGACCAGTGCTCGGCGAACTGTTGCGGATTGCAGTTACAAATAATCGTAATCGTCTATCAGCGCGGAGGTTCGGCGGTGGAAAATAGCTGGAAATACTCACTGTCTTGAGGCGAAATGAGCGAGAATACATCCGAGGTCGAGTCGAAAAGGGTGGTGTACTTTTACGCAGCAAGGTATCAATCAGTTGGAAGCCATAAAGTTGGTCCGGTTCACGAGTGCAACAACAACTTTTGGGCCGTACCTGATCCCAGTAAGCATCTTTCTCCGGTATGTGCTGCACGAGTCGAGCTCATGTGAGCACGGACCTATGACGCAACATAACGCAAACGAATGGAAGAGACGCACACGGGTCGTCGCCAATTTCGAGATTCCGTTTGGCTGGCTGCGGAATGTGAGCTTTGCTTCATCGCCGAGCAACGCAAAGGGGGATGAGAGTTTCTGTGGAAGTCTTGATAGTACAGACATGTTACTGGGAAAGCGGAGGGCAGACGCTTCCGGTGCTAATCTCACAGCGGACTGACGGTCCGGATTGTGATGCCGTCAACGTGGTCCTGGTTACAGGACTTGTGCTGTATTAATTGTACGAGAACTTGCATCATTTACGAGATCATATAGATTCATGTTTAGTCGTAGTCCAAGAAAAGTATAATTAACGTCCCAAGGCCGTATTAAAATCAGAGGGTAGCGTCTGTAGCGCCACGAATCAAGCGTCCAATTAATCAAGTCTCAGACCGACACATGATGGAAAAAAAACAACGCCGGCGTTCACACGTCAGATGAAGCTCCAGGGTCATCTCCCCGTCCCGTCGATACAGTATGGTCTTCATGTTCATGCCAGCGTTATGCCAAATACTGCAGCCAGCAAAGCGACGAGGCCATTGGCAACGAGATGAGTCGACGATGATGATGGTTTCGACCCGGTCGTAGTGGCTGCGGTAGTCGATACCGGGACAGGCGTGTTCGTCGCCAGAGCATTGACACCAGACGTCACCGGACCGCTGTCAGAAAGCTGCAAAGTCATTGCGAGAGATGATGAGCACATTTAAAAGGCCGCCCAAGTGAACCGTTTACATACCACTGTTTCGCTCGTGCCAATGGCCTTTGCAGCGGCCACGAACGCGTCGAATGTATTTCCGGTGGCGGGCGCATTGATCGAGCTGCGAAAAAAGGGCATCGGTATAAACGACATTCTAAAGGCGAGAGTAGCAACTCGAAAGAGGCCCACTTACCCGACCATTCCGGCGCCACAGTGTTTTGCCATTTTACAGAAGAACCAGATGGCTACAGTAGTCGTGTGGTTCAACAACGGACCAACGAATATATGTTTTTTGTTTGCTTACGCTGTTGATCGTTTGTGATCTTGACGGAGAACTGTTTACCGGTCTGCAAGACCACGTCGAACCCGGCGGGGTTAGCACCCGTCGCGGCCAAAGGCACGCAGGGGCTCGCGAACGAACCCTGCGTGACGGAATGAGTGATGGGCGCCCTGCAATCATATGGCACGCATGAGCTCATTTG
>Ga0137397_10001106_pt1 | contig 18793 bp, 16 predicted proteins | sample czorhiz116metaG_FD_106658 | JGI IMG/M metagenome (GOLD analysis project Ga0137397, IMG submission 106658) | Vadose zone soil microbial communities from Angelo Coast Range Reserve, California, USA - czorhiz1.16 metaG | ecosystem: Environmental > Terrestrial > Soil > Vadose zone | place: USA... | reverse complement strand
TACGTCCGCAATCTGACTGACAGAAGGATCGTCGTTTCGCGCGTGGGCTTCGAAAACCTGACCGGAGCGGCTTACGACGGTTACGACCGGCCGCGTCGGTATGGTGGATCCCTGACCTTTCGGGTTTAGAGGTGCATTGCTATCAACCTCAATGAAGGTCGGTGCGCGTCTACTCGCGCTCGACAGTCCGCCAGATCTCATTCGTGCACTTGCTCGTGCGGCGGCATCGGTCTGACACGCCCGGGAACCATCGTGGCATCATGCTAGCACACCCCCAACTTCCGGTTACTCCCATTGTTCGGAGATCACAAGCCGACTGATACGCTGGTACTCAGAAAAAGGTTCTGATTGCCGACACGACACGGTATTCATCATCAACAACAAACAGCAACGGCCACTTATCAAACGTTGTGCAGGGATGTGAAATGCCGAATCCGAGTATATCTCCGACTGCGAAATGCATGTTCGGCGAGCGAGCACTCACGTAAGCATGCTGATCGTTGAGCGCGGTCACCTCGCACTGCTCCTGGATGCACTCCGGTCGGCGGTGGAGACCTGGGCGATGCCTCCACAAGGGTGTGGGTAGGTCAATGTCGTAGGATGCGTCGCGCTTGCCAAAGCCGGCAATGGCCATGCCGGGCTCGGGTATTGACTGCACATAGGCGACAATTTCGAGCGCAGCGAGCAGGCCGGTCCCGTGCATCGCCACGGTCGGGCATCGCTCGCGCATGCGTTCATGGTAGACGCGGTAGTGATGGCTGTCGTGCGTGAGGTAGCAGCCGCTTCGAAGAACGACCTTTGCTCTCCGCGCGAGCGTATTTTGCTTTAGGCAACGCGCAGCAAGGTCAAAGAAAGCGGAACCGCCGGCGGTGAGGATGACGTCACCGTGCGCAAATAGCCCCTGGCTTTCTACCTGAGCCGCGAGTGTCAGCATATCGCTAAACAGTATCTGCACCTTCGTTTCTAGGTCTGAGTGCTCTTTTCCGTGAACAATGCCTTCGAACGCCTCAATGCCTCGCAGGGCGAGGCCCGGTCCCTGGGTAGCGATCTTGCGCGCCAGTGCCATGCCCTGATCCAGTGTCCGCACGCCGGTCCGACCGCCTTTGAGGCCAACCTCAATGAGTAGCTGCAGCGGTCGCCGAGGCTTGCGGGCGGTGACTGCATTAGCCAGACATTCAAGCCCGGCGGTCGAGTCAACTAGGCAAAAAAAATCGAAGTCGTGATCGCGATCGATCTCAGCCAGCACATAATCGATGTCGTGCCGCGCAACAAGCTGATTCGCCAAAAGGATTCGCCTAATACCATGAGCGCGATAAGTTCTGACATGGCTCACCGTAGCCGCCGTGATTCCCCAGGCACCGTCCTGCAATTGAAGCTCGAACAACTGGGGTGCCATCGTGGTCTTGCCGTGAGGGCAAATGTCGACGCCTTCCGCACTGACAAAGTTGCGCATCCAGCGGCGGTTATGCTCCAACGCGGACTCTTTGATGAGAGCTGCGGGAAGTGCTAGGCCCTCCTGCAGGACGTTTAGATGCAAGGCCCCGATGTCAGCGAGCCTGATTCCCATCGCTGACGTCGGCAATCCCTTGAATCGCCAATCCAGTTTCAGGTTCTCGATTGCATCCAAGTTGAGAATTGGGTAATGCGCTTCATTAGCCATGCCGTTTCCTCCGGTCAGGGGCTCACCAAATCCGCACGCGCTGATCGGGGGCCACATAATACTCGCCGCCCGGCTTCACGCCGAACGCGTCGTACCAGGCGTCGATATTCCGCATCGGGCCGATGACGCGGAAGGTCCGCGGAGAGTGAGGATCGCTGACCAGCTGCTTGCGCAGATAGTCGATGCGAACCTTGCCGCGCCAGGCCTGAGCCCATCCCAGGAACACCCGCTGATCGCCGGTGAAGCCGTCGATCAGCGGCGCGGCGCGGCCATGCAAGGAGCGGTGATAGGCTTCCAGAGCGATGTTCAGACCGCCCAGGTCGGCGATGTTCTCGCCCATCGTCAGGTCGCCGTTGATGTGCGCGCCGGCGATGGGCTCGTAGGACGAATACTGCGCACCCAGCATCTGTGCCCGCGCCTCGAAGGCCGCGGCGTCGGCGGATGTCCACCAGTCGCGCAGCTTCCCGTCCGCGTCGAGCTTGCGGCCTTCGTCATCGAAGCCGTGGGTCAGCTCGTGGCCGATCACCGCGCCGATCGCACCGTAATTGATCGCCGGGTCGGCGGCGGGATCGAACCCTGGCGGCTGCAGGATGCCCGCCGGAAAGACGATGTCGCGCAACGAGCCGTTGTATGCATCGTTGGTCTGGGGCGTCAGCAGCCACTCCGTTCGATCGACCGGGCCTTTCAGCCGGTCGACATGAAATTTCCAGTCCGCCGCACCCGCGCGGCGGACATCGCCGACCAGGTCGTCGGCCCGGATTTTGACGCTCGTATAGTCTCGCGGCCTGTCAGGATAGCCGACCTTGATTTGATACGTGTCGAGCTTCTTCAACGCCTCGAGCTTGGTCGCCGGCGTCATCCAATCCAGTCGCTCCAGCCGGGCTCGCATGGCTGCTTTCACGTCGGCGACCAGTTGCTCGATCTTCGCTTTGGCCGCAGGCGGGAAATATCGCGCGGTATAGAGTTGGCCCACGCCGAAGCCGATATTGCCAAAACAGTCCACTCGATCCCCGCCACACTCCCCGCCGGAGACGGCGTGGATGGCGCGTTTCCAGCGGACCGCTTCCTCGGGCTGACCGGATAGAGCCTTGTCGCGAAACTCGAAGCGGGCCCGCGAAAACGCCTGTGATAGGTAGGGCGCGGCGTTATCGGCGATGGTGAACGCGTGCCAAGCCTTGATCACATCGACGGGCGTTGCGGCGTAGACCTGCGCGATGCGTGGAAAGGCGGTCTTCTCCGAGACCACGACCAGATCGATATCGGCCAGACCGGCGCTATTGAAGAAGGCTTGCCAGTCAAAACCGGGGGCATAGGCCTGGAGCTGCGCCGGCGTCATCGGATTGTAGAGCTTCTCGGTATCGCGCTGCTCGACCTTGCTCCAACTTGCCTGGGCGATGCGGGCTTCGAAGGCGACGACCGCGGCCGCATTCACGTCGGGATCCGGCCAGCCCGCGAGATTCAGAAGGTTGCCGACATAGGACTGATAGGCCGCCTTCTGTTCGGCGAACGCAGGATCGAGGTAATAATCCCGGTCGGGCAAACCCAGACCGGACTGACTCAAGTAGATGTCGTAGCGGCGGACATCCTTCAGATCCACATCCTGGGTGAGCGCGAACAGCGAGCCTTCGAAATCGGCGATGGTGCGGCCCATCAACGCCGCCAGGGTCGCGCGATCGCCGGCGGCGCGGACGTCGGCGAGTTCGGGGGCGATCGGCGCCGCTCCCAGCCGTTCGATCCGGTCGTTGTCCAGGAAAGCCTTGTAGAAGGCGCCGACCTTGCCCGTCAGAGTGACCGGTTCGATCGGGACCTTAGCCGAGGCCTGTTCCATCAACCCATGCAGGCGCGTCTCGATGCGATCCGACATCTCCGTGCGGAGCGCCACCATCGATTTATCGGTGGGGATGACGGTTCGGTCCAGCCAGGCGCCGTTGGCGTAGCGGTCGAAGTTGTCACCCGGCTGGACCGTGCGATCCATCGCCGTGAGGTCGAACCCCCAGGTGCCGTATTGCGGTTTCGCGCCGAGCTCTGCGCCGGCGTAGCCGGCGGCCGCGATGAGCGCCGTAGCAAGAGTCACCAATCGCCAATTCATATCAAACTCCCGGTTGTGTGTTGTCGAACGGAGGAACCAAGAGGGGTCGCGGACCAGGCGGGAACGTGGAGACTGGCCAGCCTTCGGGGCGGCTCCTATTGGATGAGGGTCAGATCGGTCCAATAGGACAAGCCGGCCACGAAATGGTTATTGCTGGGTCGCACGTCGTCTAGCGCTGTGACTGTGCCGTAAAGGCGCTTGTCCTTCAGATGGAGGATCACATAGAGGATGTACGTGTAGCGCTGGGTATCCTTGGTGTTCACCGACGCCGCAAGCTGCCCGATGAAGTCGCCGTCCTTGAACAAGGCGCCGTTGATCGGCGCGGGCGGCTGATCGCCAACCGCGGCGGTCACCGAGCCGTCGGGCTGCATGTCGATGGCGATCGGCAGGTCGCCTTCCGGTCTGCTGATATGCCCCGACCATTTGCCCACGAGCTCGGCGGTCGGAATAAACGCCTTGTCCGCTTGGGGGAAACCGATCCCGCCCGAGTCTGCTTTCCAGCCCGGCAGAAGGGTCGCCGCGATGCGGTCGGTCACGTCGTCGACGAGGTCGCTGCGCGAGCTGTTGCACAACACGACGATCGCAACGCCCTGGTCGGGGACCATCAGCATCTCAGCGGCGACGCCCGGCATATTGCCGCTGTGAGAGACCACCCGATACCCCGCCCGGGTGCTGGTTTCGAAACCGAAGGCGTATCCATGGGAGTCGTCGACGAACGCGCTGGAGACATGCATCGTGTCGATGGTCGCGTCGTCCAGGATGGGCCGCTGATCCGGAAGGTGGGTTTTCAGGTGAAACGCCGCGAACCGAATCAAATCATGGGCGCTGCTGTAAACTTCTGATGCGCCCGGATGATCGGTGTCGAATTCGGCCAGGCGCGATCCGTCCAGGTTATAGCCAGCCGCTGTGAAGGGTCGCAGCGCCTCGGGAATATCAACCGAGGTTCGCGTCAGGTCCAACGGCGCGAACACTTTCTCGCGCATGTAGTCGGCGTAGGGCTGATGGGATTGTTCTGCGATCAGTTCGCTCAATATCCCAAAGCCCAGGTTGGAATAGAAAAAGTGAGCGCCCGGCTCTCGGACGATATTGCCGTATCGGGCGATCGTCACATCGGGGGGTGGCTTCCGATAAGGCTCGTTGCGGTAGAAAAATTGGACGTGAAAGGGCAAGCCCGAGGTATGGTTGGCGACGCGGCGGACCGTGACGTCGTGGGGATCCCCCACGTCAACGGTTAGTTTGTCGTCCCTCAGATAGTCATTGATCGGCTTATCCACGTCGATGACATGCACGGCCGCCAATTCCATAACCCCGGTGGCGGTGAAGGTCTTCGACACGGAGGCCAGCGAATAGACGATATCGGGCGTCGCCTTGAGCTTGCGTTCGCGATCCGCCCAACCAAACCCTTCCTGCCAATCGATATGGCCATTGCGAAACACCGCGATCGCCATCGACGGCGCGCCTGTCGCGACAAGCTGGTGGCGAATGTAGTCGCGGATCGCCGCATAGCGGGCCGGGGGCGCCGCGACTTGCCCCACACTGGATACCGCGCGGTCGGGTGCAGAGCGAACAGCGGCGAGTTTAGGGCCGTTGGTCTGGGCTACCACAGGTACCCCAGCCAGCAATGCGAGGCTTGCCAACGCGCAGTACAGACGTCGACTTCGCGGCCTTGGAGGGACCGCGTTGCATGCGCGTGCGTACAAAGTGGCCAGCTGGGCTGTTCGGCCCAGGTGAGATGCGTTCATTTCAATCCTCGTACATATATCGTTTGCCCCGCGCGCTCGGTCCATCAAAAAGCCACGCCCAGGCCGATCAGATGAAAAACCAGCGCGATCCAGAGCAATGTCAGACAACTTAACGCCAGGACTCCGCTCCACGCCCAAGCGAACGCGTTACGGCTCCCACTCCGCGTGTTGCACGTCGCCCATAGATTCCATAGTGAGATGACCGCGGCGAATGGGAAAACCACGATGCTCAAGAGGTGGAGGATCAAGATCCACGGGTCGAGCGCCGAGCTGACGTAGAACGTCGCCGCCATTACGCCGATAGTCGTCAACCAAGCCAACATCAAACCACCGGCGCCAAGCCCTGCGACCCGCACCCACCGATGGGCCTGCGCCGCGTGGCCTCGCAGGGAGAAGCTCGCGCCGTATCTACGCCGCACGCGCACAGTGATCGGCCAAACCACAGCGGTTAGCAGCAAAGCGCCCAGTGAAAGCCCTAACAGCGGAATCAGCCACGTGGCATCGCGCCACTTCGGCGTCCGTGTGTAGATGAGATACGGCGAATCCCCGTCCTCGGCCCACATGACGACCTTGCCGTCCACGACCTTCGCCGCCAAGCGGCCTTTGCCATCGGTCTCGCGCCATACAAGGGGGGCGACCTCTTCAAACGGCCGCGGCTGACCGCCCAAGCCCGCGACTGGAGAAGCGACGATGTGGCCGCTCTCATCAGCGGTCACTGTCACCTGCAACACTAGGTTGAGGAGTGACGCGAAAGTGGTCTCCTCTCGACGCGATCCGTCGTAGTGACCGGCCAGCAACGCCGCGTCGGCCTTGGCAAGATTGGGCGCCACGGAACCTTGCAGCGATGGGCCCGGAAAGTAACGGTCGGCGAAGCCATCCAGTAGACCTGTGCGAACGGCGTAGGCCCCACCGTCGCGGCCCAGACTGTTCAGTGAAACGAACAGTCCGACATGCTCGTCGGGGAACAGCTCCAGAGCACTATGAAACAAGGGCGAGTCGCCTTCATGCCCTATGATTCGATGGCCGTTACGGTCGAGCTCGTAGAAGCCAAGCAGCATGCGGTGCAGTGACGGACTGATGAGGGTCAATGGCGTGTCGTGCATCATGTGCGCGGTGGCGGGCCTCAGGATACGTTGGCCCTCGTACTCACCTTCCTGAAGGTGGGCGATCATGAACTTGGCCATATCGGCGCCGGTGACGGCCGAGCTGGCGGCCGGCACCAGTCCACTCATCTCGTAGGGTTTGGGCGGCTCGGAGCCTAACTTGTAGCCGCTGGACATGCCGGGCCTGAGCTTCGCCGGTAGGGGTTGGCGAAAGGTGGCGTGAAGCATGCCCAGGGGGGCAAAAATGTGCTGCTCCACATAGTCGTCGAACGACTGGCCGGACACGCGTTGAACTACGTAGCCGCCGAGAGAGGTGCCATAGTTAGAGTAGGCCGGCACCTGTCCCGGAAGAAAGATGCGGGCAGGAATCTGACTCCTCAGGAAAGACTCCATCGGCGGTACTGCCGTCGGGTCCGTTAGCCGAAGATCTTTGAGTGACTCCTGAAACCCAGCCGTGTGGGTCATGAGGTTGCGCATAGTGATCGGCCGTCCGTGGAACGGCGGGATTTTGAAGTCCAGATAGGTGTTGATGTCTTGGTCGAGATCGATCCGGCCCAGTTCGACCTGCTGCATCACGGCCGTCCAAGTGAAAAGCTTGGAGACGGAGCCCGGCCGAAATAGAGTGGTTTCCGGGTCGACTGGTCGATGTGTTGACACATCGGCGTACCCGTAGCCCTTCTGGAGCAGGACCTGCCCGTCCTTCACCACCACCACCACAGCGCCGGCCACGTCGTCGCGCTGCAGAGCGAAGGGCATGTAGCCGTCCAACCAAGTTTCCAGATCTTCCGGGGTAAGTGGTCGCGCCGGCTGCCGTGCGGCGGACTGTGCAGATGTCAACGTCGGTTGTCTGGTGGACGGGACCGGCATCGAGTCTGGCCCCTGACGCGCTTGGCATGGCGCCGCGAGAAGCGACAGCACCACAGCCCCGATCAATATCGTCAGGTGCGTTTTGTCCCCCAATCGGTTCCCTTCCTATGATTCACTTTCAATTTGACGACTTTCACAATACACTCGATTTTTCTATACAGCAAATAATATCTAGCAAGAAAACCGTGAAACAAATTTCCCGTCGCGGCAATGTCGGCAAGCACCTCCCATGAACAATTCGAGTGGCGGTGGATTGCAGTTGGAGATCGAAGGACTTTGGGGCGGCTCGGCAGGTCGACGGATTGCCTAACAATGCGTTGGAACCGGTGGCAAAACCCGAGTGGTTTGGCCAGCCCCGCGGACTGACGATCCTATTCTTGACGGAGATGTGGGACCAGTTCTCGTTTTTCGGCATGCGAGCACTGCTGGTCCTCTACATGACCAAGCATCTGCTGATGGCGCAATCCAAAGCGTCTTGGATTTACGGTGTTTACGCGGCGACGTTCTATTTGACGCCTGTTTTCGGCGGGATTATTACGGATCGTTGGCTGACCCGGCGCGCCTCTGTGATTCTCGGCGGCGTGATCATGGCCGCAGGTCATTTCATGATGGCCTCGGAGGATTTGCTTTTTGTCGCCTTGGCCGCGATAACCATTGGCAACGGCTTGTTCTTACCCAGTCTCCCAAGTCAGATCGACAGTCTTTACGCTCATGACGACCCGCGCCGAAAATCCGCCTTCAACATCTATTACGTGGGCATCAATCTAGGAGCATTCATCGCTCCGATAGTGATCGGGACCGTGGGCGAAGCTTACGGTTTTCATTGGGGCTTCACGATCGCAGGCTTGGGAATGATGATCGCGCTAATCACCTATGTCGCCGGAAGACAGTATCTTCCCCCGGACCCTGGCCCCGCTTTGCTCAATCGCAACGATTCCGCCATCGCGCCGCAGGTCGTGCGCGCCGGCCTCATCAGGCGCTCGGTCCTATTGATCTCCATCGTAGGCGCCGTCGTGGTTTTTCGTGGCGCCTACGAGCAACTCGGCAACACCGTCTCGCTGTGGGCAGATCAAAGTGTCGATCGAACGATAGCCTCGACCATGTCCATCCCCGTCACGTGGTTCCAAGCCATGAATCCTCTCATGGTCTTTCTCTTTACTCCGGTATTGGTGGCCCGCTGGACACAATTGGCCGCACGAGATCGTGAACCGTCCTCGATATTCAAGATGGTGATCGGCGCAACTATCGTTGCCCTGGCCTATTTCATGATCGCAGCGGCGGCATTTTGGACGCAGCGCTACGGCGGCTCGGTGAGTTGGGCATGGATGGCTTTGTTCATCATCGTGATGACCGTGGGCGAACTGTACATTCTCCCGGTCGGGTTAGGCCTGTTCGGCAGATTGGCGCCCCCAGGCCTGACCGCGACCGCGATCGCGTCCTGGTACTTTGCCGGCTTCTTCGGAAATCTGGTCGCCGGATGGCTCGGTACCCTATGGAGTACTTTAAGCCACGGGGCATTCTTCGCGCTCATGGGCGGAGTGGCAATGGTTGCCGCCGGTCTACTGGTTCTTTTGGTTTCCAAGGTAAGCCGGGCGGAACGCCGCACCTGACATTGCCGTCCTTTCATTCCCCAATTGAAACGAAGACGTCAACGTCCACGGTCATAGAAAATAATTGCTAATATCACAAATCGTGTCACAATAGAAAATAATACTAGTAGGTGAAGGGATGTCCAAATGTCGCATTCTTACCCGCGAATCGTGTGTTCCATGCTGTTTGGGGCATCGGCGGCTGTTTCGCTGAGTAACGCGGTGATGGGTCAAGCGGCGCAAGGCACACCCACCGATGCACTCACGCTGACGGAAATCATCGTTACGGCGACCAAGCGCTCTGAAGAGGTTCGATCGATCTCCGGGGCCGTCACCGCATTGACGGGAGGCGAACTCGAAGAGTTGGGCGCTCAGAGCATGGAGGACTACCTCACCCGCACCCCCGGCGTCGTCTTTAACGCGGCAACTCCTGGATTGTCGAGTGTTTCAATCAGAGGCGTATCTACGACCACCGGCATCGATCAGGGCCAAGGCACGACAGGCTACTTCATCAACGATGTACCGCTCTCTGATCCTTACTTCGCAGTCGCTATTCCCGATATCGACGCGTTCGACGTGGACAATGTGACGGTCCTGCGCGGCCCCCAAGGCACTTTGTTTGGTTCAGCCTCCCTCGGCGGCGCCATCAACTATCAAACGGCGCAGCCCGATCTCACCGATTATCAGATGCACGTCCAGGGAACTACAGAGGGAACTGCGCGCGGTGGTACCGGCGGCTCGGGCAAGATCATGATCAATGTGCCGCTGATCAATGATGTGTTCGCTTTGCGGGGCGTTTACGTTTACCGCGATGACGCAGGCTACATCCGCAACATCGGAACCGGCGAAAAACATGCAAACCAGACGCTGATTCGCGGTGGACGCATCGAAGCGCTTTGGACACCGGCGTCGACGACGAAAATCTCCTACTTGTTCCTGAAGCAAACCGAAGACACCAAAGACCTTGGTTACCAAGAGCCGGTATATGCGGGGTCCCTGGAGAAGAACACCGTTGCGCCCGAGCCTAACAATTACGAGACGTTGATTCACAATTTGCGTCTGGATCAGGATTTGAGTTTCGCGACACTGACCGTTACCGCCGCCTATCACGAGAAGGTCTCCTATGCCGTGCAAGACGCCACTTTGGCGGTTGGAAGTCTTCTACCGGGAGTCAGCCCAATTCTGCTCATCACGCCGGAGACCAGCAGAGGAACAACCTATGAGGCGCGTTTGGCCTCTCCCGCCAATAGCCGGCTCGAGTATCTGGTGGGCGTCATGCACGATGAGACGCGCCTGACCGAGAACACGATCGGTGAGGGGCCCGGTGCAGCGCAGGCCATCGAAACTCTTTATGGACCGATTATTGGCGCGGGCATTGGCCAGGCTTCGGCTCCGGGCGACGTATTCCTAAACGCGCAGATTCCGGTCAAGGGCCAAGAATCGGCCATTTTTGGCGAGGGGACTTTCCACTTCAACCACGAATGGAAGGTCACGTTGGGCGGCCGGGCGTTTCAAACGAAAGTGACCAATGAAACGACTTCCAGTGGGTTCTACACCTTGCTTACGACGGGAGCACTCACGAGCGACGTGTCCGGCACCGAAAAGCAAAGCGGTTTCCTGCCGAAGGGATCGGTGACCTGGACTCCGACCGACAATTTGATGACGTATTTGCTGGTCGACAAAGGTTTCCGGTTCGGCGGACCCAATCTCGCGCCCCCAGAACCGGGATATCCCATCCCCTCGACCTTCAAATCCGACTCCTTGATTAACTACGAAATCGGTATCCGATCCACCTGGTTGGATCGACGGCTGCAATTGGACGGGACGGTATTTCACATCGATTGGAGCGATATCCAACTTCGGTTACAAACGCCCCTGGCTCTCAACTACGCCGCAAATGCGGGCAAAGCTAGGAACACTGGCTTTGAGGGAACCGCGACGTGGCTGATCACTCAGGGCCTGACGCTCTCCACCGCCCTGACCTATCTCGACGCCAAGCTTGCCAGCCCATTCGTGCCCGGCGGTGGCCAACCGGTCGTGCCCAGCGGCTCAACGCTGCCTGGCGCATCGAAGTGGCAAGTAGCAAGTGCGCTCAGTTACAACTGGCTCAACGCTCCCTTCAAGCCCTCGTTCGTAGTGGCAGATCGCTACATCTCTCAGGCTCCCGGCATATTCCTCACCGGCCTTCCTCAAGGAGACTACAATTTGCTGGACGCGCGCGCCTCCATGCATGTCAAGGACCTCAGCTTCACCGTCTTTGTAGATAACATCGCGGACTCCAGAGGAGTCACTAACGCGAATAATTTGCCTCCCATTCAGCAATTCTTGGTGCGACCGCGCACGATTGGCGTAACTCTTGATTACCGGTTGTAGCGACGTCCCCCGCCACTGCCGCATAGACAGCCAAAATCACTACCAGCGCTGGCTTGATTAGACCGGGAGATATCGCTTTCGAACGTACGTAGTAATTTTCAAATGAGCAAATGTTTCTACAATCAGCAACAAATTGTTGGAGATTTTCAGTTATCGTCCTAAAATCAGCGTATCGATATTAAGGAGGCGCCTCGTGAAGCACGTTTTAAACGGTCGCCCATTGGTAAGACCCGGCGCCGCCCTCAAAGCTTTGCGCGCGGAGCGTGGATGGAGCCTGACTGAAGTTAGTCGCCGCACGGGCATGCCGGTGTCCAGCTTGTCGAAAATTGAAAACGACAAAATGGATTTGACGCTCGATAAGCTCCTACGCATCAGCGTGGCCCTGGAAACGGACATAGCCGGCCTCTTTACACCGCCCAGCCCACCCTATCCCCAAGGCGAATCAAGCGGACGACGCTCGATTACGCGGGCCGGCGACGGGAAGGCCATCAAGACCCACATCGGCGTCTACCGCTACCTCGCCTATGAGTTGTTGAACAAGCACTCGATACCGATCATCATCGATGTAACTGCAAAGAGTCTGGAGGAATTTGGGGAATTCAATCGTCATCCCGGTGAGGAAATTCTTTATGTGATCGAGGGTGAACTCGACTTGTATACGAACATGTACTTGCCGGCAAACCTCAAGCAGGGTGATTCCATTTATTTTGACAGCAACATGGGCCACGCCTACATAGCGGTCGGCGATGCGCCGTGCCGAATCCTGTCGATCTGTGTCGCGCCTGAATCGGAGTTGCTGAAACTCATTGAGGGTAAGTCGAAACCGGGCGATGACATGTTGCATGCGTTCGATTCCGGCAAGCGGCTGACGCTGCGCAGTCAAAGCGACTAAATCCAAGCCTTAAGTAGAGGCCAATCTCAAGACCCATGCGATCAACGTCCGGTAAGTGACTGGACGCCGTCGGCAGCGACTGGCCCGGGCCATGTTACGTTCTTACCCCGAAAGAAATATTTTTCAAAAATAGAAAATATTTTCGCTTTGAACTCCTAACTGGAGCAAAATACACGCACAGAAAATGCGGAGAGTTCTATGCGCTTTTGGACGTCGCCTGAATTTGACGATCACGAACAAGTATGTCTTTTCTCCGATCCCCAAACGGGACTTCGGGCGATGGTGGCGATTCACTCCACCGCCTTGGGATCGGCCGTAGGCGGCACCCGATTCCAACCCTATGGCGACGACGGCTTGGCGCTCGATGACGCGTTGAGGTTGTCGCGCGCCATGTCTTATAAGTCGGCGCTCGCCGGCTTGCCTTGTGGTGGCGGCAAGTCGGTGATCATCGGTGATCCCGGTCGCCTCAAATCCGAGCGATTGCTGCATGCGTATGGCCGGTTCATCAACCGCATTGGCTCGACATTTGCGACCGGTGAAGACGTGGGAATGTCCGTGGCGGACATTGAGACCGTCCGGGAAGTGTCGCCGTTCATTGGTGGCACATCGACAAGTGGGGCCGGCGATCCGTCAGTCCACACCGCTGTCGGGGTCTTGCATGGACTGCGCGCGGTCATCGAATACCGCTTTCAGCGAAATGACTTCAACAATCTGTCCGTGGCCATTCAGGGTTTGGGCGCGGTCGGTTGGGGCGTGGCTGAACGACTGCATGCCGAAGGCGCTCGGTTGACGGTCGCCGATGTTCGTCGGGAAAACATCGATCGCGCTGTCGCGCAATTCGGCGCTTCTGTCGCCTCCCCGCAAACCATTCATGCGGCGGAGGTCGACATTTATTCGCCCTGTGCTCTCGGCGGTGTCATTACGGAACACACCGCTCAGGCGATACGTGCCCGCGCAGTCGCCGGCGCCGCCAACAATCAACTGGCATCGCGGCAAGCTGGTGAGGCACTGGCAGCGCGAGGAATCTTGTTTGCGCCTGATTACGTCATCAACGCCGGCGGCATCATCAGCGGCCTCGAGGAATATTTCAAAATGCCGGGACGCAGCGGCACTGAGGCCACGCCACTCGTTAAGCGTCTGGCGCGCATCCACGACCGACTCACAGAGATTTTTGAGCGCGCTGCGTCGGAGCGCCGGCCACCCGAGGCTACGGCGGAGCAAATGGCTCGCGAGCTGATAGGGCGTTCGCCTGCTCTTTGATCAGCGCTATGGCCTCAACCACCGACATTTCGCTTGACGACAAGTATCGGCTCGATGGAGGCAGCGCGCTGGTCGGCGGGCGGCAAGTGTTGGTGCGTCTTCCACTTGTCCAGCGCGAACTCGATCGGCGTCGCGGCCTCAACACGGCCGGGCTCATCAGTGGATACCGCGGCTCGCCGCTCGGCGGTTACGACATGGAGCTTTGGAAAGCTGCCGCGACCCTGAATGCAAACGACATCATCTTCCAGCCCGGGCTGAACGAAGATCTAGCGCTTACCGCCCTTGCCGGGTCGCAACAGATCGATTTTCTTCCCGGCCGTAAAGTCGATGGCGTTTTCGGGATATGGTACGGCAAAGGTCCGGGCATCGATCGATCCGGCGATGCCATCAAGCACGCCAACCTGCAAGGCGTGTCCGCCAATGGACTGACCTAGTTCGCAACCAGTGCGTCAGATTGCCTAAGCGAAACGAGTTAGCACACAGCCGCTCGGATACGAAAACAGCAAAGGAATTGCAGATGGTTCACTACATTGGAGTCGCGGATATGATGAAACATCCCAGCGATCAAGGCTCGTCCGCCGATGTATACGCAGGCGATATTTCAATGATCGAACATTGCGGCGATTGCGATGAGGTTTTGTATACGTTTGCCGTTCAGGCCGATGCTGACTCCGACGCCTTCGCGCGTGTCGCCGGGTTGTTCAATATTGCAAATACTGCGCCAGTCAATGTAAGTTTACAGCGCTCACAAATTTTGGGAGTACTAGAGATAGGCATCACGCTAGATCAGATTCACGCCTCTACTGCGGATCTGATACGCCGGAAGCTAGAACAACTTACGTGCGTACGCCGGGTGGACTTTCATTCGCATCGTGCTCTTCCAAGTTCGGGATTGCAACCAACTTAACATGGCCCGCAGATCGTCTCGAAGGCGGAGCCCGGACCGGAACAATTTATGTACGACGGGTAAGCATGGGTCGACCCGACGAAACGTTCTCGATTTGACATCAACGAGAGTGATCACCACTCTCCCACTTCCGATCCTATAAAACACTCTCAATGAACAAAACTGGAAACTCATGCTCCGTGCGACAGCGCGTAGAACAAGGCCATCAAGCAGCCTCGCATGTGCCGCGTTTACTCGCTTGCTTGCTATTGATGGGTCTTTGCGGGACATCTGGCCGTCTCGCAATGGCGCAGTCTGCCAGTGAACCGCTTGAGCGCAATTTCACTAACCCTCCCAACTCCGCGCGCCCCCGGGTCTGGTGGCACTGGATGAACGGCAACATAACGGAAGAGGGAATCAAGCTGGAACGATGCTGAGGGTCATCCTTATCTTGGTTCAGTTGGCCGCCGACGCGGTTCGCTGGTGTGGCCTGGTGCTGCGGTCACAACGATCAATCGAGGCCGAGAATCTGTTTCTGCGCCGACAGCTCGCACTGTACGTCGAGCGCGGTGTCGACCGCGAGGCGATCTGCGCTGGTCAACCTTTCTTCGCCTGCATGCCCAGGGGATCATTGCCTGTGACTTTTTCCTCGCCGTTACCGTCACCTTTCGACAGCTGTATGTATTCGTGGTCATCGAGCATCGCACTCGACGCTTGATTCATTGCAATGTTACCGCACACCCAACTGCGGCTTGGACGCTGCAACAGTTGCGTGAGTCGATTGGACTGCAGGAGCGGTACGAATACCTGCTGCATGATCGAGACAGCATTTTTGCCCAGCACCTGGACGAATCCATGGTGAGGCTCGGGCTCAAAGTATTGAAATCCCCGCCGCAAAGTCCAACGGCCAACTCGATCTGCGAAAGAGTCATCGGGACTATCCGCCAAGAGTGCCTCGATTGGCTGATTCCCCTGACTGAATCGCATCTGCGGTCGATCCTAAAACCGTGGATCGCGCATTACAATACCGGGCGCCCACATATGGCGTTAGGTCCTGGAGTGCCTGACCCTCCACGCGGAATACAGCATAATGCCGCACCAAAATCACGACATCGCTTGCGCGAAGACATGGTCGTGCGTGCTCACTCCATTCTCGGTGGCCTACACCACGAGTATTTCTGGGCGCCAGCGGGCGCTCATTGAGTTTTTGCGGATGACAGGGAGGTAAGAGTGCATACGGATATGTATACAGACCTGCATTTACATGATAGGCTTTCTTTTATCGATTGCGGGAAACGGACCGGAACGTGAAAGCCAGGGAACTCAAGAGGCGGCTAACGACCATGGGTTGGCGTGATACAGGCAAGGGGTCCAAGCACGAAAAATGGACGAATGGAGTTCACTCCATCGCCATTCCCAGGCATAAGGAAATTGCGGAAGGCACGGCCAAGGCAATCTTGAAAGAAGCGCGAACGTACGGGCAGGCGCAAGGAAAATAGTCATGATTTTTGAAGGCAAAGTGTTCGCTCCGACGCGGGGTTCGCGCTATTGGGAGGTCAAAATCCCACAGCTCGGTGTGTTTACGCAGGGTCGGTCGGAGAGGAACGCTTATGCAATGGCGGCCGATGCGCTGGAAACCTTGGTCGGTGAAAAGCGCTTCCGGGTCCAAATCGTGCCGCTGGACGGCGGACGCTTTCTGATTCGTGCCAACGACTTAAGACCTTTGATAGCGCGCTGGCTATTCCGACTGCGTGCCGATAAGGGCCTAAGCCTGCGGGAAGCGGCGGCGAGAATGGGTTCTTCCTCCTCCGAAGCCTGGGCACGCTATGAGAGCGGCCGCGCTTCGCCCACGGTCGAGAAGCTATCCGAGTTGATCCACGCCTTGGATCCGGAGGCGGATTTCATGCTGAGAAGAGTCACGACGCCCGCATTGAAAAAGACTGGTTGACAGTCGGCATCACTATGAGATTCGACAAGACCCGGCTACGTGAGCGGCATGACCGCAAAACCGGATTCTGGCGACAAATATTGATTCGACCATGAGGAAGAAGATTCGATGAACATAACGGCAAAAATGCCGACAGACCAGTGTGATGAGTGCGGTCAGATGAAGCCCGCCTTCGGCTTTACCCATTTGACCTCGGAAGCGGGTGGTGTAGGGAGAAAACTCTGTTCCGAGTGTTGTAACCGCGAGTATATGCTTCGCGCGGGACTGCCCGAGCTTGAGACCGTGGATTTCGAACCGCTGAGTTGCCGCGATTGCGCGGGCAAGAAGCACATCTTCTACTTTGTCGTGCATATGAGCACCGGCCTTGGTATCAAAGCGTTCGAATTAGTGGACGGTGCGCCCGGGGGATACCAGTTTTTCGTTCTCGAGCCTCCGCAGACGGCGGTGAGAAAAGCCCATGACAAGCTCGTCAAGAAGATCGAGGCGGGTCTGTCGGTCCGCTATCTTCGCTCGTCGGATTTTCCGGGCTCGGGGGCCCGTCAGAACCGACTCTATGTGAAGGGCACCGCCGTGAACGGACGAATCGACGAGAGCGACGATGGGTCGCCGGTGGTGGTGGTCGATGGCCGACAGTACAGTTGGGAGGAATTCGGTCAGTTCCTGACACCTTTCAACGGATTCAATTTCCGGCTTGAATGCTTCGATACCTGTGACAATCCTGACATCGCATCCGAGGCGAAACGTCCCAATCTCGTGTGGTGGTTACAGTTACCTGAAGCGGAGCAGGATGACGAGGATCATCGACACCACTGAACGTCTCGCGAGACGGCGTTGAGGAAGTGCGCGACATGATCGCCCCGCACTCCGGTAAGACGCTCGGATAAAAGTAGCGCAGTGTATTCACCTCGGCCGCAACGCGTCACATTGCGACAATCGAGACGAAACGCATTCTACGAGCGTCGAAAGCGGGACCAAAACGGGTGTGCTCCGCAATTATTCGAGTCAATCACTATTCACTCGATCTCGAATATCGATGCGACCCGTGGCATGATTCAACGATGCTGAAGCGCCTCCTCATCTTGGTGCAGTTGGCCGCCGACGCGGTTCGTTGGGGTGGCCTGTTGCTGCGGTCACAACGATCGATCGAGGCCGAGAATCTGTTTCTGCGCCGACAGCTCGCACTGTACGTCGAGCGCCGCGTTGAGCGGCGGCGGATCGATTTGGTGACACGAGTCGCGCTGGCGTTCCTTTCACGATTCTTTCACTGGCGGGACGCTCTGGTGGTGGTGTGCCCGGAAACGATGATCCGTTGGCACCGAGCGGGATGGAAACTGTTGTGGCGCTTGAAGTCGCGACCGGCCGTCCATCGATTCCGGTTGAGGTTCAGGCCTTGATCCGCCGGATGGCGCATGAGAATCCATCGTGGGGCGAGGAGCGCATTGCCAATGAGCTGTTCCTGAAGCTGGGAATTCAAGTCTCTCCGCGAACGGTGAACAAGTATCTGCCGACCCGACCCACACGTCGACCGCGAGGCGACATGCGCTGGTCAACCTTTCTTCGTCTGCACGCCCAGGGGATCATTGCCTGTGACTTTTTCCTCGCCGTCACCGTAAGCTTTCGACAGCTATACGTATTCGTGGTCATCGAGCATCACAGTCGACGCTTGATTCATTGCAATGTCACCGCGCACCCGACTGCGGCTTGGACGCTGCAACAGTTGCGTGAGTCGATTGGACTGCAGGAGCGGCACGAATACCTGCTGCATGATCGCGACAGCATTTTCGCCCAACACCTCGACGAATCTATTGCGAGGCTCGGGGTCAAAGTACTGAAATCCCCGCCGCAAAGTCCAACGGCCAACTCGATTTGCGAAAGAGTCATCGGGACTATCCGTCGCGAGTGCTTGGATTGGCTGATTCCCCTTACGGAATCGCATCTACGCTCGATCCTAAAACTGTGGATCGCGCACTACAATACCGGACGCCCACATATGGCGTTAGGTCCTGGTGTACCTGACCCTCCACGCGGAATGCAGCATAATGCCGCGCCGAAATCACGACATCGCTTGCGCGAAGACATGGTCGTGCGTGCTCACTCTATTCTCGGTGGCCTACACCACGAGTATTTCTGGGCGTCAGCGGGCGCTCAGTGAGTTTTTGCGGATGACAACGGTCACCGTCGTCATCGCCCCCTCGCGTCTTCCCCTCGAAGGACCATGCACGTGCTGTATGCGCGAGCGGGTGGCGAGACATCGCCCCGGAGAGGGCCCGAAGTTGTCCGAGATGCCTCGTTGTCTTCGGGCCCTGAATTTGCGGCCAAGGGCTCATGAGCAATCCTCCGTGGTTGCCAGCTTGTTGCGGAATTGACTCGCGTGCGCTCGGATG
>Ga0137397_10001102_pt1 | contig 18817 bp, 13 predicted proteins | sample czorhiz116metaG_FD_106658 | JGI IMG/M metagenome (GOLD analysis project Ga0137397, IMG submission 106658) | Vadose zone soil microbial communities from Angelo Coast Range Reserve, California, USA - czorhiz1.16 metaG | ecosystem: Environmental > Terrestrial > Soil > Vadose zone | place: USA... | reverse complement strand
CGGCATCGCCGTGGATCTTCAGCAGCCAGAAGGCGTGAAGATCGCCCTCGCGCTGGCGCGCCGGGCCGACGTGGTCGTGGAGAACTTCCTGCCGGGCGTGGCGACCAAGCTCGGGCTGGGCTATGCGGCCGTGAGCGCCGTCAACGCGGCCGTCGTGTACGTGTCCGTGACGGGCTTCGGCCAGAACGGCCCGCATTCGCGGCGCCCGGGCTACAACACCATCGCCCAGGGGATGAGCGGGCTCATGGCGCTCACCGGCCATCCCGGTGATCCCCCGACCCGGGTGGCCGGCTCCACCTCGGATCTCGCGGCGGCCTGGGTCGCCTTCGGCAGCGTCTCCGCCGCGCTGGTGCACCGCTTCCGCACGGGAAAGGGGCAACACCTCGACGTCAACCTGCTCGCCTCGAGCCTCTCGCTCCTGCCCGACCCCACCGCCATCTACTTCGACACGGGAGTGCGACCCCAGCGCGAGGGAAATCGCAACCCGGCCATCGCGCCGGGCGGCGCCTACAAGACCAAGGACGGCTACATCAACATCGTGATCATGAACCAGGACCAGTGGGGACGCTTCTGCGGCGCGCTCGGCGAGCCCGCGCTCGAGAAGGAGCCGCGCTTCGCCACCAACGCCCAGCGAATCTCCCGCTACGACGAGTTCGTGGCCTACGTGGAATCGCGCCTGGTCACGGCGCCCACGGTCGAATGGATCGAGCGCTTCGAGGCCGCGCAGATCGCCGCGGGCCCCGTCTACGAGTTCCACGAGGTCTTCGAGGACCCCCAGGTCCAGCACCTGGGCCTCGTGGCCACGTTCGACCAGCCCGGGCTCGGCCCCGTGCACGCCCTCCCCTTTCCCGCCCGCGCCTCGGCCACGCCCGCGGCCATCCGTCGCCCCGCTCCGCTCCTCGGCCAGCACACGGCGGAAGTTCTCGGTGAGCTCGGCTATGCCGAGGAAGAGATCAAGCGCCTGGCTGAGGCGGGCACGATACAGCTCGGCCCCTCGCCCTGACCCAGGGCCGTCGCGGCTTGCGGAGGTCTGCGCTTCCGTGTACTGTCGCCTCCTCTCGTCATCGCGTTCTCCGGCCTCATCGCTCCCTCTGTGGAGGCGGCTGAATGAAATGGCTGCATCTCGCCACGCGCCCTGACGCGGCGATGCCTGCGTGCGGTTTTTCTCAGTCAGGGGGGAGCGACCGCCGCTCCTCCCCCGACACCCCCCCACCGGCACGCGTGAGGGGCGGCCTCCGCTGCCTTGACTTCGCGTCATGATCACTCGCGTGCTCATCACGAATGCCGGACGCGGGGCGAGCAACAATCTCATCCGCAGCCTGCGAGCGGGAGGTGTCTCGCTCTCCATTCTCGGCTGCCACGACGACCAGTTCGTCCTGAAGAATTCGGAGGCGGAGCGCAACTACCTCGTCCCGCCACCGGGCCATCCCCGGCGCATGCACGCGCTGCGGCACATCCTGAAGACCGAGAGCGTCGATCTCCTCATACCGACCTCCGACCGCGACGTGAGCGAGCTCTGCCGCGCCCGCCACCGGCTGCGCGACTATCTGTTCCTCCCGCGCTCGGCCACGATCGCCGCGTGCGAGGACAAGTACGGCCTGAGCGCGTTCCTGCAGGCCCGGAGCATCCCGGCGCCGCTGACCTATCCCGTGACCAGCCTCACGCGTATCGAGGCGATCTTTCGTCGACTCGGACATCCCTCACGCGTGTGGTGCCGCATCCGTACGGGGGCGGGCGCCATCGGGGCCATTCCCGTGGCGAGCCCGGCCCAGGCGGAGAGCTGGATCGCGTACTGGCGAGACATGCGAGGCGTACCCGTAGCCTCGTTCACGCTTTCCGAGTATCTTCCCGGCCGGGACTTCGGCTGTCAGAGCCTGTGGAAGAACGGACAGCTCGTCCTGGTCAAGACGTACGAGCGGCTGTCGTATCTGGGTAGCGGCAGCCAGCCCGCCGAGGTCTCGTCGGTGGCGGCGCTCGCCAAGACCGTCTTCGAACCTCGAGTGGTCGAGACATGCGCAGAGGCCATCCGCGCCCTCGATCGGAGAGCCTCAGGCATCTTCAGCGCGGATCTGAAGGAGAATGCCGCGGGCGTTCCCTGCATCACGGAGATCAATGCAGGCCGCTTCTCGTCGGCCACGAACATCTTCGATCTCACAGGCAAGCACAACATGGCCGTCACGTATGTCCGGCTGGCGCGTGGCGAGCCGCCGGAGGTCGTCGGAGAATATGACGTCACCGAGGACCACTACATGCTGCGCGACATCGACACGCTGCCGCGCATGTTCCACGCCGAGGAGTTCTTCGACGCCGTCGAGGACGCCCGACGCTAGCGACGGGCCAGGCAGGCCCACCTCGGACCACACCCAACAGGAGGCGACGACATGGCAAATCTGGCGGTCAAGGAGACGTACCGGAAGGGCAGAACCTTCATCAGCATCGCGGCCACACCCAAGTCGCCGAAGACGCGTGCGCTACTTCGGCAGTTCAGGAAAGGGGTCAGGGTCCTTGCCAAGAAGTGGAAAGCGGCCGCCCGGGCGGCCAAGAAGTAGGCGAGCCTCGGGCGCGGCCCGCGCCCCGCGCGACGCCGTCGTCGAGACCATCGAGATCACGGGAGACCTCGGCAGCCACGCCGTCGAGGCGCTCCGCCTGGAGATTCAGCGTCTGGCCCGCCGTTGCGGTCTGGACGTCACCGAGATCCGGATCGAGACGGAAAGCGTGAAGCGGTCAGGCTAGCGATCGCCGCTCGGACTCCGCCTTCTCGAGCCCCTGCGGCATGTCCAGCGATCGGAATGATCCGATCGCGGCCGCGAGATGCTGCTCCGCGTCTTCTCGCCGCCCTGCTCGACGGTAGAGTCTGCCCAGCCCGAGGTGGCACTGGGCGAGGAGGGGACGCATCCCGAGCTCCTCGGCCAGGGCGAGCGCCTCACCATAGGCGGCCTCTGCCTCGTCGAGGTTGGGCACCGCTCCTCGCGAACCGACCTCTCCCGCCAGACGAAGCGCGTAGGCTTCACGACCGCGCTCTTTTTGTGCCCGGGCCAGCTCGAGCGCCCGGCGCGCCGACTGCCCGGCGTCGTCGAGCCGGCCCGCCAGGAGGTACGCCTCCCCCAGCCTCGCGACCAAGCTAGAGAGCTCGCCCATCCTCTCCATCGAGACCGCCTGGCTCACGGCCTCTTCCAGAAGGGGTATGGCCTCCGCGTAGCGCGCCGACAGGGCATAGGCGGAGCCGAGCGGTGAGGCGAGGAGCGGAAGCATGAGCGGAAGGTTCAACGAGCGGCAGAGCTGAAGGCCTCGCTCGAGCAGGCGGATGGCTGATTCGAGATCGCCCTTGGCGAGGAAGAGGGTCCCCACGCCGCAATAGGCGAACGTGAGACTGTACTGATGATCGGCGGTGACGGCGAGGCGAATCCCCTCCTCGCCGCAGGCCATTGCCTCTCGGAACTCTCCGCGCTCGGCCAGGGAGTAGACCAGGTAGATGCGGGAGAAGACCGAGAGCAGGCCGGCCGAGCCCATGTCTTCTCGGCCCGGGTTCTCCCGCAGGGCATCCACCACCTTTGTGAGGATCGCCGTCGCCTTCCGAAAGTCACCCGTCGCCCCGTAGGCCGGACCCAGGTGCGTGCCCACCGCAATCCAGAGGGGAATGTCCCCGAGGGCGTCGGCGATGGCGAGGGCACGCTGACCGGATTCGATGGCCCGATCGAGGTTGCCGACCAGTCGGAAATACTGACACATGAACGAAAAGACCCAGGCGAGGCGGCGCCGATCGCCCAGCATGCCGGCAAGCTTCTCGGCTTCCGAAAGGTGCCCGAGGATGGGTGCGAGGTCTCCCACGGGATGGAGCGAATTGCGCAGATCGAATCTCAGATCGGCGGCCAGCTCGATGGTCTCCCGTCCCTCCGGGAGATGCTGGATGATCTCCAGGGCTTGTTCGAAGTAGGCCACGGCCTGCCGGTGAGCCGAGCGCGACGCCGCCCTTGCCCCCGCCCGACGCAGGTACCTCACGGCCCTGGGCCACGCCTCGCCGCGCAAGGCGTGGTGGGCCAGGAGCTCGACCTGCTCCGTATCCCGTCCGGCGTACAGTCGCTCGAGCGCATCCACGATCCGGCCGTGCAGCGCCTGCCGGCGGCTCTGCAGGAGCCCGCCATACGCGACCTCGTGGGTCAGCGCGTGCCTGAACGCGTACTCGAGGTCGGGGAAGAGTCGGGTCTCGTGCAGAAACTCGGCTGCCTGAAGGTTGGTCAGCGACTGGCGCAAGCTGGACTCGTCCAGATCGGCAATGGCATGGAGGATGGCGAAGGGGACGTCCTTGCCGACGACCGCCGCCGACTGGAGCAGACGCTTCTCGACAGCCGGAAGCCGATCGATGCGGGCGGCCAGGACGGCCTGGATGGTCACCGGCATCTGGATCGTGCCGAGATCCCTCGCCAGGCCATAGGCTCCACGCTCGCCGGTCAGCCCGTTCGTCTCCACCAGGGTCCGCACGCTCTCCTCGAGAAAGAACGGGTTGCCTTCCGTTCGCTCGATCAGGAGCCGCTTCAGCGGCCCGAGCCTCGCTTCGGCTCCCAGGAGAGCGCTCAGCAGGCTCTCGGCGCCCGCCTCCGCCAGAGGATCGATTCTCAGCTGCGTGTAGTAGCTCTTGTTCCCCCACGCGTGCTGATACTCGGGGCGGTAACCCGCCAGGAGGAGGATCCGGGCCGTGGGCAGAGTCTCGACGAGTCCGTCGAGCAGGGCCTGGGTCTCGGAATCCACCCAGTGGAGATCGTCGAAGAACAGGAGGAGCGGCTGGCTCCGACTCTCTCGCAGCAGGAAGCGCTTGACGGCGTCGAGGGTGAGTCGGCGGCGCTGGGACGGGTCGAGCGCCTGCCATTGCGCGTCCTCGCCGAGGGCGTCGAGGAGAGCCTGGAGCGGGGTCAGCGCGGGCTCCAGGGCGCGGTCGAGCGCGAGGAGCTTTCCCGTCACCCGCTCGCGGATCGTCCGCGCATCGTCGCGGGCCTCGATCTGGAAGTAGGCCTTCAAGAGCCCGATGACGGGCAGATACGGAGTGGCCCGGCCATAGGAGACCGAGGTGCTCTCGAGAACGAGCCAGTCCTGCGCGCTCGGCGAATGCATGAACTCGTAGAACAGGCGCGACTTGCCCACCCCGGGCTCGCCCACGATCGCGACGATCTGCCCGTGGCCGGCCCGCGCCCGCTCGAGCGCCCTGTGGAGCTGAGCGAGCTCGGGCTCGCGACCGACGAATCGCGTGAGGCCGCGCTGCGCTCGGGCACGAAGACGTGTCTGGACCGACGTCGCGTCGATCATCTCGAACGCGTCGACCGGCTCGGTCAGGCCCTTGACCGGGATGGGGCCGAGCGGCCTGACCTCGACATAGCCCTCCACCAACCGGAGGGTCTCCGCCGTGAGGCGGATGGTGCCCGGAGAGGCGAGCTGTTCCATGCGGGCCGCGAGCTGAGTCGTCCGGCCCACGGCCGTGTAGTCCATGTGGAGGTCGCTGCCGATGGAGCGGACGACCACTTCTCCCGAGTTCAGGCCCACCCGGATCCGGACCTCGATCCCGCGCGAGCGCCGGAGGCTTTCGGAATACCCGTGAACCGCCTCCTGCATCTTGAGCGCGGCATAGCACGCCCGAACAGCGTGGTCCTCGTGGGCGAGCGGCGCGCCGAACAGCGCCATGATCCCGTCCCCCATGACCTGGTTCACGGTGCCCTCGTAGCGATGCACGGCGTCCATCATGTGCTCGAGTACCTGGTCAAGAATATGGCGGGCGTCCTCGGGATCACGATCGGCCAGCAATTCCATGGAGCCCTTGAGGTCGGCGAAGAGCACGGTGACCTGCTTGCGCTCGCCCTCGAGCGCCGCCCGTGAGGTCAGGATGCGCTCGGCCAGGTGCGGCGGAGTATAGGCGCCGGGCGAGGCGAAACGGTCGGCGGGCGCTGCATTGAACGCCACTCCGCAGGCGCCGCAGAAGGCCGCGCCGGGCGCGATGACGGCGGCGCACTTGGGGCACGTCTCCGCGAAGGAGGCGCCGCAGTGCTCGCAGAACCTCACGCCGTCGCGATTCTGCGCCTGGCACCGAGGACAGATCATGGCGTCTCCGAGTCATCTGCGGGCGAGGCACCCGCGGCAGCAAAAGCGTAGCCCCGAGTACGAGTTGCGTCAATCACAGCGTGTCGTTACACGGTAGCCGGAGAGGTCTTGACAGCCGCCTCATCGAGACGGTAGAGTGGTTCAGCATCTCGATCGTCTCCTTTAAGCGGACCCTGAGAGGCCCGCAAGGAGCAGGCATGAAGCAGCCGAAGAACATGTTGAGAGCGGCCCAGCCAAGCGCTGGGCTGTTTTTTTATCACGCAACGAGGTCGCGGTGACCGCGCCCAAGGAGAAGGCGCAGGTGCTGGACCAGGCGGGGCTCGATCGGGCGCTGACGCGCATCGCCCATGAGATCGTCGAGCAGGCGGGGGGCGCCGATCTCGCCCTCGTCGGCATCAAGAACCGCGGGGAGACGCTGGCCGAGCGCATCGCCGAGAAGATCGCGGGGATCGAGAGCAAGCGCCCGGCCGTGGGCGCGCTTGACATCACCCTCTACCGCGACGACCTGGGGAGCCGCGCCGAGCAGCCCCGGGTGCGCAGCACCGAGATCCCCTTCTCGCTCAAGGGCATCACGGTGGTGCTGGTGGACGACGTCCTCTTCACGGGCCGGACGATCCGGGCCGCCATGGACGCCCTCATGGATCTCGGCCGCCCGCGCGTCATCCGCCTGGCCGTCCTCGTGGACCGGGGACACCGCGAGCTGCCCATCCGCCCCGACTACGTCGGCAAGAACCTGCCCACGAGCCGCAAGGAATCCGTGGCCGTCATGCTCCGCGAGCACGACGGCGAGGACCGCGTCGTGATCCAGGAACCCGAGGAGGGCGAGCCGGAACCCGCAGGAGGAGCCGCAGCCGCAGGCGAGGCGACCGACGAAGCGCCGAGGCGAGCGAAGATAAAAGATGCTCGGGCCCCCGGCACGCCTCCGTCGAGAAAAGAGGACTAGCGATGGGCTGGAAGCGCAAGGACCTCGTCAGCATGCAGGACACCGAGCCGGCCGAGATCACCGAGGTGCTCGACACGGCGGAGTCCATGAAGGAGATCGCCACCCGCGAGATCAAGAAGGTGCCCACGCTCCGGGGCAAGACCATCGTCAACCTCTTCTACGAGGCCTCGACGCGCACGCGCACGTCCTTCGAGATCGCGGGCAAGTGGCTCTCCGCCGACGTCATCAACTTCTCCGGCTCGGGCTCGAGCGCCGAGAAGGGCGAGAGCTTCCTGGACACGGCCAAGAACATCGAGGCCATGAGCCCGGACGTGGTCGTGGTGCGCCACAAGGCGCCGGGCGGGCCCGCGCTGCTCGCGAAGCATCTGAAATGCTCCGTGATCAACGCGGGCGACGGGGCGCACGAGCACCCGACGCAGGCCCTCCTGGATCTCCTGACCATCCGGCAGAAGAAGGGGCATCTCGAAGGGCTCAACGTGACCATCGTCGGCGACATCACGCACAGTCGCGTGGCGCGCTCCGACATCCACGCGATGCGCAAGATGGGCATGACGGTGACGGTGGCGGGACCGCCCACCCTGATCCCGCCCGCCTGCCAGGACATGGGCGTCAAGGTCAGCCACCGCCTCGAGGAGGCGATCGCGCACGCGGATGTCATCGTGATGCTGCGCCTGCAGCACGAGCGGATGACGGGCGGCTTCATCCCCTCGCTGCGCGAGTACTCGCGCGTGTGGGGGCTGACGCTCGACCGGCTCACGCAGTGCCGGCCCGACGTGCTCATCATGCATCCGGGGCCGGTCAATCGCGGCGTCGAGCTCTCCCCGGAGGTCGCGGACAGCCAGTACTCGGTCATCCTCGATCAGGTCACGAACGGGGTGGCGGTGCGGATGGCCGTCCTTTACCTCCTCGCGGGGAGCAAGGCGGCATGAGCCTGCTCCTCAAGGGCGGCCGCGTCGTCGATCCCGCCAGCGGACTGGACGTCGTCCAGGACGTGGTGATCATCGACGGCACCATCGCCAGGCTCGGTCGCGGGCTCAAGCCGCCCGAGGGCGCCCAGGTCGTGGACACCGCGGGCAAGGTCGTGTGCCCGGGCTTCATCGACATCCACGTCCACCTGCGCGAGCCGGGCTACGAGTACAAGGAGACCATCGCCAGCGGCACGCGCGCCGCCGCGGCGGGGGGCTTCACCGCCGTCGCCTGCATGGCCAACACGCTGCCCGTCAACGACAACCGCGCCGTCACCGATTTCATCCTGGCCAAGGCGCGCGTGGAAGGCGCCGTGCGCGTCTACCCGATCGGCGCGGTCACCCGCGGCCTCAAGGGCCAGGAGCTGGCCGAGATGGCCGAGCAGGCCGAGGCGGGCTGCGTCGCCTTCTCCGACGACGGCCTGTGCGTGATGAACGCGGAGATCTACCGTCGCGCCATGGAGTACGCGCTGCCCTTCGGCACGCCCATCATCAGCCACGCCGAGGACGAGCACCTCGCCCATCGGGGGGCCATGCACGAGGGGCTGGTCTCGACCGAGCTCGGCCTGGCCGGGCAGCCCTGGGCGGCCGAGGACGTGATGGTCGCCCGCGACATCCTGCTCGCCGAGCTGACGGGCGCGCACGTGCACATCGCCCACATCTCGACGGTGGGGGCCGTGCGCCTCGTGCGCGACGCGAAGGCGCGGGGCGTGCGCGTGACGGCGGAGGTGACACCGCATCACCTCCTGCTCACCGACGAGGCCGTGCGGGAGTACGACCCGAACATGAAGATGGCGCCGCCGCTTCGGACGAAGCGGGACGTGGAGGCCGTGCTGGAGGGCCTGCTCGACGGCACCGTCGACTGCATTGCCACGGACCATGCCCCGCATGCGCTGTCCGAAAAGGAAGACGAGTTCGGCGCCTGCGCCAATGGCGTGATCGGGCTGGAGACGGCGGTGCCCCTCCTCCTCGACCGGCTCGTGCGCGGAGGGCGCATGGATCTCTCCACGCTCGTGCAGCGGCTCTCGCCCGCGCCGGCCCGGCTCCTGAACCTGCCAGGGGGCAGCCTGGCCGCGGGCGCGCCCGCCGACATCACGGTGCTCGACCTCGAGCGGCCGTGGACCGTCGAGCCCGCCAAGCTCCGCTCGCGCGCGCGCAACACGCCCTGCGCCGGCGCGACGGGAACGGGCGCGCCCGTCATGACCATCGTGGGCGGCAAGGTCGTGTCACCATGACGCGCGCGCGGCTGGCCCTGGCGGACGGTCGCGTCTTCACGGGCGAAGCGTGCGGCGCCCGCGGCGAGGCGCACGGCGAGGTCGTGTTCAACACGTCCATGACGGGCTATCAGGAGATCATGACCGATCCGTCCTACCGCGGGCAGATCGTGTGCATGACGTACCCGCTCATCGGCAACTACGGCATCAATCCGGACGACGTCGAGTCGCGACGGCCCTGGGTCAACGGCTTCATCGTGAAGGAGGCCTGCCGGTATCCCTCCAGCTGGCGGGGGCGCGTCGCCATCGAAGACTACATGCGCGAGCAGGGCATCGTGGGGATCCAGGGCATAGACACGCGCGCGCTCACCAGGCACCTGCGCGATCACGGCGCCCAGGAAGGCGTGATCTCCACGGTCGAAGCCGACCCCACGCGACTGGCCGACAAGGCCCGCGCGCTCCCGGGCCTCATCGGTCGCGATCTCGTGAGCGAAGTCACGGTGGAGACGGCCCATGGCTGGACGGAGGGCCGCTGGGACATCGCCCGCGGCTACACGCAGCCGCCCACCTCGCGCTTCAAGGTCGTGGCCTACGACTCGGGGATCAAGTGGAACATCCTGCGCCAGCTCGCCTCGCTCGGCTGCGAGGTCGAGGTGGTGCCCGCGAGCACTCCCGCCGCGGCCGTGCTCGAGCGAAAGCCCCACGGGCTCTTCCTCGGGAATGGCCCCGGCGATCCCGAAGCCGTGCCGTACCTCGTGGAATCGGTGCGCGGGCTCATCGGCAAGCTGCCGATCTTCGGCATCTGCCTCGGCAACCAGATCCTGGGCCTGGCCTTCGGGGGCAGCACCTACAAGCTCAAGTTCAGCCACCACGGCGCCAACCATCCGGTGAAGGACCTCGAGACCGGGCGCGTCGAGATCACCGCGCAGAACCACGGCTTCAGCGTGGATCCCGGGTCGGTGGAGAAAGCCGGGCTCGTCGAATCTCACGTGAATCTGAACGACGGCACCTCCGAAGGCATGAGGCATCGGGAGCTGCCGGTCTTCTCCGTGCAGTACCACCCCGAGGCCTCGCCGGGGCCTCACGATTCGCACTACCTGTTCCAGCGGTTCATCGACCTGATGGAGAGGGGAGGATTCTCGAGGTGAGACATGGCCGACGAGCCGCAGGCGTGGCTGTTCGAGCTGAGCGGCGGAGCCGGGAGGCGAGGGCTGAGTTGAGACACGGCGAAACGAGTACCGAGAGGAGATGATCGCGAATGCCCAAATACCTGATCTCGTATCGCAAGACCGAAGAGACCGGCCAGAAGCCGGAGTGGGCCACCTTCACCACGGAGAGCGAGCTCGCGATGGAGTCCCACGCCGTCAAGGAGCGCGTCGAGAAGAGGATGAGCGTGCTCGGCGAGAAGCTCTGGGGCAACGGCGAGACGCTCTGGATAGGCTCGGGCCGTCTCGACGACGTGCTCTACAAGCGCGAGGAAGCCGCACCGGAGATCTCGATCGTCTACGGACAGGTCGAATGACTTTCGAGCTGAGACGCTGCCCGTTGCTCGAGTTGAGCGACGGCCCTGCCGGCGCGAGACGAGAGCTGAGTTGATTCCGCAGGCGCGCACAGCGCACATACCAAAGGATTACGGTGCCGAAACGCACTGATATCCGGAAGATCCTGCTGATCGGCTCGGGGCCCATCGTCATCGGGCAGGCCTGCGAGTTCGACTACTCCGGCACCCAGGCCTGCAAGGCCCTCCGTGAAGAGGGCTTCGAGGTGGTGCTGGTCAACTCGAACCCAGCCACCATCATGACCGATCCCGAGATGGCCGACCGCACCTACATCGAGCCCTTGACCCCGGAGTTCGTGGCCAAGGTCATCGAGCGCGAGCGGCCGCAGGCCATGCTGCCCACGGTGGGCGGCCAGACCGGCCTCAACCTCGCGGTGGCCCTGGCCGAGGACGGCACCCTCGATCGCTTCGGCGTCGAGCTGATCGGCGCCAAGCTGCCCGCGATCAGGACGGCCGAGGACAGGAACCTCTTCGGCGCGGCCATGGCGCGGATCGGCCTCGAGATGCCCAAGGGATTCTTCGCCACCACGGCCGAGGAGGCGAGGGCAGGCGTGCGCGCGGGACGCATGGGCTTCCCCCTCATCATCCGGCCGTCTTTCACCCTCGGGGGCACGGGCGGCTCCGTCGCCTACCACCCCGAGGAGCTCGAGACCGCCGTCAAGTGGGGCCTCCAGCAGAGCCCGGCCGGCCAGGTGCTCGTCGAGGAATCCGTGATCGGCTGGAAGGAGTTCGAGCTCGAGGTGATGCGCGACCTCGCGGACAACGTCGTCATCATCTGCTCGATCGAGAACTTCGATCCCATGGGCGTGCACACGGGCGACTCGATCACGGTGGCGCCCGCCCAGACCCTGACGGACAAGGAGTACCAGCGGATGCGGGATGCCTCCCTCGCCATCATCCGCGAGATCGGCGTGGAGACGGGCGGCTCGAACATCCAGTTCGGGATCAATCCCGCCGACGGGCGCATGGTCGTGATCGAGATGAACCCGCGGGTGTCGCGCTCTTCCGCCCTGGCCTCCAAGGCCACGGGCTTCCCCATCGCCAAGATCGCGGCGAAACTGGCGGTGGGGTTCACGCTCGACGAGCTGCGGAACGACATCACCCGCGAGACGCCCGCCTCCTTCGAGCCCGCCATCGACTACTGCGTGGTCAAGTTCCCGCGCTGGGCCTTCGAGAAGTTCCCGGAGGCGGACCAGACGCTGACCACGCAGATGAAGTCGGTGGGCGAGGCCATGGCCATCGGCCGCACCTTCAAGGAAGCGCTCCAGAAGGCCGTGCGCTCGCTCGAGCAGGACCGCTGGGGGCTCGTGATGGACCCCGCGCCCGCCGACGACGAGTCGCTGAAGCAGAAGATCCGCATTCCCACGGCGGAGCGCTGCTTCGCCCTCGCGGAGGGCTACCGGCGCGGGATGTCCACGCAGGAGATGCACGAGCTCTCCGCCATCGATCCCTGGTTCCTCGAGAACATCCGCGAGATCGTCCTCTTCGAGGAGACGATCCGCGGGGCGGGCCTCGAGCAGCCCGACGTCCTGCGCCGGGCCAAGCAGATGGGCTTCGCCGATCGTCGGATCGCCGAGCTGGTGGGCGGGAGCGAGGCCGAGGTGCGCGCGGCGCGACTGCAGGCGGGCATCCGCGCCACCTTCAAGATGGTCGACACCTGCGCCGCGGAGTTCGAGGCGCACACGCCCTACCTCTATTCCACGTACGAGGAAGAGGACGAGGCGCCCCCCACCCCGCGCGAGAAGGTGGTGATCCTCGGCTCCGGGCCCAATCGCATCGGCCAGGGCATCGAGTTCGACTACGCCTGCGTCCACGCCGCCTTCGCCCTCAAGGAAGCCGGCGTGGAGGCGATCATGGTCAACTGCAACCCGGAGACGGTCTCCACCGACTACGACACGTCCGATCGCCTCTACTTCGAGCCGCTCACGTTCGAGGACGTGATGAACATCGTGGAGCGCGAGCGGCCCCGCGGGGTCATCGTCCAGTTCGGGGGCCAGACGCCGCTGAAGCTCACCGTGCCGCTCGAGCGGGCCGGGGTGTCCATCCTCGGCACGCCGCCTGACGCCATCGATCGCGCCGAGGACCGCCAGCGCTTCGCGGCGCTCCTCGCCGAGCTCGGCCTCCAGCAGGCGCCCGGCTCCACCGCCCGCTCCTACGAGGAGGCCGAGCGGATCGCCCAGAGCATCGGCTACCCCGTGCTCGTGCGCCCGTCCTACGTGCTGGGCGGCCGGGCCATGCAGATCGTCTACGACCGCGAGGACCTGCAGCGCTACATGACGGAGGCGGTGCGGGTCAGCCCCCAGCATCCCATCCTCGTGGACAAGTTCCTCGAGGATGCTCTGGAGATCGACGTGGACGCCCTCGCCGACGGTGAGCGCGTGTTCGTGGGGGGCGTCATGGAGCACGTCGAGAAGGCGGGGATCCACTCGGGCGACTCCGCCTGCGCGCTCCCGCCCTACTCCCTCGGCGACGACCAGATCGACCGCATCAAGGCCCAGACGCGCGCCCTCGCCAAGGAGCTGGGCGTCATCGGGCTCCTCAACATCCAGTTCGCCATCAAGAACGAGACGGTCTACGTCCTCGAGGTCAACCCGCGCGCCTCGCGCACCGTGCCCTTCGTCTCCAAGGCCATCGGCGTGCCCCTGGCCAAGCTCGCCACCAAGGTCATGCTGGGGGCTTCTCTGCGCGATCTCGGCTTCGCGGAGGAGCGCGAGGTCGGCCACCTCGCCGTCAAGGAGGCCGTCTTCCCCTTCATCAAGTTTCCCGGGGTCGATGTCCTCCTCGGCCCCGAGATGAAATCCACGGGCGAGGTCATGGGCATCGATCGTGATTTCCGCAAGGCCTACGTCAAGTCGCAGATCGCGGCCAACTCGCCCCTCCCCACCTCCGGCAAGGTGTTCCTGTCCGTGAAGAACCGGGACAAGCGCGCGGTGCTCCAGGTCGCCAAGCGGCTGGCCGAGATGGGCTTCTCGCTCGTGGCCACGGCAGGCACGGCCAAGCTCCTCATGCGCCAGGGCATGACCGTCGAGATGGTCTACAAGGTCAACGAGAGCATGCGCCCGAACATCGTGGACCTCATGAAGCGCAACGAGATCGCGCTGGTCTTCAACACGCCGGAAGACGGCCGCGCCCGCAAGGACTCCTATCTGATCCGCCGGACGGCGGTGACCCAGAACATCCCGTACTACACGACGGTGGACGGCGCCCAGGCGGCCATCGGCGGCATCGAGGCCTTGCTCAAGGGGGAGATGAGCGTGCAATCGCTCCAGGACTACTATGCCGCGCGCCCCTGAAGCTCGGCTGCCCCAGGACAGACTGCCCCAGGACAGACTGATCGTGGCGCTGGACGTGGACTCCCTCGACCCCGCGGCTGCGCTCGTGGACGCCCTCCACGGCACGGCCCGCCGCTTCAAGATCGGCTCGCAGCTCTTCACCGCCGTCGGCCCCGCCGCCGTCGAGGCGGTGCGCAAGCGCGGGGGCGAGGTCTTCCTCGACCTCAAGTTCCACGACATCCCGAATACCGTGGAGGGAGCCGCCCGCGAGGCGGTGCGGCTCGGCGCCTTCATGTTCAACGTGCACGCCTCGGGCGGCCGGGCCATGATGCGCGCGGCGGCGCAGGGCGCGCGCGAGGCCGCCCAGACGCTCGGGCTGCCCCGGCCGCTCGTCCTCGCCGTGACCGTGCTGACCAGCCTCGACCGGCCGGCGCTCGCGAGCGAGCTCCGCGTCGCCTCCTCCGTCGAAGGCCACGTGCTCCATCTCTGCGGGCTCGCGCAGGAGGCGGGGCTCGACGGCAACATCGCCTCCCCCCACGAGATCGCGGCGATCCGACGGGCCATGGGCGCGCGCTGGGCCATCGTGACGCCGGGGGTGAGGCCGGCGGGAAGCGAGACGAACGATCAGTCGCGCATCGCCACGCCGCGCGCGGCCGCGGGGGCCGACTACCTGGTGGTCGGACGACCCATCACCGCCGCCGCCGACCCCGCCAAGGCCGCCGCGGCCATCCTCGAGGAGATGCGCGCATGACCACCACCCGCGAGCACGCCACCCTTATCCGGCGCCTCTTCGAGATCGGGACCATGCGCTTCGGTGACTTCACCCTCAAGTCCGGGATCAAGTCGCCGTTCTACATCGATCTCCGCGTGGTCATCTGCTTTCCCGACGTGCTGCGTCGCATCGGCGTCCTCATGGCCGCCGAGGTGAGCCGCTGCGCGGGAGACCGGATCGCCGGCATCCCCTATGCGGGACTGCCCCTGGCCGTCGCGGCCAGCCTCGAGGGCAACTTGCCGCTCATCTATCCTCGCAAAGAGGAGAAGAGCTACGGCACCAAGCGTCGCATCGAAGGCATCTACGAGGCGGGCGACCGCGTGGTGCTGATCGACGACATCATCACCGACGGCGCCAGCAAGTTCGAGGCCATCGAGGTGCTGGAGGAGGCCGGCCTCATGGTCAAGGACCTCGTCATCCTCATCGACCGCGAGCAGGGCGGCCGGGAGCTCCTGGCCTCCAAGGGCTACACCCTGCACTCCATCCTCACCATCACGCAGTGCCTGGACGAGTGGGAGACGGCGGGCCTCGTCGATGCCACGGCCATCCGGCAGTCCCGCGAGTTCGTGCACGCGACCCGATTCGGATGATGCGAGCCGCGCACGAAGGAGTCGGGGAGCTCTTGATGGACGAGGCGGCCATCCAGGCCGAGGTGGCACGGCTGGGCGCCCAGATCTCGGCCGACTACGCGGGCAAGTCCTTGCACGTCATCGGGGTCCTGAAGGGCGCCGCCGTCTTCCTGGCCGATCTCATGCGCGCCGTCACCATCCCCGCCACCCTCGACTTCATCTCCATCGTTCCCTACGGGCAGGTCACCGCCTCCGGCGTGGTGCGCATCCGCAAGGACCTCGACGAGCCACTCGAGGGCAAGGACGTGCTCGTGGTGGAGGGCGTCTGCGCCTCGGGGCTGAGCCTCTCCTATCTGCTGCGCAACTTCCAGACGCGCAAGCCCGCCTCCCTCAAGGTGTGCGCCTTCGTGGTCAAGCAGCGCGAGCGGCCGGCCGATGTCACCGTCCACTATGTCGGGCGCGAGATCCCCGACGTCTTCGTGGTCGGTTACGGTCTCGACGCCCAGGAGCAGTATCGCAACCTGCCCTATCTCGCCCGCCTCGCCTGAGTCGGGCACTGGGTCAATTTGCTTCGCCATACTTCGTTGCGAGCGGCCCGCGCCCAAACTGACCCACGACCGCATGACGAGTCGGCTTGACGATGAGGAGCATCCGAGCGAAGACTGCCCCGATGCCTCGTCGACTGGCCTCGGGGATGACGGCGGTCGCCCTGCTCCTCCTGTCTCCCGCTCTCGCGGGGGCCGCCGACCCCGCCGTGGGCCAGACCGTGGTCAGGAAGGGCCCCGCCGTCGCCAGTGACCTCTACGCCTTCGGCGGAGGCGTCGATGTCCAGGCCGACGTCGAGGGCGACCTGGTCGCCGGGGGCGGCCGCGTCGTCAACGCCAGGCGCGTGCAGGGCAATCTGATCGTCGCCGCCGGCTCGGTGGAGATCGGGGGCGCCGTCATGCGGAACGTCCGGGCCGCGGGCGGCGCCGTCACCATCAGCGGGCGCGTCGGGCGCAACGTGAACGCGGGCGGGGGCACCGTGGTCGTCACCCCCGAGGCCGTCATCGAGGGCCGCGCCCGCCTGGTCGGCGGCGAGGTGCGCATGGCCGGGACCGTCGCCAAGAAGCTCTACGCCGCCGGCGCCGTCGTCGTGATCGGAGGCGAGGTGCAGGAAGACGTCGAGCTGGTGGCCCAGGAGATCGAGGTGCTGCCCACCGCCCGCATCAAGGGCAACCTCACCTACTGGAGCCCTCGCGATGCTCGGATCTCCCCCAAGGCAAAGATCCAGGGCGCGATCACCCACAACCTGCCTGAGCTGCCTCGCGCGCTCGCGCGGACGGGCGCGGCCCTCATCACCGTCTCCCGGCTCCTCTTCGTGGCCGGGCTCATCGTGACGGGCATCGCACTCTTCCTCCTCTTCCCAGGCTTCACGCGGATGGCCTCGCAGACCGTCGGCTCGGATCCCGTCAAGAGCCTCGGGCTCGGCGCCCTCCTCTGCGTCACCGTCCCCGTGCTCGCCATCCTGACCATGTTCACCATCCTCGGCATTCCTCTCGGGCTCATCCTCTTTCTCGCGTACCTCGCCTCGCTCCTCGTGGGCTTTCTCGTGGCCGCCTTCTTCCTCGGCGACGTGTTCGCCCGCGCCTTCTTCCCGCGGGCCCGGCACTCGAAGCTCGTGCGCGTGCTCTGCCTGGTGGTGGCGCTAGGGATCATGGCTCTGATCAATCAACTGCCCTACGTGGGCGGACCCCTCATGGCCGTGGCCGTCCTCATCGGTCTCGGGGCCATGAGCCTCCACATCTGGCGGCACTGGGACGACCCCGAGGGCACCGAGGAGGCGGACGCCGTGCTTCTTGGCGAGCGCAGTCGGGACAGCCTCGCGTGATCGGCCAGCCCCTGACCCGGCTCGGCGCCGAGGGCCTCCTCACGGGGAGCGGCCGCTTCGTCGGCGACGTGCGCCTCCCCGGCATGGCGGAGGCGGCCGTGCTGCGCTCCCCCCACGCCCACGCGCGCATCGTCGGGATCGACACGCGGGCCGCCCTCGCCATCCCGGGCGTGCTCGCCGTCCTCACCGCCGCGGACATACCCGAGGCGGCCGTCATTCCCAACCGCGTGCCCGCCCCCGAGGGCACCGCCACGTTTCTGCAGCCGGCCATGGCCCGGGGCGTGGCGCGCTATGCCGGGGAGCCGGTGGCCCTCGTGGTGGCGGAGAGCCGCTACTTGGCCGAGGATGCCCTCGAGCGCATCGCCGTCGAGTACGAGCCGCTCCCCGCCGTCACCTCGGCCGAAGCCGCCCTCGCCGCGGGCGCGCCGCGTCTCTTCTCCGCGAGCGCCTCCAACAATGTCGCGCTCATCCAGATGCGGGTGGGGGATGCGGACGGAGGACTGCGCGGAGCCGCGCTCGTCGTGAGCGAGCGCTTTCACCACGCGCGGCAGACGGCGGCCGCCGTCGAGACGCGCGGGCTGGTGGCGGCGCCTCCCGGAGTCACGGGCGGGGAGATGCATCTGATCGGCTCCACGAAGTGCATCCACATCAACCGGAATATCCTGGCCCCGATCTTCGGCATGCCGCCGGGCGCCCTCCGACTCACCGAGGTCGACGTCGGGGGCGGCTTCGGCGTCCGCGGCGAGCTCTACCCCGAGGACATCCTGGTCCCCCTCGCCTCCCTCAAGATCAATCGTCCCGTGCGCTGGGTCGAGAGCCGGCGCGAGCCTCACACCGCGGCCAGCCACGCCCGCGAGGTCACCTACGATCTCGAGATCGGCTTCGAGGCGGACGGGCGGATCCGCGCCATGCGCGTGGTCATCCACGCCGACATCGGGGCCTACGTGCGCACGGCGGCGCTCCTGCCCGCCGAGTTCGGCGCCGCGCTCCTCCCCGGGCCCTACCGCGTGCCTCACTACGCGTGCGATCTCTGGAACGTGGTCACCAACAAGACCCCGGTGGGCACGCTTCGCTCGCCGGGGCGGCCCGAGTGCAACTTCGCCCGCGAGCGGCTCATGGACGTGGCCGCCGCGCGCCTCGGCCTCGACCCCGCAGAGATCCGCCGTCGCAATCTCCTCGGGGCCGCCGACATGCCGTACGACTGCGGCACCGTCTCCTTCGGCGTGCCCACGGTCTACGACTCGGGGGATTTCCCGGCGCTCTTCGCGAGCCTCCTCGAGCGCCTCGGCTATGACGCCGCGCGCGCCGAGCAGCGCGCCCTCGCCGCCCGGGGTATCCGGCGCGGCATCGGGCTCGCCATGTACGTGGAGAAGACGGGGCTCGGTCCCTTCGAGACGGCCCGCGTCGAGGCCCGCCCCGACGGGCGCTTCACCGTGGACACCGGCGCCTCGTCCATGGGGCCGGGGCTCGAGACGGCGCTCGCCCAGATCCTCGGCAGCGCCCTCGGCCTTCCCGCCGATCGCTTCGACGTGCGCCATCCCGACACGGCCGCCGTGGAGAGTGGTGTCGG
>Ga0137397_10001098_pt1 | contig 18849 bp, 16 predicted proteins | sample czorhiz116metaG_FD_106658 | JGI IMG/M metagenome (GOLD analysis project Ga0137397, IMG submission 106658) | Vadose zone soil microbial communities from Angelo Coast Range Reserve, California, USA - czorhiz1.16 metaG | ecosystem: Environmental > Terrestrial > Soil > Vadose zone | place: USA... | reverse complement strand
AGCGCGCTTCGCGAGGAGCGGCGGCAGCGCCAGGAAGTAGGCCGCCACCAGCGTCAGCCCGAAGACCTCGCGGACGATCGGGTTCTTGGGGAGGGACATGTGCAGCCACTTGACCCAGATGATCTGCGACAGGTCGACGTTGATGAGCGGCACCAGCTTGTGGGCGTCCCAGTACTCGAAGGGGCCGAAGAAGTTCTGGTTGGGGCCGCGCAGGAAGGTGCCGATGATGATCAGCCAGACCCACAGGACCACGAACCCGAACAGGAAGATGGCGATCTCGGGCTTGCGCTCCCTGAAGGTGAAATATCCGTTCCCCTTCGGGTTCTTGTCGATGTACGGGATGGCGCACAGACCGACGATGATCAGCCCCGGCAGGAGGACCCCCGCGATCCACGGGTCGTAGTACACGAGCATCTCCTGCAGCCCGAGGAAATACCAGGGCGCCTTGCTCGGGTTCGGCGTCTTGGCGGGGTTGGCCGGCTCCTCGATCGGCGCCTTGAGATAGATCGACCAGACGATCAGAAAGATGGTCCACAGGATCATGCAGAGGAACTCGGTGTACACCAGGTCGGGCCACACCATGACCTTGCCGTCCCCCGCCTCGCGCTTCTCGACGATCGGCTGGCCCGCGGTCCTGAGGGCGTCGTTCCGGCGGCCCTCCTTGAGCGCGAACCAGACGAAGAAGGCCACCAGGAAGATCATCCCGGCGATCGGCACGTTGTCCGGCTTCAGGACGATGAGCGCGAAGTTGGGGTCGAGGCAGGAGAACAGGAACAGGACCCCGACCACTGCGAACAGGATCCCCCCGACCCTCGCCCGGTACACCGACGCGACCGGACGGGTGAGACGCCGCAGCCAGGCCGGCCCCAGCTCGCCGGGAAAAATGAGGACCAGGAAGGCTCCGACCGTGAGAGTGAAGAAGCGCGGCGGCGCCGACAGCCAGTTGATGGCGATTTTGAGCGATTCGATCATCGCTTCGTCGTCCTCAAACAGGTCCCGAGATGCCGCCATCCTTGCGGACGCGCCAGAAATGCACGGCCATCAGGATGATGGCGACGACAGGGATCCCGACGCAGTGCAGGACGTAGAAGCGCAGGAGCGCCCCGGCCCCGACGAACCGTCCCGCCAGGAGCGCGAAGCGCATGTCGTTTCCGGCATTGATGAGGCTGATGTCGCCAAGCTTGAGAAGGCTCGCGCCGGGTCCCTCGTGCCCGAGGAGCGGCGTGGCGCGGGCCATGTTCGAGCCGACCGTGACCGCCCACATGGCGAGCTGGTCCCAGGGCAGCAGGTAGCCCGTGAAGGACAAAAGAAGCGTCAACACCAGGAGGAGCACGCCCACGTTCCAATTGAATTCGCGGGGCGGCTTGTACGAACCGGTCATGAAGACGCGCAGCATGTGCAGCCACACCGTGATCACCATCGCGTGCGCGCCCCAGCGGTGCAGCTCCCGCATCACGCCGAGCGGCACCTGCTCGCGCAGGTCGACGATATCGACGTAGGCGTACTCGACGGTCGGGTGGTAGTAGAACATCAGGAGGAGACCGGTCGCCACCTCCACGAGGAACAGGAAGAAGGTGATCCCCCCCATGCACCATGTGAAGCGCAGTCGAATCCCGCTCTTGCGCACCTTCACGGGATGCAGGTGCAGGAAAACGTTCGTCAGGACGACCAGGCCGCGGTTGCGGGCGGTGTCCATCGGACCGTGACGGAAGATCGAGTTCCAGAGCTGGGTATTGCGCGTGTAGTCCCAGAGCTTCTTCAGACCCGCCATCGGCTCCATCCCCCCGAGGCGCCGCGCCGAACCGGCGGGCGCCCGCCGGCTTTCACACGGTCATGAACGATTCGGGACTGCTCCACTCGCCCTTCTCCTGGGCGTAGATCTTGGTCTTGTCGACCAGGATCTGCCCGTCGTCGGCGAGGACCACCCGGTACCGCTCGAGCGGGCGCGGTGCCGGACCCTCGTAGTTGATCCCCGAGCGGTAGAACCCGCTTCCGTGACACGGACACTTGAACTTGTTCTCCGCCTCGAGCCAGTTCGGCGTGCAGCCGAGGTGCGTGCAGACCGCCCGCAGAATGTAGATCCCCTTTTCGTCGCGGATGATGAACACCCCGAAGCTCTCCTTGAAGCGCTGATCGACCGTGCCCACCTGGAAATCGGGAGGGAACCCGGCCTTGAACTGCTGCGGGGGCTCGAACAGGACGTTGGGGAACATGAATCGCGTGGTGGCGATGGTGCCGGCCGCGCAGGCCGCGGCGAAGGAGGTCCAGGCAACACCGAGAACCGAAAGGAAGCCGCGCCGTGTCACTGCGGCCGCGGCCGGCGCCTTTGCCGGGGCGGCCGGGGACGGCTTTGCCGCCGGGGCTGCGGGTGGCGCCGGGCTGGCAGCCCGGGGCGCCGGTTGTCCTGGAGTCGTGTTGTTTGAGTCGTCGGTCAAGCCCCGACCCTGTTCGTGAAAAAAATCACAACCAGGGACGCGCCATCCAACGCCTCGTCGAGCCGGTCGATCAATGCGGGGCGTCCCAAAAGGAGGGCTATCTTCGACCGAATCGCCCGCACTGTCAATACCGAACCGCGGGGGATCAGCGTCCGGACGGCTGCAACAGGGCCAGCGACTCGAAGGCGGCCTGGCGGACCTGGAGGCTGGGGTCGCTCTCACGGATCGCCCGCACAAGGTCCAGGTGATCGGTGTCGCGCAGCAGGACGAGAGAGCGCAGCGCGTTCCGGATCGCGTCCTCCTTCTGCTCCTCCGTCAGCGCCCTGGGCCGCCCCGACTCATCCTCCCGCCGCACGCTGTCGAGGTAGGCACGGTCGAGCATGCGCAGGAGGAGCGGAAGCCCTGCGCGATCGCCGCGACGGGCCAGGGACAGGGCGGCATTCCATGCGACGTCCTCGACCGGGTCATGCAGGAGTCCGCGCAGGGGCGCTATCGACCCGGGGTCATCGAGGGTCCCGAGGGCGTAGGCCGCGATCTTGCGGAGGCCCGCGTCTTCGTGGTCCAGAAGGGGGATGAGGGCGGGCGAGGCGCGCGCGTCGCCGATCGCCCCGAGGGCCCAGGCGGCGTAGATCGCCGTCTGCACGTCGGGGTCCCGGAGGGATTGTACGAGCGGCTCGACCGCGCGGGGGTCGCGGACCTCGCCGAGCGACAACGCCAGGTAGCGCCGCAGACGCGGGTCGTCGTCGCCCGCCGACTGGAACACGGTGATCAGGTCCGGCACGAAACGCGGGTCGAGGCTCACCGGGTCGTTTCCGGCGAGCAGGCGTGAGAGCCGGAACGCGGGCTCCCAGGCGTCCGCGCGGCGCAGTCGGATCTCGTCCAGATAATCGGAGGGGGATTTCCCCTCGCTCGCAATCAGGCCGAACACGATGTAGACGACGACGGCAAGCCCGGCGAGACCGAGCGGGAACAGCAGGAGCGGGGAACGGCGGCGGGACGGCGGCGGGATCTCCACCGGCACCTCCGCCGGCTCGTGCACCGCCAGGTCCGGGTCGTAGTGGATTCCAGAAGGGACATCCCGATCGGACCTGAGATCGGGAGTCGGCTCGCCCGTCTTCTCGTTCATCACGCTCGATTATAGGCCGGGGTCATTTCAGGTGGCTGAGGAGGAGTGTGCCGAGCCCGAGGAAGGACATGAAGCCGAAGCAGTCGGTGAACGTGGTCACGATGACGCTCGAACCGAGCGCCGGATCCAGCTTCAGCCACTTGAGCAGGAGAGGAATCGCGGCCCCCGAGGCCCCCGCCACCAGGAGGTTGAGGATCATGGCCAGGCAGATGATCAGACCGAGCCAGGGATTCCCCTTCCAGACGAAGGCCGTGAGGGCCATGACGAGACCGGTCGCCACTCCGATCGTCATCCCGACCAGGATCTCCTTGAGCAGGGCGCGGCGCGCCGAGGAGAAATCGATCTCGCCGAGCGCGATGCCGCGAACGATGACCGTGGACGCCTGTGTGGCCCCGATGCCGCCCATGCTGGCGACGATCGGCATCAGGGTGGCGAGGGCGACGACCTGGGCGATCGAAGCCTCGAAGAACGAGATCACCCAGGAGGCGAGAATCGCGGTGGCGAGGTTGAGGATCATCCAGGGCAGGCGCCGGCGGACCGATTCATACGGAGGGGTGGCGATGCGGTCCTCCGTGTTCAGGCCGGCCATGCGATACACCTCGCGGGTGGTCTCGTCGGTGATGGCGTCGATGGCGTCGTCCACGGTGACGATGCCGCACAGGACATTCGAGGCGTCCACGACCGGGACCGCCAGCAGGTTGTAGCGCGAAATCACGTCGGCCACCTCGGCGCGCGGCGTGTCGACGCGGACCCGGATCGCCTTGGGGTTCATGATCTCCCGCAGCTCCTGGTCCTGTCCCGCGAGGACCAGCTGGCGCAGGGAGACGACCCCCTCGAGGCGCTGCGTCTCGTCCACGACATAGAGGTAGAAGACCATCTCCGCTTCAGGCTCCGAGCGGATGCGGGAGACCGCCTCGCCGACGCGGGTGTGCCGATCCAGGGCCAGGAAGCGCGTGGTCATCATGCCGCCGGCCGTCTCCGGGCCGTAGGTCATCAGCCGGTCCAGGATCGCGGCCGTCTTCTCGTCCAGCAGCTTGAGAATGGCGACCACCCGATCCTCGAACAGGAGACGGAGCAGATCCGCCGCCTTGTCGGGCGCCAGGCGGGACACCAGGGAGGCGATGCGCTCGTTGCTGACCTGCACCAGGATCTCCTCGACCTGGGGCTCGGGAAGGTCGGCCAGGACCTCTCCGGCGCGCTCGTGCGCCAGGAGGACGTCGGTGAACGCCTTGCGCTCGGCCGGCGCCAGCGTGCGCAGGATCTGGACCATGTCCGCCGGGTGCATCCGGTCGAGGAGACGGCGCACGTCGTCGAGCGCTCCGAGACGCACGAAGCGCCGCATGACGTGTGTGAAGGTTCGTCCACCGCGCGGCGCGGAGGAGGCCTGCGCCGGGCTCTGAGGTGTGGCCACGGGGAGGTATTCTACTCCCGCCCCCGCGCGTTCGCGTGGGCTTCACGAGCCTCGTGCTATTCTGCCTCTCGTGTGGACCGGTCTCGTGTTTGCCGGTGGTCGGAGCGAGCGCATGGGACGCGACAAAGCGCTGGTCCTGGTCGCGGGGCGCACGCTCCTGGAGCGCGCCGTCGGTACTGTGCGCGACGCGGGGGGCGTTCCGCTGATCCTCGGGGCGACGCGGGAGGCGGCCGGGCTCGCAGGTGTGCGCTTCGAGGACGAGGGGGCCGCCGGTCATGGCCGGCTCGGGCCGCTCAACGCCCTGCGGCACGGTCTGTTCATCGGCGGTACGCCGGTGGTCGTGGCGCTCGCCTGCGACCTGCCGCTCGTCCCCCCCGCTTTCCTGCGATATCTGGCAGGGGAGTGCGAGCGCCACGCGGCGGTTGTGCCGCGGGCGGCGGGGGAGATGCAGGTCCTGGCGGCGGCCTATGCCGTCTCGTGCCTCGAGAGCATCGAGCGGCGGCTCGCCGAGGGGGAGCGCTCGGTGCACGGTGTCCTGCGGGAGGTCGGAGCGCGGATCATCGAGGGGGACGAGCTGCTTCCCTTCGGCGGGGAGGAGATCTTCCTGAACGTCAATTCCCCCGCGGATCTGGCGAAGGCTGAAAAAATGTTGATGGCCAGTCCGGCATGAAGCGAACCGACCGAAGCCGGACCCCCCGCCTCAGTCATGTCGACGCGCGCGGCCGGGCGCGCATGGTGGACGTCAGCGCCAAGCCTCCCACCCTCCGGGAGGCGGTGGCGGCCGGATCGATCCGCATGAGCCGGGAGGCGTACCGCGCGATCCGCAGGCGGAGAGCGGCGAAAGGGGACGCCGTCGCCCTTGCGCGGGTCGCAGGAATCAGCGCCGCCAAGAGGACTTCGGAGCTGATCCCGCTCTGCCATGCCATCCCCCTCGAGCACGTCGAGGTGGGAGTGCGCTTCGGCGGCGACGGGCGCACGATCGAGGTGGAGTCGCGGGTCCGGGCGCGCTTCAGCACCGGCGTCGAGATGGAGGCCCTGGTGGCGGTGACGGCGTCGCTCCTGACGCTCTACGACATGGGCAAGGCGATCGACCGGGGGATGACGCTGGGGGCGATCCGCCTCCTGCGCAAGGTCGGAGGCCGCAGCGGGGAGTACGTCAGGGTCGGGACACGTCTCAGGGTGAGAGCGGCCCGACCTGGATCACGATCCACGACTCCGGCTTCAGGTAGCGGGCGGCCAGATCCTTCACGTGATCGGGCGGAGGCGCGGACCGCGACCAGAGACCGTTCTGGGCGGAGAGGGCTCCGAGCCCGTTGACCGAGCGGTAGGAGAGCGCGCTGGCCAGGGCGAGGACTCCCTGAAGCCCCGTCGCCTCGCGCCCCGTCTCGACCCGGGCGAAATCGTCCACGTCCTTCTGCTCCAGGGTGCTCACCGCCAGACTGCGCATGAGGCGCTGCAGATCGAACATCGCCTCGTCCCGCCGGGAGGTCTGTGCGACCACCGCGAGCGCGAACGAGCCTCCCCGGCGCAGCGCTTCCGGGATCGCGGTGGCCGAGAACGCGGCGCGTCTCTTGAACACGATGTCCTCGAACGCCAGGATGGTGAGACCCGCCCCCAGGAGGCGCAAATCGTCGAAATCGGGGTCGGAGATCGCCACACCCGGCACGCCGATCAGAACACTGCTCTGGGACGAGGTCAGGAGGCGGGTGAATTCGCCGGCGGTGGAACGGATTCCGGCGGCTCGCTTCGGTTCCCCCGCGGCCGGCGCTTCCGAGGCCGGCGAAGCGGCCGCATCCGTCGGAGCAGCGGAGGGTGCCGGCCGCTTCTCCTTGCGGGACGGCCCCGGGTCCGGGTTCCTCCACGACCCGAACAGATCCGCAAACATTCTCCGGATCTCTTCGGGATCCACATCCCCCGCGACCGCCAGGACCGCCCCGTCCGGACGGAGAGACGTCTTCAGAAAGGTCTCGATGTCGGCCCGGGTCACGGCCGCCAGGCCCGACGCCGTGCCGACGGAGGCGTGCGCGTAAGGGTGGCCCGCGTACACCTTCTCCCGGAACAGGTCCAGGCTCACGAACGAGGGATCGTTCCCGGCCCGTTCCAGCGCCTCCCTCGTCCCCGTCCGCAGCGCATCGAATTCGGCGTCGGAGACCACCGGCTTCAGGATCGAGACGGCGAGGGCGGACAACGCCGGTCGCAGATCGGCGGGCGACGCAAGGAAGCGCACCTCGGTGAGGTCACGCGACACCTGGATGTCCGGCAGGAGCACGAGCCTTCCGCCGGAGCGCACGGCCTCCCCCTGCGCCGGGAGCGTCGGCGCGGGGGACAGCACGCGCCCGGCCAGGTACGCCAGACCTTCCTTCCCCGGCGGGTCGTCGGCCGATCCGGCGGGGAGCTGCAGCGACACCGCCGCCAGGGAACGCCGGTGGTCCTCCTGCACGACGAGGGTGGGACCGCCGTCGATCGGGAATTTGACGGGTGGCCTCGGAGCGCGGGCGTCGCGCGGGTCTCCCCACGCTGTGTCGTGGACGCGCGCGGCGTCATCCCCGACGTACAACCGGGCCTCGAAACCAGGGGGTGGCGCATCCTTGGCCATGCCGCCGAGCGTGTCGAGCGCCGCGTGGAAGCGCGTCTTTTCCGCCTCGGCGAGGGGGCCGCTCTTCTTGGGGACGATCACGACGATACGCAGGTTCTCGGCCACCAGGTATTTCGCGGCGACGCGGTTCACATCGGCCGCGGTGAGGCGCCCGTACACGTCGGGAAGGTCCCAGTAGTAACGTACGCCGCCGAAGAGCGCCGCCTCGCCCATCGACTCCGACAGACCGTCCAGGCGCTCCGCCTTCTGCCGCTCCTCCTTCAGGAACCGCTGGATCTGGGCCTTGACCTCGTCATCCTTCAGGCCGCTCTTCTTGAGGGCGGTGATTTCACCGAGCGCGGTGGTGGCGGCGGCGTAGGAGGTCTCGGGTGACGCGGGGATCGTTCCCACGTAGAGGACGCCCGCGTCCTCCAGCCGGTAGAAAGTGACCTGAGCCGATGAACCGGTCCTGTCTCGTACCAGGGCGTGCGCGATCGGCGAGCCGCCGGCCTCCCCCAGAAACCTGGCCAGGATTTCGAACGCCGGGCGATCCGGGTGCCTGTAACCGGGACCCACGAAGGTCAGCGTGGTCCACGGCTCGTTCACCTCGAGGGGCTTCTCCTTGTCGTCGTGCCCCGCGAATCCCGTGAGAGGACGCGGCTTGCCGGGCAGCGTGGCGCTCGCGGGGGCCTTGCCGAAGGCCCGCTCGGCCAGCTCCCGCGCCCGCACGGGGTCCAGATCCCCCGCCAGGACCAGGGCCATGTTGTTCGGCACGTAGAGGTTCTTGTAAAAGGCGGCCAGGGGATCGTGCTTCAGGGTGCCGATCGTCTTGAGGCTGCCGAGCGGGGGGAAGCGGTACGGATGATTCGGGAAGGCCGCCCGCATGCTCTCGAGAAACGCCACGGAGGACGGCTCGTCGTAATAATTGTGGACCTCCTGCGACAGCATTCCGAGCTCCTGATCGATCTCCTTGTCACCGAGTTTCGCCCGCAGCGCCATCGCGGCGACGGCGTCCACCATCGGGTCCAGGGCCGAGGAGACGCCTGTGGCTGTGATGGAGGTGCGGTCATAGTTGGCCCGGACCGAGACGGCTCCGCCCCAGCGGTGCGCCAGTCTCTGGTACTCGGACGGACCGGCGGTGTCAGTGCCGCGCTGCACGAGGTGCTCGAGGAAGTGCGCGTACCCCGCGGAGGTCTCGATCTCGTCCTTGCTGCCGGCGTGCACCCACAGGCTCACCGAGACCAGGGGGAGCGTGTGGTCCTCGAGGACGATCACCGGCATGCCGTTGGCGAGTCTCTTCGTCTCGGGCACCCCCGGAGCGGCGAGGAGGGCGACGACGGACACGGACGTCGCGACGACGGCCGCGAGCATTCCGGGGAGGAGTCCATTCGCGCTTCGCTTCATGGGTCGGGCGGCTCCGAAGAGGCGGGCATTATAGCGGCCGATCGCCGTGCTTTCAATGAGCGAGTGCGGTCCGCCGCGTCCCCTTGCGTCCGCGGCGGATAATTGACGCTGCCGTGGAAGTAAGGCGGGGTGCGGTGTTCATGCAGATCGTTCGATGAAAAATCCCGTTGCCGGAGCCCCGGTCTCGCCGTATATGACCGGCACTCAGCGCCGCAGCTCAAAGCCGGCCCCATTCGGGTTGGGTCCGGCCGGCCGGGAAGAGCCAACGGACGCGCCTCGCGTTCCGTCGTCCCGGCCGGGCGCATCGGGAGGACGTGATGAAAGTGTCCGTTGTTCTGGCGGGCCTCGTCTGGCCCGTCCTCGCGTTCGGTCAGCAGCTCTACACGAACGCGGATCTCTCCAAGATCGACGTTCCGGGGGCCTACACGAACCAAGACCTCAGACGGCTTCCCCCCCTGGCCATGCAGAAGGAGCCGGCCGCGACGCTGCCGCGCTTCGTAGCCATAGCACCGTCGGACTATACGATCGCGCGGTACGAAGACGACTACCGCAGCCTGAGACAGGGCCGCGATTCGCTCGCCTTCGAGCTGGATCTGGAGCTGAAGCGCGTGGACTTCTCCGAATCGGCCTTCGCCGGAGACACGCGATCGTTCGAGCCGCGTCTCGGGTACCGCACCAGGGTGGCGCCCCTCATCCTGGAACTCGAGAAGAGGATCGCAATTCTCGATCACCAGATGGAGACGCTGGTGCACGACGCGCTCCGAGCCGGCGTCGAGATCGAGACAAGGTGAAGTCGATGGTCATCTGGGGCTGAACGGGGAGCTCCCTCCTCCACGGGAAGACGCCACGGGCGGACGCGACACCGCCCGTGGCGTTGTCCGTTTCGAGGCCTCTCCGCGTCAGGCGACGCGCCGCTTGGCGATCTTGTCGACGGCGTCGATCAGGGATTCGAGCTGGAAGGGCTTGCTGAGAAAGCCTGCGCCGACCGAGCCGAGGTGGTCGACCGTGCTCTGTCCGAACAGGATGCCGGAGATGAACAGGATTCGGTCGGAGAGACTCGGGTCGATCCGCTTGATCTCCTGCGCCAGGATGAATCCGTTCATGTCGGGCAGCAGGAGATCGAGAATGATCATCGAATACCCGCCGTCCTTGACCCGGGAGATGGCGTCCTGGCTGTTCGTGACGGTGTCGATCGTGTAGCCGCACCCTTCGAGGGTCTCGCGTACGAGGTCTAGGACGGTGGCGTCGTCGTCCACGAGAAGGATTTTCGCTGAGGGTGGCATGTCTCTCCAGGGCCTCGACTGGCCGACTGAGCCAAATATAGGAAGAGCAAGGCGGAACGCAAGGTCGGCGGCGCTCCATGCCGCGTCAAGGCTTTGGCATTCCGGACGCTATAATCGCCGGGATGGCTTTCCTGAGACGCCACGCTCCGCTCATCCTGGTCCTGTCCGCGGCGGCGTTCCTCCGATTCCACGCTCTTTCGGACCTGCCCCCCGCGCACTACCGGGACGTGGCGCTCACTGCCACGGACGCCTTGCGCGCCGCCGCGGGGCATCCCCGCCTCCATTTCACCTATGACGAAGGGCTCTACGCCGACCTGATGGGCCTGGTGTTTCTCTTGCTGGGGGCGTCCGATTGGGCAGTGCGCGCCCCCGGCGCGCTGTTCGGTGTTTTGACCTGCTGGGGTGTGCTCAGGCTGGGGCGCGCCTTCGATCGGGAGCGCGCCGGTCTGTTCGGCGCGGCGCTGCTCGCGGTGTCGTTCTGGCACGTCCTCCTGAGTCGCAGCGGATTCCGGGCGGTCCTCCTGCCGTGCCTCATGGTCCATGCCGCCGCCTTCCTGGTCGAGGGGCTCCGATCCGGTCACAGCCTCCGGCGACTTCTTCTCGGGGGGGCTCTGTTCGGTCTCGGCGCGCACGTCTATCCATCGATCCGCTTCGCCCCGTTCGTCCTGCCTCCGTATGTCATCGCCCAGGCCCGGGCCTCAGGCGCCTGGGGCGTCATGCTCCGGAAGTTCGGCCTGTTCGTCGCGGCGGCGATCGTCGTGGCCGGGCCGATGCTGCTGCACTACCTGCATCATCCCGAGCATTTCACCTACCCGCGACGCGTCCTGTCGGTCTTCAGCTCCAAGGTTCCGGGCAGCGACGTACCGGCCTATCTGGAGCGCAATCTCGAGGCCACGCTCCTGATGTTCCACGTTCACGGCGACGACAACCGCCGGCACAACCTGAGCGGCGCGCCGATGCTCGACCCGATCACCGGTCTGTTGTTTCTCGCCGGTATCGTCCTGGTCGCTCGCGGGAAATCGAGACCGATCGCCTTCCTGCTTCTCGCCTGGGTGCCGGTGATGCTCCTGCCGAACCTCCTGTCGGTCGAGGGGGTCCCGCACGGACTGCGGAGCTGCGGCGTCCTGCCGGCCGTGGCCCTCCTGGGGGGGATCGCGCTGGATTCCCTTTACAGCCTGATGCTGCGGCGCTCGGGCCCCCGCCTCCCTGCGGCGACCGCAGTCCTCGCCGTCGCTCTGATCGGCTGCTGGACCGGTTACCGCTATTTCGTGGTCTGGGGGAACGACCCCCGAGTCGCCCTCGACCACGACGCGGCGTACCGCCAGGCGGCGCGCGTCCTGATCGCGTCCCCAGCGGGAACGGACCTCCTCCTCGTCGCCAACGGCAGCGGCTTCCCCGCGTACGGCCATCCGGTGGAGGCGCAGGTCTATCTGTTCGAGATGCGCGACAGTCCACCCGCCGTACTCGGATCGAAGGACACGCCGCGTCTCGTGCTCAACGGCAGACCGGCCCTGGTGGCTTTCATCCAGAGGGACGACCGGATCGTCGACCTGATCAGGAGGCTGAATCCGGGCGCGGCGGTCACCGAGGTGCGGGACGGGGGAGTCTCCCCCGAGAGTCCGGTCTACCGCGTCAACTGAGAGCCCGTCCGGGGCGATCAGCGCGCCAGAGTGCGGCCGGGAGACTCGAGCGCGGACACCGCCAGAACACGCAGACGTGCTTCGGCCTCGCCGGGGGAGGCGCACTCGTCCACGTCGAGGAAGTTGATCGCGTCGTGGTACTTTCTCAGGAACGACGCGACGAGCTGCCAGTCGATGTCCACTCCGTCGTCGTGACCCGCCGCTTTCGCAGACGCCGCCGTCGTCTCCCGTCCGCCCTCCGACGATTCCGGGAAGTAGAGAGAGGCGATGAGCGCCCGCGCCCTGGTCCAGGTGGCCGCGGAGGGAGCGGCGTCGGGCAGGACGCCCCCGATTCGCGCGACGTAGCGGCCGCCGCGCAGCACGTGGAAGGTGCAGGTCGGACCTCCCGGGGCCGCGCCGGCGGCGTCCCTCAGAACGACGATCAGGTTGAGTCGTGGGCCGTACGGCGCCGGCCGCTCGTGCACGTCGAACTGGCGGTTGAGGGCGGGACGGTGTTCGGCGATCAGCGCCGCCTCCAGGAGGTTCGCCTCCAGCTCCGATGCGACCGCGTCGATCCGCAGAGCGTGTACCTGGTCCAGGATGGCGCGTCCCTTGGCGGTCCCCCGCGCCGAAGGGGTGAAGTACGAGCCGACACGGACACGCAGGTTCTTGGCCTTGCCCACGTACAGCACGCGCCCCTCGCGGTCGAGGAAGCGGTAGGCGCCGGGGCCGGCCGGCAATCCCTTCAGGTCCTCGGCGGTGAAGGAGTAGCCGGACAGATCGAGCGGTGCCGCCGGCATGTCCTGGTACTCCAGGACGGCGGCAGGGGAGTCGATGCCGCGCTCCTCGAGAAGGGGCGCCAGGCGCAGGAAGGACGCCGCCACGATCCGCGCCCGGCCCCGGCAGTCGTCCGGCCCCCTCGTTTCGACACCGAGGGCCTGCGCCAGGTCCGCTGCGGCGTGATTGGCCTTCAACCCCAGCAGCAGGTGTCCGAGTTTCGCGGCGGAGATGACCGGCGCATGGAACGCGAGTCCCGCCTCGGCGCAGAGTCGCCGCAGCGGCTCGACCTCGCGCGTCAGGCGATGACAGACGACCGGCAGGTCGCCGATCGTCTGGATCAGTTCTTCCAGCACGGCGGGGCTGAGCCCGCCCGCGACCCGCGCGTCCGGCGGAGACGCATCGTCGTCGAGTCCCCAGTCGGGGAACATCTCCTCCTGGCACTCCTCGCCCGCCACGACCGGCAGGAGGCTGACGACGGCGAGGGCTCCGCTCCCGGCGGGGCCCATCCCCTCGGACGCGAACGCCACGAAATCCAGAAGCGATCGTCCGCCGTCCCGCGCCGGCTCGTTCAGGACGGCGGCGTCGCCGGCTTCGCCTCCCGGAGGGACCGAGCGCGGAGCCTCCTGTGTCAGGGACCACCCCTCCTCCGGCCGGTGCACGACTCCGGGCACGGTCGCGAGGAACGGGGCGAGCAGCCGCCGGCAGGTCTCTTCGTCGGTGTGCTGGATGCGCAGGAAGCGGGTTGCAAGCGCCCGGCTCGTCTCCGGGCGCCCCAGGGTCCTGAGGTGCGTGACGATGTCATTCTGGATTGCGGGAATCTTCATCCCGCGGCCCCCTCGCCGATGAGCGCCAGGACGCCGGTGTACGTGAACAGCCGGTTCAGGCCGCGCAGCGGTGCGATCTCGGCGTTCCCGAAGAAGCCGATGATCGGCAGGTCGCCGAGGGCGGACGAGATGAAGGCCGTGTCGATCCCGGGCATGCCGTAGAGCGACGAGCCGCGCGCCGCGCAGTTGAAGTAGAAGCCGAAGCGCGCCGCGCCACGGGTGGAGGGGGCGATCCTCTGCAGCATCTCCTTCAGGTCCTGCCGCGCGGCCTGTCCCTCGCGCAGGACGATAAAGAGCGGCTCGCCGGAGCGTACAGTGGCCGCCACGACAAGGGCTCCGCGCCCTTCGTCGATCCCCAGCAGCTGCCGCACCAGGTACTCGCCGGGCAGGATCTCCTCCTGCAGGGGATCGGGTGGCAGGCCCACGGACAGGTGCCCCCCGAGCCGGTCCAGGGAATCCGCCAGAGGTCCCGGCAGGCGCGAGCGCAGCACCTCGAGCGCCGGACGTCCGTCCAACTCGAGAATGACGTTGCCGTCGCCGGCGGTGATCCGTGCGGGCGGGCCGAGCGGCTGGCATCCCTGCGTGATCCCGATGCTGCGGCGCAGGTCGCCCGCGAGGTACAGCCCCGTCAGCGCCTTGCTGGCCACGTTTCGACCGTAGAACTGAAACGTGCCGGCGACCGCCGGGTCGCCGGAGGATGCGGCTCCGACGGCTTCGCACCCCGGGAGGAGGCGGCCGATCTCGTGCAGCAGGTGGTCGGGCCGCGTCGCGGACGTGTCGGGCAGAAGGACGAGGAGGCCGTCGCGTGGAGCCTTCACCTGCCGGGCGATTTCGCGGGCGGCACCCTCCGGCTCATCCTCGCCGAGCGTGGCGAGAAAGGTCGAGGCCGTGAGACCGTCGGATCGCACCGCCAGGACGGCGACCGCCGGGCGTCCTTCCACCTCCTCCGTTCCTGTCAGCACCCCCCAGGCGCTGCAGCCGGCCACGAAATCGGTCCCGAGCGTTTTCTGGGTTTCCGCCAGCATCGCCGCGAAGTGCGGCCGGTGCGCCGACGTGATGAACACCACCGCCCAGTCGGCGGACGGGGCGCCGCTGCGCTCGAGCGCCTGGCGGGCGGCGGCGCGCGCCGCCCCGGCGGAGTGCACTTCGGTCGACAGTCCCACGCCCGCGTCGATCGCCACCGCCAAAATCTATCACGCCCGGCCGGTATAATGCGGCCGTGACGTCCATCGATGAGAGGCGCTCCCGGCCACCGGGACTCTACGGTATGGCTCTGGTGATCGCCTCGGCGTTCTGCTACTCGATGCTCTCCATCTTCGGCAAGCTCGCCCTCGCGCTGGGTCTGCCGCTGCTGCCGCTCCTCGCCACGCGATTCGCGCTGGGGGCGGTCATTCTGTGGGTCTGGGTCCTGCTGACGGCTTCGTGCCGGCGGGCGCTCGTACGGGTGCCGCGGACGCGGGTGGCGGGATTGATCGCCTGGGGCGTCCTGGGCTTCTCGGGACAATCTGTGCTCTTCTTCATGGCCCTGCAGCGCATCCCTGCGAGCCTGACGGAAGTGCTCCTCTACACCTGCCCGGCCTTCCTGGCCCTGATGCTGTGGGGGATCACGCGCCGCCGCCCGAGGAGCTCGCGTCTTCTGGCCATCGCGCTGGCGCTTCTCGGAACCTGGCTGTGCGCGGGGCCGATCGACGCAGCGGTGGACGCGCGCGGCGCCCTCCTCGCGACCCTCTCGGGGTTCTGGTACGCCGCCTTCCTGATCTGGATGCATCGCCTGACACCCGGAATTCCCGGAGCGGTCTCGGGGGCGTACATCATCACGGGCGCGGCCCTCGCGTTCACCGCCGCGACCCTGATCCGGGGCGGCGGTTTTCTGGTGCCGCGCGGTGCCGCGGCCTGGGGTAGCGTGCTCGGAATCGTCCTGTCGGCGACCGTCTTCGGCTTCGTCCTGTTCGTGGCCGGGCTGAAGAGGGTCGGGCCGCAGGCCGCCTCCGTCCTCAGCACCTTCGAGCCGATCGGCACGATCCTCCTGGCGGCGATCGTCCTCGGCGAGAGGCTGCGCGGGGCGCAGTGGGCCGGCGCCGCGCTCATCATCGGAGCGGCGTTCGTCCTGGCCTCGACGTCGGAGGAGTTCGAGCGCGTCGGACCGGTGGACGCGCCCCTTCCGTCCCAGCCGGAAGCGGCCGTGGAGTAAGCGGTGACGGACAGAGCGCTTCACGGCGCGGCGCGGGCTGCGCTACAATATCCGCTCGGCGCCCACGATGTTTCACATGTCGGGATGGAGAGGATGAAGCCGGATTTCCGCAAGCGGGTGAAGGAACGCCTGGTGCTTTACGACGGCGGCATGGGGACGATGCTGTTCGCGGCGGGGCTTCTCGACGGCGAGTCACCGGAGGTGTGGAACTGGGAGAAACCGGAGACGGTCGAATCGGTGTACCGCGCCTACTACGACGCGGGGTCGGACGTGGTGCAGACCAACACCTTCGGCGGCACCCCGATCAAGCTGTCGGAGCGCGACCTGCAGGACCGCACCTACGAGGCCAACTCCCTGGCGGCGAAGAGGCTGCGGGCGGTCTGCCCCGAGGGGTGCTACGCCGCCGGCGACGTCGGACCGATCGGCAAGTTCATGAAGCCGATGGGGGAGTACACGAGAGAGGAGTTCGACGCCTCCTTCGAGGCGCAGATCCAGGGGCTCGTGGAGGGGGGCGTCGATCTCATCTCGATCGAGACGATGTACTCGCTCGAGGAGGCGCTGTGCGCCCTGCGGGCGAGCCGCAAGATCTCCGACCTGCCGGTGTCGGTCTGCATGACGTTCGACAAGAACCCGCGCGGCTTCTACACGCTGATGGGGGAGACCGTGCCCCACTGTCTTGCGGTCCTCAAGGACAACGGCGCCGACATCATCGGCAGCAACTGTTCGCACGGCAGCCCGGTGTTCATCGAGCTGGCCCGCATCCTGCGGGACAACACCGATCTCCCGGTGATCGTGCAGCCGAACCGGGGCAAGCCGATGCTCGAGAAGGAGACCATGGTCTACAAGCAGACGGTCGAGGAGTTCGTGACCGATGCCAGGACGATCGCCGGGCTGGGGGTGAACATCTTCGGGGGCTGCTGCGGCACGACGCCGGAGTTCATCGCCGGCGTGCGGCGGGCGCTCGAGCCGCCCGCCCGGGGCGCCGTCAGCGGAGAGGGGGCGCCGTGAGTCTCCTGTCCACCTTCCGGCCACGGGTCCAGATGCTATCCGAGGAGTTCATCGACCGCATCATCGACGAGGCGTTCGAGGTCCTGAGCGAGATCGGTCTGCAGTTCGAGCACCCGAAGGCGCTGGCCCTGCTCGGGGAGCACGGTCAGCGCATCGACGCTGCGAACGAGCGCGCCTACCTGAGCCGCGACTTCATCGAGAAGGCGATCAAGACGGCGCCGAAGAGCTTCAGGATCTGGAACATCACCGGGGACGCGTCGATCGAGGTCGGTGGCGACAACGTCACCTACGACCCGGGCTCCGCGGCCATCAAGATGCTGGAGGCCGACGGGACGACGCACGCCTCCACCTCGTCCGACTTCGTGCGGCTGGCGCGTCTCGTGCACCAGCTCGGCAACATCCGCGCCGCCTCGACGTCCCTGGTCCCGCACGACGTGCCGAACGAGGTGTCCGACTTCTTCCGCCTCTATCTGCTGGTGCAGAACTGCAACAAGCCCCTGATCACCGGCCTGTTCCGCGAAGAGTCGTTCCCGGCCATGCTCGAGCTCATGACGATCGTGCGCGGCTCCGAAAAGGCGGCGAGCGAGAAGCCGATGGCGATCTTCGACGCCTGCCCGTCCTCCCCGCTGCGCTGGAGCGTCCTGACCTCCGAGAGCATCATGCAGTGCGCCCGTTACAACCTGCCGTCCGAGATCATCTCCGTGCCGCTGACCGGGGCGACCGGCCCGGTCACCCTGTCCGGGACGCTGGTCGTGCACACGGCCGAGAACCTCGCCGGCATCGCGCTGGCGCAGGCGGTGCGCGCGGGGGCGCCGGTGGTGTACGGCGGGGCGCCGTGCCTCATGGACATGCGCGCCGGGCAGACGCCGTTCGGATGTCTCGAGACCTACATGATCGACTGCGCCTACGCGCAGATCGGCAAGCGGTTCGGGTTCCCGATCCATTCCTACATGGGTCTGTCCGACTCGAAGCGGGTGGACGCGCAGGCGGGGTACGAGACCGGCACGGGCGTCATCCTGGCCGCCCTCGCCGGAGTGAACATCGTCTCGGGCGTCGGCATCCTCGACTTCATCACCTGCCAGAGCCTCGAGAAGCTCGTGATCGACAACGAGCTGTGCGGCATGGCCTACCGGATGATCGACGGGATCCGTCATCGTCACGAGAAGATGGCTCTCGACTTTCTCCCGGATGCGGTGAAGCAGGGGCACTTCCTCGGCCATCCGACGACGCTGAAGCTGTTCCGCGAGGAGTGCTACATGCCCGGCAAGGTCGTCGACCGCGCCTCGGCCCGGCAGGGGGGCGGCGGGCCTACCGACTACGAGCGCGCCGGCGCCGTCGTGAAGGACCTGCTCGCGAAAGAGCCGTTCCGCCTGCCGGAGGAGACGGTGCGCGCGCTCGACGCGGTGGTCCTGCGCGAGGCGCGGGAGTTCGGCATGGAGACGCTGCCGGCCCTGGCCGGCTGACCATCACCGGCCCCCCGCGAGACCCTCGGCCATGTCCCAGATCCGCGTGTCCGATCCGCTGCCCGTGGAAGTCTCCCGCCCGATGGTCCTTCTGCGTCTCGGCTACCGCCGGCCGGCGCAGGTCCCGGAGCGGACGGCGCGCCTCATCGACGAAATCATGGAGGCGGGGCGCGCCCTCCTCAGGCCGCGGGCCATCTACGGCGTGTTCGACACGGAAACCCGGGAGCCGGACGTCAGCCTCGTCGGCGGAGCATTGCGCGCGGCCAGCCGGTCGCTGCACGAGCGCCTGCGCGGCTGCCGCAGGGCGGTCCTGTTCGCGGCCACCATCGGCGCCGAGGTCGAGACCTGGTGCCAGGGTCTCATGCAGGAAGGGCAGATGACCCGCGGTCTCCTGGCCGACGCGTTCGCCAGCAGCGCCGCCATCGCGCTCGGCCTCGAGGTGGAGACCGTGGCCGCAAGCCTCCTGGCCGAGGAAGGGCTCACGGCCACCAAACGTTACGCCCCCGGCTACGGGGACTGGTCGCTCGAGAGCCAGAAGCCGCTGCACGCGCTCCTCGACGCCGCGCGGATCGGCATCACCATCACCGAGGACTTTCTGATGCTCCCGGCCAAGTCCATCTCCGGGGTGATCGGCGGACGCTGAGCCGCGGCCTTTTTCCTAGGACGGGACCTCGGCGCCCGGCGCCTCGTCTCCCGTGCGCAGCGGCAGGACCGTCATCGCCAGCCCCTT
>Ga0137397_10001097_pt1 | contig 18856 bp, 19 predicted proteins | sample czorhiz116metaG_FD_106658 | JGI IMG/M metagenome (GOLD analysis project Ga0137397, IMG submission 106658) | Vadose zone soil microbial communities from Angelo Coast Range Reserve, California, USA - czorhiz1.16 metaG | ecosystem: Environmental > Terrestrial > Soil > Vadose zone | place: USA... | reverse complement strand
GCGGCGGCGAGGCGACCGCGATGGCGATCGAGATCGCGTGATGGCGAATCCGATCGACTTCTACTTCGACTTCTCATCGCCGTACGGCTATTTCGCGAGTCACAAGATCGACGCGCTCGCGGCCAAATACGGCCGCGAGGCGAAGTGGCGGCCATTTCTGCTCGGCGTTGCTTTTAAGACCACCGGCGGCGCGCCTCTGACTTCGATTCCGGTCAAGGGGCCCTACCACATGCGCGACATGCTGCGCACCGCAAAGTATCTCGGAGTGATCTACCGGCATCCTTCGGTTTTCCCCATCTCCTCGGTCTCCGCGTGCCGCGCTTTTTACTGGCTGGACGCGAAGGATCCGAAGCGCGCGAAGGAGCTGGCGCGGGCGCTCTACGGTGCCTATTTTCAGGACAACGTGGACATATCGAGTGTCGATAGCGTGATTTCCGTCGCAGCGAAATCCGGCCTGAACGCCGACGAAGTGCGCGCGGGCATCGGCGACCAAGCGACCAAGGACCGCACCAAGACCGAGGTGGACAAGGCGATCGCCATCGGGGCGTTCGGCTCGCCCTACGTCGTCATCGACGGCGAGCCCTTCTGGGGCTCGGACAGGCTCGATCAGATCGATAAATGGCTCGCCACCGGCGGCTGGTGAAATGCCCGTCATCAAGAGCAAGCTGAACCCGGGGTCGGCGGAATTCCAGGGGAACGCGGCTGCGATGGCCGCCCTGGTCGCGGACCTGCGCGCCAAGGTCGAGCATGCCGCCCGGGGCGGCGAGGAAGCGGCGAGAGAGAAGCACGCCGCGCGCGGGAAGCTCCCCCCGCGCGAGCGCCTGAGACTGCTGCTCGACCCTGGCTCGCCGTTCCTCGAGCTCTCGCAGCTCGCGGCCTACGGCATGTACGGCGACGAAGCGCCGGGCGCCGGGATCATCACCGGCGTCGGACGGGTCTCGGGCCGGGAATGCGTGGTCGTGGTGAACGACGCCACGGTGAAAGGCGGGACCTACTATCCCATCACGGTGAAAAAGCACCTGCGCGCCCAGGAGATCGCGCTGCAGAACCGCCTGCCCTGCATCTATCTCGTCGACTCGGGCGGCGCTTTCCTGCCGGAGCAGGACAACGTTTTTCCGGACCGCGAGCACTTCGGCCGTATCTTCTACAACCAGGCGACGATGTCGGCCGCGGGCATCGCGCAGATCGCTGCCGTCATGGGCTCGTGTACCGCGGGCGGCGCCTACGTGCCGGCGATGTCCGACGAGTGCATCATCGTCAAGGGGCACGGCACGATCTTTCTCGGCGGCCCGCCGCTGGTGAAGGCCGCGACCGGCGAGATCGCCACCGCAGAGGAGCTGGGGGGCGCAGACGTGCACGCGCGGCAGTCGGGCGTGGTCGATCACACCGCAAAAGACGACGCCCACGCACTCGAGATCACCCGCGCGATCGTCGCTCGCGTCGGCCGCTCACCCCGCGCGGATCTCGACGTCCGCGAGTCGGCCGAGCCACTCTACGCAGCGGAGGAATTGCTCGGCATCATCCCCCAGGACAAGCGCAAGCCCTACGACGTGCGCGAGGTCATCGCGCGCATCGTCGACGCAAGCGAGCTCGACGAGTTCAAGGCCCAATACGGGGCGACACTGGTGACCGGGTTCGCGCGCATCTGCGGCTACTCTGTCGGAATCGTCTCGAACAACGGCATCCTGTTCTCGGAATCCGCATTGAAGGGGACGCACTTCGTCGAGCTGTGCAGCCAGCGCCGGATTCCGCTCGTGTTCCTCCAGAACATCAACGGCTTCATGGTCGGAAAGAAATACGAGGCGGGCGGTATCGCCAAAGACGGCGCGAAGCTGGTGACCGCAGTCGCCTGCAGCCGCGTCCCGAAATTCACCGTCGTCATCGGCGGGTCCTTCGGAGCGGGCAACTACGGCATGTGCGGCCGAGCGTTCTCTCCGCGCTTCCTGTGGATGTGGCCGAACGCGCGCATCTCGGTGATGGGCGGCGAGCAGGCTGCCTCCGTGCTCGCCACGGTGAAACGCGACGGCATCGAGGCGAAAGGCGGCAAGTGGAGCAAGGAGGAGGAGCAGGAGTTCAAGCGGCCCATCCTCGAGCAGTATGAGAAGCAGGGACACCCCTATTATGCGACCGCCCGTCTCTGGGACGACGGCGTCATCGCGCCCGAGGAAACACGGCGCACGCTGGCGGCGGCGATCTCGGCTTCTCTCAACGCGCCGATCGAGGAAACCCGGTTCGGCGTTTTCCGAATGTAGAGGCACCATGTCCGAGCATTCGGCAACCATCGAGTGGCGAAGGGCCACGTCCGATTTCAAGTACCCCACGTACAACCGCTCCCATGTATGGCGGTTTGAGTCCGGAGGCGAAGTCCAGGCTTGCGCGTCACCGGCGAATATCCCGGCCACCGCGCCCAAGGCGCGCGGCGTAGATCCCGAGGAAGGATTCGTCGCGGCGATCTCGTCCTGCCACATGCTTTGGTTTCTGCATATTGCGTGCACCCACAAGTTCATCGTCGACCACTACAGCGACCAGGCGGTCGGCGTTCTGGGGAAAGACCGCGCCGGCAAGATGTCGGTCACGCGCGTCACTCTGCGGCCGGCGGTGGTCTTTAGCGGTGCCTCGCCCACGCTCGAGCAGCTCGCCGAGCTGCACGAGAAGGCGCACGAGCAATGCTTCATCGCCAATTCGGTGAAGACCGAAATCGTCATCGAACCGCGCTAGCAGTGCGTCTAGGGAGAAAGACCGACATGGCTTACCGAACCATCGAAATCCAGGCGGCGCACGGCGTCGCCGTCCTGTGGCTGAACCGGCCCGAGGTGCGCAACGCCTTCAACGAAGACATGATCGCCGAGATGACCGCCGCATTCGGCGAGCTCGACGCCGATCCTGCGGTGCGCGCGGTCGTGCTCGCGGGCCGGGGAAAAGTGTTCTGCGCCGGAGCCGATCTCAACTGGATGAAGCGCATGGGCGAGATGGATTTCGAGGAGAACCGCAAGGACGCGGTCGCCTTCGGTGCCATGCTCAACCGGCTGCACGCGCTCAGGAAACCGACGATCGCGCGCGTGCACGGTGCCGCTTTCGCCGGGGGTATGGGGCTCATCGCCGCCTGCGACATGGCGGCGGCGTCGGTCGAAACCGAGTTCGCAGTGTCCGAAGTGCGGCTCGGGCTCACCCCGGCAACCATCAGTCCCTACGTCTTGGCGGCGATGGGCGAGCGCGCCGCGCGCCGCTATTTCCTAACCGCCGAGCGCTTCACCGCGGCCGAGGCCTACCGCATCGGCTTCGTCCAGGAGATCGCGCAGCCGGACGAGCTCGACGCGACGGTGAACGCGATCCTGGGACACATCGTCCAGGGCGCGCCCGGAGCGCACGCGGTGACCAAGGAGCTGATCCGGGCGGTGGCCAAGCGGCCGCTCGGCCCGGAGCTGATGGCCGAAATGGCGGTTCGCATCGCCACCGCCCGCGCCTCCGAGGAGGGCAAGGAGGGCGTGCGCGCCTTTCTCGAAAAGCGCACCCCCTCCTGGCTCAAGGCGGCGAAGCAGGCCGCGCGCCCGAAGAAGAGAAAATAGGACGGACTCTTGAGCCTGCCGCGCAGAGTCCGCATCGTCGACGTCGCTCCGCGCGACGGCCTGCAGAACGAAGCGAAGAGCGTTTCGACGCAGGTGAAGCTCGAGCTGATCGAGCGGCTGCAGGACGCCGGCGTCGCCGCGGTCGAGGCAACGGCCTTCGTGTCGCCCAAGTGGGTGCCGCAGATGGCCGATTCGGCCGAGGTGATGGCCGGAATCCGCAAGCGGCCCGGCGTCGCCTATCCGGTGCTCGTTCCGAACATGAAGGGCTTCGAGGCCGCGCGCGATGCGGGGGCCGAGGAGATCGCGGTGTTCGGCGCGGCTTCCGAAACTTTCAGCAGGAAGAACATCAACTGCTCGATCGCCGAGAGCCTGGAGCGCTTTGCTCCCGTGGTCGCAGCGGCGAAGGCGCAAGGCATGCGCGTGCGCGGCTATATCTCCTGCGCGGCGGGTTGTCCCTACGAGGGCGAGGTCGCCCCTCGCGCGGTCGCGGACCTCGCGGGCAAGCTCTACCGCATGGGCTGCTACGAGGTGTCGCTCGGCGACACCATCGGCGTCGGGACGCCGAAGAAGATCCGAGCGGTGATCGAGGCGGTCGGCAAGAAGGTTCCCATCGGAAAAATAGGCGGCCACTACCACGACACCTACGGCCAGGCGCTCGCGAACATCTACGCTTCGCTCGAATTGGGGGTGAGGACCTTCGACAGCTCGGTGGCGGGGCTCGGGGGCTGCCCTTACGCCAAGGGGGCGACCGGCAACGTCGCCACCGAGGACGTGATCTACATGCTGGACGGCCTGGGCATCGACACCGGCGTCGATCTGGAAAAACTCTTCCGCGCCGGGGAGTTCATCTGCCGCGCGCTCGGGCGCGAACCGGCGTCGCGCGTCGCACGAGCTCTCGCCGCCAAATTGAATTCATGACCGAGGCGCAGCTAGACGAAGTCGCCTCACCCTGCACCAACGTGTGCAGGATGAATCCCGCCACCGGATTGTGCGAAGGCTGCTTGCGAACGGTCGATGAGATCGCCGCCTGGTCCGCGATGGCCAACGTGGAAAAGCGCGCGGTGCTCGCGAAACTTCCGGCGAGACGGAACCGGGCATGAAGCTGCCCCAGAGCATCCAGGTCCTCGAGCGCGGCTGGCTCTCCTCCAACAACATCGTCCTGCACCAGCGCAGCGAAGCGACGCTGGTCGATTCCGGCTACGTCAGCCACGCGCCGCAGACCCTCGCCCTTCTCGAGCACGCTCTCGCGGGAAAGAAGCTCGCTCGGCTGGTCAACACCCACTGCCATTCCGATCACATGGGCGGAAACGCCGCGATCCAGAAAAAATTCCGCTGCCGCACCAGCATCCCCGAAGGCGAAGCGCCGCTCATCGACCGCTGGGACGAGCGCGGCCTGATCCTTTCGGCGGCCGACCAGCGCGCCGAGCGCTTCGCCTACGACGACACCTTCGCCGATGGCGACACGCTCGAAATGGGCGAGTACGCATGGCAGGTCCTCGGCGCCCCCGGCCACGACACCCACGCCGTGATGTTCCATTCGCCCGAGACGCGAGTCCTCATCTCGGGCGACGCGCTGTGGGAGAACGGCTTCGGCGCGGTGTTCGCCCAGCTTTTCGGCCGCGACACGGCGCTCGCCGAGACGCGCGCGACCCTGGAGCGCATCGCCGGATTGAATTGCGAAATCGTCATCCCCGGGCACGGCCGGCCCTTCGGCGACGTCGACGCAGCGCTCGAGCGCGCCTTCTCCCGCCTGAAAGCATACGAAGAAGACATCGGGCGGCTCGCCCGGCACGTCGTCAAGGTGCTGTTCACCTTCACGCTGCTCGAAAAACGCTCCGTGCCGCTCGCCGACATGCCCGCCTACCTCGCGCGCGTGCCCATCCTCGCGGAGCTGAACGCGCGCTACCTGCGCATGACGCCCGCCGCGATGGCGGAGTGGCTGGTCAAAGAGCTCGAACGCGCCGGGGCCGTCGTGCGAAAGGAAGGATCGCTGCTTGCGAAAGGCGGGTGAGGTTCGCTTCAGACCTCGATCCGCACCAGCTTCATGCGGCCCGAAGCCCCGCTCTTGATCGACACGGCCGACTTGCGGCAGTGGAAATGGCCCGCAACGAGCGCAATGAGCTCCTTGTTCGCCTTGCCGTCGATGGGGGCAGCTTTCACCTGGGCGAGCCACGTGCCGCCTTCCGCCAGAGCAAGCGTGCTGACCCGAGAGCTCGGCTTGACCCTTACCTGGATGACGATTGGCTGCATTCCTGCTAATCAGAAGTGTCAAACGTCCCGCATGACCGCCGCGGAGCGGTCGGCGTCGATGCGGTGGTTAGACCGCATCAGTTTCCGGCGCTCGGGGGTTCGAAGCCCGCGGTCTTCCAGTAGCTACGGACGTCCGGACCGGATAAGAACTTAACGAACTGCGATGCTGCATCGGAGGCACCGCTGTCAGCGGCGACTGCGGCCGCATAAACGACATATCCTTGTAACGACGCGGGCAAAGTGCCGACAAGTTTGACGCCTTTCACCGGAAGAATCTCGGTGACCAGAAACAGACCTAGTTCCACTTTTCCGTCGCGAACGAGATTTACACCACCGTCGATGGCATTCTTGAGCGTGATTTTCGGCTGCATCGCTTCCGCAATGTCCATTTGCTCGAATAGACCCATCAGATGCTTGCCGCTGGGGGTGAGCTTAGGATCGGGAAAAGCAACCGAGAGGGTCTCCAGCAGCATCTTCCGAACCGCATCGGAATTGGAGATATCGGGGGCGGCCACGCCTTCGCGCACGACGACACCGATGCCGATTCGGCCTATCACAGTTCGAGATTGAGTACGGAAGGCGCCGGCTTTCTCGATCGCATCAAGCAGGGGCAACGGCAAGAGCACGACATCGGCCTTTTCTCCAGCCATCAACTTTTCCTGAAGGGCACCAACCACCGAAAAATCAAGTCGAACGTTGTTGCCGGTCGCGTTCTGGAACTGCGGAGCGAGCGTCTGCAGAACCCGTTGTGCGCCCCCGCCGCTCATGACAAGCAGGTCGGCAGCCTGCGCGTGTACTACGAACCCGAGCGCAATGGTGGCGACACCGGCCTGAAGGATTTCGCACGCGCTAAGGCTGTACCACAAAGGCGGATGCTCATTCATGATCGCAGTCATCTATCCTCCTTGGGTGCGGTCTAACGTATAGTGACCTTCCGAAGTGTCCCCTATTCTGGCATCGAGGACCGAACGAGTGTCATCGATGCCCTACGTTCAACCACTTAACCGCACGAGCAAGCCGCAGTTCGCCAGGATAGGTGCACGATTTGCCGGTTCAACACGAAATAGGTGGCGGCAAGGCTTGTAAGGTTCGACCGCCCCGGGCGGATCTCACTTCCGCCGCGCGCTCCAGGCCGCCAGCTCGCGCCCGGCTTTGCGCAGCGTGCCGGCGATGGTATCGCCGTTCACGCGCCCGAGCATTTCGACCGGACCGTGGTCGACGGCTCCGGCCGGCAGGGTGAGACGCAATTCGTCGCCGCGCAGCTTGCCTCCCGACAGCGGCACGTCGCCCTGGCCGGTCAGCTCGATCGATCCGGACACGACCTGATATTTCTGCTTGAGGATGAGCCGGGTGCGCCGCGATTTCGCTCCCGAGGAGAGCAGGAAGCTCCACTCGCCCTCGACTTTCGCCGGCACGGTCCACAGGAACACCTGGCTTTCCTTGCGCGCGCCGACTGTCTTGTCCGGGGCCGCGATCGTTTCCTGCGCGTCCGGCCGCCAGTCGCCCATGCCGTAATCGTGGGAGACGACGCGCGCGCCGGCTTTTAGCTCCGCCAGGATCTTCGGCCGCAGCGCGAGATTCACGTCGGGCAGAAGGTAGAGCGTGAGAACGTTCGCCTCGTGGAAGTCCGTCTTGAACAGGTCCTGCTGCAGGAATTTCACGCGCTCGGCGACGCCCGCCTTGGCGGCCTTTTCGTTCGAGAGCTTCACCAGCCGCGGGTCGATTTCGACGCCGAAGCCGCGCGCGCCGTATTTGCTCGCCGCCTCGATCATGATGCGGCCGTCGCCCGAGCCGAGATCGATCACCGTCTCTCCCGACTTGAGTTGCGCCAGATCGAGCATGCGCTCGACCACCGCCTGCGGGGTGGGGACGTAGGGCGTGTCGAGCTCTTTCTGGGAATCCTGCGAGAACGAATTGAGGGACAGGAGCGCGAGCGCAAGCGGCGCAGCGGTTTTCAACATCTTCACTTTCAAATCACTCCTTCCCCACGTAACGCCGCAATCTCCCCATCGTCGTACCCGGCTTCGCGCAGGATCTCGTCCGTATGCTCGCCAGCGCCGGGCGCAGGACGTTCCATCTCGAACTCGAATTCGCTGAACTTCAGCGGGAGCGCGAGCTGCGTCATCCCGTCCGCCTCGACGATCATGCGCCGGGCGCGCAATTGCTCGTTCGAGAGCGCCTCTTCGACATCCAGAATCGGACTGACGCAGCAGTCGGCGCCGGCGAAGACCTCGGTCCATTGTTTCTGCGTACGCGAAGCGAATATTTTCGCCAGCCGCGCCTTCACCGGCCCAGCTTCAGCGCCGTAGACGATGTGCTTGTCCTTCAACTCGGGGCAAGCGAGTATATCGCACAGCGTCGCCCAGAATTTTCGCTCGAGCGCCCCGACGGCCATGAAGCGCGCGTCCTTCGTGCGGTAGATGTTGTAGCACGGCAGGCCGCCGTCGAGCATGCCGGTTCCGCGCTGCGGCGATTTTCCGCGTTCGAGGAACCCGAGCAGGGGAAAGATCGCGTGAGCGAGCGTCGCGTCAGTCATGGCGACGTCGACGTGGCGCCCCTTGCCCGAGGACCTCGCGTCGAGAAGCGCCGCGAGAATCCCCATCGCGGGAACGAGCGCTCCGCCGAGGAGGTCGGCGATCTGGAAATTCGGAACCACGGGACTTTCCTCGGTCCCGATCTGATCTCCGACGCCCGCGTAGCCGATGTAGTTGACGTCGTGGCCGGCACGCTGAGCATACGGTCCGTCCTGGCCGTAGCCCGAGATCGAGCAATACACGATGCGGGGGTTGACGCCGGACACCGCGTCGTAGCCGATGCCGAGCCTGGCCGCGACGCCGGGCCGGAAGCTTTCGACGACGACGTCGGCGCGCTCGGCCAGCTTGAGGAACGCTTCGCGGCCTCGAGCTTGCTTCAGATCGAGGCGCATCGCGCGCTTGTTGCGGTTGAGCATCCGGAAGGAATCCGACATGCCCTCGCGCACCCGGCCCATGGTGCGCGAGTAGTCGCCCGCCTCCGTGTCCTCGATCTTAACTACGTCGGCGCCCATGTCGGCGAGATGCAGGGTCGCCATCGCGCCGGGAAGCAGGCGCGTCAGGTCGAGCACGCGAACGCCGGCGAGAGGTTTCGCGCGCAAACTAGTCGATCGCCTTCGGAAACGGCCGGCCGAGCATCCAGTCCTTCATGGCCGTCACCGTTGCCTCCTCCTTGCCGAAATAGCCGTGCGCCGCAAGAGGCTCGCAGGGATCCGATTCGGCCGGCTTGCCGCCGCTCACGCTGATCAGCGGGAAGCTGCGGCCCAGCGATTCTGCATCGCCGTAGGGACAAGCGGGGCAGCGGTCGTGAACATGATGGACGAACAGTAGCGGAGACTTGATCGCGCCGAAACCGAAACCGGACAGGCCGATGCCGCGGCGGCCGCCGTAGAAGACCGAGGAGGTGAGGACAACGCCGTCCACCGCGTCGCCGAGCGCGCGGCCCACGTAGGCCGCGGACAGGGTGCCGCGGCTCGTTCCGATCAGGAAAATCTTCGCCCCGGAAAATCGCGCCCTCAAGTCCTTGACGACGGCGGCGATGTCCTCGGCGTGCGCGCGCCCGGTCCGGAATCCGTCGTCCATCCCGGCGCGCTGCTGATCGGAAGGCGAGTCCAGAATGGCGACGGCGACCTCGGCGTCGCGAAACATTCCTCGAGTGCGAACGAGGAAGTTCCTCCCGCTGCCGAACTTCACGGCCCCGCCTTCGCTTCTCAGGTTGAGCAATCCCTCGCCTCCGGGAAACATGACGGCGACCGCCTTCGGCGGGGACGCGTCGTGCATCAGGAGATAGGACTGGGTCTCGCCCTTGCGCCCGGAGACGGTGACGATCTCCTCCGCGCTCGCCGAGACCGCCGCCGCGAGCAGGACGGCAAGCCACGCCCCGCGCAATGCCGCCGCAGCAAACCTGTTGTTTCGCATCTTCGATCCCCTTTCCGTCGTCCGGATCGGGCTGGCAACATATCACACAAAATCAGATCGGGTTATAAGAAAGTAATCTTTGATTTGTTCCCGTTTACCCGGCGAGAGCGTAACTTTTCCCGCTCGTGCCTGCGGCAACGCCGGGTGCAAGGATCTCTGGGAGATATCTCATGAATCGAGGCGGCAAAGGCCTGAGCGAGGATTGGCTGTCGGTCTGGATCGGCCTGCTGGTTTTCGTTCTCGCCCTGGGCCCGCTGGCCGGAGCCGACATTCTCGGCTGGGTCGTCACGACCGCGGTGTGGAACGATATTGCGAAAGCTCTTTCGCCGCTCTCGAAGAGCTACGCGCGCCTGGGTGGCATCGGCGCGCTGGTCGCGACCTACCTCGCGCTGCTCGCCGTGATGACCGCGGGCGCTGCGGCGCTGAAAGCCGACGTGAAACGCTTCGCGCTCGCCTTCACCGCCGTGTTCTGGATCGGCTATCTCTCCTGGATCGCGGGCAGCTACGCCCGTTTCGCCGTGACCACGCCCGGCGACATGCAGAAATTCGGCATCGGCTGGTCGCTGCGGCTGACCAACGAAGGCGGCTACATCGTCGCGCTGCTCGCCGGACTCGTGGTCGGCAACTTCATGCCCGCCTTCGCCGCCTGGATGAAGGAAGCGGTGCGTCCGGAGCTCTACATCAAGACCGCGATCGTCCTCCTCGGCGGCTTCCTCGGCGTGATGGCCGCGACGCAGCCGGTACTCGCGAAATCGATCCTGTTCCGCGGGCTCGCCGCCATCATCGAGGCCTACCTGATCTATTGGGCGGTGGTCTACTACGTCGCGCGCAAATGGTTCGGCTTCAGCCGCGAGTGGGCGGCGCCCCTCGCCTCGGGGATCTCGATCTGCGGCGTATCCGCCGCGATCGCCACCGGCGGCGCGATCCGCGCCCGGCCCATCGTGCCGATCATGGTGGCCTCGTTGGTGGTGATCTTCGCCGTCGTCGAGCTCCTGATCCTGCCGTTCGTCGCGAACGCCTTCCTCGCTCATCAGCCGATGGTGGCGGGCGCCTGGATGGGGCTCGCGGTGAAGACCGACGGGGCGGCGGTGGCGAGCGGCGCGATCGCCGAATCGCTGATCCTCGCCAGCAACGCTGCCGAAGGCGTCAACTACGCGAAGGGCTGGATACTCGGCACGGCCGCCACGGTGAAGATCTTCATCGACATCTTCATCGGCATCTGGGCCTTCATCCTCGCCTACATCTGGACCAACCACATCGAAGTGCGGCCGGCCGGCGACAAGGCGAAGATCGGCGAGATCTGGGAGCGCTTCCCGAAATTCATCCTCGGCTACGTGGCGACCTTCGTGCTGATCCTGCTTCTCACGCTCGGCGCCGCGCCCGAGACGGCCGGCAAGCTGCGCGCGGCGATGGGCGAGGCGAACACTTTCCGCGTGATCTTTTTCATCATGACTTTCTTCGCCATCGGCGTGATGTCCAACTTCAAGAAGCTCTGGGAGGAGGGCATCGGCAGGCTGGCGGCGGTCTACGTGGTGTGCCTGTTCGGATTCGTCATCTGGGTCGGGCTGGTGATTTCCTGGGTGTTTTTCGGCGGCGTGAAGCCGCCCCTTGCCGCAGGCTGAAGAGGGGAGACGGAAAATGGAACAACCCAAGGTCGGAGAGGAAATCCGCAAGATGCCGGTCGAGCCCCTGTTGCCGATCGAGAAGAAGCTGATCGGCTGGAGCCTGGGGCTCGGGATCGTGCTGCTGGTGATACTGATATTCCTGACGCGGGCGTTTCCCGTCACCGGCTAGAGCGGCCGATCCGGCGCTAGTCGAATTTCGCTCCGGTCTCGCGGATCACCCGCGCGACTACGCTCGTTTCCTCGCGCAGGAAGGCGGCAAAATCCTCGGGTGAGCGCGAGCCGACGGCCTCGGTGCCGTCGCGCGCGAGCGTTTCCTTGAGGCGCGTCTCCTTCAGCGACTGGACCGTCGCGTCGAAGAGCCGCTTGACGACATCGCGCGGCACGCCGGCCGGCGCGAAGAACCCGTACCAGATCGACAGGTTGTAGTTCGGCAGACCCGCCTCTTCCATTCCGGGCAAGCTGGCGATCAGCGGCGAGCGCCCGCGCGTCGTGACGGCGAGCCCGCGCAGCCGCCCGGCCTGCACCAGCGGCATCACCGAAGGCGCGGTGGCGAAAGTGACCTGGGTATCGCCGGCGAGCACCGACTGCACCGAGAGGCCGCCGCTCTTGTAGGGAATGTGCACCATGTCGATCCCGGCGAGCGCGTCGAAAAGCGCCGCGGCGAGATGCGGCAACGAGCCGTTTCCGGAGGTGGCGAAGTTGAGCTTGCCCGGATTTTTCTTCGCCTCGGCGATGAGCTCGCGGATCGAATTCACGGGCAGGGACGGGTTGACCGCGACGACCAGGGGCGAGCTCGTCACCTGCGTGATCGCGGTGAAATCGCGCTGCGTGTCGTAGGCGATGGCCTTGTTCACGAGCGGGTTCACGATCATCCCGCTCTGGCTGGCGATCATGATGGTGTAGCCGTCGGGCGCGGCCCTGGCGACGAACTCGGCGGCGAGACTCGATCCCGCGCCCGGCTTGTTGTCCACGATGATGCCTTGGCCTAGCGCGCGGGTGAGCGGATCGCTCATTGCGCGCGAGATGATGTCGGCGGCGCCTCCGGGCGCGAAGCCGACTACCAGACGGACCGGCTTGCTCGGATACCCCTGGGCGAACGCGGCGGCGCAGCCGCCGGCGAGCGCGAGGAGCACAACGATCTTGACGCCGTATCTCATGCCTTCTCCATCTCCATGCCGGCACATTATGGCAAATCGGGGAGGGTGCGTCGCCCGCAAGCGCGCGTTCGTCAGCGAAGAGTCGCCCGCAGCCGCCGATTCATCACCGCGAACCACAAAGGCGGAACGAGGGCGAGCGGCAGCATCCCGGAGTAGCCGGTGGGCAGCTGCGGGCCGTCGTCGTAGAGCTGCAGCGCCTGGTAGCGGCGCGAGGGGTTCTCGTGATGATCGGAGTGGCGCTGCAAGTGAATCAGGAAGCTGTTGGTGAGGGTCTCCGAAGCGCTCCACGAATGGCTATGGGCGACGCGCTCGTACGCGCCGTCCTCGAGCTCCCGGCTCAAGCCGTAGTGCTGGACGTAGTTGACCGCCTCGAGCAGCGTGAAGGCCATCCAGCTCTGCACGAAGAAGAACCCGGCCGCGATCGCACCCCACGCAAGCCAGCAGGCTGCCGTAAGGACGAGGGGCACCGCGGTGAACCACAGCATCTGGTTGTGCCAGCCGAAGAAGCTGAAGCCGTGGCGCTGAAGCCGTTCTCGTTCCAGCCGCCAGGCGTGCAGCCAGCTGCCCGCGAGCGTGCGCGCATAGAAAACGTAGAAGCCCTCGCCGAAGCGCGCGGACGCCGGGTCCTCCGGAGTTGCAACCCGCACGTGGTGGCCGCGGTTGTGCTCGATGAAGAAGTGGCCGTAGCACACCGCGGTGAGGAGGATCTTCGCCAGCAGCTGATCGAATTTCGAGCGCTTGTGGCCGAGCTCGTGGGCGAAGGTGATACCCTGCGCGCCGGTGACGAAGCCCACCGAGAGCGCGAGGCCCAGGGCCTGTGTGGGCGAGAGCCCGCCCACGACCACCGCGCCCCAGACAATGAGCCCGAGATCAAGCGCGGCGCAAGCGTAGACGATCGCGCGATAGAACGGCGCTTCCTCGAGAGCGGGCATCGCTTCCGCCGGCGGATTGCTCAGATCCCTGCCGACCACGAAATCGAGCAGGCCGATGATGACGATTCCGACGATCAGCGTATAGAAATTGTCTCCGATGAGATAGCCGGTAACCGGCATCGTCGGAAGGGTGAGCGCGAGCAGGAAGCGGTACGGGAAGAGTCCTGTGGGCATGGTCGAGCGGATGAAGCTCGATCTTCCGAAGCGTTATTCGACGGTGACCGACTTTGCGAGATTCCTGGGCTTATCGACGTCGTTGCCGCGCTCGAGCGCCGTGTGGTAGGCGAGCAGCTGCAGTGGGACGGTGTGCAGGATCGGCGAGAGCATGCCCGCGTGGTCGGGCATGCGGATCACGTGCACGCCTTCTCCCGGCACCATGCGCGTGTCCTGGTCGGCGAGCACGTGCAGCTCGCCGCCGCGCGCGCGAACTTCCTGCAAATTGGACTTGAGCTTCTCGAGCAGCGCGTCCTTGGGGGCGATGGCGATCACCGGCATGTTCTTGTCGACCAGCGCGAGCGGGCCGTGCTTGAGCTCGCCTGCGGCGTAGGCCTCGGCGTGGATGTAGGAAATCTCCTTGAGCTTGAGCGCGCCTTCCATGGCGATGGGGTAGTGGATCCCGCGGCCCAGGAACAGCGCGTGCTCGAGCTGGGCGAATTTTTCCGACCACATCCTGATCTGCGGCTCCAGGTGCAGCACGCTCTCCAACGCCCGGGGCAGATGGCGCAGCGATTGCAGCAGCGCCGTTTCCCGCTCGGGCGGAAGCTTGCCGCGGATCTTGGCGAGGATCATGGTGAGCAGCACCAGGGCGGCGAGCTGTGCGGTGAACGCCTTGGTCGAGGCGACCCCGATCTCCGGTCCTGCACGCGTGAGGAAGCGCAGGTCCGAGGCGCGCACCAGCGCGGACTCCGGCACGTTGCAGATCGAAAGCGAATAGCGGTGTCCGAGCGACTTGGCGTATTGCAGCGCCGCGAGGGTGTCGGCCGTTTCGCCCGACTGCGATACCGTGACCACCAGGCCCTTGGGGCGGGGGACCGACTCGCGGTAGCGGTACTCGCTCGCGATCTCGACGTTGCAGGGAACGCCCGCCAGCCCTTCGATCCAATAGCGCGCCACCATTCCGGCGTGATAGCTCGTCCCGCAGGCTAGGATCAGGACCGAATCCACCTCGCGAAAAACCCGCTCCGCGTCCGCGCCGAAGAGCTGGGGCGAGACCGATGGCGCACCGGTCACCATTTCCAGCGTATTCGCGACGGCCATCGGTTGCTCGAAGATCTCCTTCTGCATGTAGTGGTGGAACTGGCCGAGCTCCACGGCGTCGGCGGTCAGCTGGCTCAGATGCACCGGCCGCTCGACCGGATTGCCCTTCGCGTCTGCGATGCGTACGCCCGCGAGCTCGATCTCGGCGCAATCGCCGTCCTCGAGATAAATGATCCGCTGCGTCACCTGGACCAGTGCCGAGGTGTCGGAGGCCGCGAAATTCTCGCCGTTGCCCAGTCCGAGCAGGAGCGGCGCCCCGTGCCGCGCGACTACCAGCCGCGAGGGATCCGAGTCGCTCACCACCGCGATCGCGTACGCGCCGACCAGCTCGACTACGCTTTTCTTCACCGCGTCGAACAGCTTCGCGCCGGACTGCAGGTTCGAATGCACCAGGTGCGCGATCACCTCGGTGTCGGTGTCGGAGACGAACTCGTAGCCCTTTGCGCGCAGGCGCTTGCGCATCTCTTCGTGGTTTTCGATGATTCCGTTGTGCACCACCGACACGCCGGCCGAGGTGTGCGGATGCGCGTTCTTCTCCGAGGGCACGCCGTGCGTCGCCCAGCGGGTGTGCGCGATGCCGACTTCGCCGGCGAGGCCCTGCGCGCTCGCGAGCTTCTCCAGCTCGGCGACGCGCCCGGTCGAGCGTATCCGCTGTAGCGCCGCGTGGCCCGGCGCGCCGTTCATGACGGCGACGCCGGCCGAATCGTAGCCGCGGTATTCGAGCCGCTTCAGCCCCTCGATGAGGATGGGAACGACGTTACGCTTGGCTACGGCTCCGACGATTCCGCACACGTTGGCCTCTATTTCTTCGCTGTCTTGACCGGCCGCTTCCAGCCGGGAACGCTCACTTGCTTGGCCCGAGAGAGGGTGAGCTCCCCGGGAGGCGCGTCCTTGGTGAGCGTGGTGCCCGCGCCCAAGGTCGCGCCTCGACCGACTCGGATCGGCGCCACCAGCTGCGTGTCCGACCCGATGAAGACGTCGTCCTCGATGACGGTGCGATGCTTGTTCGCGCCGTCATAGTTGCACACGATGGTACCTGCGCCGACGTTGACGTTTCGACCGACTTCGCTGTCGCCGATATAGGTCAAATGGTTGGCCTTGGAGCCCTCGCCGATGCTGCTCGCCTTGATCTCGACGAAATTTCCGATGTGCACCTGCGCGGCGAGATTCGAGCGCGTGCCGGGCCGCATGCGCGCGTAGGGTCCGATGCGGCACTCCGCGCCGATGTCCGCGTCCTCGAGATGGCAAAACGGCTCGATGCGCGTCCCCGGCCCCACGCTGACGTTCCTCAGCACGCAGTTCGCCCCGACGGAAGTCCCGTTGCCGAGCTTCACCTCGCCTTCGAAGACGCAATTGATGTCGATGGCCACATCCGCGCCGCAGACCAGAGTCCCGCGCACGTCGCAGCGCGACGGATCGGCGAGCATCGTCCCCTGCTCCAGGAGCGCGGCGGCGAGCGTGCGCTGATAGACGCGCTCCAGCTCGGCGAGTTGACCGCGGTTGTTCACGCCCATGGTCTCCCAGGGCTCGCTGGCCTGGATCGCGGCGACCGGAACGCGCTCCCGAGTGGCGAGACCGACGATATCGGTGAGGTAGTACTCCTTCTGTGCGTTGTGGTTCTGAAGCTTGGCGAGCCAGGCCTTGAGCTTCTTGGTCGGCGCAACGACGATACCGGTATTGACCTCGCGCAGCGCACGCTGCTTCGCGCTAGCGTCCTTGTCCTCGATGATGCCGACGACTTTTTTACCCTTGCGCAGGATGCGTCCGTATCCATCGGGACGGTCGAGCGTCGCCGTGAGCAGCCCGACGCCCTTTCCCGCCGCCTTGACCAGGCGCTTCAGGGTATCGGTGCGAATCAGAGGCACGTCGCCGTACAGCACGAGCGTCGGCCATTGCTCATCCAGATGGGGAACGGCCTGCATCACCGCGTGACCGGTGCCCAGCTGCGGCTCCTGCATGACCCAGAATGCGCCGTGGTCGCCCACGGATTGGCGCACCGCTTCGCCTCCGTAGCCGTAGACGACGCAGATGACCTTGGGAGCAAGTTGTTTCGCCGCATCGAAGACATGCGAAAGCAACGCGCGTCCCGCAAGGCGATGCAGCACCTTGGGCGTATGCGAGTGCATACGCTTGCCTGAGCCCGCGGCGAGAATGACGATATTCACGAAAAGCGGAGTGAATTCAGCTGGATGCGCGATGTTAGCACGGCTGGTCCGAGGGGGAGGAGTTCGGAGGGGCAAAAAGGTGTAATCTCGATCGCAATGAGGTTCGTTAACGGACTTATGCGTTGCTTCATCCTATCATCGGCTCTCGCCGCGGTCGTGTTTGCCGCGACACCCGCTTGCGCGCAGGTCTACAAATGGGTAGACGACAGGGGCGTGGTCAACTACTCCAACGAGGCTCCCGCGGACCGGAATCCGACCGTGCTCGACCCGAAATCGGCCAGGGTTTCGACCTATTCGACCGAAGACGCGCCAAAGCGCGCGACCGGAGCTCTGACCACCGCAAATGAGAGCGCGCTGTCCGACAAGATCGACAGGCTGGAACGGAAACTCGACGCGGAGCGCTACGCCCGCCTGTCGGATGCACAGGCGCAAACGGCTGCAGACTCGCGCTACGACCAGTGCCTGCGTGATCGTCGCGTCGATTGCGATTATGCGGGAATGGACCCGTACTACTACGGCCCGTACTACGGAGCCGTCGCAGTCGTGAGACCCCCTATTCGTCAGCGGCCGATCATGCACCGGAACCCTCCGGCGAACCAGGCGGCCGGGCGCCCCGCATTCTCCTCGATGCGTTCCGCGGCCGCGCGCCAGATGTAGCCTGTGGCCGGCCCTGCAGCCGGCCCGCCGCGTTCAGCGCGGCAACTCGGAAGACCCCATCAGAAACTCATCCACCGCGCGGGCGCATTGGCGTCCTTCGCGGATCGCCCACACGACGAGCGACTGGCCGCGACGCATGTCGCCGGCCGTGAACACCTTGGAAGCGGAAGTCGCGTAGCAACCCTTGCCTTCGGTCGTCGCCCTGGCATTGCCGCGCGCGTCCTTTTCCACTCCGAAAGCGTCGAGCACCGACCGCACCGGCGAGACGAATCCCATCGAGAGAAGAACGAGGTCCGCAGGCAGGATCGACTCCGAGCCCGACACCTCGCTCGTCTTGCCGTCCTTCCACTCGAGCCTGACGGTCTTCAGCGCCTTGACCTTGCCGTGCTCGCCGATGAATTCCTTGGTCGCGATCGACCAGTCGCGCGCGACACCCTCTTCGTGCGAGGACGAGGTGCGCAGGCGCGTCGGCCAATAGGGCCACACGGGATTGTTCTCCGGATCGGGCGGCATCGGCAGCAGCTCGAACTGAGTGACCGACTTGGCGCCGTGCCGGTTGGAAGTTCCGACGCAGTCGCTGCCCGTGTCGCCGCCGCCGATCACGACGACGTGCTTGCCGCTTGCCCACAGATCGGGCACACCCTGGTCGCCCGCGACGCGCTTGTTCTGCAGCGGCAGGAATTCCATCGCGTAGTGCACGCCATCGAGCGAGCGTCCCGGGATGGGAAGATCTCGCGGCTGCTCGGAACCGCCCGAGAGCACCACGGCGTCGAACTCCGCCACGAGCTTCTCCGAAGCCAGGACCTCGACCGCCCAATCGGTGACGCCTTTCCCCGGGCGCTCCTTGCCGACAAAGACCCCGGTTCGGAAGCTCACCCCCTCGGCGTGCATCTGTGCGAGTCGCCTGTCGATCAGGCGCTTTTCCATCTTGAAATCTGGAATCCCGTAGCGGAGCAGGCCCCCGATCCGGTCGTTCTTCTCGAATACGGTCACTTCGTGTCCCGCGCGCGCGAGCTGTTGCGCGCAGGCGAGACCCGCGGGGCCGGAACCGACGACGGCGACTTTCTTGCCGCTGCGGTGAAGCGCGGGCTGCGGGCTCACCCACCCGGATTCCCAGGCCTTGTCGACGATTGCGTGCTCGATCGATTTGATCCCCACCGGGTCGGCATTGATACGCAGCACGCACGCCTCTTCGCAGGGCGCCGGGCATACGCGGCCGGTGAATTCGGGGAAATTGTTGGTCGAGTGCAGCGTCTCGATCGCTCGCTGCCAATCCTGCTTCCAGACGAGATCGTTC
>Ga0137397_10001096_pt1 | contig 18878 bp, 24 predicted proteins | sample czorhiz116metaG_FD_106658 | JGI IMG/M metagenome (GOLD analysis project Ga0137397, IMG submission 106658) | Vadose zone soil microbial communities from Angelo Coast Range Reserve, California, USA - czorhiz1.16 metaG | ecosystem: Environmental > Terrestrial > Soil > Vadose zone | place: USA... | reverse complement strand
TTTATCCTGCGCCGTTCAACGTTATGGAGACACTCTTCATCGCGCCTTGGGAGTTAGTCTGTCACCTTCCTCCTACACTGCTAGCCGGCTAACCTCTGTACAGGTCATATCTGAACCCATCAATCTATGCAAAGGTGCGGCCACTTCAACTCGGAATTACACCGTCGTGTCTTACATACACCGTAGCTCAACCGCTCATTCATGACTGTCTTATTTTTTATTCCTATGACGGTTATCGCTCTCTATGAGTCAACCTCACCAAGAAATAGGTGGTTGGGTGACTTCATTCATGGGACGCCATTGGACGAAGACGACAGTCCCGCTGCACGGGATCCTGAAGTTGATGAAGAAGACGCCAGGAATGACATTGTCATAAGCAAGGTCCCATTCTCTGAGATTGTGAAGGCATTCCCGAATATTCACGAAGTGAGTTCAAGTATTTGCATCCAATAACCCTCCCAGACATGACCATTTTGTAGTCGAGTGAAAGCAATATTGTGAAGGAGATACATCAGTTAAAGACACGGCTGGACGCTTTGATCGAATCCCTGGACATGCAGAAATCCTAGTCACATTCTGAATCATTACGATATGTAATACAAGATAAATAGAACTCTTGTAATCAGACCTCGAATTGTCGTGATTCAGCCGCAGGGTCGCGGGTGAGCTGCGTGAGTACGCCCATGGCACGCACGAAGAAGGGTCGTATTTCGTTGATTTCCATAGAACATAGATTCGCCAACTATTGGCCGCGGTGAGTACGCATAACGAATGGGGCGAAAAGCTATCGCGTACACTCAATTCACTGTGGTCAATTTTCTGAAGACCTTCTCTACTCTTTGCTTGCCGGGCTTCACGAATATCCTTGAATAGAGACCTGATTTTATCAGAGTTCTGGATGTCATCCGAAGCTCTGTAAGCAATATTTGAGAGGAATCTCGCAGTGGTGATGACCAGACTGACACATCAAGAAGCAGCTTTGCTATTTCTGTAAAGCGGAATGGGAACTGACTGAACTCGGTGCGGCTTGTTTCATCTGCCAATCTTTCCTGAAGAAAATCTGTTCCACACGAGTGAGCATGTTATTGATGAAATGGTATAGACGTTGTGACGCACCGACGCTCAGCCAGTCCGGAGGGACGATGTGGCACTTTTTCTTCGTCTTGAGATTCATGGCCATCCATAAAGGTATCTTTGCTTTGTTTGGGGGGCGTAAGGGGCCATATGCTCCCTAAAGTGACCTTGTTCAGAGGACGACAGTCACGATTTTGGAGAGCGTGTGGGCCGTACGGAGATAAATGCAGTGCGTTCCATGGAGATGAGAGGAACTATTTCTATGAGCTCTTCGGAGGCGATAAGCTCGAGCTCCGGTGGTGTGATTGAGTTTCGCAAGGAAACAGGTAATGCCATAGCTCGTAGGGTTGCAGTACAGAGATAAGATCGATCATCGGGTCACGTGATGCGACGCGTTGTGTTGTGGGTTATTTGGTCAAAGTTGGCCGACGCGTCTCCATGTTCGGCGCCTAACCCTTGCCTCTGCACTTGCCTCCCTGGACATACCGCCTATGCTGGGCACACGTACGAAACAAATCTCCTCGTATGGACGTAGAAAACAACGCATCGTTAACGATAGACACGACCTATTCGATGTCGAGGACACCAAGAAGATATCCAGGCCAAGTGGACCCAAGGAACTTGATCAGACATATGTTGCTGTCACACCCCCATCCAGACGGGGGCACGGCACCGGCAAAAAGGTTGAATTCACACCTCCGCCCTCGTCTACCATCTCGCCACCCATGCCGTCGCATAATCGTTCGGAGAACAGACGCGAGAATGACCAGGTTTCCTCTTCTCTCAAACATTGTTACTCTTCGAGTTCTAGTCGTCGGCCTCTCAACTCTCATTCCGTCAATGTCTCCGGACGTTCTCCCCTCAGTAGACCCAAGAAGAAGAAGAGGCTCTCCGGGTCAAGCGGCGCACTCCTCCCCCAGTCCCCAGCCATCGACGTAGATATTCTTGTGTTAGATCAGACTGGTCGGAGGATCAGCCAGGAGAGGAGGGTTTCGAAAACAAACGTACAAGTGAACCAGAGGTCGGTCCTACACCCTGGATCAGCAACGCATCAACATCCCACCAGCGTGATTGTGGTTGATGGCGATGATAGTCCATCACCACAGCTCAAACGACGGGTCAAGCGGTGGCCAAAAGTTATGAATTCGTCGGACGAAGAGGATGTCGCCGAAACCCCACTCCGCTCCGTCACTTGTCTAAACGTGTGCAAGCCTAGTATCAATGGAGATGGAGAGAACCAATCCGAGACAACAAATCACTTGAAATCTCAAGTCCCCCGTGCTAGTCCAAGTCCCACAACAAACCCCAAATCACACTTCTGGGTGGAGATTCCAAGCCCGCGATTACCAGCACGAAGCCAACCTCAGGGCCTCACGGTCTACGATTTACCAGCCCACCCCCCACGTGGTAAAGACCGTCCACTCACACCTATTCGCCTAAAGGGACTTACCTTCTCGCGGCTGCCACCCACCCCATCGACCATTGGCGATCTTGATCTTTCCCTTGACCTCGCCAATTTAACCCTTTCATCAACGCCAGTCGAGAACCACGCTGTCCATGACCAACCACCTCATCTAATTCCTCTATTAGACGAGTGCGGGCAAGATGCTCCTATAGAATTCTCTTCTTTTATCGAAGCATTTCCTGTGCATCCTATTGTCCGGTCATCTTACCCTGGCCGCGCCGAATTTCAAAAAATTGGTGAAGCTTCGTACTCAGAGGTCTTCGGCATCGGTGATGTCGTTCTCAAAATCATCCCTATTCACAACGAGGAATGTCTGGACGAAATAGACGCAGAAACGCCCGCCCCGAGTGATGCCAAGGATATACTCAAGGAGATCGTCGTAACACGGGCCTTGGGCGAGATGTGCAACGGCTTCGTCAACCTCCTGAAGACTTATGTTGTTCGCGGAAAATATCCTTCATTATTGCTGGACCTGTGGGACGAATACGACCAAACTAAGGGCTCGGAAAGTGTTCGACCAGGTGCGATTCCCCGTGTCTCAACAACTCAAACCTGGCCTGAACTTGTCCAGACATGTTGTCCGTGTCACAGGTGTACGCGATCATCGTATTACCCAATGGTGGCCCGGATTTGGAGGCATATTCGTTCAGCCAACCAGCCAAGACAGGCTGGAGGCAAGCTTGCAGCCTCTTCTGGCAGATTACCCGCGCTCTTGCTATGGCAGAGAAGCTGGTATCTTTTGAGGTACACCCGCTTGTGCTTCTCTTTCTACCTTGACGCTGACCTTCGCTACATAGCATAGGGATCTTCACTGGGGCCAGATTCTGGTTAAGAATATTCCCTCGAATGCACCATCCCGCATGACCACATCGACTACTGGCGTGTGGCTTCCCATGGACCACCTAGTTTATGGGGTAAAAGCCACCGTGATTGATCTTGGACTTGCGAGGATGGATGCACGTGCGGATGACGGTTCGACAGAGATCCATTGGACGCCCTTTGACGAAGAAGTATTTGAAGGAGAGGGTCAGTGCATTACTTTGGTCGCCTTAGCTCTATGCTCTCTGCTCATTTGAATCCTAGGAGATTATCAGTTCGATGTTTATCGTCTTATGCGCAAGCATAATTGCGGTTGCTGGACCGAATTCCGCCCTCTTAGCAATGTGATGGTAAGCCCCTGCCGTTCTTATGCGAATGCGTACTCAACAGCCAGTCCAACCACTCCAGTGGTTGCATTACCTACTCATCAAGCTCCTCAAGTCCAAGAACTTACGCCCACCAAGGAAGAGCAATTCTTCAACGAGTCCGGGGTTCACGGAAAGGCAGTGCTACGACTGCCTTGTCAAGATGGAAAACCTACTGGCGCAGAGTGTGCAGGAGGTGCAAGCGTACAAACCCGTAGCGATCAAGACCAGCAGACGGAAATTTGCTAGTCCAATAAAAGCGGCCACAGTATCAACGTCAGGCCCCGGCTGCGCTGGCGATGTTCTCAGACTCGGAGAAACGATGGGTTGGGTATGATTTAATTGCTGGATGGCAATCCGGCGGACATTGTATGCATCACTCTGTAGCAACTTAGTTTGCTGGGTCCTGTAATTGCTACATTTTGGGAGAAACATATGGGTTCCCATCGACTCGCGAAAGCACACACTGTGTAAGAGCTGGAATGAAGGAAAACATCATGATAACCCCGGCCTTTACCCAGGCCAACGACATGGATATCGATACAAGCGGCGATTACTGCAAAAGCAAAACGTACAGGGTATGGAATAAGTTATCTGCGGCAAGACTAGTCAGTCACTGAGGCCCATTCGGAATAAGAGCCACTCACTCCGATAATGACCCGAAGTCCTAGTTGCAGGTATCACAACAAAAACGGAGGTAAAGAGAGGCTCACGGTATTGCAGTCTTTCGCAGAGGTCTTGCGCGCGGCGAACGCCCCGACGAGCCCGAAGCGGCAGCATGAGCAGCTTGACGCGTCACGGGTGTCACCCGGCTTGGGTATGGTCCCGGCGCCCTCGTGGAGGTGCGGAGCGGGGAGGGCGTCGATGTGTGGTCCTGCCTCGGCGAGCCATGCCTACGAAGGAAGTATCGAGGACCGCCGGGGCTTGAAAGCGGTAGTGCTGCACGGGTGAGGCGAGTCGGCGAGGGTGACGGAGACGAGGGCACGTGCGCGTTATTATGACCATCGTCTACGTCTAAGTCTAGCGGAGGTTGCGGAGGACTCGAAGCCACTTCGGTCGGGCGCGGAGAACCAAGGGCGTCCACAGTGGTGGTGCCGGCGGCGCCAGAATCGGAATCGGGCGCCTGGGAAAACGGGGGGGATAGTCCAAGCTGTAGTTGTGAGTACGTGATTGTGGAGTCATGGACTAATGCGGGAGGTTGGGAGCCATTGTTGTCCGTACCCAGTTGGGAAGCGGGTAGATCGCTTGTGATGGTCGGCCACGTCAGCGAACCGTTCGGGGTGGCGAGGGGCGTGTCGGTTGACGATTCTGACTCTTGCGAGCCCCCTGCTGCCGCCGATTTCCTAGTGGGTGGGAAGGGGAAGGGCAGAGGGGCTGGAGAGAACGTGGAGGCGGAGGTCCTGCTCACTGTTGTTGGTGTGACGGGCGTCAGTGTGTGGTGTAGGCTCGTTTGCGCAGCCTGCGAGCCGGAGGGCATCTGTGAGAGGTCAGCATACCCTACGTCGCGGTACAGCTGTTGTTGTTGTTGTGACTCTTGCCCCGGGACGATGATGGGTTCCGTCGATTTGCGCTCGAGCGGTCTTGATTGGCTTGAGTGGCTTGCGCTCTCATGCTGGTGGTCTAAGTCTAGCAAGGAGGTTTGGAAAGGCCCCGCAGCGCAGCTCTGACTTTGAGATGGGGTATCGACCGTGAAGACGTCACCCAGTTCTTCGAGATAACGCCTGGTGCGCTTGAGGGGACGGGCAACTACGAGTTGGCGAACGCGGGGTATTGAGGGTATCAAAGGCAAGTTGCTTTCGTATGCAAAGTCTCTGACTTTGACACCGTGACGAGCCAACGTTCCAGGAGAGGGCGGAAGACGCGCTTGTTTGGTTTGGTCATCATCGTCTTGGTGTTGCGGTTGTTGAAAGGCGAGAGGCGGACGTCTGGTGTACGTTGACGATGTGGCGGTTGGACCGGCGGTCGGTTGGGCGCTTTGGGACTTTACAAGACACATTTCTGAGGAAGGAGGACATTGAATACGAGATCAGGCCTCGACTCACGATAGGTGATGGTTGACGAGGAGGGGAGAGTTGATCGTTGTTGTTTTTGTTAACGTTGTCCGGCACGGAGAGAGATCTCATCAACGGGGCATCGTTGGTCCCACTGGCACGCCGCTCCTTGTTGTTCGAGAACGGCGTTGAATGCTCACTTGAATCACTTGAAGGCACCCTTGACATGGACATGGACATGGTATAACGTGCGTGGGTCGCCGCCAATTGAACATGCGGGCTCTTCACAAAAACCTGGAGGTGGTGAAATGAAAGCCGTTGAACGTTACGGAATGTGGTGTCAATCCACCGTTGACTCGGTCTCTTCGCTCGCGTGATGTCTGTGCCTCCGCCTATCCAACAACATCAACCCCGCCCACCCATCACCTCACCGGATGCTCAGGCGCGCTTGGAAACCAGTCCTCGGCGCAGCAGCCGTCGCCGTCCCGACCTCGTATCTCTACTTCTGGCATACGGCAAACAAGAGAAATCCCACCTTCAGCATCGACGTGAGGGAGAAAGGTCCAGACGGCAAGGCTCACATGGTCAAGCGTTCCTTCCCGTTGCTCCCCAAGCCTGCCGTCGAACAGCGGATAAACGAGTTTGCAGCGTCTGCCAGTCTGCCTCCCTCCCAGGGCTTCGTCTGGAAACACACCACGGCCCACCTCTCCTCCAATGACCCCATCGAGGATGCGCATGCTCAGGCAGTCATCACCACGCAAGCCACCTCTTCGGACCCCGCTCGTAGCCTTCTCTTTTATTCCGTCATGGATGGTCACGCCGGTGTCCACACGTCCAGGTTACTCTCACAGGTCCTCATCCCCGCCGTTGTCCTTGAGCTATCCTCGTTTGCGCGCGACGGCGATGTCTCCGCCAAGATGTCGTCCATACTCGACGTCCTCAGATACCCATTTTCTCGTGGCTCCTTCCCACGTGCGGACGTGTCTCAAGAGGGACATATCGAGAGGGTATCGCAAGCCATTCAGAGAGCGTTCGACAATGTCGATTTCGAGATAGTAAACGGTCCCCTTCGCGTGCTCGCGGCTAACGTTGGCAAGCTGGACAAAGAAAAGATCCCAGATCTCAGCCAACACCCAATGGCAGAGGCATCTATGCTACCCGCTTTGTCAGGTGTGCCGCATATACTCCCAGTACCCGTCCCGCCGTGGTCGTCTAACTTTGTGTTAGGTAGCTGCGCACTGATGGCGCTCCTGGACCCGTTGCGACGTGATCTTTACGTCGCTTGTACGGGAGACAGCCGTGCTGTCGCAGGGATTTGGGAAGAGAACGAGGATGGTACTGGTACGTGGCGCGTGGAGGTTCTCACAGAGGATCAGACTGGGCGCAACGAAAACGAAGCCAAACGGTATGTGCAGGACCGCGCATATACTCATTCGCCATTCCTTACCTCCACTTTGTCTAGCATACGTTCGGAACACCCTGCGAGCGAAGCTGAAGATGTGATTTCTCGTGGACGCATCCTCGGAGGCCTCGAACCATCTCGGGCATTTGGCGACGCCCGCTACAAATGGCCTCTTGAGGTTCAAGAAACGTGAGTCCCCGATGTCTCGTTTTGCATCTCATAGAGCCTAAGCCCGTGACATCGTCACCTGCAGCTTAAACAAAGCATTCCTCGTGGGTTCAGGCAGGACCGTCCGCCCAGCCCGTCCCGGATTGAAAACGCCCCCGTATGTCACCGCAACACCAGTCGTCACACACCAGAAACTTTCCCTTCCCAACCCCGGGTCGTCAGAACCGAAACCATCTTCCTCGCTGAAATTTTTGGTCCTTGCAACAGACGGGCTCTGGGATGAGCTCTCATCGGAAGAAGTTGTGGCGCTCGTCGGAGGCTACTTTGCCGGCCTCAAGGGTACCATCCCCAAATCGTCTCTACCAGCGCTCGTCCCCACTGTCGCTGGTTCGCCCACGGTGCGAGGCAAAGAAATCACCAAGGCGAAAGCACAGCAAGGTTCGTGGGCTTTCCAAGACGACAATGTCAGTGCTCACCTGATTCGAAACGCGTTCGGGGGTGGCGATGAGGACAAGCTGAGGAAGATCTTGAGCATACCTGCGCCTCACTCAAGACGGTGGAGAGATGATGTTACAGTAACGGTAGTGTGGTGGGAGGAAGCCCAGGAGAGCAGGATGAAGGCAAAGCTCTGATCTAGCTTGTCAGCTGTACATTTATTCGCTTGACAACAGTCCTACATGCTGTCCGATCAATGTACAAGATGAGGTGTACATGCTCTATGCGATGATGCGCCGCCCTAAATGGCGGTGGATCTTTTCTTTTTCCCATAGCGTCCTCGCATAGCATTCTTAACACCGCTCGTGCGATTATACGGGTTTACTGATCCGAAGGTTCTATGCATAGTGACGGAGCCCGGCGTCTTGAATCGCCGCACCAAAGGGAGACGCTGGGAAGACGCTTCATCGTCCTGTAGCTTTCGCTTCGGGCCCTGCACTGGTGGCGAGCTGCCGTAAAATATATCGGTTGGTATCGACGGCACGGATGATGGCTCCGATGATGTGGGAGGGTTGGGAATTATCGCTTTCGGTGCAGGGGTAGGCGCCTCAACTTTCTCGCCAATGTCTTCAACATCGTCGTCCTCGTCGGCGTACTGCGAGAGGCTCAGGAGGGCGTTTGATATCTTTGGTGTAGGCTTCGACACCGCCTCGATCTTCCTTTTTAAAAGATCAGCCTGTGGGTCGTGCGTCGGCGATGCTGAAGGCACTGGTTTCGGTACCACAGACGGGGGTAATAAGGGTCCTATGAATGGCTGTTTCGGCTTGTCGACGGCATCGGCGTCCTGATCTGAGATCTTCCTCTTCTTTATGTTGTTCTTGATGCCATTCGGTGTCGTCGCCCGCCACTGAGACCTGGATGTGACGGCGGCCTGCAACGCCTGACCACGGTCGCGCATGTAGAACAGAATATATGCGTTCTTCATGCCGGTCGGCAGCCCAGGGTAGCGCGTGACTGAGTCGTCATTCATCTCGTACCACTGGTCGTTGGATGCCCTGACGTGGGCGTAATAGTGCCCAGAATGGGGCCCACCGCCAGCGTGGGAGATGACACCGTACAGCGAGTACGAGGGTCCATACTGGCCTTCGCTTACTGCTTGAGCCAGAGAAAGACGTTCCTCGTACCGAACGGGGTGCCCAATCTTACGCCCAAGAGGTGAAAAGCGTTTGAGGTGAATGGTGAGTGCCACTGGTGGCTCATGTATGGTGAATCTCTTCGAAGCTACCACACGCCTCTTACACCTAAACCGAGCAAGCTATTAAGTAGAGTCCCTCAGGGCATGCTACGAAGCACGTACTTCTCACACTTGTACTTATCAGCACCCCTTAGATAATCGATGGCTGTGAATTTGCGCAAGGCGTCCCGAAGAGTATCGACGCCGTGAATATCCACACTCAGATCGAGTATATTGTCAAAGGTGTCGCTATTATGGTGGCACTCATCGCAGGTCACCCGAGAGCGCAGCTTTCCGCCGAAGATCTTATGGACCCAAGTTGTTTCCGCAATCTTAGGATCAGCTTTTCTTTGTCCACGGAATCAACACGAAACGCAATTCGGGCCAACGAAAGGAGATACTAACGACGGATGTCCTGCAAGACAGGATTTTTGTATGGCATCAATGGCGTAGCGAAGGAACTCATGCGAGTCTTCTTGACGACCACGGCGCATGTGGCCTGCTATCACTGAGAAACCGAATGAATCCCAAACTGAAGCAGAAATCAGAAGATAACGTACACTGAAGCCTGCTGGCGACCTGGTATGGCGTAAAAGCATGCTTCCTGCGACCATGGGCCTCTTCCATCACAGCTTGCAGAGAGCAGGCCATGCAAAAGTCCGTTTCCACCCGGCCTAGAGACCGATCAACGTCACGTCGGCCAAGCAGGGAAAGGACACGTACAGGGCTGCGCCTTATTATGCGAAAGTAGGACGTGCAAAAGGGGTGGAGTGTGCAGTAAGCACTGGAGCACACTATTCAAGAAGCAACTATTGCCAGTGTTGATCAACCCGCAGCCCACGGTCAATCCTTTGGGCCAGGTGGTCTCCACAGAGCCAGAAAAGAGAGCGGCGCTCTTCTTTCCGGCTGGGGACGACTGTGACGGAGGAGTAGGATCCTGGTGTGCTGCTTGGGGTGTCTGAGCATGTGCTCGTGCCTAAACATGGGACATGAGACGACATGCAACGATGAGATGGAGAGGGTACCTCGGATGCAGCGGGAGACTTTGGTGAGCCGTTTACAGGTTCATATCTCCCCTCACCAATCAACAAGGTACCAGAGGATGACCCCTCGACAAACTCCACAACCGGGGGTAAGAGTTTGTTGAAGCTTTCGATGTCCTTGGCTGGCCCGCATTGTGACACGGTTTGGGGGGACTGATGAGAATTAATAGAGGTAGGATAGAGCGGCAAGGCGAGCATTTTCAGATGAGGATATACCCTTCTCGTCGAGAGACGAGAAAAGGAGGATAAGAGGCGGGTATTGAGCAGCGTATTAGTGGCGAAAGAGGATAAAGCGGTGCCGGCAATCTCGCGCTTGACGTCGCTTGCCACAACAATGCCACGACTCGCTCGTTGAATTTCATCAATTGATGCATACAAGTGGGTCATTTAGCGATACACAACATACAGATTATACTAGCCTATGTTATAGTAAATGTCCTATGATACTAGATACGAAAGCTCAAGGTCGCCACTCAGATACGCCCCTCTATCCGAACAGAAGGCCTTGGTCCTGCCAGGCACCTGTCCAAGCTTGGGTCGTCCCAAGACAAGGGCTCAGCTGCACACCAGCATTGCCCATGAACACCAGCTCTCTCTCAGGAGTCAAAGCTGGAGTCGACGCCATGGGTGAAGAGTATCCGGAAGAAATTACCGGGGACGCTCGTAGGGGCAATAAGAAATTCCCAGCGTTGTAGTCCGGTGCAATCTGGGGGGCTGGGGCCACGAGCATCGGAGAGCTGCAGGAAACCTGAGAGGTGAGTCCGGGCTGCATGACTAGAGGTTCGGCTGTGTAGAAGAAAAGATGGCATGACATGAGGCAAGCTCTCGGAAGACGGGGACATTAATGGATCTACCAGATTCCACAAGCGAGAGGAATGGATCCCAATCGAGCGGACCGAGAAAGGGCATGGCTTGAGTGCAAGACGAATCACCAACTTGAAGGTCGGAGACTTGCCCTTCCTTGATTCGCAAGGCCTGTGTAGGGGAATGGTCGCGTTTGAAGAACCCATACTGGTTAGGATCCAACCCGTGCCTTTTCAGGTGGATTTTGAATGAGGACGATCGTAGTATACTGTAAAGCCGGGAATATGCGTCAAGACCTGGTGAAAGCAAGGTATGATTTACCTTGATGTGCAACCCGGAAACGGACACTTGAAAGGCTTTCCAGGACGATGGATTTCCCTGCGATGGCGGGCGCAAGACGAGGGGTCACCAAAAGTCGACTTGCACCCAGCGAATCCGCACTTGAACGGTTTCAAGCCCGTACTGGACAACCCTTCGTAAGCAAAAGTAACAAATCAGATCCGAAAAGGCTCATACTGGACGTTGCGGTGGGTCTTCAATGCCGTATATTGAGCAAACTGTTTTCCGCATCCTGGTGTCTCACATGCATATGGCCTGACCAAATCGTCAGGAAGAAGTTCTTGCAGCCCTATGTGAAAGGACCGCTCACTTGATGTTATAATGCAGGCGGCGATGTCGATTACAATCGGCCTTGCGTGAAAATACCTTGTTGCATATTTTGCATACGTTTTCGGGTACAGTCTGGAAGAGTTCAGAAAACGGGCTGCGAACAGAAATGACAAGCCATACAGCGTTCATGATAGTATTAGTACAGCGTAGAATTCCTGTTCGTGATGCCGTGATAAAAAAAAAAGGTCGTGAGGGAATGAAGGGTCTTCGGACAATGCCCAGCACTGTCGCTCAATCTTGGGTATGAGGAGGTACGGTTGTTCAGAACCAAGAACAGAACCGAGGGTGACGAGGGGGGTGATTACGGGTTGCCACGCATGTTGGCATGACTCGTTCTTCTTGCTTTTATAAGTGCGAAAAGAGCAGGGCGTATTATGAGGGATCTATTGTTTCTGGATCACGGTCGTGTGAGCTAAGCAGGCTGAAGGGTGATTTTCCCGGAAGAGACAATTGTAAAAAGATAATAAGTGAGACATGTAAGTCGACCTTGTTATCTGTCTCGAGACAATGTGAACCACGCCTGCATCGCCTCCGGCGCCGGGCGCTAACATTCCCTTAATTCCCTAGTCCCGGTCCATCGATCCTCTTTGTCACCAAATCCTTCATCCACGGGGCAATACAATCTAGGTCTGCCCAAGTGAAAGACGCATATTGGCTCCTCCCAAATCCGACAACCAGGTCAAGGTCCTGTAGAAAGGGTCCATCGCCCCACGGCATGCTCGTCTGCGAACTAGTGATCTGAGTGGTCAGCCTAAGGGCGTGTCAGCAGCCTAAATGGCGTCAAAATGGGGCAGATACACGAACATGAGCCCACCGACCCATTGCTTCCCTTCTTCCTCGACAGTCCCAGCCATCAGCCATCGCTTATCACCGCCGCCCGATGTGTAGAACGGATATGCAGCGTGCGAGAGGGCCGGGAGGGGATGAGTGAGTCGTTCATATTGTTGATGACTTCTGGACTTGCCCTCCCCCGGGCTAGAGGAACCCTCACCAGCACCGTTTCCGGAAGTCATTTCGATGCCAGGAGGGTGTAAAAATGCCCGAGCATTTCGATTTACAGTGAATGCCCCGCGTGGGTTATTGAGTACCCCAAGTGCAAGTATCCTCATATCAGCCAGTTGAACTACAAGCTGGAGGACAGTTAGAGACGTAACCGCGCTGGGTCAGTTGACTTTACCCTAATGTGGGTTTCCAGATGGGCCAAATTGCTTTGCAATCTAGGGCCCGTCGCTTAAGAAATCACTGAACAGCGAAGAACGGCATGTACGCACTTCAAGTCGTTGAATACTGACAGAGGGTTATAGTTGCGAGATGATGCTTCCAATTCATTGGCCGTGCCGTTCTTGTTCAGTACGATGTATCTGGCTCGCACCTGAGAATGGAGTGGGAGATGTATGCCCTCATGCTCTTACTTTGTCCAGGACTCATCAGCTGTACAAGTAATCATACTTCGGTGCCACACCCTGAACAGCAGCCTACGCCCTCAATGTATGAGTGGCTTCAGCATTCAAAAGTGTCGACGTCAACGCACTTCAAAAAGGCCTCATGCCAGCTCAAGTCTCTTTTCCACTTTTCCCACCCTGGCAAGAAACGCCTCTTAAAGCATTCGCGCCAATCTGCTTCTTTCATATTCGGGAGCGTCGCTTCGAAAAGCAGGAACCGAGGTTGAGCCATGCTTAGAATCTCGATCCAGTTCTGCCTTGGCACCGTTGTCCGCACACTCAGATGTTTCAAGCTGTCTTCGTATGCCCCACTGTGGAGGTTGCGAAGGATAGGAGCCCTCCATGGGTTCAGAGAACGGTCGGATGCGATTGTGTGCAGGCGACGTGACAAGTAGGACACGACAACGAGGGAAGCGAGATCCAACTCCTCTAGGATGGCAGTTACTAGCTCCACCGGAAGTGACTCGAGGGTAATGGGCATAAGTTCAAGAGTACACACGCGGCTGAGTGGCCGCAGACCCCAATCTCTCGCGTACTTGGGTTTACGTCATATACGATAAGATTAGATAAGGCACAAGTACAGCTCGTCGAAAGCACTGGCGGAAAGTGGCTGCATCACCCATAAAATGATAAAACCAGTGTCCCGTAGCCATATTTTTGAAGGGCAGAATTATATTCTTCCTGCCGAACGTATGTTGTACTCCTCCTTAAACTTCTCGAACTCTCCTTCCTTGGTCTTGTATTGCTCGGTAAGGCTAGCAATGACCTTGCGAATCTAACGAGAGAACGGTTCTATGACTGGCCACAAACGGAATTCTCAAAAGACTGACGCCATCACGGTTTGTTTGCAACGCAGGGACGACGTCCTTGACAGTCCTCTCAACGAGGACACCTCCGATCAAACGGAAGCACTTTCTATCTGGTTCTCCTGCCAGCGCCTCATTCAGGGTCGATAGAACTAAACTGTATTCGAATTTGCATCAGAAAACGGATACCGCGTGAAGCACCTACAACGTACACATGCTCTTCCGCCTCCTGTTCGAGTTCTCCGATTTTGGAAGCGAGATTTTGAAGATCGCTTTGGAAGCGAGAGTATGTTTGTTGCACGTCTACTCAATCCACAGATAAATGAGGAAAGGTACACTTTTCGTCGCTGACTGACCCTGGTCAGATAACGGCGTGACGGTCGGGCCTTTCGATTTCTTGGAAGACGACATGTCCACGACGAATGATTGAAAGGTCCGGAATTCGCGAATTCTGATTGGTCCAGAACGACGTCACACAACCGTCACACAACCGTGACAACCACTCCCATCCTCGGAGGCGGAGCGGGTGTGGTGAGCTCGACAATCGACATGGCGTTTGCACGGCATCCCTCTCTTGGGTTGTCTACCCGACTTTTACTTTCTCCAGCCACCGGTACATCCATTTCGCTCGTTGGCCTACGGCATTTTGCTACTTCACGGCGCATCTCACAAGCTCAACCTGCGCATGAGTCTGCAAATCATCTCAAGTCCCCGCGACTTGCAACAGGCGTTTACTCTGTGAGAGACGAACCAGACAAATACGTCAATCCATACGAGGGAGGGCCAAGTGCCCTCGAAAAAGCTGCCCATATATTCTTTTTCACCGAGATAGTTCGAGGTTCGTTCATGTTTACTGTCCATGTGCTCTCCAGCGTATCTGAATTGGCACGACCAGGGATGTGGCTAGTCTTGGAACAGTTCTTCCGTCCCCCATATACAATCATGTATCCTTTTGAGAAGGGTCCTCTCTCCCCTCGCTTCCGCGGGGAACATGCGCTGCGTCGTTATCCCAGCGGTGAAGAGCGTTGCATTGGTCCGTATGCACACCCTCTAGCTATTCTCTATGACTAACTGAACCTTATCACATATAGCATGCAAATTATGCGAGGCGATCTGTCCAGCCCAAGCTATCACTATTGAGAGTGAAGCCCGTCTAGATGGCTCTCGTCGTACAACAAAATATGGTCAGTGCCATCATTCACGTCAAGTTGGCTTGCTCACCGCTGTCCTGACATTTCATGCAGATATTGACATGACCAAGTGTATCTATTGTGGGTTCTGTCAGGAAGCCTGCCCGGTAGATGCCATCGTTGAGAGTAGGTGCCATCCCGGGAGCTATCTTCCGCGTTGACTGAAATTCCACACTAGCCCAGAATCAGGAGTTTTCGACCGAAACACGCGAGGAGCTTCTCTATAACAAGGAGAAATTGCTCGCCATTGGAGACCGTGCTGAAGCCGAGATCGCCGCCAACTTGCATGGTACGGCATTTCTCACATTTGAAATGTTCCCATGCTAAGGGTAACGCTTCACAGCCGATCATGTCTACCGATAATCCCAGTCGAGAAAGCTTTTGTTGACATTGGACTTGGGTGAGGCCCTGTGGCGTATACTGGTCGGGGATCCCCGGCGTTAAGCCTGAGAGTAAATAATAGAGTCAATTCAGCGAATCCAGAAACGGCCAAAATATCATTCTTGGATGAGATGATGAGAATTACGTTCTTCTCGCGGAAACCCCGGAATGATTTGCTCGCCGCCCGTGACAGGTTGTTGGCGGCCTTCAAAGAAAGCACCTCCGTTCGTGCACCGTCATTTATTGTAGACTTTCTTCAGGGCTGTTATGCACATGCACATGTAGCTCATGTGGACATACGTAAAGTGACACGTGATCGCGGCGCGTTTAAAGTGAGGACTGAGTAGCAGGGTTGCCTAGACGTAACTACCGTTCCCCAACTTTTTCGCACTGGGGACGTTCTACGACCACCTATCAGAAAGTATCGTAAATCGGCCGTTCCTTAGAGGTCAACTAAATTTATTAGGATGTCCTCTGCAAACCCGCCCACTTATGGCCAGTCACTCATCGTACGTGTCCGGCTACTTCCTTCGTGTGCGTCCTACCACATTTACCACCATTCACCACTCTTCAGGCGGGCGGCCTCGCTGGGACATCCGTAGATCTCTTGTTCTACCCCATTGACTCAATAAAGACACGTCTACAATCGGATCACGGTTTCTATAAGGCGGGTGGATTTAGAGGGATATACAACGGCGTCGGTAGTGTCATAGTGGGTAGTGCTCCTGGAGGTATGTCCATGGGTGCCCTTATTCCTACTCCGGTTTTCAACTCTCGTTGCATCTGTCTTAGCCGCGGTATTTTTTTGCACCTATGACGTCCTCAAGCGCGAACTACCGACCCCTCTCCACCTCGCGCCCGTCAACCACATGTTATCCGCATCAATAGCTGAAGTAGTGCGTGATACTGGTGCATGGCCACGCGAGGCAGCCTGCTGACTATCCACGCTGGTCAGGTAGCGTGTCTCATCAGGGTACCGACGGAGGTCATCAAAACACGGTCACAGACATCTTCTTATGGCGCTCTGGCTAACTCCTCTCTTGCCACCACAAAGCTGGTGTGGAAAGCCGACGGTTTAAAGGGCTTTTACAGAGGTTTTGGTATCACTGTAATGCGGGAGGTAATAATTTCGCTCGCATATTTTCCCGGCCGTCACTTACCCGTGGACTGGATATAGATACCATTTACGTCCTTGCAATTCCCGATGTATGAATTCTTCAAGCATCGTCTCTCGCTATTCCTGTATCACAAGCCCTCTTCTTTACGCCCCTACGAGGCCTCGCTATGCGGAAGTGTGGCGGGTGGAATTGCCGCCGCGGTTACGACACCTCTGGACGTCTTGAAGACTCGCATCATGCTTGATCTCCGGGTGAGATTGGCCGGTTTTCTCTTCCGAGGTATCCCCTTGACCCGTCTCAGGACCCTTCTCATCCTGCTTACTTGCCTCCACTTCGTCGACTGCGGCAGATACATCTGGTTGAAGGGGTTTCCGCGCTGTTCGCTGGTGTTGTACCGAGGACCATGTGGATCTCAGCCGGTGGGGCCGTGTTTTTGGGTGTGTACGAGTGGACCATAGACGTCTTGCGTTCATCGCATGAACCCTGAGCATGCCGTGCCCATTTTGGCCGCCGTCCTTGTCATGGGGCCTCAGCCTCGAATTGCCACGTCTGTGGGGCCGACTGTTCGCCAGTGCGGTGTGACCACACGCGCTATCGCGGAACCTCGCTGTGCCGTCCATTGTGACAGCGATGTAGTTTATCGGAGCGTCTATATGACTTTTTAGAGAAACTCAGGATCATGCTTGCCGAGGTTCCCCAAGGCAGGTGCATCGTGACCCACTGCGCAGAGAAGATACGGTACTGCCCGCACCCGACCGATGTGACATGATTGGGCAGGCGATGCTATTTTCGGGGATGGACAGCGCCCTCGCGTCTTGTTGTCGCCCTTTCAGGTAAGAAGCGGCCAATGCAATCAAGCCCCTATCTTCAGAACTACTCGGGGAAAGGCCCAGTTTCTTTCTGCGCTGCGCAGTATGAACAGTTGTCGCACTTATGTTTTGCCGCGGGTGCTGTTTTCCAAGACCGGAGTTGAGGCCCGTCAGTACATCAAATTTGCATCAATGGTATAAGGTCATCTTGGCCTCAATCTGCGTCTTTGAAAATTTCCCGAGGTTAAAGGTTTGTACAGGTACGGTCTCTACCAATGCTAAACAGGTGAGGCCTCTCACCCGACCCAAGACAAATGCAAGTGCACCTATGATTGGTTTACCCGCGAACGCCACTGTACCCATGTGTCACAAACCTGGTCGCTTCCCCGGCAGGTCCCATTTGAATATCTACGATCCTGTCAGAACGACGAAAGTTCCCTCTGTCCTGTCATGTCGTTCGGGGAACTGTCCTGTCCATGGTCAGCTGCGATGGAAGAACGGACGCAGGACGCAAAGAAGTTGGCAGTTTGGACATTGGAGGAGTTCCTTGGCCCCGTTATCGGTTCGGGGGGTCGATCCATTCCCACGAACGGGTCCCTATCTCGGGCTTCTTCTGTCCCTTTCGGATCCAATAAAGCATTTCTAAGGCAGTCCTGCCCTCCAATCGTACGAATCAGCCCGTCGTTTTTACGAGCGCTGTCTGAGTTCCGGGGCCTTGCCCTTCGGTCCGTACCATCCGACCGAGGAACCCAAGGATCGATGGGTGGTACGAGTGCCGTTTGGGTTTCCTCTCCCTTGAAAGCTTGTTTTTTTTTACTTATTACTTGCTATCTCCGTGTCCACCACTGACACAGACACCCATTGCGTCAGAGGCGGTTGTGGCTCACGACTCCTAGCCCCAGCTAGTCGGCTTCTCTCGCAGGGGCGGGGGTTTTTTAGCGCAGCCGCTGGAGAGTGTTGTTGTGGTGCTTCCCTCCCCATGGGCCCTGGGTGCCCCCCGCCGCCGCCCTCAGGCACAATTCCGGAGCAAACTGTCGAGTTTCAGTTTGCCTTGCCCTTCTGCGGCCATCTACAGTTAACTTGGACCGATAAGGCTTAATACGATTCATTTTGGCTCGATCAACGCTTATTTGAGTCCTCGGAGCTTGCGGATCCACTAAGCACACACACACACACTTGGCCACTTGGTGTGCCCCCCCGACAGAAGATTAAAGTACTGTCAATCAATCAAGAGAACCGAAAACGAAAAACAATTCACTGACCGTGACAATACGATCTCCAGCGGCGCGCCCGATCGGTCACCGGAGATCGCTGATGTCTGCCTCCGGACGCATCGAGAAAGGGGGTGGAGAGGTGGCACCGATTTCTCAGGTTGTCAGTTTTCCTTTCGTATGGAAGGAACAAAGGATCGTTCTGGGCCCCTTCAATCGAAGAGGTGTGAGTTACATGAGAACTTCAAGATGGAGTTGGTTTGGCGCAGGGCCAGAGTCTAGCCTTCCATGTTCATGGCTCACAGACCATCGTTTCACAGTCACAGTGCCAAGTCCGAGTCGAATCAAACCGAAATCTACTTCCGTGATTGATCTCTGAACGGAAGTAAAATGGAAAAGTGATGCCATTCGATCGGAGATATACGGTCTGGTGTTGACGAATGCCCGAAAGT
>Ga0137397_10001094_pt1 | contig 18898 bp, 14 predicted proteins | sample czorhiz116metaG_FD_106658 | JGI IMG/M metagenome (GOLD analysis project Ga0137397, IMG submission 106658) | Vadose zone soil microbial communities from Angelo Coast Range Reserve, California, USA - czorhiz1.16 metaG | ecosystem: Environmental > Terrestrial > Soil > Vadose zone | place: USA... | reverse complement strand
GCTGAACCAACAATGAGCTGCTCCAGGCGTAGGCACGTGTTTATGAAATACTTTTTGAGCAACACGCCCGCAAGCCCGGGGTTCTGTGCGGCTAAACGACTCAGCCCCGAAGGGGCGAAAGATTCCATAGATTCTTTCGCCCCTTCGGGGCTTGGAATCCAACACGACACCCTGCTCCCGGGCTTGCGCCCAGGGCTACACTCTAACGCCGCTCCGCGGCTGCATTCTTCAGTCTGGACACTGTTACGTTGGTAAACCCGTCCCCATTAGCCGAATTCCTGAATAATCCGGGCTAGTCCATATGCAGCACTTCGGTAAGGTTGAGTCGGGCGGCGCGGCGGGCCGGCAACCAGCAGGCGAGAACCGCAATGCCCAGCAGGGTCACTGTGGTGGCGAGGAAGACGGCTGGATCGCGGGGACTTACATCATAGAGCAACGATTCAATCAATTGACCGCCGGAGAGGGCGGCGATGAGGCCAACCATGATGCCGGCAAGCGTAACGACTCCGCCCTGCCGCACGATCATGAGCGTCAGCCTTTGCGGTTGGGCGCCCAGTGCCAGACGAATGCCGATCTCAGCCGTCCGCTGGCTCACGATATAGGAGACAACGCCGTAGATACCGATCACCCCGAGCATCAATGCGAGACTGGCAGCGATAATGAGGAGGACCATCGTGAAGGTCATCAACGCCGAGGCGTGATCCAGAATTTCCTCGAGACTCTGCATCTGCGCGAGTGCCAGGTTTGCATCGACCGCATCAATCGCGCGTCGTACGTCCTTCGCCGATACCAGCGGCAGCGTCGCAGAACGTACCACATAGGTCATCGTCGCGACATTGGGTCCAAGCATGGCAATCGGCGGAATGTCAGGCCCACCGGCGATAGACATCGGCATGAAGAGCATAGGCGTCGGATGGGGTTCGGCGAGCGCCTGGGCTGGAGTATTCGACACGACACCCACGATGGTTAGCCATGGAGGAGCGCCATCCCACGTCAGGCCGCCGGCGCCGTCCGGGCGTGGGGTCGATCTCGGCGGCGCGTTCGAGCGGACTCGCTCGCCAATCGGATCACGACTCGGAAAAAAGGCATCGGCGAAAGCCTGATTGACTATGGCGATCAGTTCGCCCCGCGCGACGCCGCCCCGGTCAATGCTACTGCCGCGCAGCAAACGCATGCCCATTGTTTCAACATACCCTCCAGCGACGGCGCACAGGCGGGCGCCTGGCGGGATCGTCCCTGTTGGGTTGACTCGACCTTCCACCAGCACCGTGTTGCCGAAACAGCCGTCTTGAAGGGGTAAGGCCGATGAGGCGGATACGGCCGTCACACCCGGAAGGGCGGACAGCCGATCGATAATCGCCTGATGTGCCGCCACAGCCGCGGCGCGACTGGGGTATTCGCGATTCGGCAATCCAATGCGGAACGTGAGCGCCGAAGCGGCATTGAAGCCGGGATCGAGCGTGCGCAGTTTCTGAAAGCTGCGCACCATCAGGCCTGATGACACTAGCAAAACGAGCGCCAGCGCGACCTGTGCCCCCATAAGCAGCTGGCGGGCACGATGGCGGCGCCGGCCCGCCGTGGTGCTTCGCCCGCCTTCCAGGAAAGCAGACAAAGGGGCTCTTCGCGTCAATGGAATCGCGCCGAATGCAATTGTAGTTAGCAAAGTCAGGACGAATGTGAACGCGATCGTCATACTGTCCAGACGGATTTCTTCAATGCGGGGCAGAGTGGCGGGTCCGTAGGCCACAAGCAGCCGCAGCGCACCCCAGGCGAGAGCGACGCCCGCAAAGGCGGCCGCAATCGACAGCAGCGCACTCTCAGCAACGAAGAGGCGCGCGATGCCGGTGCCACCCGCACCGAGCGCCCGACGAACGGCGATTTCCCGCTGCCTGGCTTCGGCGCGGACCATGAACAGGTTCGCGACATTGGCGCATGCGATCAGCAGAACAACAACGACTGAAGCGAGCAAGATCCACAGCGGGCGCTCGACATCCCCGACCGTCGCCTCCTTTAGCGTCATTGGCGACGATGTCAGTTTTCCATTGCCTATATTCCCCGACACGCCAGGATCGCCGGGATACGCCTGAGATAAGTCCGCGATCAGACTGTTGAGCTCTTTGCGCGCGTCTGCAACCGTCGCGCCATCTCGCAAGCGTGCTATTCCAAGAAACCTGAAAGGCAGTCCGAACCCAGTTGCTCGTGTGACCTGCTGGTTGATCCACGCATCGATGCGGGAATCCGGAAAAGCGAAGGACGCGGGCATCACGCCAATGATTTCCGTAGGCACGCCGTTCAGGGCCACTGAGCGCCCGAGCATACCAACGTCGCCGCCATACCGGCGCATCCACAGCGCATGCGACAAGAGAGCCACTTGCGGAGCGCCCGCGGCTCCTTCCTGCTCTGTAAACCAGCGGCCTATCGCCGGCTGTACTTGAAGTACGGGGAACAGTGTTGTCGTCGCACTTGTGACTCGGACTCGTTCCGGTTCGCCTCCGCCGGTTACGGTCATTTCGTCGGTCCTGAAGATCGCCACGCCGTCGAGCGCCCGGCCCCGGTCCAGATACTGATAATAGAGTCCTGCCGTCATCCCAATCCCCGATCTCAGGTTGAGAACAGGAAAGCTGTGATCCAGCTGGATCAGCCGATCCGACTTTGGATAAGGCAATGGATTCAGCACCACCCGTTCAACGACCGCGAACATGGCCGAAGTCGCGCCTATTGCAAGCGCCAGGGTCAGGACAGCCGCCACCGCGAAGGCGGGGTTCCGCCAAAGCTGACGAATGCCGTGGGTGGCGTCCCGCCAGACCGTGTCGATCAACTGCAATCTCCAGGCGTCCCGAATTTCATCCTTGATCCTGGTTCGATTGCCTAATCGAATGGGATTGTCGCGCGCTGAAGCCATTTCCTCATGGAACCTCAGTTCCGCCTCGAGATCCCGTTCAAGTCTTCGGCGGCGGACGAGCTTCAGAATGAAATGACGCATGGCCTCCTCACCTCGAAAGAACGCGATGGACTGCCGCCGACAAACGGCTCCATGTCTTTTCTTGCGACGCGATCGCCTTCCGGCCTTTGGACGTGATCGTGTAGTACTTGGCCTTGCGGTTGTTCTCCGATACGCCCCATTTTGAGGAAATCGCGCCGTCCAACTCGAGCCGATGAAGCGCCGGATAGAGCGAGCCTTCTTCCACCTTCAGCACTTCATCGGAGAGCAGATGAATGGTCTGAGCGATAGCGTAGCCATGCATGGTGCCACGCTGGATCGCGTGCAGTACTAACAAATCCAAAGTTCCTTGCAAAAGATTCGGCGAGGGTGATTTTCCCACAGATGTGAATTCTCCTCCCATGACAATCTATGGGTAAGGTAATTGTACTCCCATAGATTGTCAATGGGGAAAGCAACGGAGGGCGTTGGGCTCTCTCTCGTCGGCCGGCGACGGCGCTGCGCCGGCCATTTTTCTTGCCTCCAACCTGCTCCAACCAAATATTACAAAAATGTGAATATTTGGTTAATTTGCTATCAAATCCCAGGCTCATCGAGTAAAAGTTTCGGAAGAGACAAAAACTAGTGCTGGCGAAATCATCGTTCTCTGCGAGTCTGTGTTTGACAATTTGCCTGTTTGCGGCGGGCAATCTGGCGGCCGAGACGCGCAAAGAGACGGCATTCTCCTATATCGAACTGGGCGACAAATTCGTGCGTCAGGGTGACCTTGACCGTGCCATCGGCGCCTACAACGTCGCGCTCCAATTCGCACCGCACTTCGCTCCCGCTTATTTCCACCGCGCCGTCGCCCTGGAACGCCGTGGCGATCTTTCAAAGGCGATTGCGGATTACACGAAGGCGCTCGAAATTACTCCCGCGTTGACCAACGCGTTCTATAACAGAGGCAATCTCCGGCTGAACCAGGGCGACTTGGACGGCGCAGTTTCGGATTTCGACCGAGCGTTGGAAACCGATCCCGGTTACGGCATGGCGTACAACAATCGAGGTATTGCAAGGATGGCAAAAGGAGACATGGACGGAGCGATCACCGACTTCGATCAAGCGATCAAGATCAATCCGGATCATCCTGAGGCCTATGTAAATCTCGGATTAATCCGATTGCAGCAAGGAAGGAGGTCCGAAGCCGAGCGTGAGTTTGCGCGATCCCTCGCACTGAAGCCCTCTCTCAAGACATTCATCGAAAGCCGTATCGGCCAGATCACCCACGTTTCAGTCCACTAGTCTTACTGCGACGAACGCGAGCGAGTGGCCTGGACCACTCCACAGATCGTGTTTTTAACCAGAAACCATACGTTACCACCAGGACCGCCATCGCGGAGAACTGCATCATCGTCCTGTGAATCGTCGTGTCATCAACCAGGAACCTGTAGGCGCTGGTCGAGCTGAAGATAAACACAATGGCAGCCAACGAGACTGAAAATGCCAGGATCAATGCGCGTCCTGTCCTATCCTTGAACATCGCAACCCAGCTGTAGATCGCACAGGCAAATACGAATATCCAAAGAATACTGCTGGTTGGACCTTTCATTACTGCATTCCAGAGCAACGCGAGAGCGTCGGAATGCCAGTTGAGTTCACCTTGTCCGGCCGTTATTCCCAAAGCATGAATGTAATTGAATATCAGCCAGGGCGCGATTGTAGCGAAACCTGATAAGAATCGGCCCACGTTCCGCCACTCGAACCGGCCTGCCAGATTCCGCGTCTGCAACATCCCCACTGCGGTTAGAAGAGCGGGAAAGAACAACACGAGGCCATCGTTCTTGCTCCAGACCGCCCCTGCAGCCATGAGGCCGCCTGTGAACCATTCCCCTCTCATTAGTGCCGCCAGGCTCACCACGGCAAAAGCCTCCACCGCGATATCGCTGTATCCGGCGGCAGCGTGCCACGCGTGCAGCGGTACGGCGGACACGACGAACGCGGCTGCCGCGGCCAGCCAGCGGAGGTTCGAAAATCGCCGGACGGCCAGCCAAATCGTGCCCAGTATGACCACGAAAAAAATCAGCCCATCGGCGCGCGATATGATGTCATTCCATTCACCGCGCAACTCTGCAGTCAGGGCACGCCAAATGACTATTTGGAGAGGATAGCTGCTGTTCCCGATATGCCCCCCGAGGAAAAACGGCGACATACTATCTAAAGACCAGTTGAGTCCTCCGAAAAGCGATCTTGCGCGACCCGACCAGTGCTGCAGGTTGTCGTCGAAATAAGCGTGCGTGCGAGTGAGTTGCCAGACCACAAAAAATATCTTCTCGCCGATGGCGGCGAGCAAGGCCCATTCGTACCATTTTGGCCGTTCAATGGAGGGACGGCTGTAACGTAATCCACCACGATAAAATGCCGAGATTATCACCACGCCCATGGCTACGGCGGTTCCAATGCCGGCGGCCCGCAGCGAGATGCCCAGAAACATCAGTGTTGCAACCGAAAGTGTCTCCACATAAATCCCGAGCAGAACGGACAGCGTCAAAGTCTCTGCCCAACTGCGCTCGTGGCGATGGAGACTCCACAGAGTCCATCCGAACAAGACATCGAAGGCGACGTGCCCGAAGGCGGCGAGGAGAGTAATCAAGGCTGATGATTCTTTACAAGATAGTAGTTGGCCTGATGCAGGAGGACCTGATCCCCTTTCGGATCGAGCGTGATCCAGTAAGACGGAGGTCTCTGCGATCCATCGGGCACATACTGTTGCTCCGCGAGACGATATCGGAGGAAACTGCCATATACCCCGTCCACCGACCCACGAATACCCCACGGGTCACGACCGATTATCTCGGAAGCGCGATCCGCAAACGCTTTCACATCTGTCAAAGGAAACATCCCTTGCTGGTATCTTTCCTTTTTATACATGATGGCGAGATGATCGTAGGTCGTCCGCACGTCCATCACGCTCCAGGACACCAGAAAACCCAGGGCCAGACAGAGAACGAGGGGCTTCTTTTTGAATTTTGCGAGCCACAGTGCGGACAGAAACGGGATGATCAACAGAAACGTGTTCCACGACCAGGTGAACAGCGCATGTCCGGTCAGGAAGTTGATCGTAGTTGGCGCGATCCGTTCGGGCTCGAGAAACATGTCGATCTCATCAAAGAACGTCGCCTTCTTGATGCGCCCTGGAACATTCGGCAGAGTAATGGCCACCGCCTTCACGAGACCCTGCCACTGCGGGTGACGACGCAATTCATAGCAGTGCGTGCCTGCGCGTGCGCGCGATATGGCGCTATGCTGGCGATTCTCGATGCCCCAGACGATATAAAAGGAATCGCCGTCCATGTTGGCAGGGATATCCAGCTCGATGACGGTATCCTGCGCTGAAAAATCGGTGGCCAGCACAAACGCCGTCGTTTCCTGTGCGCGCGCTGGTATTGGAAGGCACACCGTAGCTGTAACGAGACCGGCGAACAGAACCGCTGAGTTCAACGACATGTGTCTAAGTGGGAACGTTGCGATATGCAAAACCGATTGTGCGTAAGTTTCCTGCAAAGTCAAGCTTGGAGGGGATTCTTTCGGCTAAGCGTGAAAGGCACAAAGCTATGGGTTACTTTGTGCCCGTCACGCTTCAGGAGAACTACTGAGAGGAATAAGCTCGGATAACCAGACTGCGGTCGCCGATAAACCCGGATACCCAACCATCACCATTGGTATCGTTGACAGCCGCGCCCACTCTTACAAGGTGCCAGCCGGGAGCAAGATTTCTTCGCATCCATGTTCCCGTACCGCTCTCCATTTGTCCGGCCTTGGCAGTCGAGTTGATTCCCAGGTTTGAGGTCGGCAGGACATCCACAATAGCCCCATCGACCGAGGCATAGTAGCGCAGGCTATCGACACCGGGGCTGACGTCGCTGAGCTCGGATGTCATCGTGAATTCCAGCGTGCAGGGTGTTCCTGGAAAGCAGAATACGAAGGTCGGCGAAAATGCATCCACCGAGTTCGGAGCTTTCGGAAGAGCGAGGATCTCACTGTTGGTCTTGATCACAGTGTTTCTCAACGAAAGGTTTCCTGAAAAATTTTCCTGCGCAATCACAAATGTGGTCATCAACGCCAGCGCCGCGATGGCAAAGACGGTGGATCGTGCAACTTTCATAGCCAGGTTCTTCATCTTAGTCTCCTTTTAATAATTGAATCCTTGCTGGATTCATAGGGGACTGGAGGAACTGCACAAGCGATTACGCTAAACGTGGGGTTTTTCGGGAATCCGGGGGAAGGGAAAAAGATTAGCCGCGGATTAAACACAAAGGCACGAAGGCACAAAGGGGGCCGCAAAAGAATCATTTGAGCGGCCCCCTTTGTGCCTTCGTGCCTTTGTGTTTAATCCGCGGCTAATTCTTTTCGGCGTGTCACCGTTAACGCCACTCCCCCTGGAGAATGAAGGCGGCCCAGTAATAAGGTGCGGACCAGCGCTTATCGCGAGAAAGAGCAAGCTGAGCTTCGCGCAACGCAGCGGCCGGCTTCAACTGCCGCTTCAGCATGCCCTCGTAGAAGCGCTTCATGAGTTCTGCGGTCGCGCGATCTTCCACCTTCCACAGGCTGGCCACGACGCGTGGCGCCCCGGCGTACATGAAGCCGCGAGTCAGCCCGATGAGTCCCTCTCCCTTGATCTCCTTGCCGAGGGCCGTTTCGCAGGCGCTGAGCACAACGAGTTCGGCATTGAGCGACAGATTGAAAATCTCGTTTAACCGCAGCAGGCCATCCTGCGGCTGACCATTCTTATCAACCGTAGAGAACACAAGACCCGAAAGCTCCGGATGCAGGCTGTTGAGAAGACCATGAGTCGCGAAATGGAGAATTCGATATTGCGCCAGATCGGGACTGAGAGCCGTGGCACGGCTGGCTTCGAAATCGACTGCTTCGAACCGATTTCGCGCGTCTACCAAAGAGGCGATCGCGTCGGCTTCAACTCTGCTGAAACGCAGTCGCCGCAGCCCGCTCACACTGGATTCCGCCAGCGATTGCCGAAGGTCCTCGTTCGGGGGCATGAGAGACGTCAGTGAAGCCACGGGTTGCCGTTGCGCGAAGCGCGGGTCTTCCAGTGAAAAAACAGGGTCGGCGAGTATCGCAACCTGCTTGTCCGGCCGGAGTTGCTTTGCGCTTTCCGATCGAAGCGCAGCGAGGACTCCAGCGGAGGGAAGGCTGATGATCTCATGATCATCCAGGAGAAGCGTTGAGGATCGAGCGGCTTTGTTTGCGGCAGACGCGGGAGCCGGCATTGCTGCAAAGGGCAGATACTGCAGGGCGCCGTGGCTGACCACAATCAGTCGTTTTTTCCCGAGCCGGTCTGCCACGGGGTTCAGAAGCATTTGGCTGAGCGCCGCCCCCGGCTCGCGGGATCCCGACGCCGCCGGACGGGGCGTTGTCGTCAGCGCGGCGAAGAACTGCCGGGAGGATTCCTCGATACGGCTCGCAGGCGGAAGAATGTAAGTGCTGACGGAATTCGGCGTCACGGCCCACAAAAAACTGCGTTTGCTGCCCAGCCAGTATTCGAGCAGAAGACTGTCTTCATCCAACTGACGCTGGAGATCCTCGACACTCATTGGCTCCGGTTGAGTCAGAAGCGCGTAGCGGGGACTCCGGGAGCGAATCTCGCCTTGAAGCTGCCCGAACTCATCCAGCAGCCGGTCCAGGTCGCGCCTCGCTGCGGCCGCTTTGGCCGCATTGACGGGCGGGGCCAGGAAACCTCGCCATTGCTGGTCCTTCATATTGAGTTCTGCCTGGAGTTGCTTTTCCCGCTCGAGCAACTCGGGCTCGACTCCCTGCCGTATATCGGCCCGGTGTTCCAGCAGTGCCTCCAGCAATCCACGCGCTCGCGCCCGTTCGCTGGCCTGCAGCGCCGCAGCGGCATATTTCCCGGAGCGCTCGCGATCCTCGAGGCGCATCAGAAGGTCGATGTAAGTCTCGTGATATGCCTGCATGGACGCCACCGACGTGATACGCAGTTCCGGTTCGGAGACGCCCTCGCGCATGGATTCGACCAGCTTGAGCGCCGCTTCAATCCGCACACGGGCTTCATCCAGTTGCGATCCATCTTCGAGGAGCCTGGCGAGAGACAGCAGAGTCTCCGCTTCCTTCCTGTGGTTGCCTGAGGCAGTTTGGATAGCGAGCGCTTGCTCGTACATTTCCAGCGATAACTGATTTTCTCCTCGTGAGTGGTGCAGGTCGCCAAGGCGCAGGAGCGCAAACGCCTCTGTGCGCCGATCGTTGGCGGCGCGCCCGAGGTTCAGAGCTTCATTCAGATATTCCATCGCTGGATTTGGCCCACCGCCGGATGCTCCGACCGAGGCGAGGCCGGTGAGGGCCATGGCTTGACTGACCTTATCTTCCATATTTCGAGCCACTGCCAGCGATTGCTGGAAAAAATCCTTCGCCTTCAGCGAATCAGCAAGCTCGGCGTGAAGCCATCCCAGATTGCCCAGCGTCTGGGCTTCTCCTCTCCCGTCTTTTAGAGTGCGGCGCAATTCCAGGGCTCTTTCGAAGTACGCCAGCGAGCGGCGGAGGTCCCCCAATTCGTACAAAACGAGGCCCAGGTTATTGACGGTTTGCGCTTCACCTGCAGGAATTCCGGCCACCTGCCAGAGCGGCAGGGCGCCGCGGTAGGCCTCCGATGCTTTTCTGAAGTCTCCTAATGTGTGATACGCCCAGCCAAGATTGTGTTGGACGGTCGCTTCGCCGGACTTGACCTTGGACTCGCGGTAGAAAGGCAGAGTCTGGTTGAAATATCCAATTGCTTTCAGGGGATCGCCCATATCCTGATACACGGCCCCGAGATTGAGAAGCGCATCTGCTTCTTCGGATGTGTCGTTGATTGAGCGAAAAAGCGCGGCCGCCTGCTCGAAGCTTTCGGCGGCCTCGGAGCGCTCGTCCAGGTAAAAGTGGATTCGTCCCATGTCCCGGCGTGCCTGGCCCTCGCCTTTTCGATCGCCGTTGGCCTGGTTGTAGACAAGCGACTCTCTGTACTGCTCCATCGATTTCCGGAGGCTGTCGGCCGTCCCCCCAATCTCCAGAGCCTGGCCGTTTTGACGAGCCTGAAACGCCTTCACGTCATTCCGGTCGCGCTCGGTCGCAGGATGCAGCGCCTCGAGGCGGAGTTCATATCCACCCGGTCCTCCCGAGAGCCCGACAACTTCCAGTAGGAATTCGCCCGAAGCCGGAGCGATCATCCGGAAATTCAGAATGCTGTAATTACCTCGTGTCGTATTTTCTTCGAGTATTTGCGCGCCGTTCGGGCCGTAGGTCCTCAGCTTCACGTCGGTGCCTCGCTCCGTGATCAGCGTTGCAAGGTAATCGTCCGCGCTTAGTGTTATCCGATAACGATGGGTTTCGTTGGTTTTCAGTTCCTCCTGGATTACAGCGCCTTCGGACAGTACTCGAGGTGCCTGCAACGGCTGCGATGCTGCGAGGCTTTGGGTAAAGAGGCAGATCAGCGCCAGGAAACGATGGCTACTTTTCCTGAACGGTGAAATTGTAATAAGCCACCTCCTCAAATCTTCCGCGATCGACGAGGCCGAGCAACCCCAGTTCGTAGTTTCCGGGGGCCAGAAATTGAGGCGGCAGATCGATAACGACCGTCTTGCCTGAAGCCGTGGCCGTTGTTCGCACCATGTCCGCGGCCCAGACCACGGCACCGGCCGCGGTACGCAACGCGGCCTGGTAGCTTCGGTAGTCGCCCACCGTGGCAAGGTCGAGTTGCAGTCGAACGGACTGGACGGATTTGGGAATGATGAGACGCATGGACTCGTCACTTCCGCGAACCGACCCAGCTCGCAGCACAAAAGACGCGATCAGGCCCGCGGGTGCGACGTTCTTTGCCGGCGCCTTCTCCAGTTCCTGGCGGCCAAGACGTTCCGCTTCCAATTGGCGGTTCAAGTCTTCACCTCTTGCTTGAAGTTGCGCGAGTTCGGTTTGGATGTTACGGATCGTCGTGTCCGAGTTCCGGCGCTCCGCTTGAAACGTTTCCAGGTCTCTGCGCTGTTCAATGACCTGCCACGCCGACACGCCAAAGACCACGAGCACTGCCGCTGCACCCGCCAGCAGAGCCAGACGGTAAGCGGGCTGCCGGGACCTGAACGCTGCCGCCACAAGCTCCCAAAAAGATGGGGACGACACCGACTCAGGCGATCTGGGTTGCAATTTGACCGCGCGGCGCGACAACGCTCCGGCAACCACAACTCTCTGCTTCCAGCCGGCATCGGACTTGAGTTTTTCCTCGAACGCGATCCGGAAACTATCCGGAAGCCGATCATTTACATAGTCATCGATGAGATCGTCCTCGAGCGCAACAAGCTCTTCGAAGTATTCGTCATCCTTGAAGAAGCTCTCTTCAAGGCGGCTGCTGTCATCTTCGGAAAGAAGCCCGAGCAGGTACTGAATCATGGTTGTTTGGTCCAGAATTTTCTGCTCCATTTTCTGTCTCCATTAGTAGCCGCGGATTTCACGGATTACACGGATGGGATTAGCCGCCAATTACGCCAAATTACGAGAATGGGCGCATTAAGAATTCTTTTGTTACGCCCATTCGCGTAATTGGCGTAATTGGCGGCTAATCCCATCCGTGTAATCCGTGAAATCCGCGGCTCTATTAATATTACTGGCGACTTCCCGAAAAGCATTTCATTCCATGCTTCGCCGCAGACAACCCTGAACGCACTGCTCCAGCCGTTCGCGCATGCGATGAGCCCGGATTCGTAAAGTATTCAACGGTATCGCCAGCTCTTGTGCAAGCTGTTTTCGCCGTTCGACTTTCGCGCCGCGTTCCTGCTCGTAATATGCCAGGATCAACCGCAGCTCTTCCCCCGGAAGGCGTTTGAGGCACTCGTTGAGGCAGCCCAGCGCTCGTTCCTGCTGCGGATCAGGTTCCTCGTGCGGGGGTGGCGTTAAGAGGCTGTTGATAGCCGTCTGCTCCTGCGCCCGGCTCTTACGAACCTCGAGCAAAATCATCCGAGCCACGCCGTAACAGTACGTGGAAGGATCCCTGATTTCGCCGTCGCTTGCAAATTTATCGATGGTTCGTCTCAGGACCTCATCGGCATGGTCTTCGGGGAAGGGACAGTCGCGCCACTCGAAAAACTTCACCAGCTTGCGGCGTATGATTTCGTAGCGTTCGCCTGCGCGCTCGCGGTCCGAATCCAAACGCAGAAGAAAACGATCGAAGACTTCCTGCTCGGTGCCTGCCTTCATTCCTAGCCTCAGGCTGGTGTGTGGGACTACCCCTCGGAAAATCGGCACGAATATAGCACAAGCTACCCAAGCCGAGGCCGGACCAATTTTTGCAACAACCTGCAACCTCTTGACGATTGTGTAACCGTGGCTTCCGAAGCGAAAAGAACGTCGGCGTCCCAGCGGCTCCTAGGCACATCGCTGATGGCGTCGCCGCCTTTGCATAGGAACTCCCAGAACTGCCCGGGATGGCCGATCCCGCCGGGAAGACGGCAGCCAATGTCCACAATTGCGATCGGCTCGCGTTTGGCTTCTCGATGTCCCGACACGTAGAGTGCTGATGTCATTGGGTTCCCGGAACTGAACTTCACATCGAAATCCTCTGTCGCCGATTCAACGCTGAACCGCGACGCTCCCGGCGTTGTGGCGGCAGTGAAAGACGTTGCGAATTCGTTGCAACAGGAGGGCTCGAGACCAGGGCACGGCAGTGCGCTACCACAATGAAAATCAGTAATCCGCTTACTCAATTCCACTTGCTTTGTTTAGTGTCACGTTACTATCATCTCGTCGCCGCTTGGGAAGCAATCCCGCGCAATACCTCAAAGCCTAGATTTTGTGTTCCTCGAATGGCCGGCTGAGCCTGCCAAATCTGTAAGGAATCTTTTCCAGCATGGAGTCAGTGATGAAGAAGAGGGACTTCTCTCTACTCGCGTTCGTCATTGTGACAGCCGCTAGCTGGGCCCATTCCGGTAACGGTCAGGGGTCAGGCGCGCTCCGAAGCAATCGCACCATTGTCCGGAAAGCTTTTGTATCCACGGGCGCCATCTTGTCGATAAACGACGGGACGTCACTGTTTGGAAGCAAGTGCGCAGCGTGCCATGGGAAGGATGGGTCCGGTCTCCCCAATTGGAAGTCGAAGGGGCAACCGGACCTCACCAGGTCCGAGTGGCAGGATTCTCACACGGATGAAGAAATTGCCGATACGATCAAGAACGGCAAGGGAGAATTCATGCCTCCCTTCAAGGACAAACTCTCCGACGAGGAGATCAATGCCGTCGTGTCCCGCGTCCGAATGTTCGTAAAGAAGAAGTAGCGTCTAGATGACAAATCCGGGCAGCGCAGGGCACTGACAAGACTTGATTCAGTGTAAATCCCCGTGACCGGGCCGAACCTTCGGCAGCGTCATTCCAAACCTGCTCCGCTCTTGCTCAAAGCCAATCAACAACCATTCGCGGCCACTCCGGCCGGTCGACGCCGAAGTTCTGCGCGCATCATTCGTTGATTGTGTCCACAATCAAAATTTTTTGAAAGAGAGCCGTATATATGAATCTAACTCGAAGGCTGAAAAGACCGGGTCTGATCGCACTTCGGATTGCCCTCACCGCAGCCGCATTTCATGTGGGGGCGAGACAAGGAAAAGCCCTGCCCATGTTTGCGCGCAGGTATAGCCTGCCGTGCTCGACCTGTCACACTTCACCTCCGCGTCTTAACGAGACCGGGTATCAGTTTCGGGCGGCCGGGTTTCGCATGCCGAGCGAGGAGCCCGGCGACACAAAGGTCAGGCTCGCGGACTACGTCGGTTTTCGATTGCAACCGCGCTACGATTTGACCCGTTCACGACAGGGCTCTAACGTGGAAACGAAACAGGATGCGCGCCTGTTTGCGGCCGAAGGCTATTTTCTGTACGGGCCGTTATCAAAGAATTTCTCGTCGAACGTCAAGCTTACAGTGTGGCCGGAAGAGTCCGGCGAAACTGAACTCACTGAAAGGGTGGAGGGGACGATCCGATTCAAATATGGAAACGACGACAGCTTTCTTGACCTTCGCGCCGGCGTGCCTCATCCGCACGAGGGCATCGGCGGATCAGAGTCCTACGTTGCTTCCGATACCCGGCCTTTCATTCAGGAACTAAGAACCGCCAATTTCAACCAGGACACATTCTTTACAACGTTCGGCTTTCACCAGGCAGGAGGTTTGGCGGCTTACTACTACAAGCGAACCACTGTCAGGGCGCAAGTAACCACAGGCATCAGAGTCAGACTGGACAAGGAAGGCAGACTCGAGCCCTTCGGCAGAAAAGATCCCTTAACCATGGCCCTGCCGCAGGGAGACCGCGGGGGCCCTGACTTCAACCTGTTCTTCAATCAGATCCTGCACCACCAGGCCGGAAACGTTTCGGTGCAGTACTACAACGGGCGGTCGTTCCTGCCCAGGCTTGATCTGTTGCCGCAAACGGCCGGGGGAATACCCGATCTGTCAACGGTTCCTTTCTTCAAGAATAACTTCGACCGCCTCGCCTTCTATGCAGGATATCCCGTCAAAAGGTTTAATTTTCTTTATGGACTTCAGCGCGGGGGCGACACGATAGGATTCGGAGGACGCTTCAGCAGTCTTGGCCAGTTCGCCGAAGCCATGGTGCGAGTGGTGAACGACATCAGCGCCATTGGGGCGCGGTATGACTGGTTCGATCCGGCTCGAAACAAGATTGAAAACGACATGGCGGGTCTAACGGCATACGTGAATGTGTGGCTCCACAATGAGCTTCGCGTTACGCCGGAGTTTCAATACATCGTTATGAAAAATGGGCCCGGCCAGCCGAACAGTGTGGATACCAGGTTTCAGTTGCGGCTTTATTGGGTGCGGTAACGAAAACACCAAGATCTGACCAATGCTCAATTCCCAATGCCCAATTCTCATCGGATGAGAATTGGGCATTGGGAATTGAGCATTGGTCAGATCTTTTGTCTTTATGTGAACAGCGGTGAGATCTCCTGGCTCCTGATCATCTGTTTTGAAGCGAAGGGCTCGATGTAATGGAAGGTCCGCCCGGACGGCGTTCCTTCGATGACCTTCGTCCAATCGAAGCCGAGGGCGGAGTAGATGGTCGTGGCGACATCCTCCATGTAGACCGATCGCTTGACGTTCCAGCCGGACTCGATCACTTTGGCGCCGATTTCGTCTGTCTTCCCGATGACTCGCCCGCCTTTTACACCGCCGCCGGCGAACAAGCCGGTTAAAGCATATTGATAGTGATCGCGGCCCTTCATCGGATTCAATTCGCCGGGGGTTCGACCGAATTCGCCAAAGCAGGCGACGATGGTTTCGTCGAGCAGCGAGCGTCCATCCTTGCGTTTCCGGGCGGTGAGATCATCGAGTAACGAGGAGAGCGCGGTGTCTATATCCCTGGACAGCTTGTACTGATTCCCGTCGTTGTAGATGCGGGTGTGGAAGTCCCAGTACCCAAAGTTCACAAAAACGAAGTGGGTTCCAGCATCCGCTTCGACCAGGTTGCGGGCGAGGATGCATCCGTCTCCGACCAGCGTTTTCCCATAACGATCATGGTCGGTGGGATCGACCTGAAAAACCTGGGAGGCGCGTTCGTCCGACATCATGCTGATCGCACCCTCGTAATAGTTGTGGTAATCGCGGAAGGCCTTGGCCGCGAGCGACGAATCATTCCGCAAACGCTCATCGAAATTCTTCAAAAGCTCCCAGCGACGCAGAAGTTTTTTGCGGCTGGAATCGTCGAGCGCAATGGCGGCCATGCCGGTGCTCGTATCGATGTGAAATGGGTTATAGGTTGCCGGCAGGAAACCGGAGCCCAGCAGTCCCGCCTGGCTGGACGTCACATTGATGGCGACATAACCAGGCAACGTATCGGTTGGCTGCCGCCGATTGGCGAACTCGTAAGCTATCACGGAGCCGACGGGCGGAAGTTCCTTCTGCAGCGCGGGATTCATCATATGGGCCGACTGCACGTAGTATTGGGCGCGGAAGTGCACGCTGTCCCAGGCTTCCATCGAACGAACCAGAGAAAACCGGTCCCGCTGTTTCGCAAGCTGCGGATACAGTTTCATCGGCCACTTCACGCCGGGTTCGACTTCACGAATATCGAAGTTGTCCGGCGTCCATTTGCCTTCCTTGAGGTCCCAGGAGTCCACGTGGGATTGCCCGCCCTCCAGCATGATGAAGATGACAAACCGCGCCGACCCGCGTGGTTTTACCTTTGACTGTGCGTAAACATTCGTGGGCTTGAGCAGCGGAAGAAACCAATAGGCGCTCACAGCAGAAGCCCCAACCTTGAAAGCCTCGCGGCGGGTAAGGAGAGTGTCGAGAAGATTGGACATCGGGTTTTCTCCCTTAAAAGAGAGTTAGCCGCGAATGACGCCAATTACGCGAATGGGGCGCATCAAGAATTGTTTTTTGCGCCCCATTCGCGTAATTGGCGTCATTCGCGGCTAACTCTTTGTCGTTCTTCACAAAAGTGACCTAAAAGTTATGCACGAATTCGACCTTATTGACCAGCAACCACTGCAGGTCTTCCCATCCATCGGAACCGCTCGTCACCAGCTGCCGGGCCTGCGCCAGCTCTGCCGGCGTCGGCTTCCGTACGAGGAAGCGTTCGAAGAGGCGGCTGATCTTCTCCTCCGCGGGCAATTCCTGTTTGAGCAATCCAGCCAGGTAGCTGCCTTCCGCTCCTTTAATCTGGCGCTGAACGAATGGACTATTCATCAGCAGGACAGCCTGGGTGATCGCGCCTTCATTGCTCCGCTCCGAGGATTGCCGGTTCGTCTGGCCGAAAGATTCAAGGAAGAAGTGAATTTCCTTCAGAACCGGATCATTCACTCCGCGTATGAACTCGTCCGGGGCGTAGGCCTCCGACGCGAATTTGACTTTCACGTCCGTGCCCCGTATCGGAACGTCTGTGAAGAGGTTCGTGGCATTCACGAGCGAATCGTAGATCTCCTCGGCCTTCAGCCGCCGCACGAACTTCCGGGCGAAGTATTGGGCGTAACTGGCCTTCCACTCTCCCGGAAACTGTGACGAGAGCTGGTATGCATTGGACTTCGCTATGAGCTTCAGGAGGGAGCGAATGCTGTAATTGTTTTCGCGGAAATACTGCGCGAGGGCTTCGAGAAGTTCCGGATGTGAAGGTTGCAAGGTCCATGGGGCGGGCGGCGGATTCTTCGGATCGAGGCGCGCCATGTCAAAGGAGAACGGCGGGTCCACGATGCCCACACCGAACATCTCCGACCACAGTAGATTCACGGTTGAGCGCGCGAATTGCGGATCGGAAGTCAGCAGGCGGGCGAATTCCGGCCGAGGATGTTTCGAGGCGTCAGGGCGCTCGCCCGTGAACATATATACAGGATCGAGGAGTCCCGGTTTCCCACGGCGATCCACGCGGACTACGGTGCGGGCAGAAGGGTCATAGCCAGGGCCGTTGTCATCGATGGAATACTCATCCTGGGCCGTGTCTATTTCCGTGCGGCGCAGAACGTTTGTCTTCCCGAAGAAGGCGGCCATCCTCCAGATCTCTTCCCGCTTCCGCTGGCTCAACCATATGTTGATCTTCTCCAGGTGGCGGGCGCCGTCATGGCAGGAAGCGCAACTGATGTCCACGCCCAGGAAATCCTTTGTTGCATGGATCGCCAGCTCATCGGACGTATCTTCATGAACCTCGTCGTCGCACGCAACGGCCGTTATAACCCAACGCGCGACATAACTTGCGGGGCCCGAATACCAATTCGAGACGGCATTCGCCGTGAGCATTTCCTGGACCATCACGTTGTAAGGGCGGTCGAGGTGAATGTTGTCGTAAACCCAGCGGTAAAAGAGGTTCTTTGCAGCCTGACCAATACGCCCCGGCGCAGGCCGATAAATGTCGTTGAAGAAGTATGTCCACTTCACTTCGTACGGCTTGGATGTTGCCAGGCGATCGATCAGCTTGTCGCGCTTGTCGGGATCGCTGGAAGCCAGAAAGGCGCGCAACTCGTCGTCGTGCGGGATTCGCCCCGTCAGGTCGATGTGTATGCGGCGGAAAAACTCCTCGTCGGACGACAGTGAAGCGTGAGGCACACCTTCCTTTTCCATCTTACCGAAGATGAATTCATCAATGAGGTTCTTCCGCGGTATGGGAGTCGATCCCAGTTCTCCCCTGGAAGGCCGAAGCTGTTCGGTGAGATCCGACACAGTTGACCTGCTGTTTGAGGGCGCAACCGGCGGATGGTCCTTCGGCAACTCTGGAACCTGCGCACTCAGGGTCGCGACCATGGACAGAAACAAACATCCAAGACCAAACGGGCGCATGCGGCCTCCTCTGGATGGACAATTATTGATTGGAAGCAAGTTAATTGGATTGATCGTAGGGCGAAGCAATCCCCGTGTCAATGTCTACGTGTTACGGAATTAGCCGCGAATTACGCCAATGACGCGAATGGGGCGCATCAAGAGTTGTTTCCTGCGCCCCATTCGCGTCATTGGCGTAATTCGCGGCTAATTCCGTAACAATTCGCTCAACTAAAAGATTTCCGGCCAGGAGAACGTGATCACGGTGTTCATGATGCCGCTCGGCGGGCGTACTCTCTGGCCCGCGGCGCTCATGATGATCTCCTTGTGAACCGGATCCAGAACAACTCCGGATGCCACGTATCCGGTGAGCTGTTGAACCGGAATCTTCCAGCGGGGAGCAACGTCCCCATCATCCTTGATGTTCCAGGCGCAAACAGATCCGCCGGAGCAGCCGCCGATGATCCATTCCTTTGGCGGATAAACCTGGAATGTATCGATACGGCCCATGCCGCTCTTCGGCCCGCGAATCACTGCCCGCGGTTTGGCATTTCCGCTGGCGGTCCGATCGAAAATCAACATCGCGCCGCCACTGTTTACGAGCAAAAGGTCATGAACCGGGTCCACACCGACAGGGGAAACGCCGCGAATTTGCGTATCGGGCCCGCTGAGCGCTCGTTT
>Ga0137397_10001093_pt1 | contig 18906 bp, 22 predicted proteins | sample czorhiz116metaG_FD_106658 | JGI IMG/M metagenome (GOLD analysis project Ga0137397, IMG submission 106658) | Vadose zone soil microbial communities from Angelo Coast Range Reserve, California, USA - czorhiz1.16 metaG | ecosystem: Environmental > Terrestrial > Soil > Vadose zone | place: USA... | reverse complement strand
TGGCCATGTTACGGATACGACGTGAGGGGGGCCGGTGCTACTCACGGGAACATTGCCCCGTCCTTGACTCGGCTTTGCCGGGTGAAAACCTGCCATGGTGGTGGTTCAGGTTCAAGGAGCCCCGTTGGCAAGAGAACTCCACCATGGCACGTGAGCATATTTGTATGGCCGGGCGGGCGACCGGGCCGACTGACCCATCTTTGTATCTGACATGTCCCTCCGGCGATGTCATGCCATGATGCTATCTCAAGTTTCTCAACAAATGTCCACTTTGTCATGGGCCCATGTTATTATCGAAACTGACGCAAAACGAGCTCCTCAAGATCGAAGCCCTGAAGGATAAAAGGGGGAAGGGGGGCAGTGCTTCAGCACTATGGCACAACAAAGTGAAAACGTCCGAGTTCATCGCACAAGTGCACCACATTGAACACTGGCAGCACCAAGTACTGTGAGTCCCCTGTCTGCTAGTCAATTCAACGCAGCACATGACAGTGGCCATATGTGTGGCTCACAGAGGGAAGGGTGAAGAACAGGCTGTCAATCGTGAAACGATATAGCGTGATACCCCGACTGGATTTAAGTTTACGACCCAGTCCGAGTCACCCAGTCGAGCTTTCCCATGTGGGGTCCGACTCGGAGTCACTTTAGGGTCACATTGGCATTAATATACGACTTGCTCTTTCAGTTCCCGCCAGAAAGATGGTAAAATCCAGCATTGACGCTTGCTGAGTATTGGACCATGACTTACACTGTGTCTTTGGTTTTGCGGAATGTGATTGTTGCCATGTTTCAGAGGATAACTGATCCAAGATGTGTGCGCTTTCGAATGCAGGTTATTGGGCACTACACATGCATAAATAATAGTATCTGAACCGCCTAACTTCGTAGACTACGCAAGGGTAAGGGAGTGATGCTAGTGACAGCCTCTGTAAACCAATATCCCTCCCATTCACATCATACACGCGCGCAGGGAAAAGTGAAAAGAAGGGGGGTAAGGGGTGACACTGATCGAGATCACCAGCAGTGGAACACGCTATTGAGGTTGCGACTACCGTGACTGAAAAAAAGGAAACGAACATTAGCCAACACGACTCTTCCAGCATAGGGGTAGAGATCATGGGATGTACAGAGCAGCGCATACCTGTTGGGCACCTCGGCGTTGAAGGCATCGTTGGGAAGACGGAATACAAGCCCGGGGTTACAATCTTTAGGGCTAAAGAAGTGGGAAACGAACGTCAGTCAACACGATTCTCTAGGGGTGGGGGCGACCCCGGGTCGTAGAGAGTAGTGCATACTTGTTGAAGTCGAAGGCTGCACGCCGCACGTCAGAAGCCGAGTCGCGAGAACGTAAGGCCCGGGAGGGGTGGAGGAAGAATTCTATTGCGTTGCCTATCCGGTGCAGACCTGGCCTAAGTCCGTGGGAGATGCCTGCATCTTGCCCATGCCCATGAGGAGCAACGCCTGCACCTTGTGCATCAGGGGCGACGCCTGTAGCCTTTCCATCGACGCCTGCACCTTGCCCTTGCCCATCGGGAACAACGCTTGCCCCTTTCCCATCGAGTGCGACGCCTGCGCCATTCTTATCAGGAGCAATCTCTGCACCTTGCGCGTCAGGGGCGGCGCCAGCACCTTGACCACTGGGAGCAACGCTAGCACCTGTCGTGTCGCGGGAGAGGCCTACATGTCGCCTGGGGACGACACCTATACCTTGACCAGCAGGGGCGACACCTACACCTTGCGGGCCATGGCCATAGAGGGTATCACTACTGTGAATCCTTCATCCTCATAGCATCAGACCATTTGCTAGACGGGTAATTGAGAAATCGACGATGACGACGTACCGAATGGGCACGGCAAAGGCTGCAGGAGAAGCAGCCAAGCCGACAAGGGCACAGACAGCGAATTGAATAGAAGCACGCATAGGAAATCGGAACGAGTATCAAAGTGACAAAAGGAAACGATCCGAAAGTTAAATATCGAGACCTGACGCGAGAAATGAAGTTACACGAAGGGATCGGGGGTGCGAAACGAATGGGAACTGGGAGGCTGCGAGGAGCGGAGAAATGGGGAACATGCCAGTGGAAGACATGGGTGGGAACCTGTCTTTATACGCGAAGATGAGAGTTGGTGACGGCTTCTACCTGAAATCGAGGTTGAGACTGGGCCTGAGTGTGGAAACGTAGTAGGGACGCTAGCAAGTGCCTAGAATGATTAGGTTTGCTAGGATCAGTGCATTTTCGGAGACTGAGGATCGCGCCGCGACTCACAATCGTCCCTCTGTCAAAATACATCACCCACATCGTAGCAGGAATGGGTCCTTCCAAAAAGCTACTCATGAATCTCAAGGGACACGATCAGTAGATACCACAATGATCACTAAAAATAGTACTGAGTGTATTCTCATCACAAAAGATCATTTCCACCAGTAGTATGAAAAACCTGCTTGCAGTTCTCTTCCGATATTTGCAGTTCGCGGTTGGCAAGCACCCAAGACCTGAGGCAGAGAAGATCACAGGATAGAAGTCACTGCTGATGGCGCGTCGGGTTGTCATTGCGGTACGAACAGGCTGATTGTCACGGTAGCCATGAAGAAGTGTTTGGAAGGCAGGCACAGATCTACGTATTTAACGTCATATCCTACATCTCCCAGGCGGCCTCGAAGTGCGATTAAGTGCAAGTCAGGGCATTGCAACCTCCCCCTTGACGTCACCTAAACATTGACGACAGTCTGGTGCATGCTACATGTACGGGTGAACTCACAGAGATATGCCTGGCCAGTCGCCGCTGCTTCCACGCTCTACTCCATCCACTTTCGCTCTCCTTTGCGTTCAACTTACGTTGTCGATACCTTAGGCTAGTACCACCCACCAAGGAAAAGCTGAATCGGATATGAGTTGGCCTTCTTTGGTATTATTTCGTCGCAGGATCTGGACAACGGCATTCTGCATACGTATCATCCGAGTCGAGCAAGTAGAGAATCGGTGGGAAGCATCAAGCGCCACCGCGTTGGCAACAGAATCATCTTAAAATGCTCGTCGCGTCACCGGGCACTGACAAAATTGTGAGCTTGCATTCAGACACGAAAGTGCCAGTGAGTCAGTTACTGACCATCAGTTCGTCTGGGGGATGATAGACCTTTCTTCCGAAAACACTATAGTTTCTCAACATGAAGATTGACCTTGTTTTACTTCGTCATAGTGATGTGGTAAACAATTGTTCCCGCTCTCTACCAGTGCTTGTTGTTTGCAGAAATGAGCGGCGATAAGACCTAGCAGTGGAGAGAACTGGGAAGGAGGCACTGCTGATGCCACTTAGGGGATCATTCAGTTTTTTTCACGAGCATTACAAACGATGTCGCCATGCGAAAATGCTTGTAAACCCGAGTCGCTTTTCGCCAAGTTGGTTTTCATGGAAAGAACGAAATTCGAGCAGTGGGAATCGGGCCGGCCGCCGAGAGAACGTCACGTGTGGACCCGTTCACATACTGTAGTGCCACGGTGTTAACAACTGCCAGTAGACGCGGCCTGGACATGACACGTTCCCAAGTAAATAAATTGGAACTACGTGACACATGTTCAAGTTATCGTAGGTGTCACACGAAATAGAAGCTCTCAGCTCTCCAAGCCTGAGGCCTGAAGGCCTGAAGGATAAAGGGGGCCCCGGGAATGGCCCAACTCGAGGGTAGTGCCTAAGCACAACCACGATGAGATTGCACAACTGCTTTCGATCTTACCGTTTCGAATGGCACTAAGCGCCCCGCCCACACTCGAGTCAAGTCACTTGGGCGCGGCGCATGAGGGCGACCATATATTTGGCTCAAAGGGAAGGGGAACGAACAAATGCCAGCACATGATGTGATGCCCACGACAGGTTCTAAGACCCACTTGGGTTTTCCTATGTGGATCGTATTGACACTGAGATACGCACGCTTTTTCAGTGTCGGATAGAAAGGGAGCACAATCGAGCAACAATCGAGCATTGACATTGACGCTTACTGAGAATTGGGCCCTTGAGATATGGGATCCAGGCTACGACTTACACTGTGTCTTTGGTCTTGCGGCGTGGGGTTACGAGACACGCTCTTGACCCGCAGTAATCTTCGAGCACAATAGTACCACAGCTGCTTAACTGTGCGAACACAGTGAGGCAAAGGAATGAGTACAAGTGGGGCCTCCGAAACATTACGTTCGCACAAGGCGCCGCGCAAAGAAAGGGGGTTGTTATGCTAATCAAGCTCATTATATACACGACGGAATACACGAGGTTGCGATTATCAGGACTGAAAAGGGAGGAAAACGAACATTAGCCAACACGACTCTCTGTCGGCACAGGGGATGGGTGTGGTCATGGCTCAGGAGGAGCAAGACATACTTAATATCGTCGAGAATTGTTGTGTCATCTGATGGGAGCAGACCTGTTGCATCGATGGCGTCGGGAACCGAGTCGCGAGAGCGCAGGGGGGGGAATTCCTGCGGCCACATCGTCTATACAACAATCAAACAGGGCCGGAACTGTTGCGTCGGTGGCGTCGGAGGACGAGTCGCGAGAGCATAAGGGGAAGAGGATTCCCGCGGCCACATCGTCGGAGATTGAGTCACGAGAGCGCAAAGGGTGGAGTAGCCTCCCATCCACATCTGCTCCTTCGAACAGGAACGAAACTACTGCGAAACTGTTGAGTCGGGGGCCACACCCACACCTTGCGGGCCACGGCCATAGAGGGTACTATCGCTGAGGCTCCTTCATCCCAGACTAGTTGCTAAACAAGGATTCGAGGAATCGGCGATGACAACCTACCTAACGGGGGCGCCAAGCACGACGGGGGAAGCCGCCATGCCGACAAGGGCGCAGACGGTGAGTTGAACGGAAGCACGCATGGGAAATTGGAAATAGTGGATCGGGGTTGTGAAATGAAAGTCAACTGGGAGGCTGCAACGGGTTGGATGATCGTCTCCGGAGCGATGGTATGTAGTGGGAATGTTGGACTCACCAGCGAATGGCTCAATAGAGGGCTGCTACAGGAAACCCGTAGAAATGGGGAATATGGAAGACATGAGTGAGAACCCGTCTTTATACGCAAAGACGGGCGTCAGTGAAGACTTCTCCCGTAATCGAGGTTGAGACTGGGCCTGAATATTGTGCGTGTGGAAACGTGGAAGAGACACTAGCAAGAGCACGGCGGCGTCGCCTAAAGATTTAAGTCAGCCTGGTGCATACTTCATGCGCTGTTGTACCGACAGCAGTATATCTGGCCACTCGCTGCTGCTCCCACGCCCCGCTCCATCCAGTTTTAGGCTTTCCATGATTTGAGCTGGATCTAAGTCGGTCACCGACTCACCGTGGTATTTCATCATAAGATCTTGGTTTTGATTTCAGTATTCTGCATACATATCGTCAAGCAACAAGACCCGGCTTCCGATCGGGCAGAGAATTGGGAGGAGAATCAAGTGCCGCCGCGTTCAAGTTGGCAACAGAACGTCACTGAGTCCTTGGAGCGGCCCGGGACTGGCCCGGGAGCGCACAGGCAGCTTATGTAAGGTAGGTGAGGCGAGCGTGCACTCGATCCATACTCTGCTTAATTGTCACTGGTACATCTGTGGTTGCGTAATCGGTAAACCAAGGATCCATATCAGTATAGACCACGAAATCATGTCGATACGACCAGTTTTCTCAGAATTTTCCTTCATGTCGTTTTATCACTAAATAACTAAAATATAGGGGGTAATAGAGACTGGCGAACACTAGTGCTAATTGTTCGTAATTTCTATCAGCGGGCCTAGATTAATCCTTCCTTCCCGGGGAGGAGGCTTGCACGCTGCCTGCAGGCTACACCTGCACCTTACACGCCTGGGGCAATATTTTGCTCAGTGGGAGCGGCGCCAATATTCTGCTCACTGGGTATGCCTACACCCTGTCCATCAGGAGCAGCAACACCCACGGTGCCTACACCCTGCCCATCAGGCGCGAAGCCTACAGTGCCCACACCTTGGCTGTCAGGCGCGAAGCCTACAGTGCCCACACCCTGGCTGTCAGGCGCGAAGCCTACAGTGCCTGCACCCTGGCTGTCAGGCGCGACGCCAATACTTTGCGGGTCACGGCCGTAGAGGGCGCCACCGCTGAGGCTCCTTCATCCTCACAGCATCAGACCAGTTGCTAGACGAGGAATCGAGGAATCGGGGATAACGACTTACCTAACGGGCACGGCAAGCGCGGCAGGGGAGGCCGCCAAGCCGATAAGGGCACAGATAGCGAGTTGAACAGAAGCACGCATGGGAAATTGGAACAGGTATCAAAGCGGCAAAAAAGGGTCGATCCGAAAGTCAAGTCTTGGAACGAGACGCGAGAGATGGAACGTATCGAAGTGACAGGAAGGGATCAAGGTTGTGAAATGGAAGGAGACTGTGAGAGTGTGAAGAGTTGGATGATCGTCGCAGGTATGAGGGGGTGGAATGGACATGCTGGACTCACCAACCAGTGGCTCAATAGAGAAAATGCAACAGGAAAATTGTAGAAACTGGGAATACGGAACACATGGCGGGAGCCCGTCTTTATACGCGAGGACGGGCGTCAGTGAGGACTCCTCCCCGGAGTCGAAAGTTCAAACTGGGCCTGAGGACTGTGCGTGCAGAAACGTAGTAGGGACACTAGCAAGTGCCCGAGTCGGAAGTACTCGGGTTTTCTAGGATCAATGCACGTAGGTTAACTCTGAGCCTGAATTTGAATGCTTCCCAGCCATCGCTACGCGTTATGGTCAACAAGGAGACTGTGTGGACAATAGCTCCACAACTCATCATCGTCCCCTGTCGAAAGACATCGAGGCAGTTTCTCAAATCGTAGCAGGGTTTGAGAATGTGTTATTTGAAGGGGCCACCCATGAATCTCGGGGGACACAATGATCAAGGTTGGTAACAGGCGACCAATGGTCACCACGACAATCACTGAAATTCTCATGAATCTCGTGGTAAACGGTCATTTCCACGGATGGAATTAAAGACCTACTTGCAAATCTTTTCCTATGCTTACTGTTCGCGGTTGGCAAGCAACAAGACCCGAGGCAGAGGAGATCGCCAGGAAGGAAGTACTGCTGATGCGACGTGGGGTTTTCGTTGCGTTGCAAGCAGGCTGAATGTAACTATGGGAAAGTGTTTGGAAGGCAGGCACAGATAAACATATTTGACAGCTTACTGTATTTCCCCGGTCGACTCAGACTGCAAATAAGTACAAGCCACAGCACAACATCCTCTCCCTTGACGTCGCCTAAAGATTTAAATCAGTCCGGTGCACGCTGCATGTTTTGCTGTGCTGACAGCGCTATGAGCATCCAACCGCTATCGCTTCCACACTCCACCCCGTCCTCCTACACCTTCGATTCCACGTTGTCTTTCCTATGAACTGGTAGCACCCGTCAGGGAAAGCGGGATTCAAGTCGGTCGGCGGTCGTATTTCATCGTGGGGGTCTTGACAACAGCATTTCGCATACGTATCATCAGGCAACAAAACTCAGCTTCCGTACTAGCATTCGAGCAGAGAATCGGGAGGAGAATCGAGGGCCGCCGCGTTGGCAACAGAACGCCACTCGGCTTGCACCGGGCACTGACAAAATTGGGAGTTTATATTCCGACACAACCTGACCATCTGTCTGTCTAAGTGATGATGAACATTCTGATAACTCCGTAATAAAGATTGACTTTGTTAGAGTGGTGTGGTAGATGGGCATACGCTCAAGAACATCGAGTTTTAAAAAGGAGGTCGACGTCGCGAACTTTGAATATTTGAATCACAAAACACGTGGCTGACGTCATCACATGATCGATGTGTCAAACGTAGGCTTATTAGAACGCGAACCTGTACTGCCTGTGAGCAACCTGACGCTGTATCTGTATCGTAGAACAGCTGGCCATGTGACAATGGATTGAGCAAGGGGTAGGATGTAAAGAGCGCGCGCGCGCGAAGCCAAAGAAATGGGTGAAAGCCCGAAGGCTCTCCTGTCCGGCAGGGCACCTAACGCTAGGGTGAGGCAACTGTTAGCCCGTGACGCGGCGCCTCTGGTGCTGGATTCGGCTGGGGCTGCGCAGGAGGCGGAGCTGGGAGAAAGCGAACGAGAAGTGTGAGTGTGAGCAGCCTCGGCAGGCTCTCGCCTGATTGGGGCGGGCCCGCCGGCCCGGCCATTCCATGACGTGGTGACATCGTTGTTATGGACTGATAGCTCCTTTTAGATATCGCCACTTTGATCAGCCCTAATCCCCGCCCATCGAAACTATAGTGAAACCACTCACAGACAGGGGTATTGGTCGCCAGAGATGATCCCCGTGAGTACGACGAATGACTCCAATCATGGCCGAACATTCACCTCGCCTCGCGTCCCTCTTCAATATCTCTCGCCACTCTTACTGTCCCGTCTTTGCGTTCATTGCTGTCGCTCTGCTCACTATCACCGTCGATTACTATCGAGTCACCGCGCACCCTGCCTCGTCTTATTCCCTCCTCCCTTGCTCCCTCTCTGCCAGTGTCCATCTTGGTAGCCATTACAGGCTTTGTAGCTGTCAACACCTCCACTCCAACGCATCGCCTCGTATGTCTACGCACCCTCTCCCTTTGCCTCAAAGCCTTGCCCTCGTCTTCCCGGTCTCTCCCTCGAAGGCCCCAACCTCGCGTCGCCTACGCGCAAGGCGTTTGATCGCGTATAGCTCCGATGTTTCTTGTTTCTACTCTTGGATATGCTACGACATCCTCTTAGGCTTGGACCCTCGGACGTCATGCCTTCTCCATCGTCTCGCATGTATTTCGCGTTGCTTTCCTCTTCCACCATTCAGCCCCTGAAGTTTGTATCCTCTCATATCCTTGCTAGTACGCCCCCTCCTGCGTTCCGCTACGTTCGTTGACTTACTTTAAGGTCAGAAGTTCTCTGACGGCCACTGTAATTCGCAGAGCGCCCGGGATGTTTATAACATGCCTTGCTGATTCTCTGTGAATATGGCTTCCCTTCGCATTTTGCTCTCGAATCTTCGAGTGGCCTCCGAATTCTGCCGTTCTTTCTCCTTTTGACTCGCCTTCGACTTCCGGGCCCGACGACGTCGTCCGCGGTACAGAAGCCTGTCAGTGCCGCCCTAACGAGGTGCAAATGATCTCCCGCTCGCTCTGAGTCGCTCACCTCACCTCCTTTCTTGGTTCCCTCGGCTCTGGTCTATCTCGCCACTCACGCGCGAGACTTCTTATCTCACTTCACCATACATGTGAGCCAGAGAGTGAATGAGGGCGAACAAGTACCAGCACGTAATACCCACGACCGGTTACTAAAGCGTACAATAGTCTATCGCTCGCTCTTTCAGTGGCGGCCAGAAACGTAGCACCATTTACTGAGTATTGTGGCCTTGACATGCGGTCTCCAGACCACGACCTACACTGTGTCTTCGAGCTGGGTCCTATGAGTGTCGGTTCATAGTAGCCGTTTTTGACCTAAACCCGCATATATTGGCTTCTGGGTATAAGCCACGGAAGGCAGGTCGGTCAGATATGGCTTTTTTGCCGGGGAAAATGATTTGAGGTCACAGTGTTGGAGCGTTTCTAACGCAGGACTTTGAGCGCCGCACATGCGGTAGGCCTTACTTGGCACAAAGAAATAGTATCACAAGTTAACTCTCCGAGGCGAGGGTGCGAGTGCAAGTACAAAGCTCCTCTGAAAACCATTATAACATTTCCCCACCCATGTCACACGCACAGAGGGGGGGTAAAGAAGCGGTGGTGATGCGACACTAATCAAGATCATTGATGGCATGACGGAATACGGGGGAGACCTCAGGAGGGACGTCTCCTGGCACTCCGGGGGAGACCACAGGAGTGACGTCTGAGTCTGGGCTTGGCGCTTCGGGGGGGGGGACCTCAGGAGGGACGTCCCTCTGGCGTGGCGGCAACACCTTGGTCATCGGGAGAGGCGCCGACGCCTTGACCATCGGGTGCGATGCCAACACTTTGTGCATCGGGTGCAGCGTCTCCACTCACTTTGCCCATCAGAGTTAGAGCTCGCACCTTGCCCGTCAGAGGCGACGCCTACACCTTGCGGATCAGGGGCCGCGGGGGCTACACTCTGCGGGTCACGGCCATAGAGGGTGCCGCTGCTGAGGCCCCTTCATCCGTGCAGCGTCAGGCCATTTCTGGGCGAAGATGCAAGGAACAGGCGGTGATGACGTACCGAACGGGCACGGCAAGCGCAGCAGGGGAAGCCACAAAGCCGATGAGGGCGCAGACAGCGAGTTGGACGGAAGTACGCAGGGAAGATCGGAACGGGTTTCAATGTGGCACAAAGGACCGATCTCGAAGTCAAACCTCGGGACCATACGCGAGAGATTGAAATGTAATAGAAGGGAGCGGAGTCGTGAAATAAAATGAAAACTGAGAGTCCGCGAGGAGTTAGGTCATCGCCGCGGGGGATGGATTGGGAATGCCGGACTCACCAACCAGTGTCTCAAGGAATACATGGATACAATAAGAAAATCGTAGGAAGCGGGAAAATATGGGACCCATGGCCCATGGGTGGGTCTTCATACACGACTGGCGTCAATGAGGGCTGCTACCCTGAATCGAAGCTGAGACCAGGATCGTTGTATTTGCAGGACACGAGACGCCAAGTAAGTCGACCCCGAGGCTGACTTTCCAACCGCCACGTGTCAAAAGAGGGGACTGGAAGGCTGGTATGGATATGGCCCGGGATCTACGAATTGACGTGCATCTCGGCCGACTCGGGGTGCAAGTGAGTACAGGCCACGGCGCTGCAACTTCTCCCTTTACGTCGTGTAAAGATTCAAGTCAGTCTAGTGCATGCTGCATGTGTTCGGGCTATCGTGCCGAAAGCGGTTTGCCCGGTCGGAACGGCCAGTCGCTGCCGCTTCAGTCTATGCCCCCCACTCCATCAAATTCCGCTCTCCTCTTCCTTCGAGTCACGTTGTCGTTCTTATGGTGTGGTACCACCTATCTGGAAAAAGTTGAATCGGAGTCGGTCTTCCGTAGTATTTCATCGAGGGACGTTGACAACGGCATTTGACATCATACGTACCACTTTCCAGGGTGAGCTGAGGCATGTAAGCGAACAACATATCGCATCATGATCATTCACATGGCTTTACTCCTTAAAGCCGCAGGCGAAACGAAATCTACTCTCAAGAATAAACGCGGAATGAAGAGCCAGAGCCAAGCGCTGGGGCTGGGGTTGGGGCACAGCAACGTCAATCAAAACCGGACCGCTTTTCAATCTCGCTCTCAGGAACATGGATTTGAGACCGCGCACGCGCGGCCGCATACATTTGCGTTTCAAAGCACACACGGTTTGTACCACACATAAGGAACCTTAGTATTCTACGTCCCGCGTCTCGAGGAAACGTCCCGCGCCTTCAATGAACACGTCGCCAACCAAGGTCTTTTGGCAATCTACCACTACTCTGATGGCGCGGCAGCCGAAGCGGCAATCAGATCATCGAGGCTAAGAAAGTAAACATGTCAGAGCCATTTTCGCCCCTGAAGCAATGCGACCTACGTTATGTCTCGATTTTTGAGCGCATTAAGAAGGCTGGCATAGTCATGGTCATCCTGGACATCGCGACTGTTTTCACGATGCCCGTGATGCTTGTGATGCCCGTGATGCTTGCGCGGCGCGCGACGTTGAGTTCCGGCATGGCGTGTGGCGTCGGCCCTAGAAGTCACCTCCCGCTTGGCCTCCTGCATCCTCGCGATGATTTGGGTCCACAGTTCTCGAGCGTTAACACCCGGCGCGGACTGCAAGGGCTGGTTACTCGGCGCGTAACTCGGTAGGTTACTCGGCGCGTTACTCGGCGCGTAAATCGGCGCGTAACTCAGCGGTGGGTAAACCTGTGGCGGGGCTTGGACTCCGGTGACCCGGGATTGATTCGGAGAATTAAGGTTGCCAGAGCCAGAATCAAGGTTGCCAGTGGACGTCACATTGTTGGTATTGGCAGATGAAATGGTATTGTTCACAACAACGGTGGTCTGTTCCGGCCGCCGATCTTCGTCATGCAACTCAAGGCCAAAAAGACGGGGTGCGACTCTTCTGCCAATGTTCGACCTTTGGTCAAGTTCGTTGCCAGGGGTGTCCGAGGGCCCGTCCTGGTCCTGGTCGTCGTCGTAGTATCCTACTGGACTCGGATCCGAAGGTACCGAACTCAGATCCGAAGGTACCGAACTCAGATCCGAAGGTACCGAACTCAGATCCGAAGGTACCGAACTCGGATCCGAAGGTACCGAATTCGGATCAAAATATGGGGAACTAGGATTATTTGGGTCCTGATCCGACGGAGCCGACGAATTCGGGTCTAAACTCGGATCGGAGTAGGGGTCGTCGGACGGCCCAGGCGGTTGCGTCGGCCCAGGCGGTTGCGTCGACCAAGACGATGGCGTCGGTGGACTCGTTTCAGCACCAGCAAGGCCGATGCGATACAGTCCCGGATCTTTCTGTTCCGATGTCGAGTCCTGCCTCGACGCCAATATAGGGGCTGCCAACGCACGTGAGCTAGCTAAAGCCAGACAAAAGTATACGGCGGTAGAAGAGCGCATCGTTCGAATCGAAATTGAGAAAAAAGTTGTGAATATCGGTAGCTCGTGAGAACGAGGATCGCAGGTGGAACGAAATAAGAGGAGTGGTGAAGACGGAGAACTAAAACAAGTGGCTATAGCGGGTTTGAGCATCATGATTTGAGAACGACAAGAGGAGAAAAAGGCTCACCAACCAGTGCCTTTGAAGAGATGAGAGATGAGATACGACTGTGAGCCCAGGCTGGGGAATCAAGTGCCCATTCAGACAGGCTTATATACTGGGGGTCTCGCTCGCGTGGCTCGTCAGAGGCACGAGCTCATCACTGACTGTAGCGACCGTAAATTCCGAGTCCGTAATCAGCGAGAAAACGCCGGTTGGCGGTTGCTGACCGCGGACGAGATATATTACAATCATGACTGGCATCAAGCTGGATTATGAGCTTTCTAGTTCCAGTCGGCGAGATGAAGACGGGGAGACGAGCGGTTCATTTGCACGCGGCCGTGAGCCGCGTACTGGAAGGGCCAGGAAGACAGAAGAAGACATCGGAAGAAGAGTCAGACTAACTTGGCTTTGGCGTCGACTTCGAGCCTTTGAGGTACAACACAAATGTAACTGGTCCATGGACATTAGTGAGTGATAATCGATAATCGATAATCGGTCCGATCGTCGTGCGCCAGTCTGGCGTAGAATCAGTTCGCACCGAAATAAGTAGGCCGAGGATCGGATTCGGAATTTCGGATAGCCCGGCGCTCGCACTACGCGCCGTTATGGTGACCACTTGAGGCATTTCAGCACATTTGATACGCGTTGAAATGCTATTCCGGTTTTCCTCGGGATCAGGGAGAGTATACCTGAGGCCTATTTCCGGCACAAGATCGTGCTAGTGCTAGCTGAAGACGCGCTCGAGGTCGGGTGAATCGGGGTGATCCGGGTCGAGGTATTAGCGAACATCGAAGTGATCGAACACCGCCGCCACCGCGACGGCACTGGGCTTTGCATCTTGGCATGAAAAAAAGCTCTCTAAGCCTGGGATAAACTGGAAGGAGGGAAGTCGGCGGCACAAAGCATAACTATGTCGGAGTAGAACAAAGTGAACAGTCACATTCAATCTCCGAGAGGCACGGCCCTACTACAGTAGTAGCTGTCTAAGTCAAGGCGGCGCTCATTACACATCTACGTCCAAAAGTATGCATTGCATAGGGAGCTTAGTATCCCGCGTCCTGCATCTCGAGATACCGTACCGTGCCTTGAATTCACACCATCGCCCACCGGGGGCGGTGGTCGTTAAGTATTAGTAATCTAACTATTGCCAGTGGTTTGATAAGTGATAACATAACAGTGGGCAGCAATTCTCCGAGGCTACGAAAGTAAATAGATTAGAGCAAATGTTTCATTCATGACTCGGAGGCAATTCGACCTACGTGGCGTCTCGATCCTGGCATTCATGAGACAGACCAGGTTATCCGGGAAGTCACGATCAGAGACGATATCAAGTAGGACGGCCCTGCAACATCAGATATGACCTCAGGCTGTTCCAAGAACTTTAAGCACAGGGTTTGGGTTCGGATTGACAGTAGTAGTAAAAGTGGTGGCCCGCTTTGCCGCCTGAATCTCTGCGATGACGTGGGCCAACAAATCTTGAGCGCCAACACTGTCACCAGGCTGTGTAGCAGCATCACGGGGAAGGTCAGTGGTCAGGTTGGGCAACGTATGGGGTGGGGGTTGGGGATGGGGCTGCTGTCCCGGGATGGGATGGGGGTCCTATCAGTTGGGTCACCAGATTTGTGCGAGTTTACTGGGGTGGTCTGCGTCGTGGGGCTGGAGCCTTTGGATGAGTGCGGTTTCTGGACGCAAGCCAAGCAAGGGCTATTCAGAAGGGCCGCTGCCCCAGCCCCATGAAGCTCGCCAGGGAATAGTCCCCTCTGAGCACCTCGACGCCAATATCGGGGCCACCAACGCCGGCAGCTAGCTAAAAAAAGCCAGACCAAATACAAGAAGTGCTACGTGGGCTTCTGTGCCCCCGAGATGCACCTGTGCACGTTAATGGATTCAAAAAAAATAAATCAGTCGGACCAATGTAAAAGGTGATAGAAGAGCGCATTCTCGAGGAGTTGTGAAAATTTAAAAAAAAATCAAGCGGCTACAGTACACCTACGGGCATCATGACCGGAGAAGAGACAAGAAGAGAAAAGACTCACCAACCAGCGCCACTGATGGAGAAATTCGACTTTGAGTCCAGGCTTGGGTACCAATTGAGTTGATTTCTCGGACAAGCTTTCAACTCAACCCGGGACCTGCGCTCGCATAGTTCACTAGAGGTACGAGCTCATCACTGATTGTAGCGACCGCAATCCGCGGGGAAATACCAGTCCTCTCGGGGACAAGTATTTCCCCACGGATCGCGGTCGCTACGATCAGTGACGGGTTCGGGACTAGCGCCTGACTCAAAAGTCTCAGTTGAATCGCATAGCCTATGCGATTCAACTGAGACTTTCAGCCAAGCGCTAGAGCTCTAGCATGAACTTGGTATTTTACCTACCCACATAAGACGTGGCGCCGGGAGGCGCGAATGGCTAGCCTACACCATACAGTACTGGTCACCGGAATAGCCAACCGCATGAAGGATCGGTTGCCAACGCCAAGTCATGATCGAGCAATGCCCTTCATCACCGGCTAAGAGTTCATTGATTCAGAATCCCTAGGAGCAATGCACGATTTAGGCCCGGGAAAACGCTCCACCGCCATCACACAAATCAATAACGGGGAATGAGGCCGAGGTCGTATCAACTACTCATCAGCCCCTCATTTATGAACCGGAGAAATTTTCTTTCTTCTGCATGCTAGCGTTCCAAGTCCGCACGGGGTTACGACATGACCCCACCAACCGCCCTTACGCACTTAGTCCTGCATCGCGCAAGTGAGGTTCTCACGGGCAGTGCCAGTGATAGGTGGTCGACCGCACGTCCGAATTGAATCAGCGACTGCCAATGTGTGGAGCCGGCGGAGGCCAACTATGCACTGAATGAGCATCGCTTAGTAGTAAAAAAGAAATGTTCACCATATTGAATTATGCATGGGTAAAAGTCAGGACTACCGTGACTGACTTCGAGGGGTGCACCGCTGGCCGCCGGTGTGTGTGTGATCAAGAAAAAGGTAAAGACAAAGAATTGCCCGCTGGCTGGATTGAACAACCGACCTCATCATTACGAGTGACGCGCTCTACCACTGAGCTAAGCGGGCCGTATGACTGAGTGCCAATTCTGCTTTCTGATTGTTGTCTGATTGTCACGTTCCCACGCGTCAGTAACCGACTTCACAGCCTTGACCTCAGAAAAGCAAAGCCAATCTTCACGCATTGTAGCACCGCCTGCCCGTCAATTCCTGGCCTTCTACCACCATCTACCTCGAAAACACATCCTATATACCATGGCAGACCCTGCGAAAGCGGAGACAGATCAGGTATTCGCGGTCCTTAAAGCCGGCAAGGGAAACAAGGTGCGTGACGCACAGCGACCGTCGTGGGTGAAAATGGCTAATCAGGCTTCTAGATGTGCTTCGATTGTCAAGCCCGTAGTCCGACGTGGGCAAGCGTTACCTTTGGCTTGTACATTTGTCTCGATTGCTCCAGTGTGCACCGTAACATGGGCGTGCATGTCTCTTTTGTTCGGTATGCCCCCTTCCGCGCTCTTGAAGTTCACTCTGCTCCCGCCATCTAAACATCCGTCATCAAGCTCGACCAACCTCGACACCTGGCAGCTTACACAGCTGCGCACCATGAAAGTCGGCGGTAACGGTTCTGCGACCGATTTTTTTACCCGACACAGCGGCTCATCGTTACTAAACGACTCCGACATCAAAAGGAAGTACACGAGCCGGGTGGCAGAGCTGTACAAAGAAGAGCTCGCACGCCGCGTCAAAGAAGATGTAGCCCAGTGCGCTCCGTTACATCTATAACTCGGCTAGCTCCTAATCTATGCCGCGAACTCCACCACTAACACACAGGTTCCCGAACGGCATCGTTGTCGACGGTGTCGAGACCTCCAAAGCCTCTGCACAGCCCGCTGCTACAGCCGATGAGGACGACTTTTTTTCGTCCTGGGACAAGCCCGCCTCATCAAACCCCAAGGCCGTGGAGCCACCGCAGCGCGCCGCACCACCATCCATCGGGCGTGCCTCTTCTGCCCCTGCGCCACGCACCATCACTTCCTCCTCCCTCAGAGCAAACTCTGCCTCGGCCGGCGGCGGCGCACGCACTCTCACATCAACAAGTACATCCTCCACTGGCACAGGTACAGGTGCGCGTCCTGCGAAGAAGGGTCTTGGCGCGAAGAAGGCCGCACCTGTGGACTTTGCGGAGGCCGAGCGTCGTGCGGCCGCCGAGGTGGAGCGGATTCGTCAATTGGGGTATGACCGCGAACGTGAGGAGGCTGAGGCTGAGGCCGCGCGTGAGGCCGCTGCTCTCGAGTTGAAGAATAAGAGCGTCGCTACGACCGTTTCCGCAGGTTCCAGCTCCGCTGACGTGGGCAGGCTTGAGGCGGGCGTGAAGAAGCTAGGCTTCGGAGCGTTGCCCCGTGCCCAGCCCGCGACGGCACCGAAAGCGTGCGTTTGTTCGTTACGGTACCCGGCGGGAGCCGCCGAACTGACTGACGTCATCCAACACTTCCCGGTTGTCGTTGCATCCACAGGTCGACCGCCTCACTCGTAGTGGACGACGCACCGACGACGGCTCGCGAGCGCTTTGGGAACCAAAGGGCGATCTCGAGCGACATGTTCTTCGAGCGGGGCACGTACGATCCAGCCACTGCTGCTGAGGGACGCGCACGGCTGGCGCAATTCCAGGGCGCGACGTCAATCTCGTCGAACCAGTACTTCGGGCGTGATGAAGAAGAGACGCTCTCGCAGGGATCAGACGGCGGCTTGTTAGGTGACGGCAGCCTTTCAGGACTCGAGACTGCCGCGCGGGAGGCCGTCGAACGCATCATGTCTAACCCAGATGTGCAGAATCTGGGCGACAGCATTAGATCGGGCGCCCTTAAGGTACGTTGATTTTCGTTGTGTGGCGCGGGTTACTCCGGATTCCTGATGGTCGCACGATTACGTTTTCCATAGCTTTCGGATTACTTGGCGCAGATGTCCGAGCGTTAGGAGCGAGGAGCGTGTGGGATTTGTATCACGCCTGTGGGAGAATGCTGCGAGATATTTCTATCATCCCTGCAATGGTGGCATTATCCCAGTCGAGCTGTGCGACATGAATCTGAGACGCTCAGAACCTCGGGTTTCTGAACCACTTCTATGACAGTGAGTCTGAGTGCGCGTGTTGTATCAAAGATTTTTCCGATCCAACCCCCAACCAATACCTCCAGCGCAAAGATTAAGTATTAAGCGCCCGACCTCGAATTGCGCCTTCGGGAGCTTGCGTCGCGCGCTTTAGACTCCTGGTCACATTGAGCCATGACTAAATGATAATGTGTTAGTGACCCCGATTCGTGTGCGCGATGACGGCTCCCATGACCTGGCGTGGCGGTACAAAGAGGGTTGCATCGTGTGTTAGGGGCATAGTTTATCCTGTATCCATACTCCTGTTACTTGTCTTCGGGCGATGACGCCCCACTCGTTTCTGCTCTCGGCCTCGATGCTGTAAATATGATGGAGGCCATTACGACAAAGAGCCTGACCACTGCGGGCTTTGCCGCGAATTGAAGTCGAACCATTTGTCCTCACCACACATCAACGTTGTTCTCTCCTGTACACTACTGGTCAAGTATTATTTCGTTATAGAGGATGGATCCGAGAGTGCGGGTACGGATAGGCGTAGGGGAAGGCGCGCGAGCAGTGACGGAAGAGATTTGAAAATGCTTGTGCTCGAAAAATGAACACACGGCGTCTGAAGTTAACGGATAGCCCCAGGGCCCCATTACCCTCACCTGGTGGGTTTATTGACTCGCGTGTTGCACGTTTCTCGCCGTTTGCGTGGCCAGCATCCTCACCGGACCTCACGCGCTTTCGGTCAATAACCGTGACTTACGAGTCTGCTTCGAACCGCAGCTTCCAAGGAGGCGACATGATACCCTATATGATTCATTTTGAAGCATTATGAGCCATTGACCACGACTGACTCCCTTTCATGACCACAAACAATAATAGTCTTGACCATTGCAAAGGGAGGTTATTAGTAGTCAGGTACTATAGCGCTCGCTCTGCCAGTGTTTGCTTCTGGTCCTTCGCGGGTAAATCAGATAATATCAAATGGGAGGATAGCCTGGTACAGCCAGATCAAAATTAGAACGCAGTTGTTTGGGTTCGAGAAAGAAAAAAAAATTGACAATTGACAATTACACGTTACAGAATAGCTACTGTATAGATTAAGT
>Ga0137397_10001092_pt1 | contig 18912 bp, 19 predicted proteins | sample czorhiz116metaG_FD_106658 | JGI IMG/M metagenome (GOLD analysis project Ga0137397, IMG submission 106658) | Vadose zone soil microbial communities from Angelo Coast Range Reserve, California, USA - czorhiz1.16 metaG | ecosystem: Environmental > Terrestrial > Soil > Vadose zone | place: USA... | reverse complement strand
ATAGTCAAGCGAACGCGTGATGATATGTGTGGCTTCACCCAGAGGTGCAGGTTGCGCGCCATTGTGCTCCAAGAGGAGGGTCAATTCGACCTTTCGTTGGTCTGTAAGAGTAGAGGTACAGAAAAACTTGACTTTGTCAAATGTGGACATTTGTTTAGAGCATCGAGAGTACTTTGAGGTCGAGCGCGCCTGACTCGACGCGTCGCTTTAGTCGCACGTGCTTATCTGTCACGTCACGTGTCACACACACCTACCAACCCGGGAGTTGCCGTGGCCTTCTCTCCGCTCTGCTCTCGTCTCAGTTGAGTGCAAATGAGTGCAGATGCGGCTGTGCACGCTCGACAAACCTATATAAAGACAAGCCACATACTCTATTCCCGTGGGCTCTGCTTCGGAAGTTCCTGACAATTCATCGGTCAATCACCAGTTTAGCCATCACGAGAAAATGCCTCCATTTAGTTGCGTTTTTGATTTGCTGTGTGCTTCTCTGCCCTTCACAAACTACTGTATACTTATTCACTATTGGGGCAGCCAGGATCAACTTTCTGCGCCTCAAGTCATTCACCGAAGCATGAAAAGCAGGTCTGTGGGCGACTCCCTCCTCCTGTCGGCCCTTTACTCCTCCAAAGCCAAACCTCTACTGCCGATGAGAATTTCGTCCCTCTGTGCCTAAACTCCATCAGTCTTATAATCGTCCCGGTTACGGAAAGCTCGCCTGGTCGAGCTTCTCCTAGTGTCTGCAAGTGGTCGCCAACCTGATGACTGCGTACGGCACGTCAGCTCCCCTTGCTATTGCCGCTATCCTGCGTCCCGTTTCCAGTGGAGGAGAAAGCGATCACTTGTTTGAGACCGCAGCCTAGATCTGGATCGTCAATGCAGTAAGACTGCGGTGCTGAGGCATCATGGTCAAGCTACGTCTGTGGAATGGAAATAATTTATCCCTTCCTCCTATCGTCTATACCATATCTTTCCAGTGTGCCTTCAGGGTTAGTCGTAGGTTCTCATTACGTGTACGGAACATGAGCAAGCCCTTCGCAAAGGTACCATGGAACAAAAGGAATGCGTCTGGCGCTTGGCGCTTGTTTCCTAGGCGCCTGTTCCCTTTTTAAGCGATAAGAGCATTTTGGTCACTCAAGCCATGCCGTGGTCTACGCCACAAATAACCTTCCTACTTGTCTGTTCTCTCACGAGTGGTGGCGGTTGGTATGAGGCGAGCGTTATCCGGGCGATTACCCCCGCGCGCTTCCTTTCCTTTGGCTAGCGAAAAAAGGCCGGGCTTCTCCATTATTTTCTCATAGATTCTCGCCACAGCTGTAGATCTTGGTCTGCCTACGTTGCGGTCGGAGTATATTTGCAGTTTGTTCGCTTCCCTTTTCTTGATTATCAACCCGAAGCTGTCACGGTTGGGCTCCGGTTAAGGTACGAGGCGAATGCGGGCGTTGACCCATTTCGTCAAGGTTCTCCCCAATGTGCTCACTCGTATGTGAAACTTTGTTTCGGGCATCAGCGCCTTACTGAATCCGTCTAGCATTCGGAAGTTACCCCATATCTCGATCATATCATTTACACGGCGACCTTAAGCCCTCTCACCTCGAAGAACGACGACGACAGCAGGGCTCGGTTGCCCCTTTTATCCTTCACAGCTCCGAAGGCGTGCATGCGATATCACACCCTACTATCTAGCGCCAGAATACGTGTCTTCACGCAGCCCCCGAATAGATGCTGCCCTCGTATCTCTTCCCTCTGGTCTAGTCCCGCCACTAGGTGAGGGTGGAAATAAGCGATGTCATTGGTCGGTTCAGTCATCGTTTTGTCGAGGAAGGATGGGAAGATTCTGTGGAAGCTGACGGGCCTAATTCCCCCACAACGGTGGACATCGTCAATCGCGACCGTAGTGTCACTGTGGAACGTATTTGGCCCCTATAGACTATCGCTCCCGGTTACAGGTCCCCCACATATCATGCACTGTTGGTTGCATGGACACGTTTGTACGTTCCCGCTATTTCGATTTCAGATTTTGTGATGAGGATCAAACGTCATCGATCACCGCCAAATAGTGGGCCACTCTTCATAGCTTCATTACTTGCAACGGCCAAGTATCCTTCATTATTCCAACTACCGACGCGCGCGAGCCAGGTGCATATCATCGGCCACACAAGTGGACACACAGTTGGTGAACAACCCACGCCACTCCCACGCCAATAAAAGAAGGACATGATCACAGTGTCACCCTTTTTGGCGGACGTCTGTTTTATCTCCTCTCGGAATCACGACAAACGCAACGGAGAGGGTGGGGATTACCTAACTCTCGACCCCTGACCGGCCTGACCTGGAATGCCATAGGGTTCGAATGTGCGGGGAAACGTCCGTAGTTTGGAAAAGAACAAATTTCAGGGCTTGGAGGGACCGCGAATTTTTTTCCTGTCTGTTTGAGTAGACCTTCCTGGGCGCAATATTTTTTGATCCCGAGAATGGTGGCACACCGGCATTGAGCGGAAGACGGCCGCATGGGTATGTGGGTGCTTTTAGGTAATAAACCCGCCTTTGACCCGCCACTTTACATTTGCAAATCCACACGCGCCCAGTAGAAGAAACACGCCGGTAACATGACACGTGGCAGAACGGTCGGGGCGTCCCCCCCAAACGTGTCGGCGTTCAGCGACCCCCTCGAGACAGGTGGAGTTTCTTGGAACCGCGTCGCTGGAACTGACAGGTCCATTTCAGGTACCAGGGCACCTAATTTATCTTTGCTTGTTGGTTTGAACACTTGAACTTTGCTTCCAAGGGTCTGTAGGACTTACAGAGGCAGAGTAAACCGGTTTCGAGGCCGTGCAGGACCAACGAGCTAGCTGGCATAGGGAGCTAGACTTGCAGTGGAGAAGCAGACATTGATCGGACCTGGTCGGCCGAGGGTTGACAGAGCTGAACCAGCGGGTTCGGCGGTCGGCGGGTGCCTCGTGAACAAATGACCAGAAGGGCCAGTAGCCCAGTACGGTCGTCCCATCATCAAGGGCAACAATACCGCTGGAGAAGCGTGTCAAGAAGCTTCTAGGGAATACTCCGGGTTCCCCCTTAGGGTTGGCATTGCAAGAGCAACAAGCCCAGGGCACAAACCCATTGGCGGCGTGCTACACAGCTACACAGCATTCCCACAGCGGGAAGTTATCATTTTCAAATGCTGCGGAAAGTGGGCTGAGTGGGACACAAGCACGTACTGCCAAGCTCTCCAAAATGCAGCAGACCATCGCCTACGAACTACATCTCCGGAATCAGAAGGGGTCCGGTGAGGTGCGAACGGCCTTGGATGATTTTGTTGCAACCCCCGACTTTCGAAACAGGGATTTTTCCTGACTTCAAGATGAGAACTAATTTGGTGGAATGGGGGAGGTGAGCGGTTGCGAGAGCTCAAGGACGTCCGCCTTGACTGATGCTTTCAAGTTTGAGCAAGGACAAGGTCCGTATTTGGGCGCTGAACGGCGCTCACCGATTAGCTTCGAATTGAGGCTAGCCCAGAACGGCAGGGAAAAGGCCGAGGAAAAATTCTAAAAGGCAACCTGAGACGCGCCTGGACCTTGGATATCAGCTGGCGTTTGCCTTTGTGGAATCTTCGATAATTATGGGAAAGGGATTTTGAGGACAGCGGGGAAACCGTCGATTGGTCGAGCCGCGTTTATGGTCCCAAGCGTGAGGAGCTCAGCCGTTTCAAGGGTGTCTGTTATAGCACCTCCTTAGCCGGTGTCAATGACTATGGGGCGACCAACAAGAGATCAGCAGATTCCCCTTCCCAGAGAGTCAGTCGCTTCGTTTTGATCCCGTCCTCGCAGCCCGTAACGTCAAAAAGCCTGCGCGCTCAGGTGATTTGGTCCTTTCGTTTCCCCCTTCGTCCGCGGTTGACAGAGTTTATACAGTGAACTTCACACACCCCCAACCAAACCTCACTGGGACCCTTTTGCTCTCATAAGCCGCCGTCCTTCTGGAAATTCGGACATCCGCGACAGCTACGCCCCCGATCACGCCGCAGTTCGCTCGCCTGACTTACCCGCGCGACATCGCCACTCACTACTGTACTTCAAGACGCGTCCCCTCCACCTCCCGTCCACGCTCGTATTTGCTGTGGCATTATGAGCCGTCTTGACTCTCTGGTACAGCAAACTCAGGCCAGCTCAGACTCTGCTACACACAGGCACGCCCGCTCAGACAGGAACAGTCCCCGCGCGGAGTCTGACGACAGCGCGTCGTATAACCACCGTCGCGCGTCAGCAAATGCGGATGAGATGGCACCAGGTCAGCCCCGTCTCAAGAGTCCAATGCTCTGCTTGCTGACTATCGTCATAGAGGACACTCAACTGACCTCCCAGGCACTAAACACTGATGGGACCCCTCGACGACCCATGAACGCGTTCATGATTTTTGCGCGTCGCAGGCGACCTCAGGTTTCTGCGGCCAATCAGACCATGCGCACTGGCGATATCAGCAAGATATTGAGCAAAGAATGGAATTCGATGGACATGGTGAATAGATCTGACCGTGGCGTGCCTTGCTACTACTTACCTACATGCTCAAGGCGGACAAGCAATTCTATCTCGACCAAGCCAAGCGTCTGAAGGAGACCTTCAACTCCAAATACCCCGACTACGTTTACAGGAGGCGACCCAACAATTCCCGTAAGAAGCGCAGGCCGGATGCGACCACGAACTCATTGCTCGACCCTTCAACTACGGGGGATACCGGAGATGATTTCCCAGTCGCTCACGATTTCGACTACCAGTCGGTTGATGGGCAGGATCCCGCGCGGGACCTGGCGCCATCGCGCGGTAGTTCACATTCCGGTATGGCACCGGGATATGGTGATAATTCGGGTGGCCCATCGCCACATGCAACGATCTCGCCTTACGGGTACCCCACGAATGAGTATCCAGCGAGTCACATTCCCGCTTCAGGCCCGCGTCTTCCTCACCTTTCATCGATTCACGTTCATGATCACCCACCATCCGGGGCCCCTTCGCTGGCCTCGCTTCCTTCTCACCATTACGCTGACACGTCGATGCATTCCCACGCATACCCCTCCCACGCATCTCAACCCTCTACGAATGGGCCATCTTCGAGTACGTGTGGGCCAGACCACATCGCAGGTTCTTCCCTCTGGGGAAATGTCCGTAGCGATCACGGGAGGACGATGCAGCCGACGTGGACCACACCTGTCATACCCCCTCTTAGTGTTGGAGATCAACTTCGCGAGCGAGGACCCCCTACTGTTCACACAAAGACCGAGGTATATTCTGATCCTTCACCTCGCCCCTGGTCGGCTCCGACCTCCCAAGCCTCTCCGGCCATCTCTAGTGCTTCTTCGCACGTGTCTTCACAATCTTCTAACAGTTATCCCCTTCAGACTCTCTCGTCGCCGTTCTTTCCCCCTTCTCACTCACCTGGGGCGTATCAAAGCTCTGCCTCGTCCTCTTCCACTCCCTCGGGAAGCCCAGAAAATTACTACTCGTCAGGTTCTCAGCTTCAAGGAAGCTCGTATGGGGGTAGAGCGGGTGGCGGGTACGAGCAAGCGACTATATACAACTCGCATTCGGTGCTGCATTCCAGCATATCACATCATCCTTCGAGCGCTCATGAGATGTTACAGGTCCCGCAATCACAAGCGCGACCGTCGCGACCACCGCTGCACTCGATAACTCTCGAACCAGGAATGCCTCCTTTAGGTCCCCCCTCGTCTGCAGGCGCCTCTTACACGAACGCAGGCATGGATCACTGGCGCACCAAAATAAGCGGGCAGTAGTGAGATGTTCTCGCCCTCATATTTGAACTTTTCGTTTTCGCGGTTTCCCTGTCGGACTTTGATACAATGCTTTCTTGCTACCCTGCCTGCGACCGCCTGAGCTTAGATCACTAGACCATTGATCGTTTGTTTGTTTGACGCTTACCTTCTCTCATCCAGGTCATTATACCTACTTCGCTCTTGTCGCAGGTGTCGTCATCTCCACTTTTCTGTGTATCGCAGCACCCACCTTCTCATGTGTCATGTGTAAAACCACTCTTGCTCGCCCAGCACGTCATTTTTTTTTTTTGTTTCACGCCTCAAGTAATTGTTATTCTCGAACTCTGTTCGAATCAACCCCATGAGGCATTCGGAATTGACCTGGCGCCAATCGAGTTTTACGCCCCCCAACAAAATGGGACACACGCCACCCACCACGCAACGCAAACCCCTAGGATCAAACGTAGCTGAAGCGTGGAATTCAGGGCAACTGTTTGTGCCCCGCGACGTTGCGATCTTTCGCTCGAAGCGGAAACTGCCGACCTGTTCTGCGTAAATCGCATCATGAACACGTTTGTATTTAGATCCGAGCGACATCGTTTTACGGATTTATTAGGGAAATAAACGGCGGCGTGACGCGACACGTCCGAGGCGTGAGAATGGTGAGACCGGGGGCTGTTGAGCACCTGTTGGGCCTCCCGCAAGTAACTATGATGTGTGCATGACACAACAGACACGGCTGGTGTGCGCTACGCGTGCACTGTGTAAGGCGTGTTGAGGGATGCCCGAGCCCGTCAAATTTTTGAACCGCGGAATAAACCGGTTTCAAGGAGGGGGCGTCCAGTCGAGGAACCGTGGATCGGGCTGCGCACGAAGGAAGTTAAAAGCGAATGTTTATGGATAAGAAACGTAAAAGATGAGACGCGCGGACCGGGTAGTGTATCATACGTATGGGAGTGCAGAACGCTCAGCACTCCAGCGCTCTCTGTAGCTATCATACTGGTATGAGTCGGATGCAGTACCGATTTCACATCGTGCCTCGTTGCCTTCCACTGGTCAAGGGGATACAGAGTAGTAATGTGGTATTGACGTCACCGACTGTTTTTCAAAGTGACGGACGAGTCGCGAGCGGTCTCTGTGGCCAGAGCGGATAAATGATCTTAGAGTGAATATTCACGCTTCCGCAGAAGCAGTCGTACGTATCGATACGCTGTCACGGTCATACCTGGGTTTCTAATTATCCGAGTCCCGAGTCTAGGCCGATTTGCACACGCGAAAGGTCGCGTGCTATTCACGTGCTTGGAGCTCGGAAGGGAGACTATGCCGCCGATGCAACCACACCCGTCGGTTGCTCTCACTAATGTCTCGATCAAACGCGGGCCCTCACCCTGTCGTTTACTCTACGGCTGTCTTCAAGCCTGACATATTCAAGGATAAGGTTATCTTTTGTACCGGCGGTGGCTCTGGCATATGTCATATTATGACCGAAGCTGTGGTCCGTCAGACACGCTAGCATGTAATGTTCGTTTATCTCGACTGATACCCTTACTTTATGCCATGCAGATGCGACACGGCGCCAAGTCCACGATCGTTGGTCGAAAGTAAGCTTTTAATTCTTTGTAGGTGATTTTGTCTGACCAAATTGTAGCGAGGAGCGACTAAAAAGGGCAGCCCAAGCGCTTTCTGCGGCCACCGGAAATGACTGTCTCCCCGTCAAAGCTGACGTTAGGGATCCCAGACAAATTCAGGCAGCTGTTCAGCAGACCATCGCGAGATACGGCAGGATTGATTTTGTCATAAATGGTAATTGCAACAAGTACTCTTCCTTGTCTAACGCCCCAATGATCACTGCACTCTAGGCGCCGCAGGTAATTTTCTTGCCCCTATCTCGGGCCTCTCTGAGAACGGATTCAGGACAGTGATTGAAATCGATACGGTACGCCCGCCATATTGTGTATTCTCTTGATTGCTGACTCCAGTACTCGGTCAGCTTGGGACGTACCATACCATCAAAGCCACCTTACCCCACGTAAGGGTGGCAAAGGGGTCGTACATACAGGTGGGCGCGACCTTTCACTACCGGGGTGCGTGTGGCCCCGCATACTCCGCTTCTCAGCATCTGAGCATACTTTTTAGGCGCACCTTATCAAGTACACGTCTCAGCCGCGAAAGCTGCGGTAGACGCGATATCTGCCGTCCTTGCGGTGGAAGAAGGACCCCATGGTGTTCGTTCGAATGTCATCGCACCAGGTCCTATTACCGGGACGGAGGGCATGGATCGGCTCACGCCCAAGGGCCGTGATGAACAGCAATATTGGCCCGTCCCAACTGGTCGCATGGGAGATTCCAGGGATATTGCCAACGCAGCGGTCTTCCTTTTCAGTGACGCAGCTAGCTTCATCTCGGGTCAAGTTTTGGTTGTCGATGGCGCTTCTGAACACGTTAGAGGCCCCATCTTACCATACCCGGAGAGCGTTCTTGATCCAGCATCGACCAAACATCTTATCAAAGCAAGGATGTAGGTGAGGGTCGCGTCTATGGGATCAGTCTTGTAATACCCGTCTTTTGACCCCCACGAGAGGCGTTGACGTGATCTTGTGGACCTTGAATGGTGAACGACGACCGTGTAGCAATGACACCCAAAGACAGTGAAATGCACGGCCAAAAGGTCGCGGCGTGACTCCTTCGTTGAGGCAGAAAGTTGACCTCAACGTGGAGCCCTACATCTCGATAGCACAAGCCATGGTTAGAAACGGGGTTCTTCGACGTGGTCGATGTATCAACGAGATGCTGCTATAAATACTTTTCACGAACACGGACCTGCGGCAAGAACGCTGAACCAAGGCTGGTTTCTGACCGCATGGGTTCCTTTCCACCAGAAAATATGATATTTTCCTCCCGATATTGTGGCCAATCTGGAAGTAGCTGGTGAGCTATCCAAATGGGGAGCGGCATGGTCAAAATGAATTGTGTGGTATGTGGAAAGGTCTGGAGGACATGTGACAAGTATGGTGGTTTACGATTTAGCAATCCTGCAACAGAGCGGGAATTTACGCGAGAAGGTATAGACACAAACGTCGTAACACCAGGGAATACTGCATGCCAAGTCTGGTAGGTTAGGGGGATTGTGGTGAGGTGAAATGTGACTGCAACAGTGGCCCAACCTCGTACTTAACTTAGAACTGGCCGTGCACGGGATGCCAACTCAGTCAGACATTCTTGGGTTTGGGATTCGGTGATCTACACGAGTCCAGTTCATGGCACCGATCAGCTGCTGGATGAAAATTCAACCAGATTTGGAAGGGTCGAGGAAACGCGTTTAGGCGAGGTCAACTCCAGTGTTCGGTACCTCCGGCGGCGTGGGGAAGTGATAATGATAACGTTACCAACTGTGACACAGAGTAAAACTAGCAGGAGTTAGAGCGCGTAAATGTGGGACTCAAAAAAATTGTTCTCCTATTAGTAACTAGGAGGACATACCATTGGTAGCGAGAGAAACATGGATCCTTAATGATACATTCAGGTACAAAGTCAGAGAAGGGAGCATTCCGCAATCATCTTACAGCTTTACCCCAAGAGAAAACCCACAGAAACCTTTATGCCGACGTGGGCTGTTCGTACATAGCGTAACTCACTCCTCGGCCCCCGTTCAAAACCTCGGGCTTGAGGAGCCGCTTGAGCCCCAAACATATGCAATTTGGTGTCAAGCGTCTACTGTACAGAAAGTGCAAGGAGGGGAAGTGAATTACAAGGGTTCAGCGGCTGATATGTAGAGTACTGCGCATAAAGTCGTCAGGAAGCAAATAATGCATGGGAAGACAATCGGACCATTGTTACCGCGGATAAACGCATCCCCATAATGATTTGTCACAATCCCGTTTACGTGTTCCTCTGTCTGCTCAAGGGCGATGTTCATGTATCCATCGAGGCATGACAATACACCTGAGCCGGGCATCAGCCTTAGCGGCCTCGAGGTAAATGCGAGGAGAACATACCACGGTAGTCGACTCCCGATGTCAAGCGAACCACGACACGTTTCCCAACAACATTTTTCAGGAAATCTGTCGGTGATCCGGAGGTGACTGGTGGGGGTGGTGGTGGTGTAGCTTCCGGTGGAGGTGGTGTGTCGTCCATCGCGTTGCGGTGGAAGAAAGATGGAACCCTAACCCACGTACTAATTAAGACCATCTAACTGAGACAGCCGCCCGGATGGAAACCCGAGGCTTCTGAGTTCTGAGAGAGTACTTCACTCAGTTGCGTTGGGGAGAGTACATCGTCGATACTCCCCCCCTCGTCCTATACTGGTAGTGCTTGGTTGAATTCCCGTGGATGTCAAACCCTCTCCAGGCCAAGGGACACTACGACCCGCGCGTTGGTGACGACGAGGACGTGTCGACTCGCCCATCCGATCCTCTTGACAGGGCACAGCCCTCACCGATTCCATCTTCTGTACGTCGCTCGTCGGAGCAGGTATCTAACGTCTATTATGGAAACGAAATTGGAGTGCGACTGGGCTCAATTTATTCCAGCGTGCTACATTATCCAACTTTGAACTACCCGATTGCCTGCGATGGATTTCAGATAACTGGACCATGTCGAAATGGATGCCCGCCATACGTTGCGCGGTCGCAGAATGGATTTCACTTGTCCTTCTTGTCGTAGAACCATCTACGCAAGCCATGGGTCAAGCTGCGTTTTTGGTGCTGGTCGGTAGGTGAAGTTTGCACAGTGGGCGAGGCTCTCGTTGAAGTCGAATTCTCGTTGCCAGCCGGCATGTTGTCACCTCCCGGCGACCCCTTCGTGACTAATATGGAGAGAGAAATCATCATTCTTTTATCCGTGCTTGTAGCCTGGGGGTTAGTACACAGCCCTATTGGAATACATGCTGCTCCATATCCTACCTTCCTAGATGGGCAAGCTTAGGGATCAAGCTCTCGAGTCTAGCACGTACACATACAGACTACGCCGCCTCCATTTCTGAAGTGTTATCGGGGAAATACGTTGAAGCAGCGGTGGGTGTCACGTGACTCCTACGCTGCTTTTCAAATTTGACAATTAATGCTGCAGCCTTCCGTCGTTAATGCCATTTTCCTATTCCTTGGCTCCGCGTTCTTCTTGTACATCAAGGCACAGAAAGGTCCCGGTCCGTTTGCGTCTGCGAGTATTCTAGCTTGTATCTGTCTAGGCAAGCCTTGTCCCTTACTCGAGAGATGCGTTAACAAGCTTGGTTTCCTACAGACATCGCCTTAACAACATCAGCTCTGTTTCCTTATGCATACTACAGGGTCAGCTACAATGTTTCTCGCTACTGTAGGTATTCTGCATCTCATAAATTGTCACAGCCGGGACAAGCGGTGGTAGTCCCTGTGGCATTCCACTCGGCCCTGGCTATAATATCGTCCGCGTTGATTTTCCCGACTTCCGTTGCCGCGCAATACACCGCCGGACTCCGAGCGGTCATATGCCCACTCAATGCTGGCTTCCGCCAGCACCTCTCCCTCCTTGAAACACCCACCGCCTCTCAAGATTTCTCGCCCAAGGCTGTCAGAGCTTCGGCTTCGAAAGCTGAAAGCGCTCTTGCGCCACTGGCCGCCTCAGCTCGTCTCCTAGGACGTGATATTTCTTGGGGTCGTTTTTCTGGCAAGGACCTCGATGGCATGCGAGGGAAGGTTCAACGTTTAGTCATGCGTGCGCACGGAATGAATGTGTATTTCACCCTCACTGACCCCACTCGCGAACGATTTCCCGTCACTCCTGTGCCGTCTCAGCTCGGCAGCCCTGCAATGGGAACACCCAATGTATCCCGGCCATCGTCACCGGGTCGTACGGAAGAGTCACCAAGCGCTTCTCCTGCTTTTCCTCGTTCTCCTGTTGGTTGTTCCCAAACTGAGGTTGAGGAACACAGAGGACGACCCGTACAGCAACGACACCCCCATTTTGATATCGACAGCCCATCGCGCTCCGTCAAAGCTCATTCACATAGTACACTGTTCCGTAGGCACCACCGGCAGTCGCATATATCTTTGCTCATGGGCGTCCATCACCACGATCATCTCCGTGAACACGTTGTTGGTGTGTTTGAGTCCCAGCGGTATCTCGACCTCGAGTCGCATCACTTCGCGCACCCTCTGGCGGCGTACTACACCGAACGGTCGACTACGCTTCTCCGCCAAAGCTGCGAACCACTACTCCGGGCATGTAGTTTAGGTCTTGAGCGGCTCGACCTGTGGCTTCGTACTTCGCGACGCCGACGCTGGATGTTCTGGTGGGGAGGACAAGAATGCTTTGTAATGCAACAAGAGCGTCTCGATGCGCTACACCAGGTATGCGAGGAGCTCACGAGGGCAGTGGAAGCATTTCGAACGACCCTTAGGTTTGTCATTTATGATCCATGTCCCTGGCTTACGTCCGTTGTAGGCATATGGTTCTGGAACCATATCGCGAGGCATTTGGCGACAAGCACGAAGGGTGTATGACAGGAGGAGACATCCCGCCCCATCGCGTTCTCTTTCATGCTTACACCTACCAATATCATCTTATGGAGTTTTCCGTCATTCTAACAAGTATTGTAAGCGTCACCATTTCCCTCTTTATTAGTACTGAAAAGCCGCCCTCTCAGCTCGAATATGTCACGAACTTAGAAAGGGGGAGGTTGATGACTCGTCTTTGGCTTCCCTCTGTATCCTTTCATGATTTTTTCCGGTGGAGCATATGGGACCATAATGTCAACCTTCAACATGAGGATGACGAAAACCCAAGTCAATTTTCGTGTTACGCATTTCAAGTTGGTTCACAGTCGCTGATCTACGACAGATGTCGTGCAGGGGAAGGAGGAACTGTGTGTTGACCTCGGCACGGCGCAACGACGCGACCCGGACGCCCTTCCCCCGGGTAATCCATTTGAAGTGACTATGAATATCCTTTATCATTCGTTTCGAGGGCTTTCTCAAGGAAACCAACTCTTCGCTATCAAAGCCGGAATTCTCACCAGTCAGCACCTTTGGTTGAGAATTCGAAGACTTGTATTGATGTATATATTTACAGCACTTCTCAGCATCCCTTCATTCCTTAAAACGTCTGCTTCTCTTGCCTATGGTATGTACTCGGAAAATACGTGGTAGCTTCCCTCGCAGGTGCTGACTGTATTATCCACGAGGCGAGCGGTTTAGCTGGGCTATGTACGTACTTGACTTGGCATGCAGCATCGCCCTGACTTCGCAAGTGTAGCTTCATGGGTCAGCTCACGCTCGCGCGCTTCCGTGGCGATACTACATTCGGCCTTGTGGCACGGATCATCAGTACATTTGCAGGAGGTTTGACTGGCGCAGCCATCTGGCACATTTCTACGGGCATGGGAAGAGGTAATCCGTATGGCCTTGCCGCGACCTGCGCTGTTGCTTTTCCATTTTTCTTCTATGGGCGGCTCTACTGGCCAGGTCCGCCAGTTCCGAACATGATATTCTTTACAACCACAGCCTTGGTAGGCATAGATCTCAGGAAATAGTCAATGGCACTGATCCTCGCTATTGTCCAGGTGATCGGTTACTCGTGGCAAAATACTCATTACCGCTTTGGCGAGTTCTTGTACTACGGGATAAACCTCGCCTGGGTACGTGGCTCAGAGTGTGCTGTTTGCCTCCATAACGATGTCTACCATCCTCATAGAGGCGCTTTGTCCTCGTGTGTGTGGGTGTTTCCGCTGCGTTGTGGGTTTTACCGTTGACTTCCCACGGACGCTTCGATTCTCACCTTTCCGCAGCATGTTCTCTTTCCTGCCCCCTTCTACCACCCTTCGAGGATACCAACGGCAGAGCCTTGCCACCACTGCTTCGGAACTCGGCTCGGTATACTGTTCAATCGTGTCGTATGCCACATCTTCCCACATGGAAGATTCCCAGAAAGTTATAGGGAACTTAATCGCAATCCGCCTGAAACTCAAACGCTCCATTGTTGTACGTGCCAATATTATCTATGAGGTGTGCCGTGACTTGCATGGGATATTTCCGCTATCTGATGTGGTAGCCTCACAGTTTTCTCTGCGTGGGAGATGGCCAGCGAAGAGGTACCAGAAAATCCTGGAAATCCAACTGTACACCCAACTATATTAATCTGAAATAAGGTCTTTCGCTCACGGGTTATTTCTAGCGAAATAGCCTACCTTCTTTCGCATCTGATGTCGGTGCTGCAACGTCTCGAACCGGCGTGGACCCGAGCGTTCCTGCGTCGTACCCGGTTTTTGGACCCCGACTTTCAAGGGGACGTCCTTGCCGTGATCAGTAAAGTGTCGACTAAGTCCTGTGAAAGTACCCCACTGACATACGCTATATCTGTAGGTATGATATCAACCGCTCTACGCACTGGTGCTCCACTGCCTCAGATTACACCGTGCCCATTGCTTGATCGCTTTATAATCTATCACCATGGGCTGAATGTAATGCGTCATGAAGACGACGACGACTATGGCCTTCCGCGGACGATGTCGATGGACGTCCTCGAAGACGAGCAATACATGTCAGTTGCATTGTAGACTTCCTTCTCAAGCCAGTGTTGATATCCTTTTCAGGTGTTTCTGTGTCGGGGTATCAACATCCTTTGGCATCGTAACGCGTTTTGATCGCTTGATGCATGCGACAAAGGAGCTTGTTGGTGAGCAGTACCACATCCACGGTGTAGGGCACGTATCAAAGGTAGGGGGCGTCGAAATGGTTTCGGGCACCGACTTGGTGCGGCCCATACACGATGCGTAATATTCGATGCCGTTGATATAGTTGTTCGAATCAAACTCGTACATTTTACCGTAACGTAATATTAATATTAATGTAGCATCAATTTTAATCACGTGTTGTGGAAACACACCATGGCAGGCGACCCTTTTCAACTTGAAACTATCGAGCAAATCGGAGTTACTTCATCCTTATTTCCCGTTCGCCTCCTGCCACCGAGGCACCTCCTATGCGAAAGGACTCGGAATCACTGGTTGACGCCTGGACGCGCTCGATCACTACTCTACCGTCGGAATTACAAACCCACTGGTACTCCAGGGAACATTGACAAGTCTTCCGGCTGACCGGCTGCAGTGTGATTGCGTAGTTTCACCGGCGATGGCATTATGGAAGGCTGGTAAGCCATCTCCTCGTTCCCCCTATTCTCCCCAGTTATCGATGAACATTCTGTGTCGGGGAGGTATGACCTTGCGCTCTCCTTCGCGTTCCAGGGTGCGGAGGGTACGCAAACGCTCTCTCGTCATGTGCAACGAGCTCTCGTGCTCGCTGGCACGGCTACCTGCCCCCGGGGTCGTGCCTCATTATTTCACTTCCCAGTGACGTGGAGGGTGATGGAAATCAGTTCGGCGCGTCCGGCATCGCAGTTTGCCAATGATACGTTATGTCGTGGTTATTCGGTGGCATCAAGATCTCGTGTATAATGCTATGTGGAGCCTGAGTTTGCTTGTAGAACTCAGGGGATGGAATGCTGAACTTTTGGCACATGGGCTGGGAGATACACAGCGAGTATTGATACTGGGTTGGGGACAGGCTACAGTACGTTGCGCACAGCAGATAATACTGGCAATTAGACACTTTTCACAAGGCGTTCTAGAGGAAACTAACTGGGAAAGCATCAACAGCGTTGTGCTTATAAGTAGATGTATCCGAGTCAATCCTACATATTTACACATCCACTTTACATATCGATCTAGGTGTCACGCTATATCCGTTGAGTGCTAGGCTTGTAATCGCAATCCACTGAACATCGACTCCCCACTGCCTCAAGGACATAGCCTCCTCCACGGTTATTGGGCGACATCCTTCTATGGATATCTGCTTAACTTTTGAAGGTCGCCGATCACCGTTCGTTCCTATTGCCTGCCAGGGTAATTGTCCTGCATTAATGGGGATATGCGTACCCTTCGGGAGCGGTTTGATCGGGCGCTTTTCGCCGAGGAAATCACGTGAGCAAAACTCGTCTTCTGATGCAAATCCGTTTCGCAACTTGACGACCCTCGCTAGGGCAGAAAAACCCACACCGTCGCAGTACCAGAGCTGAATGTGGCGTAGATGCGGGCATATACGCACCCCGACAGAACTCGCCGCGGTAAGGGGGTCAAGCAAGGAAGCGATACTGAAAATCAAGTTGCAGTCGAGGCGCTGAAGGCACGGCATGTATCCGAGCATTAGAGAGGCATGTTCCGAAGGGATTGAAAAACCAGAGAGTAAGAGATGTGTCAAATGTGGCATGCGCGGATCGCGGAATATGCTTTCTAGCCGTGGTAATTGAGGCAACTCGTCATCAACCAAGCGGGGACGTGCGCCACGCAGGGACCAGCTAATGTTGGATAATGATAGCGTCTCGAGGGCCGGAAAGTAGAGTCGGAGGAAGGGGCTGCGCAGTGCGTCCCCTGAAGGGCAGTCCGCGCGGAGCACTTTGAGGCTTGATAACTCGAGAACTGGCTGGATGGCTGCACTGTCCCTGACGTGAAGGAAGGTAGGATGTAGCCAGGCAGCCAGTTTCTTGCACTTGCTGGGACTTGCAAATGCAATATCAAGGACCTCCAATCGTGGGGTGGGGAAATGCATGAGGAGGAGGAGTAGTGTTTCGGGGTGCGCATCGGTCCACTCCAGCTCGCGGAGACGCTGGAGCAGAACGGGCGGGAGCGACCTGGAACTATCAGCGCGCCACGCTTCATCATCCCAGCAGCGCAGAGCTTGTGGACTTGTGTCGAGAGGAAGGGAGAAAACTGGCCCAGTGCGAAGGAGAGCAAGGCGCTCAATGCCCGGCGCACAGGCCAGTAACCGCGCAAAGTATGGAAGGCGCAGGAATTCGAGGCGTCCATTCAGCGGCGCATCAAGTGTGAGGGTGATTTCACGCAACGCGGGCAGCTGGCCAAGCGCTATCCCTGCGAGCGGGATGTCTCGCAAGGTCAGGGCTTGCAGGATTGGGAAGCGATGTGTGCGCCAAGGGTTGCAATACGCACGCTCAGGGTCGTTCAACCGCAGGCGTTCGTACAACTCCCCAGGAGTAGAATGTTTGAGTGCAAGCTCGAGAGACTCGAGAAACGCAAAACCAGGTGGGTGGTTGTGGAGATGGGTGAGGGCATCAACAATGATGTCGCAGGTGCCGTGAATGTAAAGAGAACGGAGCGGAGGAAATGTGTTGAGGATATATGACTCGCCAGGTCGCTGACGTTTCCATCCGCGAAGGGCTGTAATGCCGCTCGGGGTGGGCGGGGGGACTTTGTTGGTTTTGTTCGGCGGTGTGGCGTAGAATACCTCAGTAGGGGTACCCATTGATCGGTCGAGAAAAGTCTGAGTGGCGGGGCTTACGAAGCTCTGAAATGATAACTCTGACGCTGTGAGAACCACGCGCCGCCAAAGAGCGGGCGTCGAAAGCGCTATGTCTCGCCATCTCTGGCAAACATGCGAGATTTTGAGCGGGACAGTGTCCAACGGGGACTGGATGGGATCAAGGGTGTCGTTTGTGGCTAGTACAAAAATGTGGATGAGAAGTTCGGGGGGAAGGCAGCGAAATGGGATGTGATCCTTCTCGCGTTCGACTGCTTGCTTTTCGAGGGTGACAGCATTGAGGAGAGCCCGAAGCTCCGACTCCCTGCGCTGTAGGATGTCGATTTTCCCGGCAAGCATGGCGGCGCTTTGGTCGATGTTCCCTGCCCTTCGGTGAGGCATCGGTTTGGGTGGCAGGTCCGACAAAGCAGAATTCGAATGTGGGCAAATATGTATGTGTAGCAGGTTGTGGCTCATTGTCCGACTCAGACATCAATGCATGAACGCATCAACCTCCGCAAAAAAGACACCCCTAAAGATAACACATTATACATGTTCGGAAGGACCGGTGAGACGGCCACTCCATCTATGAGAAAGAACATTCAAGTTAGCAGACACCACAACAGGGGCATCTTGCCATTTCTTGTTCAGTTCGGAATGAGTCGGATATCTCGGGGTGAAGTTGGTGAACTGGGTGGGCTCAAACACCGATCCCGTATTCACGGATTTAATCAAATATGGCCCAGCGTACTACAATAAGATTGATTAACTGATATGGTTGTTGGCAGACCCCTGAGCCATGCCTTGGCAGAGTAACAGTACTCAATTCGAATCAGCGATCAATATCGATCAATATCGATCAGGGTTCGACAATGTGCCACTCGGGCTAAACACCGAACATTCTGGTGGGTGATCGAGCGTGAAAATGACCAGGCCACGTTCCATCGCGCCAACGCTTTTATCTTGCCGTCTTCTGGCACTCCGAGGCCTCAAGTGGAAACAAAATACCTCTACTCTACGGACGCAATGGGACAGGTCAAAAAGATTCCGTACGCGCCTCCTCCTCGCCTCTCGGCAAATGACAGCAAAAGGTTCCGCAAATTCACCGCAATGAAAACGTGGACAATTGCCACCGGCCGCGGATGGAGAACCAAAATAACATCAAAGATTTGCCGCATGTTGGACGGAGGAACTCTAAAATTTACCCTTCGAGGGGCTTCGTTTTGAAATTAGGTATGTGGCATGATTGATCATACGACTCATACGAGAGGGTACGATCCGTCACGATCGTGCCATTGTAAAGTCTCATCCATGCGTTGATGGTAAGTAAAAATAATCACGTACATAATGGTGTGGTCCCCGCAGGTTCGTGCATCAGGTCTTGGTTCTGTGACTGAAAGTTACCCTGTAGCTTACGGATGTTCCTGTGAAAGGCCCGGGCGGCGGGGCAAAAGCTCTGGAGCACGGCCTCGTGTTGTACACGTGTACGGAGATCATGCATCATGGCTTTTGGAGAGTGACTTGGAAAACTTCACGCACTCATGGAGCCTCAACCACCTCTACCTCTACTTCCATGCTTGCTCCACAGAGATCTGGTGTTCTGCTGCCAGTTGGGCTATTTCAGCGCTGGGATTATAGATTATGTCATCCACACAAAAACTGATACTTGGCTTTTACTGGCATTTCCTGGGGGCAGACATTTTGTTTTAGCACTCAGAAATATATTTTGTTTGTCAAGTCAATTTATTACATCAGCAAAAATCAACTTTTCTTATTCCATCTTATTCCATCTTACTACATCTTATTCCTCTTATTTTGGGGGTAAGAAGGGAATAAGTAGGAATAAGACAAGTTTTTTTTTACTGATGT
>Ga0137397_10001091_pt1 | contig 18925 bp, 25 predicted proteins | sample czorhiz116metaG_FD_106658 | JGI IMG/M metagenome (GOLD analysis project Ga0137397, IMG submission 106658) | Vadose zone soil microbial communities from Angelo Coast Range Reserve, California, USA - czorhiz1.16 metaG | ecosystem: Environmental > Terrestrial > Soil > Vadose zone | place: USA... | reverse complement strand
GGGGACACGGGCTGCGGGCTGCTTGTCGGCAGAGAGGGGGAGAGGGGGAAAAGGGAGGTGGGGGGGGGAAGGGGGGGGGGGGAAAGAAAGTGGCTGTATGCGTCTTGGGTGGGTCGGTTCGGACGCGTTTCTGCTGGTGCCGTCCCATTCCCTTCCCTTCGGGGCAACTCGACCCAGGCGCGCGACACGCCAGCAGGCCAACAACACTCAATGTCTCTCTTCGAACCCATAATTTTCGTATATTATATCTGCTAGATTACAGGCCGGAAAGGCTGTTCGATCCTCTAGCCATGCGCAGTACTAATCACTCCTCCAACCACTAAGGACAAGGCTTACATCCCTCAACAACGTCATCAGCTGGAACGTTCGGTTTCGGGGGGCGCAGGAAGCTGGGTCATCGTGTTTTGAAGGTCGGTGGTCTCATAATCGAGCACTCGTTGAATGATGGCGTTGCTACATGGAGGGGTTCAGTTCGAAGCCTCGAGGAAGAACATCGGTCGTATATAGTTACTTCTGTCTGAACTGCGCTAGCACAGCTCGAGGATCACCTTCATCTACAAGAACCCTTCCAAAGACAATATTTCAGACCGAATGTCGTGCCGCGGGTAGACGTACAAACCTAGAGTCAAATGTCGTTGTGCCCAGGACGAACATACTCTTACTCCAACCAACGTCCCCCTCTGCTGACCCTGCTCCCGGCGCATCTGTTACTTTGATACCGGTAACCGCGGAACTACCTGAGATGCTTTGCGCGCGTGTATATGACGGGTTCAAAGGGTCGTAATCGAGCACTAGGACCTGCTCATCGGGAAATCTAGGGAGGAGGGAAAGTGGACTGTCATTGGCGTAATGATATTGAAGGACAGGATGACTGAGGACGGGGGTCACTGATCCAGCTGCCGGAGTGGGCTGAACCCCGGACGAGCTGGAGACGAGAACGTAGTGAGGGACTTTATGTTGTTGTTCCATTCCCAAGCCAGAAACTGACCAACCCGCCGCCAGACGCTTGAGGCCATTCGCTTCTCAAATATGTCCCCCCGCGGACATCCACGCCTCCCTGCAAAAATAACCTCAGCAATAATGACTACTACTTGACAGGTTACTGCTATTGGACGCCAAGCACGTCGTCAGTACGTCGTTGCAACGCGCGCGTTGTCTGTATATATAAAAATATGAAATGCGCAGTCGTGCCTTAGCGACGAGGTCACTATTCTTTGCGGGGCAGATGACTATAAAATGGCCCACGTTTCTCCTCATTCCTTCAAAGCAACCTAACCTGCATCCCTGGTCTCTGGGTCGTCTCTGACCGCTATCCTTCATTCTTTCCCTGCTGACACTCCCTTGGTCTACACACTCTTTCACGCTGAGCAACGTATCATGGCACCTTTCTCTTTCATCTTCATCGCGCTTGCGCTCGCCTCGCACGGCGTCTTTGGAGCACCGTCATGCTCGACTGGCTTGAGCTCTTGCACCTCCAAGTGCAAAGCCAAGTGGTATCACAATCACACCATGGTCTCATATGCACCTTCCGCTTCTCCCGTCGAAACTTCACCCTCTGCAACCCAACCCAACCCCTCTTCTACTCCTGCTTCGTCATCATCCATCCTTGCAGCCCAACCCAACCCCTCTTCTACTCCTGCTTCGTCACCCATCCTTGCAGCAGCCCAACCCAACCCCTCTTCTACTCCGACTTCGTCATCATCCAACCCTGCATCCCCCTCACCCAGTTCAGGCTCCGTATCGTCTTCCGACATCAGCGCATATCTCAGTGCCCACAACGATTTCCGCAAGCTGCATGGAGCCGATCCTCTCACTTGGGGCGACACCCTATCGAACACAGCCCAGGCATGGGCAGATGGATGCAAATTTGAGCACTCTCAAGGGCAATACGGTGGTACGTAGATATCGTTAGAGATAGTGTTCTACCTAATGCCCGTATGCAGAGAACCTCGCCGCGGGTACCGGAACCTTATCAATTGCAAACGCCATCAAGATGTGGACGGATGAATCTAGTGCATTGCTCAGCCCACGCTTAGATACGACATTCATATTGATATACTTCGTTCGACAGAGGATTATGACCCCAACAACCCGGTATTTTCGCATTTTACGCAGGTTGTCTGGAAGGCGACCACCGAGGTTGGTTGTGCCGAAGTCACCTGTGGTAGTGGGACGATCTTTCCTTCTAACGATGGAGTGCGTCCAAATTTTCTTTATTTGCTCTTAGTCGTGGGGTGGCACTGACGGTCCTATGTTCAGCCCGCGAGTTATGTCGTTTGTGAATACAATCCCCCGGGCAATGTTCTTGGGGAGTTCGCGTATGTCCTCTTTGTGCTGTGCCTGTTACAATTTACACTGAATCAACCATCAGTCAGAATGTTCAGGTTTAAACATCTGTGGCTGTATGTTCAAAAAGAGTCACATGCTTTTGCGTGTCGTTGTCGTCTTGTTTCGTTGATATTAGATACATCCGGATGTATCAACGTTTCTCGAGCTAGCTCTCGTTGCCTAAACATGAATGTCATTTATGAACCTTAACCCCTGAGTAAGGTTAAGAAAGTCATATCGGGACCAGTGAGCTCGAGTGACTCTGCCATCCATGCCATTATATATCTGAGCGCAGTGCGCTCCTGTCTTGACATCCATGTCACATCATATCAGAAAACTTGTCACCGGTGTACTCAATGTATTCGCTTGGTTGATATTCGGATTCGCTGTCGGCGTGTCCCTGGTCGGTTTCCTTTCACAAGCAGTGCGCACCTCGAGACGACAGTCATTCAAGAAAAACATTGATGTTTTAATTATCGGCATCGCATACAGCGTCGTGGTAGGTACCCTCACACCCCCTCTTCCAGTGTACTTCGTTTGGTAACGACCAGAAAATAAAATAAAAGTTCCTGACGTCGCTGGCATTTTGCCTGAATCGCAGGATATCGGTGCTTAGAAAGCTGCATAGGTTATCGAGGGGACGTGTTGCTCTGCGCAAAGGCGATGTCCCAAAGGTGCGCGAGGAATCCGCACGCTTTTATTTTCATCATCATGCGGGAGGGCTAACTCCTCAACACTTGTTGAGCAGCATGTGCATGGCTTCGTGACGCAGGAGTATTCGCGTGCTTGTTTGATCGCCTTCGAGTCCTCACCCAAAGCTGTACACCGGGAGGGTTGGGGCAGGCCAGGTACGCCACTTTGATCCCCATAGTCACTCGGTCGTACAAGTGGGTCTGTTTTGCTCAACGGGCGCACGTGTTTCGTCCAACAGGTACTCGATGGGATGGGGTCTGCTTTCGGCGTTTTCTGCTCGATACTGTCCCAGATCTTGGTATGTCTTTCGCGTCTATAAGATTCTATGACCATCCGTTTCTGACGTGGCGTTGGTGTCTTTTTTTCTTTCAATTCTAGATGCGCAGGCCCGTCTTTTGATCCCGAGCCTACCACCGCTTCGGCCCAATGACCGCATGTCGCATCACTTTCGCTTCATCGCGCCGCTCATACCCATGGACGATGAAGGACGGTCTCCCCTGCACTATTACGATTCTGCAATACAGCTCGCAAGGCAAGCGGATCGTGAACCAACAGAGGGAGAGTTCGAGGTTGGCATTACGGCGGCGGATGAGGTCAAGAGAATGTATGTACCCAACATATCTCGTCGGTGCTTCATGAAACTTACACATCCAAGTCTGTTTGAGACCCGGGAGGAAATGCTAGAGGGCTCAACACCCGACCTCAGCAAGCTTCCCCTTGCATTGTAATCAAAACTCCGTTTACTCGCCCATCTGATATTTCTCCACGCGGAATATTGCGTAGGCAGCTCTATTCCCGCGGTCGGTAACAGGGATGACTTCTCAGGAGGAACGCGCCCGCGTCCAGGGTTGGGCAACTCGAGCGCTGAATGTTCCCACATAATGCATCGGACAACACATACCCAATTCAAGTGTCAGTAATTACTATTTTCATAATCTCGTAAAGTTGCAGATACAATAGCCATCTAATTTAGAATAGAAAGACCTATGACCAAAGTGAGTAAAGGCTGGCTATCGAATGATGGATGGGGCACCCACCTGATCTACGAGCTTGCTGACTGCGCGGGGAGCTGGGTACCTGAGTTCTTCTAGATGTTTTCTGGTACAGAATGTTGAGCCGCTGCCGAGAAATGATAACGAAATACATACTTCATAGCGGTCATCATGGGGGGAGGCCCTACACACATACTCGTAAGGCTGTAAGATTTGATAATACGAATGTACGTACCACAAAGGAGTATTTTGATATCGTCGCGGCTAGCAGGGAGGCGGCTTTCGATCTGTTCCTTTGACACAAACCCGACTCCTCCAGTCCAACCTGATGGGGCATAGTTCAAAACATAGAACACCTTGAATCGCGAGGAGTATTTGTCGGCCAACTCATCGAGCTCTTTCTTAAGAAGAATATCTTCATAATTGACATTGGCATAAATGAGGCTCAGCCTGGTGTTGTCCTGAGGGTTCTTGAGGGCCGCCCGGATGATTTGAAGCATGGGCGTGATACCCGTTCCACCAGCAATCATGCCGATTTCACGAGACAATGTCGGTGAGTATTTGAATTGGCCTTTCGGGCCTTTCACGCGAATGTGATCACCGATTTTGAGGAGAGACACGTAGCGAGAGATATTGCCTTTCTCGTAAGCCTGGGGACCATGAGAGCACGTGCAACAGAAGGTGGAATTAAAAGTTACCTTGATCATAAGGTCAAAATGGCCAAGGTCATCATCACTGCTAGTGGGGGTGTAACTACGCATGATCTCCTTTCCACTTATCTCTGCGGAGAGCTGTATATGCTGGCCAATAGGGAGACCAAGAATATCAGTTGGGCGTGGAAGAGCGAAGCGATATCTATGTTTACTCGTCAACAAAATGGAGGTGAAATAAGACAAAACGCGGACACGGCGGTATTTGGAGATATTATAATTTTTTCTTTGAGCGGGTATTGTTTCCATTCCTTTGGGTCAAGAACAGGTTTCTTAACTAAACAATGTGCGTGAGGATGCAGTAACCTGAGTCGGAAATGACGACGTGCCGGAACGACCAAAGTTGAGATAGATGAATGCGCTGGTGGCCACTGCAAGGAGGAGTGCAAGGAGCTGTGGGACGAGGCTCTGGGGCACGTCTAGGAGAGAAGGTGCGGACGTAGACATTTGGTTGGGGATGTCGTGATCGGACTGGGGAAGGCCGACGAGGATGAGCCTGGAGATGTCGTAGCCGGCTTCACGAAGTTTTGAGGAGAGAAAGTTAGAAAGAGTGAGAAGGAGAAGAAAGGATGCGAAGAAAGAGGCGATAAATAAGAGCTGCAGATGATTTGGCATTGCGAGTGCGAACCGGTCGGCTCCGATGGACCGGGAAAAGGGAGTTGTCGTGATTACATAAGGATCGGGAGTCGGAATCGGATTTGATTGGTTACTGCACCGCGTTACCAACGTCGCCGGCTGTTGCGATACGGTATCGATTCCACACACTGGTTGTGTCCGTTTGGCTCTCTATCACTCCTTTTACCTCTTCCCTTCCACTTCTCAACCCTGTTTTCTTTACATATTTCCTTCTTCTTCATTCTTGTCTACCCTCATTCCTTTCTTGTCTTTCTTCCTCTCACATAATCTTTTGTTTTTCTTCCCCAAAACGTAAACGAGGTCAAAACAAAAGAGTACAGACGCCGTAACCCATCCACGCAGCGCGTGAGCCATGTTTCCCTCTTCGACGACACCACCAACACCACGCAAGATGGGTCCGCCTCCAGGACTCCGCATTGACACACCTCCCCCGAACCCCACAAATGCCCTTGCTCCTGGGTATAGCTCTGCTTCTACTTCCGCCGTCTCCCCGACTACCTCAGATTCTGGGTCTTTTCAGTTCCCCCTTCCCCCAAGGTCTCGTTCGAGGAATATGAAGAAGTTATCCCTTACTTTGTCTACCCAGTCCTCTTCGAGCTCCCTAGCCTTTCACCCCAACGAATCCCTGTTCGACCGCACCACACAGGAAGGCAGGAGCAGATGCACGTCAACTTCTTCAATGCTTTATCGCAGGGAAGAGGACGGCTCTCCAACTGCCCCTTATCCCGAAGGCCCCGTCGAAATCCTACCGAAGATATGGCTTGGTGCAGAGGATAACGTCCGGGACTGGCGTAGTCTCGTTACCAAGAGGATCGGTTCTGTGCTCAACGTCGCCAAGGAAGTCTCCTCTCCTTTCGACCTGTTAATGTCCGCGGAGGTTCCACGTATGCCATCCACAGAAGAGCTCCCAGGTAATACACCTCTCAGTCAGGGCGCCTATTATCCCGCGGACGGTACCGGCAGACCTACGTTACACTATCTCAAGTTGCTGTGGTCTCACGGCCAATCGGACCTCGTCCAACGTGGTTTCCCCGAGGCCATGGCTTTTGTCGATCAATCGCTTGCTCGTGGAGAAGGCGTACTGATACAGTTCGTTGCGTTGCAATTCGTTTGCTCTGACAGAGTCTGATTTGAAAATCAAATTGCCTACAGCTGTCAATGTGGAATATCTCGTTCCGCTACTCTTGTAATTGCCCTCGTCATGCGTGCTGCTTTTCTTCGTTCTCCCTGGGTTCCCAAAGAAGTTTGGGATCTGAAAGGGATGGAAGCTGCATATGCATATGTCAAGCAAAAAAGTAGATGGGTTGGACCAAACATGTCGTGAGTGCAGTATGGCCACGTTGGCACTACTTTTTGCCTCACTCCGATCACAGATTAATCTATCAACTCTCGGACTATGAAAAGGTCCTTCGTGGCCCTTCTTCGTCCCCAACGCCATCGGAACGTTCTCGTTTGGAAGCATCAATTGATGAGGATTGGAGTCGTCGTCGAAAGTTGCTCGACGAAGCCTCGGATCGTGAGGAAGTGGAGCAAGAGAGCGTCGAGATGCAACGCGAGGCCAAGGCCCTTGACAAAGCCATGGAGGATCGCATCTTGGCCCGCAAGTCTTCTTCCTCTTCGGTTGGTTCCGGCATAGGAATGGGGTCAGCCTGGAAAAGTCGATACTCGGCCCGCAAGCGGACTGGATCCATCGCTAGTGTGATGACATCAAACAGCATGCTTAGCGAAAATCTCGTCGAAGAAGACGAGGAGCAAGAGTTGCTCGGCGTGGGCGGTGGTTTTGACAGGTCAAGTGACCGCCCTTCCCCTCCGGATGCCCATTTACAGTCTGACGGCTCCAGCGACGGTGAATTCGGAACTACCCAAGCCAGCCCAGAAGCACCTCCTTCTGCACCCTCGACCTCGGCGAGATCCTCCTTTAAATTGCCCCCTGTCCCTGCGACCGCCTTCAAGCCAACTTTCGATACCTCCCGTCGCCCTATGTCCAAGACGAGGCGTCGGCCGACTCCTCTGGACATTTTACCCACCGTACCGGACTCTCCGGTTAATGTTGCAACGACGCCAACGGTGTTGGCCATACCGCGGTCTCGCAAAGAATCACGTGCAACATTTCCCTTGTCCCATGTTCGAAAGCCCTCCCAACCTGCGCAACCCACACAGAACGCTCACAAGCCGGCTCTGCAGACACCATCCCAGACCCTTTTTGTCTTCCCCCCTTCGCCCACCTTCTCGACTTGCACCCCCTCAGCTATGACACTGACTTCTAACTCTGTTTCTGTCCCTTTCCCTTCCACGGCAACCCCTCGATCCAGGTCGGATAGTCGGAGAAGGTCCCTAATTGGCCTGATGGTGCCCTCCACTCCGACTACAGCACATGCGCGTGTGGACGCGAGAGGTTGGGTTGGGATTCACTGATACTAAAGGACTCTGTTCTTCGGGTGTCTGCCGCGCTCTTTTGCTGTGTTGAATCTTATGCGAATTGGCTTGCCACTCACTGACCATGTTATTTCCACATAGTTATTATTGAATTCTTTTCTTTTTTTTCATGCTTGGTTTATTTGAGTATGTTTATTTCTATGGACTCGCGTACTTATTCTTTTTTTTCCTTTCTTCGTCTCAACTTTCCCTGTGTGTTCTCTAACATGCTTTGCACTTACCTTCCATGCTGTAGCACATACACAATTGCACTTTTCTCATTCACTTCATTGTTCTAGTTCCACTGTGCATGTCTTCTGTTCACATGTTTGGCGCAGTATGATGATGATATGGACTCGCGAAGCAGGTCTCGCAAGCTTTAGTACTAAAAGTTATGGCGCGGGTGCAGAAAGTTATGACCCAAACATTCGTCCTACGCTGTTTTTCACAACGCCTGTTAACATTTGCCCGCCCAGGCCACCCATCGACCAGTTAGAAGAGACGACGTCATGAGCCCATCGCTTCTTTGCGTCACGGTCGCTAAAGAGTAAGATCGAGAAATTGAATGAGATCGAGTGGGAATATATGCAAAAGTACGCACGCATAGGTGAAACCAATTACGTTCGTAATATTGAAGACCAAGGCAAGTACCACAATGGGGATAAATCTGCGATGTTGGGTGACAAGTTAGATCAGGGCAGAAGAATGCAATTGGCACAGTTCACGATAGATTGAACTTGAGCAAGGACACGAAAAAGAGGCCAAGCCAGAGGGCAGGGAATACGTATAGCGCAGTCCAAAACAACCTCCAGGGTAGCATGAGATTACTGATAGATAGAAGGGAATGCATGGCCAAGCACTCACCGAGCGTCGACAGGATTAGCAGGCCGTGAAGGCTTGGTGGCAATGCTCAGCACGCAGAAGAGATGATTAGAAGATCCTACCGCTTACATCTCTACTTTCGAATATCCAGTAACTCTCTCCATTGTCATGCACCTGTGTGCGGAACATCATTCTTCAATCCTTAACACGACGCAGGATAAGAAGGATACAGACCTGATTCCAGAAACGTAGACCAACGAGCGTCCGCCCGGCGACGTTCTGAATATGACGATGGATAAGCGGGATGAAGGTGTTCTGTGGTGCGAGCACGAAACCACGCACGCGGCAATTCCAAAAGTCCATGGCAAGGAGAACGACGACGATTACAGTCTGTGAACGAGCAATGTGAATGGTTTGACAGGGGGCGAGTGGAAAGGAACTAGACAGACGGAGATGACATAGTTGTCCGTAAAGAATCCGCAAAGGATGTAAGTTGCGATTGCAGCTATGCGGAAGAGGTACAAGACGAAGAGCACGACGGGGTGTGCGGACTGATCCACACGCGGTAAGAAAATGCTCTTCAGGAGGTCGGCCTGTTTGAGATCTCGCACCTGACGAAATATCCCTGCGAGGCCTTCAAAGCCGTCGACGTTACAGTAAGCTGGGACGCGTCAAGACTCGGGTGGGTGACGACAACACTGTACCTGCTTCCGCGTCTCCGGGAGTCGTGGAGCTCGCCATTGTACCTGACACTGGACGCGAAGGCTCAGCATTCCGAGTGGGAGAATGTGAGTTGGTTGTGACTGTGGGTTCGTCTGGTTCTATTGTTTGAAGCGCGGTGCTCATCGTTAGCTACAGGACAACGGGTGTCACGCCGGCGCACGCGAACGTTTTAAAGACGCGCCACTCGCTCAGCTAGTCCATGGCAGCTCAACACGATAACGACGACCGACCGACCGAAACGACGCCATTGATACCCCATCGTCCAACCTTGCATTCTCAACTTTCGCCTTCTTTGTCTCTACCATCTCTCACCCCAGCCGTCAACCACATCCGGCTTCATGGCGTCCAAATGGTGGACGAGGATCCATATCTTTTTGCCCTCGCACACTCTGCCAGTCTCGCACAGCAGATCTCCTTCAAGATTATCGTGCTCTCGCAGCTGTACATTCTAGCCAAGGCACCTCCGGCCGACGTCGATGCGGATGTTTGGGAGCAGTGGGCGAGGGAGCGCAGGCCGTCTCTCGATGCCGAGGATCTACAGCGGCGTATTGTTGGCGCATGGGAGGAGTTCCTTGAAGTCAGCAGAAGCACCGGGGAGATCGAGGAATGTCTCTGGTCCCCATTTACTCTGGAAGAGGGGAAACCTCTCACTCTCCGCGGTAGGTTCCTCATTCGCCGCGTCGGAAGAAGTGCAGCTCATTCACCTCCGGTTTTCTCCCGCCTCAGTCGTCGATATCTTGACGCATCCGGACGCACCTCCCGCACTCGTGTCTCATCGTCTGCTTTCTCTTAGCCTCTCTCACACCTGGACTCGTGGGAAAGCCGTTATCCCTTCCGGATCATCATTCCGTCGTGTTCTGCAACGCTTCCGTTCCGTAACAACCCCAAGGTGTGTTGAGCTCACTCTGTTACGGCAGTGTCCTTGACAACATATCCAGAGTCGTGCATTCCGTGGACATCCTCCTACAGCTGGTATACTTAGCACTGCTTTCGGACTACGCCATTCACCCTCCAGAACGTCCGATTGTCACCTCGGGCCTGAACCTAATAGGGGCGAGAGAAATACTTTTGATAATCTACTCCACAGCCTCACTCTTTAAACCACCCGCGCTGCCGATCGTACCCTTTGCCTGTGTTGCAGGCGCCTTCCTTTTCACCCTTTCTTCTGCACCCTTTCCAGGGGATACGTCGTACAGCATCTTGCTAGGCGCGCTTCTCTTGCACGTGCTTTTGCTTCACCTTCCTCGGACTCCCAGCCCAAATTTCCTCCTCTCGCCTGAAATTGCTTTGCCAATCGCCACCTTGTTATGGCACGAATTTTCGCGGACACTCTGCCCTTGCGTTCTTTTCTTTCTCCCTGCGACAATCCTAGCCTCCCTTTTCCTATCTATCGCTCTAGAAGACTCAATCCCGCGCTTTCCAACCACACTCATGCTCGTGGAACTGGCACCAATGGAGACCCGGGTGGCCTTCTCGTTTCTGTGGATCATACTTATTCTCCTCATGATATCTTCCGCGGTACTTTTCGTGCTCTTTAGTGGATCTTCCATCTCGTCCCGACAGGTCAGTTCATGGGACAGATATTCGGTTGCCGTAGGTCTCCGCGCTCGCAGGATTTTTGCGACCGCCGTTGCTACATATTCAGTGCCGTACTACTTTCCACCTCCGTTTAATCTACTTCAAATATTATTCGTCCACATACCTCAAACTTTGGTTCAATCTTTCGGTTGGAAAGTGAGTCCGGTCGCGGAGCAGATAGAACGCATTTTGTGGTACTCGACCACTGGACCACTGGCTTTTGCAGTGATTGCATGTTGGTCCTTATCCATTTACCCCGTTTCCTTTGCAATACGTTATGCATATGGTCTACGTCGGTAGCTATTCGCTTGTTTATCAATTGTCGGAGCGTAACGCCGTACTGTCTAATTTAGTGATAAAACACCTTCTGCTACCGTACGGTGCAATGGGAGTTCCACACCGCGGCCGGGCCGCTTGCATCGGCATCGTCGGTCCGCCACATCTCTGTCTGATGGAGCGTTTTGACGCCAGCGTCGCACTTTGGTAAATACAGGGCTTTGGATACGAGTCATCCGCCGTCCGACTCCTTCTCTCTGACCACATCCGTAACAGCTATCATGTCTGACCGCTCACGAGCTGCAAAGCGACGCCGGACTGGACCTCCCCAGATTGGTGCACCCTCCGAAGCCGATAATGCCATCACTCCGATTAATCTGCCCTCTTCTTCTGCGTTCTCGACCCGCACTATCAAGAGCAACCATATCCTACCATTAACTTCCATCTGCGCACGTCTTTTCGTCGCCAACTTCCCCAAGTTGTCCAGAGATCCCCGCCAATGGGAACCGAGGAAACGGTGGCAGGTGTTTGGTGCACAACTAAAAAGTCTCCCGGACTCTACGATACAAACGTTGTTTGCAATGCTCAGCTCGTCCTGTCCCCACCTTCTTTCGCATGATCTAGTCAAAGAGGTGCGCATTGTCGGTTGAGTAAATATATATGATGCGGCATCTCAATTCTCCCCAAGTATTTCCTTCGTGGACATTCTATCATTTTGACCAGTGGGATGGGTGGCGAACGCTCGCCGGTCAGCAAATACACCGTCGGCGCAGTGGCTTCAATGGGACCAGGTCTTGTTCGGCTGCACCTCATCGGATTCGACAAGATGGCCGATCAGTCGTTCGCTGCGGTGATCTCGCGCCACAGCTCTCTTGAAGATCTTTCCCTATGGTATTGTTGACGTATGATCTCTGAAAGCCTTGCGAGAATGACTCACTCGACACTCCTTAGTGGCTGTACCCACGTCGGACCCAAGACTATCCAAGCCGCAGCCAAGGCATGTCCGTCCCTGAAGGCTGTCAACCTCAACTATACCTCCGTAACGCCACTCGCACTGGCCCCACTCCTTCGCAGCTGCAAAGAGCGACTTGAAGTGCTGAAAGTTGCAGGTATCAACAGCTGGGTTCTCTCATACCTTTTATTCGAACCACACGTGCTCTGACCGACCTACAGACCGATGCTGCGTTCGCGCAACTACGCGCCGAGTTACTGAAAGAAAGAGGATTCTCCCTCCCGGTACTTCGAACACTAAAGTTACGCCAGACGTCACTATCCGATGGTTCGGTTAACACTCTCGTTCTACTGGCACCCAACGTCAGACGGGTCGACGTCTCATTCACGGACATCCGTCGCCCACTCTCTGTATCACCTGACAACTTCGCTAGTCTAGAAAAGTTATCTGTAACTTCGACCAGTGTGTCGCCGGATGACTTGATATTGATGCTTCCTGCCGCCTCTCGACTGCACACTCTGAACATCGGTGCCCTGGGAGGAAATCAGGGCAAGAGATCTGCGTACGGCGGAGGCATACCCATGATGACTTTCACGGATAACCACCTGCGTTCTTTGACGGTAGTTTTATCACAAAATGCGGTCATAGAAAACATCAGTCTCGTGGCGAACACGAAGCTTGCGAGAGATGAGGAGGTCATCTCAGAGTTTATTCTCCTAGTTGGCCGAAGGCTGAAGGTCCGTGAAGGAAATACAAGTATGCACTAAAGCCCCGCTTACTCACATGAGCGCAGAAATTGAACCTGTCTGGACTGTCGTTCCTTCGGTCGTCGGACCTGCAACATCTCGCCCCTGCTGACCCGGCAGATGAGGCTTGTTCACTGCATGAACTCTTGTTGAATAGCACGGGTATTGATGACGACGCGTCCCCATATATATCGTGTTGTCCGTCGCTCGAAAGACTGGAAGTTGCAGGTACTAGACTTTCGAGTGCGTCATTTTCTCGTAGTAGTCCGCAACGAACTCACTTCTCAGAAGGCGAGGGATTGTTCACCATCGTCGACGCGTGTCCCAAACTTGCGACGCTTGATCTCACGCGCTGCCGTGGTGTCTCCGTAGCAGACCGAAGGCGCTTTTTCGAGGTGAACCACACTTGAATTGGCGCGGGGGCTTACCTTGACAATACTAGGTCTGGGAAGAGCGCAAAGACTAATTGCCTCGAGAAATCCCCGTCGGACCAAATACGATAGCTGCTATCACGACGCATTCTGCACATCATCTGTGCGCCTATGAACTTTCCTACCCATCAAATCCTCGTGAGCTGAAAATGTCGAAAACACAACAGACTCGTTAGTTGCTGTATACTAGTGACAACCCGATTGGTATATTAGGCCCGCTTTGAGGTATTCATTGATTTTCCGATACGCGTATGCAAACATTCGTTTCTGAGCACGGTATCTCGCCACATGCGCACGACCTTGTACTACGGCAAACCTTATCGCCGAGCCTCGTTCTAATAGCCATCAATCTTCTTCGTGTTACAGTATGCTTCTATTATGGGTGGCGGAACTAAATGATCATAAACGTATGATGAAACAAGCGCTGAGAAACTTCTAACCTCCACCAGATATGAGGGTGCTTGGTCCTGATCATTTCAAAATTTAGAGGGTGCGGTGCGTGTGGTGCATCTACGGTTCTTCCATCGACACTACCAGCACAGCATGTGGTTTTGTCTGTGGGGCCTGAGAGGCTAACGTGTGACGAGGGTCATGTGGCAGACTACACTCGTCGTGGGTGGTGCAGCCATGTGGTATCCCTACCAACACATACTGTATAGTGATGACAGTGCGGAGTACAATGAGAAAACACTCATCGTCTGATGGCCATGGGTACCAATAGACCAGATGAGGGAACATCAGAGGCAGTGTATTGCAGGTGACATACGGACTTGTAAATAGCTTCTATACCCAGGGAGAAGAATAGAATAACGAAATTCAAGGTTACTCCTGAGCTGAATTGGACAGGCACCTGATGGTGTCTGGTTTGTAAACTCCGATAATCTGAATGACAGAAAGCACATTTACAGGAGCGATAATCGCTCAGAGAGCCAACCAAATTTCCTGACCCGCGGACGAGGACTGAGGTGGTTCAAAGACAATATAACGTGTGCTTCATTACCGCCACGGTTGAAATTGCATTCTGTAAGTCGTTGACCTTGACAACGACGGATATCATCAGAAAGGAGCGGGAAGAACTCACATGGCAATAAAAATACCGCAAATATCATCACGCTGACATCGAGCAATGACGAGAGAATGAACGGTAGAAGTAACGCCGCAGTCTACGCAATAAATATTGCTGGTGTCAGCATCCGATGGCGCCGACGCTGTGCACAATGACCCGGCTGGAGAATTGCCGGAGACCGGGCTGAAAAGAAGAGCCAGAGAACCACGCTTTTGGCTTGAAGCTATCGTAGGCAATGGCCCATAGACTCAATAACAGTGCGATAAGGGTCGATATCCTTGGAGCTTCTCCAAGCCAGCGCTCCGAAACATTGCCGTGCGGTGCATTGACCCCGAAGATGTTAGTCTTAAGCACCGGACGCTGACAAGGTCTTGACCAAAAAAGGACGCGAGAGAATGCCTGGCAGATCCAAGTCATTGACACCAGTGCTGTATATGTACTACGCATCGTGAGCACGACAGGTGTTGTACTGTAGAAGCTGATCCGCATGCAATCAGCGGACAGAATTGGGGTCCACGGATGTCGCAAGTTGGTATTTGCCAAGGGTCAAAGACAAAAAATACTACTGTTATTCCGCGTTGCCACGTAAGTGCAGTCACATGACGCGCAAGGCCTGCAGGCCTGATGCGCGGTCCTGACAAGTTCAACTATACGCTGTGAGTTGCTTTTGTTGCAATTTGGCGAAGGATTCTGAATCATCACCGGGGCTCCCTGATACCCACGTCGATTTAGTGCCAAGTACTTACCTGGGTTGTCTGAAAGACAACGTCCCATAACGACATTCATCCAAGTATGGCAACTTGACGCTAGGCTACAACCCGACGACGTTGTGGTCCTATTCCTTAGGGTGTATTTCGAAAGAAGAACAAAGCGTTTGTACGTCTTATATTATCGCAGGTCCTATGGTGGTCAGATTGATCGCACTTTCCCTCACGCTGCATAACCCCGCCTTCTCATGACGAATTTTACAGACACAGCACTTTCCGTCTCCAATACACGACCTGTCGCGCGCCCCGGGAGACTTATAAAAGCGCTCCCAGAAATAGTTCGACACTTTCTCCCTCATGCTCGCTACTCTTCGTTTCTAGAGACGATAGTATCTGGTTCGCATCCTTCTGATGCACCCGCACACAAAACCCCATCTTTGACCATTCAAGATGATGTCGGTTTTACTCATTCGACTACGGATGACTATGCAAATACAAGTTTAAGACCGAAGGTAGATTTACATACCTCGCCTTCATGTCCCGACGATTTGGTTTTCCGGATTTTGTATAAAGCCTACGGGAAATTTGCCTGGATGAATGGTCAAATAATTGAGAATGTGAAAGTATTGAAGTGGCTTGGAGGTGAGTACACCGATGCAAGATATATGCAGCTCGCTCAACGTACATCCCTAGAAGGCATCATGTCATCTGCGCACATCAAATCTGGTAGTGTTGGAGACCCACGCCAAGACGGACAAAAGTCTGTCGGTTTTAATTATATCTGCAAAACGTAAGTGGTGTTGTCCTCGTAATATTGTTTTCTGTGACGAACTTCGTTCAGCTGGGACATGTCAAAGATGGGACAGTGGAATGGCTTTTATTCCGAGGTGAGAATTCAATAGGCCTTGTGTGCCTGCATGAATCCCAAACACTATTCTTTAGCTAGCACTATACAAGTCGTCACGATACCTTCTTCCACTTCAAGGGGACGTTGTCCCTCACGTTATGGGCGTATATACGCGTCCTGGGAAGGTTGACATCGCCATGGACCTGCCTCATCCTATATTCTGGATGGAAGCTTCCGCCTCTATGCCCACGGTTCTGAAGGATCGCGTCGTCGAGGCCTTTCAAAAGCTGCATGAGCGTGGCATAGTTCATGGAGACGTCGCCCTCAGACACATCCTTATCGGTGCGGATGCCCAGGTCACGCTTATCGATTTTCAAGCGAGCCGAGCGGACGAACCGAACGAGGATTTAGGCCTGGCGCCGGCATATCCTGGGGAAAAGGACCTTGAGATGCGCCGCGTCAAATTTTTGCTAAACATGGATAACGCCCGAAAGAAGGAGTTCCGGAAAAGCAAGGCAGCGCTTCGGCGTTTCGCACGGAACAACGAAAGGGAACAGCGGCGTCGGGAATTGCTGCGGCACGGCATCACAGTTGGCCTGCCTTTGGATGAGCCGGAACTTCTGGAGGACATCAAGGAGCCTCCACTCCCTCTCGACGAGCTGGAGAAATACTGGATGGAGGATGCCAATGACGATCCCCGGCGCTTCGTCGTTCCTGGATCAAGTGATTCCGAGGTCGCCGGGGCTATTTCTTCATTCTTGGAATGCATACAGGATATGGAAGCGGCGGATTGTGGTTGGAGCGTCATTTGCAACGCTCCATCTTCCCCAAGGTCACCCCATGTCACTCCCCCCCTGTCACCTCGTCACGACGGGCCCGGCATTCTCGAACTGCCGCCATCTATCAAAGTTCGCGACTTCGCATATGAATCCACGTGTTGGCCTTCTATTTCCGGTCCGCGAACGGGGCGTGGTGTCCTGTCGTCCACAACTGCGGATAAAGGAAGCGTTTCTAACGATCAGGCTATCCACCACCCGAGACATCTGAAGAGACGCCACGAAGACGGCGAGGAGAAACCGATCTACGTGGAGAGATTGCCTACCGGGAAAAGAGCTAGGCTGGACACATCCTCTTTGGAGGAGCGCGCCACCGCAATCACCGCAGAGACGAGGATTGCATCAGACTGTGGTCTGATGAAGGCCCATTGCACGGGTTCAGACTCAATTGTCCCACCTGTTTCAATAAGTGAATACCAAGAAGGCAGTCCTGTAAATGAGCCCGACCCGCAGGGTCCCAAGTTGAAACGACTGAGGGACGCAGTGGAGGTGGAGGACAAGGGCGCACGCGTGGACGCGAAGAAACGTCGAGGTGTGCCCTCAGCTTGGTTGAACGATAGTGTCACGGATGGTTGACAGGTGATTCGATTAGTTTCAGATCCTCTTTAACGAAGGCGCACCCACCACATCTCCGAGTCGGTCGCGGTCTCCTAGGATCCGAGTGCGGGTATTGGAGCCACACTAGACCGGGACGTTGACCGCAGTTGCCCTTATCATAAGCGAGTATTCTCGGAAGCCATGTGTATGGTGAGGGGGACGATCTCGTTGACAAACAGATGAATCTCCCAGATTGTGGCTTTCCCCATTGGTGGAGCCTATACGTATTCCGTTGAGCTTTACCTCGCAGTGCGATTTCCGTGTTTTGGCGTGCTCAGTCTCGGGGGGTCGTGGGCACGTTACATTGACATCGGTGTGGAACAGTAGATTATTGTAGCAAATGCATCGCGAACACCAACCTGAAGGTGACCGCTACCACCTCTGAAGGGAAGCCAGAGGGGGAAAAGGCTGTACGTGACTAATTTGCCTGAATATGAGTATTTTCTGTCGCGTGTTCAGTTTCAACTTTATACCCCGTTCGTGATGCTCTGCCCACCCTTTCGTCATTACAATTAAGTGGTCGCGGATTAGTTCTACCTCACATATGCAACTATGATCACCTATTGCTTGTTTGGCCTGACGCCCCAGCAAATTAGATCATCACGTACACGAGCTCCCCGTGCCCTCTGTTCGTAACGATCCTTATCGAGTCCTTAAATCTCCTGATACCATTCCGCAGATGGTCTCGCAGTTGCGGGATCTTTATGCTCACCAATCGCAACGGTTTACCCTGGGTTGCGCTGATTTATTCAACCGCATTTGCGTTCCTGGCATTCATGGGGTGTTCAATCGAGCTCAGGCAAGGTCTTTGGGTGGTTCACTGATACCGCTATCGCCGGTCTAATGACTTGGTTCGGCATTGCGGTCACACACATCCGCTTCTATGCCGGTGCCCAAGAGCAAGGCTTGGATCGCCATACGCTCCATATTTCTCGCCGCATGGTACGCTGCAATCTCTGGCATTGTTTAGTTCAGTGGTGTTCTTGAGGAATAACTTGGACACAGCAACCTTCGTGACAAACTACTTTCCACTTATCATCTTCTACGTTGGAGCCAAGTGGTGGAAGCACATACCGCTGCTCCGCGCTTCCGAAATTAAGGGCGGATATATAGGTGAGATCGAGTACGCGCGAAGGGCTTCGTCTGCAGTAGACGAGCGATAGACAATGACTAGTGTCGGTACTGGATTGTAACTAAGTGCCTCACCTCAGTAACAGCGCGCGCAGATGGCACGAGAACTTCGGGGGCGTTGAGAAACTACTCCGGGTCGACGCTATCATGGTATACCAAGTGCTACTAAATTTTCTTGGGCCGCTCATCGGCCTGCTCTGGTGGAGAAAATAAAATATCTAAGGGACAAGCAAATGTGAATGATACTGTATGAGCGCACTCGGCGGAATCGATGGGAGAAATATGTGCTATGTCCATTTGGCCGTGGTATCTAACCGATCCCCGTACGTCTGGCGCGCGCGCTGCGATCCGGGCACACATGCGATACCTCCTCCAAAAAATAAGTGGGATGCTTGTTCCAAGTTTCGCCCGAGATTCGGACAGCAGGGGATCTAGATGG
>Ga0137397_10001090_pt1 | contig 18929 bp, 20 predicted proteins | sample czorhiz116metaG_FD_106658 | JGI IMG/M metagenome (GOLD analysis project Ga0137397, IMG submission 106658) | Vadose zone soil microbial communities from Angelo Coast Range Reserve, California, USA - czorhiz1.16 metaG | ecosystem: Environmental > Terrestrial > Soil > Vadose zone | place: USA... | reverse complement strand
GCCTGAATCGAACTCAGCTGTCCTTTTTCCCATTCGTGATTGATCACGATCTCATCGGCTTTGAGGTTCACCGCCTTTGCAATGGGCTCCGCGTGCGCGCCGAGCACAACCCTTCGCACGCCAATTTCCCGGTGCGAAGTCACTTCCAGCAGATGTTCGAGGAAGGGCCGTCCCTGGAAGGGAACTAGAGCCTTCGGCGAGCCCATTCGGCTTGAGGCCCCGCCGGAGAGGATGACGGCGGCCAGCATGTGCTCCCTTTCAGCGCTCGCCCGTCTGGAGAACGGGCGAAGCGTGCGCTTCGTATTTCAATTTCTTGTGCGCGGCCGTGGCCGCATTCCGCCGCACCGCCACCAGTTCCGCAGCGATGCTGACGGCAATCTCTTCCGGCGAGAGCGCGCCAATCTCCAGCCCCATCGGCGCGTAGACGCGTTCGAACTCTTCCGGCTTGTAGCCTTCGTTCGCCAGCGCTCTGTACACGGATAAAACTTTGCGCTTGCTTCCGATCATCCCGACGTAGCGCGCTTCCGTCCGCACCGCCCAGGCCAGCACACGCATGTCCTCTTTGTGCCCGCGGGTCACGATTACCAGGTAGCTCGCCGCGTTCGGATGAATTTTCTCGAACGCATCCTCGTAACTCGTGTAAATGTCCTGCGCCATCGGAAAGCGCTCTTGGTTCGCAAAGGTCTCGCGGTCGTCCACCACTCCGATGCCGAAGCCCGCCGCGGTAGCCGCCCTTGCCACCGCCATGGAAACGTGCCCGCCCCCAAAGACGTAGAGCATCGGCTGCGGCAGAATCGGTTCGACGAAGACTTCCAGAGTTCCGCCGCAAATTAATCCGTTGTCGTACTTCGCCTCATTATTTAGATTGAAAACCATCTTGCGCGGCGCTTCCTTCTGCATCACTTCTTTTGCAGCCGCCCAAACCTCGGCCTCGACGCAGCCGCCGCCAATCGTTCCCGCAATCGAGCCATCCTCGCGCACCAGCATGCGCGAACTTTCGTAGCTTGGGATCGAGCCGTTCGTGTGCACGATCGTAGCCAGCGCCGCGCGCCGCCCGGCCCGCCTCATCTTCACGATTTCTTCGAACAGGTCCACGTCTCGCCTCAGTCCTCAGCCTACGGCGCGCGAGTCCCGCTGTCAATTATCGCGATTCGCATAGACAGGCTGGTGCTCGGATGATAATTTCCGTCGGGTACTTCTTGGAGGTGTTCTCTAGATGCCTGGCGGAAGTAGACATCGGTGGCAGTGGATTGGGAAACCGCCAGTCTACTGGACCGTCCTTCTCTGTGCCATGATGGCGCAAGTTGCTGTGAGCTTGGTTTTGTTCTCCACACTGCCTCGATGGGCGCGGTCCGTACCTGATGCGTCCCATCCCATAGTGTTGCGAATGAAAGGTGGGCATTTGTATTATCTTTCGCCCGGAATGGGCTGCTATATGAACAACGATGTGTTGATCACCTTCGGACTGCTCGGAATCCTTGCCTTAATCATGTTCATTAACCGCGACAAGATAGAGAGGGTTGGTTGAATGCCATAGTTTTTCATCAGCACGGTGGGCCGGAGGTTCTTAAGTACGAGGACGCTCCCAAACCGAGCATCCGTCCAGGGGAAGTTCTTGTGTGCGTCAAGGCGTGCGCGCTGAACCACCTCGATCTCTGGGTCCGCCGCGGCATCCCGGGCGTGCCGATCCCGCTTCCGCACATTCCCGGCAGCGACGTTTCCGGTGAAATTGCCCAGATCGGCCCGGATGTCACCACCGTGCGCGTCGGCCAGAAAGTCGTCCTCGCCCCCGGAGTAACCTGCGGCAAATGCGCCGCCTGTGTCGCCGGCCAGGACAATCACTGCCGCTACTTCACCAATCTCGGCTACCTAATCGACGGAGGTTGCGCCGAATTCGTCCGCGCTCCAGAAGTAAATTGCCTGTCGTATCCGGAAAACCTGACCTTTGAAGAGGCCGCCTCGATTCCGCTTGTCTTCCAAACCGCCTGGCACATGCTTCTTGCGCGAGCCGAGTTGCAACCCGGCGAGGATGTTCTTATCCTTGGCGCCGGTAGCGGCGTAGGCAGCGCCGCCATTCAGATTGCCAAGTTCTTCGGAGCGCGCGTCATCGCTACTGCCGGCTCCGATGAAAAGCTACAAAAGGCAAAGCAACTCGGCGCCGACCACCTCATCAATCACAATACGCAGAAAATCCGCGATGAAGTCCGCCGCATCACGAACAAGCGCGGCGTCGACGTCGTCTTCGAACACGTCGGGACGGCTACCTGGGACGACAGCTTCGCCAGTCTCGCCCCCGGCGGCCGCCTGGTAACTTGCGGCGCCACCACCGGCTACGATGCCAAGGTCGACCTGAGATTCCTCTTCAGCCGCCAGCTTTCGCTCCTCGGCTCCTACATGGGCACCAAGTCCGAGCTCCACAGCATCATGGGCCTGGTGGCCTCAGGGCGCTTCAAGCCCATCGTCGACCGCATCTTCCCCCTGTCCGCCTGCGCCGAAGCCCACGCCTATCTCGAATCCGGCTCGCAGTTCGGCAAAGTCGTCCTTCGCGTCTGAGTTATCGAACGTTTCCTGATGTGCGTAAACCAACTGTTGCGGACTGAGCACGCTTGCATTTCAAGTCCCATCGCGCCGTCTGCTTAGCTGGCTTGTAACCCAAGATGGCGGGTGTCATTCCAAGAGGCCCCGGTCCCTCAGGCCTCTGAAGCAAATGCCCTAAGCGCCGGTTTATCGGATAGCAGACTGCGCCGGTCCACCAACTGCAGTTTGCTGAGTATGTTTGAAACATGAAATTTTACCGTGCGTTCGGAAATGCTCAACGCGTTGGAAATCTCTTTATTCGTTAAACGCCGCATCAGCAATTGCAAAACCTGTCCCTCTCGCGCGGTCAGGGAATGGCCCGGCAGAAGCTGCGCGTCCAGCAGCATTTTTGCCTGCTTAACGAAAGCCACCAGAATTTCGGGAGGCACCCACGGCTGTCCTCCCAGCACCGCGCGGATTGCGAGCGGTAATTCCGTCTGCCAGGTCTTGTGCAATTCCACGAAGCCGTCTATGCCCCAATAAAAGAGCCGGGTTTTCTCCGCCTGGCTGCCATTTTCCGGCGAAAGAAGCGCTAGAAACTTGCTGCCGGGTGAAGAGGCACGGCACCGCTCCGCCAGCCGGCCTAAATCGGTTCGCAAAGAACAGCCATCCAGAAGGAAAAGTCGAGGGGAATTGCTCTGGCTGATAGCCTCAGCCTCGCTTAGAGCCGGAGGGAGCGTATCCACACGGAAATCTTTTGCGCGCGCAAGCATTTTCTCCACTGCGCGCGTTAGAAGTGGGTGCGAACTCACTACTTGGACGGCGATAGCCACTCGCGTTTGGCCCTGCGCATGCCCCATTTGCTCTGAGCGGGCTGGGCGGAGCCTATGGGTCTTCCGTAGTCCCTGAACCACAGAAGCGCGAGGAATATAACGCCAATCTTGGCAAATGCAACTGTTTTTTTTGAAATAGGTAGAAGTGATTTTACAATGTACGGATTTGGAACTGCTCTTACGAGGGACACCAGTAGACGCCCGTGATTTCTCCGCTTTTTCTTTGCTGTACCTCAAATAGCTTCTTAGGTACAGGAAAACTTGCACCACGAATTTGAGCCGAGACCGTTGCGGCCCAGAGTTTCTAGGGCTACCCTCTCGCGCGCTCGATCGTTCGGTAAGCGGTGCCCAAGGATTTCCACAACGGTCACCGGTTGGAGATTTCTTCGAAGTGCAGGCGCCGGGACAAGCCCGGATGCTGCTGAAGTCTGTCCAAATGAGGGAACAACAAATGAAAACAGTGAAGCTTGCTTCAATTCTCGCATTCTTGGTGGCGTCATTCTTTCCGGGAATGGCACTGGCCCAGAGCGATCCGGGGGTTCAGGGTGGCCCCGCACGTGCCGGCTCGCCACTGGCTTCTGTCAACTCAAGCGACGGCACCCTGCAATTTTTCCAGAACGGTCTGGCCCGCTTTCAGGATATAGAGTCCGTCAAGAACAGTCCCACCGGCAACAATGGTCTAGGGCCGCGCTTTAACTTCGTCTCGTGTTCTGGATGCCATCTTCAGCCGGCCGTCGGCGGGACCGGTCCTGCCACCAACCCTCAATTCCAGGTAATCGCCAACGGGTTCGTGAGCGGGTCCACCAACACCATACCGTCGTTCATCACCGCCAACGGCCCGACGCGCGAAGCGCGGTTCCCGTTCTTCTTCGACCAATTCGGTAATCCCAATCCGAACGCCCCCAACGGCGGAGTAGAAGACCTGTTCACCGTCTCTGGCCGCTCCGACGCCGGAAGCTGCACCTTGCAGCAGCCCAGTTTCGCCCAGGCGCAGGCGACCAACAACCTGATCTTCCGAATCCCCACGCCGACCTTTGGCACCGGGTTGATCGAGAACGTGGACGACTCAACCCTGTTGAACAATCAGGCGGCCAATGCCAACAATAACTTGGGCATCAGCGGCACCTTCAACCACAACGGGAATGACGGCACCATCAGCCGCTTTGGCTGGAAGGCGCAGAACAAGTCGTTGGAGCTGTTTGCTGGCGAAGCCTACAACGTGGAGATGGGCATTACCAATGAGATTTTCACGCAAGATCGTCCTCTTCCGGGAGAGGACATGCACACAGGTCTACCATCGAGCTGTCTGAACCTTAGCGGTGGCGGCTACCCGGAAGACACCACGAATTTCGCCACTAAGGCGGGCACCGACCAGTTTGCAACCAACGCTTCCATCCCCAGTGACACGGTGATGTTCGCGATGTTCATGCGCTTGCTGGCTCCCCCGACACCTTCTACCATCACTCCGGGTGGCGCGACCTCGATTGCCAATGGCCGCCGCCTGTTCAGCGCCATCGGCTGTGCCACCTGTCACACGCCGACGCTTAGCAGCACACAAGCGTCGAACTTCACCAGCTCGTTAGGCAATGCCCCGGTGAACGCTTTCTCCGATCTGGAGATCCATCACATGGGTACCGTATTGGCGGACAACGTCTCGCAGGGCGGGGCTGGCGGCGACCAATTCCGCACCGCTCCGCTGTGGGGCCTTGGTCAGCGCATCTTCTTGCTGCACGATGGCCGCACCACTAACCTGCTTGCTGCAATCGAAGCCCACGACGCCAACGGCTCGGAAGCCAACCAGGCGGAGTCCAACTTCGACCTGCAACTGACCACCAGCCAGCAGCAGGACATCCTGAACTTCCTGCGGTCGCTGTAATTCTTCGCCACGGCTTTGCCGGGCGAGACACCAACGTGCCTCGCCCGGTTTTTTCGTTTTGAGAAAACGGCGTCCTGAATATGCGTACCCAATTCGCGCGTTTGCTAGCACTTCTTAGCTTATCCATATCGCTGCTTCCCCGGGCGCAAGGCGTTCCTCAAAGCGGCGGGGACTTTTCCAACAATCCGGAGGCAAGGAAGCTGCCGACAGGGACCATCCTTGTTACGGGCGCCTGGTCGAGTGCAAGCGATTCGGCGACTCCTCTACCAGAAGGCGGGAGAGTGGGCCGCAATGCCTATAGCAACCCGTATTTTGGTCTCACCTACGCCTTATCTCCGGATTGGACCGAGAAGTACAGTGGCCCGCCTCCTTCGGACAGCGGCTACTACGTGCTAGCGCAAATCCGGCCGGCGGACACATTCAAAGGCACAAGTCGAGGCAGTATCTTGATCGCCGCGCAGGATCTGTTCTTCACGTTTACCCCGGCCAGGAACGCGCTGGAGCTGATCAATAACAACAAGGACAAACTGAACGCGGAATACACGGTGGAACAACCGCCCACGCTGGTCACGACCGCCAGCCATTCCTTCGTCCGCTTTAACTACGGTTCGCCTGTCGCCGAGATACACTGGCACGTGCTGGCAACGCAAATCCGCTGCCACATGGTCCAATTCGTCTTCACCAGCCGCGACACCAAGTTGATGGAAAGTCTCATCCAGGATATGGACAAGATGAGCTTGCCGCATGAGGCCGGTCCCATTTCGGGGAGAGGTGGCGGTGATGTCCCGGTATGCATCAAGGATTACGCCAGCGGCGAAAACGTATTGGAAAGAGTTGATCCGGTCTTTGCCGAGCGCAGATTCAATCCTGTTCCGGTCCGTATCATCATCGACAAAGAAGGCAAGGTAAAGCACATTCACTTTCTCAGCGCCTTTCCCGACCAGGCAAAAGCCATTACGGATGCCCTCTCGCAATGGAGATTCAGGCCTTACCTCCGCGACGGAAAGCCCGTGGAGGTGGAAACCGGCATCATGTTTGGACGTGCCCCACGATTGGCGACACTTCCATCAGCGAATGCGCCGAACGAATGATGAACCAAATCTCAGGCGCGGTCACAGTCTCCACTTCCCACCAACGCAACGCAATCTGCTCCGGCTCACACCGGTTTGCCTTCTTTGGCCATCATCGATTCTGGCTTGAAGCAGACCCAGCCACCTTCGCAGTCACTCGTCTTGGGCGGAGTGATTTCCGTCCTTCTCGCTGCAGGCGCTCTCCTTGTTTGGCGCGTGCGCAAAGAACGAGCTTCTCTGCTACACAATCAGCTGCACCACGGGCACGTCAAAGCAACCGTCTAAGCCTGACTGGAAACTCTAAGGCAAGAAATGACTCAACATGAAGCCGACACTCTAACCCTATCTCGAATCCAGTTCGAAGTTCGGCAAAGTCACCCCTTCGGTCTGATCTCAATGCGAAGACTCTCCCGCACACCCTCGCCCAGTCGTCTTCACCTGTACCGATGGCCAGCAATCGGGTAGCTAGCCGAAGTACCATTGACGACGCTTTAACATTCGAATAAATTTCGCGCGATTTTGCACGGGTCCAACTCTCCCAACCCTAGTTCCTCCCGGGGCTAGAATCACGTCGGAAATATTGTAAGTAGGGAGGTCTTCGCGATGAAGTCCGAGCGACCGATACTCTGCGTGTGTCTATTCACAGGCAAAGCCCAGGCGCTTGCCACCGCCGGCCAATCCTCGGACCAAAGCTACAGCGCGGTTACCGAAGCCCCGTCCGGAAGTGCGCCAAGCAAGAGGGGATAGTGCGCTTCCCAAGCGAAGGAGATCAGGAATGAAAACAGCAAAGCTCGCGTCGGCTGCCGCAATTTTAGCGGCGTTATTCTTTCCGGAAATGGCGTTTGCCCAGACCGATCCAGGGGTACGCAGCAGCACAGGAGTGAACTCGGGACAGCCGTTTGCTTCCGTCGCCGCCAGTCCAAACGACATGGCGTTCTTCCAAACTGGATTCGGGCAATTCAACGAGCACCAAACCGTTACCGGAGAGAACCCAGGGCTGGGACCACGGTTCAACTTGGACTCGTGCGGGGCATGTCATTCGCAACCGGCCCCCGGCGGGACCAGCCCGGCCATCGGTATCTTCCCGAATGTGGGGCCGAACCCCCAGAGCCGCGTGATCGCCGACGGGGTCGTGAATGGCAGCACGAACACCATCCCATATTTCGTCCAGGCCAACGGCCCGGTGCGCGAAGCTCGGTTCCCATTCTTCTTTAACCAATTCGGCAATCCCAACCCGAACGCACCCAATGGGGGAGTGGAAGATCTCTTTACCGTCTCCGGCCGGGCTGACGCCGGCAGTTGCAGCTTGCAGCAGCCCAGCTTTAATACTGCGAGGCTGACAAACGACATCATCTTCCGCATTCCCACACCCGTGTTTGGCACGGGACTGATGGCAAACATTGACGACTCAACCCTACTGGCCAATCGCGCGGCCCAGGCAGTTTTTAACGGGGTGGGGATCAGCGGTACCTTCAATCACAACGGCAACGATGGCACTATCAGCCGTTTTGGCTGGAAGGCCCAGAACAAGTCGCTGTTGATGTTCGCCGGTGAGGCCTACAACGTGGAAATGGGCATCTCCAACGAACTGTTTACGCAAGATCGGCCGCTGCCGGGTGAGGACCATTTTGGAAGAGGGCTTCCAGCCAACTGCCTGAACCTCGCTCTGGTCGGCTACCCCGAGGACATCACGCACTCCGATGGTACCAGCGCCTCCAGCGTCACCAGTGATACCGCGCTGTTCACTGTCTTCATGCAGTTCCTGGACCAGCCCACACCCTCCACTTCCTCGCCGGGAGGAGCAACCTCGATCGCTAATGGCCGCAGGCTCTTTAGCGCCATCGGCTGTGCCATTTGCCATACACCGTCGCTGACCACCCAGACCTCTCACTTGACGTCTGGTTTGAGCAACGCTGCTGCCAACTTGTTCTCTGACATAGAAATCCATCATATGGGCGTAGGCTTGGCGGACAATGTCTCCCAGGGCGACGCTGGTGGAGATCAATTCCGCACCTCTCCGTTGTGGGGTTTGGGGCAGCGCATCTTTTTCTTGCATGACGGCCGTACAAGCAATTTATTGTCGGCAATCGAGGCTCACCAGAGCAGCGGATCCGAAGCCACTTTGGTTGAAGAAGCCTTTGATTTGCTTTCGCCCAGCCAGCAGCAGGACCTCCTGAACTTCCTGCGCTCGCTGTAATTCTTTATAACAACTCTTCCGGGCGAGACACGGAAATGTCTCGCCCAGTCTTTTGCCTATTGGAGACTCCCGGATTTGAATATGCATCCTAAATTCTCGCGTTCCCTGGTACTTCTTGGTCTCTCCATTTCGCTCCTTGCCCGCGCACGGGCCTTCCCTCAGAGCGGAGGCGATTTTTCCAACAATCCGCAACCGAACGCGCTCCCGTCGGATGTCATTCTGGTTAAAGGCGCCTGGTCAAGTGCCAGCGATTCGGTGACTCCTGTCCCAGAAGGCGGGAGAGTGGCAAACAATGTCTTTAGCAACCAGTATTTTGGTCTCACTTATGCACTCTCGCCCGATTGGACCGAGAAGTTCAGCGGCCCGCCTCCATCGGACAGCGGTTACTACGTACTCGCGCAGATCCGGCCCGCGAACACTTTCAAAGGGACAAGCCGAGGCAGTATTTTGATCGCCGCCCAGGACCTGTTTTTCACGCTCACACCAGCCGGGACCGCGCTGGAGCTGATCAATTACAACAAGGAAAGCCTGGACGCGGATTACAAAGTGGAACAACCGCCGACGCTTGTCAGGGTCGCCGACCATTCCTTCGTCCGCTTTGATTACGGTTCGCCCGTCGCCGAGTTGCATTGGCACGTCCTGGCCACTCAAATCCGCTGTCACATGGTCCAGTTCGTCTTTACCAGCCGGGACACCAAGCTCGTTGAGAGTCTCATACAGGAAATGAGCAAAATGACCCTGCCTGCAGAGGCCGGTCCCATTTCGGGGCGGGGAGGCGGTGAAGTCCCTGTGTGCGTCAAGGACTATGCGCGCGACGAAAACGTATTGCAGAGAGTTGATCCGGTCTTTGGCGAGCGCAGATTCAATCCTGCTCCGGTCCGGATCATCATCGATAAACAAGGCAAGGTAAAGCACACTCATTTTCTCAGCGCATTTCCCGATCAGGTAAAAGCCATTACAGACGCCCTGTTTCAGTGGCATTTCAGACCATTCTTGCGCGACGGAAAGCCCGTGGAAGTAGAAACCGGCATAATGTTCGGACGCGCGCCACGCCCGGCCGTACTCCCGGCATCTCAAGCCGTAAACGAATGATCGATCTTCTCCTTTTCGTCAAGGAATTTTGCCCTCGGCGGATGCTCTCGGTCCTCGCCCTGCTCGCGTGTTTTTCAACCGCGGCACTGGGCGCGAACGACATCACCGGCTCGGTCCGCAATCAGAGCCACGGCAAACCAGCTGCGGGCGATGAGGTGATTCTTGCTCGGCTGGACAAGGGAATGCAGGAGGAGGCGCGCGCGAAGACCGATTCACAGGGGACGTTTACCCTCAATGTTCAACATCCTGACAAACCGTACTTGGTGCGCGTGCTCCACCAGGGCGTCACCTATGATCAGCAGGCTTCCGCCGGCCAGGCTCTCTCTATCCACGTGTTCGACGCAGCCACACATGTGCAGGGCATAACCGGCACTATCGAAATCCTCCGCGCCGGAACCGTCGGAAACTTGCTTCACGTTTCCGACATGGTCGAGATCAAGAACGAGTCCAGTCCGCCTCTGACACAGGCGGGCGAGCGCACATTCGAAATGTATTTGCCGCCAAATGCCAAGATTGATTCTGTCCTGGCCGCAGGCCCGGGGAAGATGAGCGTGACAATTTCCGCGGCGCTCGTGCCCGGCGATCCCGGACACTACGCGGTGAATTTCCCCTTACGGCCCGGAGCAACCAAGTTTGCCTTCAACTACGACCTGCCTTACCGTGGCCATGCCGCGTTTCAAACAAGGCATGCGTATCCACTGCAGCAGATGGCGGTCATGATTCCGAGGGCCATGAAATTCTCATCGCGCTCACCGGCCTTTAAGATCCTCTCCATCGGCAACAGCCGCTATCAAGTCCAGGCAGCAAATCAATTACAGGTAGGGGAAGGGCCAGGGTTTGAAGTCTCTGGAACCGGAGCGCTTCCGCCGCTCGGAGATCAAGACAAAACGCCGCCGCGGTCGCAGTCTCCGGCGGCCCCTAATCGAGTCGTATCGGCTCCGGGTCGCGGCGCTTTGCCTTCTCTAGCCAACATCGATACACGCTTGAAGCAGACACAGCCATCTTCGCAATCGCTCGTCTTGGGCGGAGTGACTTCTGTCCTTGTTGCTGCATGCGTTCTCTTGGTTTGGCGCGCGCGCAAAGCACGGAGCTTCTCCGCCGCACAAACAGTTGCACCACGGCCCCGTCAAGGCAACCCAACTTGACCGGAAACTTTAATATAAGAAATGTCCCATCTTGATGTCGGCGGACAATTTGTCTCCAACCTCTCCCTGTGAGAACATACCTGCGACGGGGATCTAATGAGCACATCACTCGGCAAGCACGTCACACTGACAAAACCCGACGATTTCGGGAATCTCCTCGCAGAGGAAGGCATCATCTTCACGACTCTCGATAAGGCCGTAAACTGGGCGCGCAAGAGCTCCATATGGCCGCTTGGCTTTGGCCTGGCCTGCTGCGCTATCGAGATGATGTCCATGGCCGCTGCGCGCTTTGACCTCGCTCGCTTCGGCGCCGAAGTTTTCCGCCCCTCGCCCCGCCAGGCCGATCTGATGATCGTCGCCGGCCGCCTCTCGCAAAAAATGGCTCCCGTCATCCGCCAGCTTTACGATCAAATGCCCGAGCCCAAGTGGGTCATCTCCATGGGCGCTTGCGCCACTTCCGGCGGCGTCTTCAACAATTACGCCATCGTGCAAGGCTGCAATCAGGTCATCCCCGTTGACGTCTACGTCCCTGGCTGCCCGCCGCGTCCCGAAGCCGTTCTCTACGCCATTCTTCAGCTCCAGAAGAAGATCGACAATGAGAAGGGTTCCTTCAAGCGCGCGCTGAATCTTTCCTGATCCTTGCTCGTCGCCCTCACCAACCCGGCATGCGAGCGAAATTATTCTCGATGAAAACGCGATTCCTCGCGCATCCTGCCGCGCTGGTTCCCATTCTTCTTGCCGTGGCGCTCCTCGCGCTCAGTTGCGGCGGAGGCGCGACGCTTCAGCCTCCTCCTCCGGCGAGCTACAAACTTTCATGGAACGATGAGTTCAACGGTACAGATGGATCTTCCCCGGATGCGTCCAAGTGGACCTACGACACCGGCGTTGGCGGCAACGGCTGGGGCAACAACGAGCTCGAGACCTACACCAATCGCACCAAGAATGCGCAGATCCAGGGCGGCAACCTCGTCATCACCGCCGTGAAGGAAACCTACGCCGACCCCTCCGATGGCGTCACGCGAAATTACACCTCAGCTCGCCTCAAAACTCAGGGCCTTTTCAGCCAAGCCTATGGCCGCTTCGAAGCCCGCATCAAGACTCCTGCGGGGCAGGGAATGTGGCCCGCTTTCTGGATGCTTGGCAATGACATCAGCTCCGTCGGCTGGCCGAAGTGCGGCGAAGTCGACATCATGGAAAACATCGGCAAGGAGCCGGGCACCGTCCACGGATCGCTGCATGGCCCGAGCACCATCGGCCAAACGAGCGACGCCACCGCGCCCTTCAGCCTGCCCGCCGGCCAGAAATTTGCCGATGACTTTCACCTCTACGCGGCCGAATGGGAACCTGGCGCTATCCGCTTTTACGTCGACTCCACTCTCTGCGCCACATTCAACTCGTCGCAATGGCCCGCCGGCGGCACCTGGGTTTTCGATCACCCCTTCTTCATTATCCTCGACGTCGCCGTTGGCGGCTCTTGGCCCGGCTCTCCGGACAACTCCACCGTTTTGCCACAGCAGATGCTCGTCGACTACCTCCGCGTTTATACTAAGCAATAGTTTGATTCCGCCCTCCGGAGGGAACGCCTCAATGTCCAGCGATACTGATACTGCAAGGCAGCTCCTTCGCCACACCGTCGCCACCGTCGCCTACCGCGGTGCCAAAGCCCTGCGTGGCTCCCCGGACCACTTCGCCAGCTTCCACGTCGGAGACCAGACGCGCACGCCCGCGCAAATCCTCGCGCACTTGGGCGATCTCTTCGACTGGGCCCTTGCCATCGCTCAAGGCCAGCAGACCTGGCACGACTCCACGCCGCTGCCATGGAACGCCGAGGTGGATCGTTTTTACGCCGCCATCAAAAAGTTTGACGATTACTTGGCCTCCGGCGAACCGCTCCACGGCGCTGCCGAGGGACTCTTCCAAGGCCCTGTCGCTGACGCCCTCAATCACATCGGCCAGATCGCCATGCTCCGCCGCCTCGCCAACTCCCCCGTCAAAGGTGAAAACTACTTCAAGTCCGACATCGCCGCCGGCCGCGTCGGCCCTGAGCAATCCGCCCCCCGCCGCGAATTTGACTGACTCCCTAATTCATAACCAAACTGTCGCGCAGTTGTAGGGGCGGCCTTCTGAGGCCGGCCGCATCTGTTCTTTTTTTACCGCGCCATAGCTGCTCCACGCGCGCGGAATTCAAATTAACTCGTAGACCGATTCGTGTCGTGCTATAAGGAAGAACATTATGGTCATCTCTGATCGCCTACGCGCCATCCGCGAGCAGAAAGACCTCTCGCGAGGTGATATCGAGAAGCGCGCCGGCCTGAAGCGTTGTTACGTCTCGCGTGTGGAGAATGGCCACACCGTCCCAAGCATCGAGACCCTCGAAAAGATGGCGCGGGCTCTCGAAGTTCCGATGTATCAATTGTTTTACGACGGGGAAGAGCCGCCCGAGATCCCGTCCCCTCCCAAAGGCATCTCCGCCGGCGGCGTCGAAGGGGGCAGCTCTGGCGAATCGGCGAAATTCTTCAAAAAGCTGCACCAGCTTCTCAGCCGCCTCTCCGGGGGCGACCGGAAGCCGATCATGCACATGACTTTCCAAATGGTCCGCAAGAACCGCCCCTGATTCTTCCTTTCGACTGCGGCGCTGGTCACCCATGGAGCTATCGGCGATTGGAAAAGTGCCCCGAGTGGGGCGAACTACAGTGCCTGGCAAGATCGCGATGGGGTGAAACACCGGGGCACCCGTCCACGTTGTATCTTCAAGAGGGGCTAATGTCTTATTCGCCCATACTGGTTGTGCATATTTGCGCTGGGACCCTGGGGTTGCTGTCCGGGACCGCCGCCATGTCTTTCCGCAAAGGTTCCCCCCGCCATGTGCTAGCGGGAAAGGTCTTTGTCGCATCTATGCTCACCATGGGCGTCGTCGCAGTGTACCTTGCCATCATGAGGCATCAACCCAATAACATCGGCGGCGGGATTCTAACCGTTTATCTGATCGGAACGGCCTGGTTGACCGCCAGGCGCAGAGACCGGGAAACGAGCCGTTTTGATTGGGTAGTGCTCCTGATTCCCTTGGCGCTCGGTACCCTCCTGTGGATGAATGGTATTAAAGTCTTGCGTAGCGGAGCGAGCTCACAAGACGGAGTTCCCGCCGGAATGATGTTTTTCATGGGTTCCGTGTGTTTGCTTGCTGCGGCGGGGGACGTTCGCATGCTGGTGCGCGGCGGTGTTCTTGGAGCAAAGCGCATCGCGCGGCATCTCTGGCGCATGTGCTTTGGGCTGTTCATCGCAGTAGGCTCTTTTTTCCTGGGACCCTCAAACCGCCCGCTGAGATTGCTTTCGGCAGTGGGGCTCGGGCAGCATCTGTCCCCGGCTATATTTGGCACGACCTTGTATTTGGTTCTCACCCTACTGCCGCTGATTTTGCTGATTTTCTGGCTAGTCCGAGTCCGCTTCACAACTGCATACAGGAAAATAGAAATTAGAAAAGGGACAAGAGGAAGACCGTACTCGCAACTCCAAGACGATGTCATTTCTAATCGTGTATGACATCTGCTAAAATAGTATCACGCAGGGAGAAATGACATGAAGCTAAAGACACGTATGCGGATCAACGAGAACGGGCGCGTGGTGATTCCTGCTTCTTTTCGTAAGCGGCTCGGCATACGTGTTGGTGACGAGGTCGTCCTGCAGATTCAAGACGACGAATTGCGCATCACCACCTTGAAACGCAGCATTGAGCGCGCTCAACGGCTTGTCCGCAAGCATGTGAAGCCAGGCACGTCTCTGGTTGACGAATTGATTGCCGAACGCCGCGAGGCCGCGCGAAATGAATAGTGTTGTTCTGGACGCTTCCGCCCTGCTCGCCATTCTCAATCAGGAGCCCGGAGCCGAAAGGTTGACGCCGGAGCTTTTGAGTGCCGCGGCCATCAGCACCGTCAATCTGGCCGAAGTGCACGGCAAACTTGTGGGCCGGGGCCTCCGCCCTAACGATGCGTGGGAAGCGGCACTGAGCCCCATCCGGGAGGTCGTTCCGTTTACCTCGGACCACGCCAGGCTTGTGGGCGATCTGGTCGCGCAAACCCGCCCACTTGGCTTGTCTTTGGGTGACAGGGCTTGTTTGGCGCTCGGGCTTTCCTTGAAGGCGCCGGTATATACGGCGGACAAGTCATGGAAGAAGGTGAAGGTCGGCGCGCGCATCCACGTCATCCGGTGACAAGTCATCCGCCCAACTAGAAAATAGAAAAGGGACAAAGATTGCTTTCGACAGCGGGGCTCGGAAAATATCTGTCCCCGGCTTTATTTAGCACAACCTTGTATTTGGTTCTCACCCAACTGCCACTGATTTTGCTGATTTTCTGGCTAGTCCGAGTCCGCTTCACAAATGCATACAACGGAAAGTCGATGCCGGGTGCGGGCTCTACTTGGAGCCCGCCCTAAAAAAAACGTGGCGGCGAAGGTCACTCGCTGCTCACCTAGTATTCGCCCGCCTACTTTGCCTGCGCCCGTTAAGCCAGCGCCACTCGCCAATCTGTTGAATTCATTTTTCATAACGAACCGCTTTACTTTTGGCATCAAACTGGTTCACGGTAGGGGGCACAAGGAGGGATAATCATGAGTTCCAAACAGGTGGTTCTCATCACTGGCTCCAGCACTGGCTTCGGCAGGCTGTTCGCGGATACCCTGGCTCGTAAAGGGCACACCGTTTTCGCGACGATGCGTGACCCCGGAGGCCGCAATGCCAAGAACGCCTCCGAAATCCGTACCCTTGCGGAAAAGGATTCACTGCCGATTTACGTCCTTGAGATGGATGTGACCGACGACGCCTTGGTCGAACGGGCTGTGGATGCCGCCGTGGCCAAAGCCGGCCGCATCGACGTTGCCATCAACAACGCCGGCTACGTCGTCTCCGGGCTGGCGGAAGCGGTCACCCCCCAACAAGCTCAGCGTCTGATGGACACGAATTTTCTCGGGCCCGTTCGCGTCAATCGCGCGGTGCTTCCGCACATGCGGCGTCAACGCAGCGGCGTGCTCATGCACATCAGCAGCGCCGCCGGGCGCATCATTGCTCCTTCGATGGGTTTCTATTGCGCCAGTAAATTTGCACTGGAGGCGCTGGCCGAGGCGTACAGCTACGAACTTGCGGGGCAAGGAATCGAATCCGTGATTGTCGAGCCCGGCCAATATGAGACGGCTGTGTTCGGCAATGTAGTGACGGGCACCGACGAGGCTCGCACCAATACGTATGGCGCCGCCAAAGAGATCCCTGCGAAGGTCCAGGCAGCACTTTCCTCATCGGCCGGAAATGCTCAGGAAGTCGCGGACGCTGTTCTGCGGATTATCGAGACTCCCGCGGGAGAGAGGCAGTTGAGGTATTTCGTCAGCCCGCAGAACTTCGGTGTCGACGAGATCAACGCCCTTTCAAAGCAAGTGCAAGCCAACGTGCTGGAAGGCTTCGGCCTCGCTGCCGACACTAAATTCCTCAAAGGTAAAGCAGTCGGCTCAGTCTAGCTTTCTCTTGCAGGAACACCTTCTCCTGGTCGCTCGCGTTTATCACGATGCGGTCAGGGCAAACGCCACCGGGACCCAAAAGACCCAGCCGAGATTACTTGCGCCGTGCATGTGGGTTACTCTAAACCCGCCCACGCAAGACCGGCGTATCCGGCACCCAAATTCGTCTCAGGATTTATTATCTCCGCCGCCCGCCGGGCCGCATTTGGCGAAGGGAGAAGTAATGCAAAAGCGCAAACTCGGAAAAAGCAATTTGGAAGTATCAGCCATTGGGCTGGGCTGCATGGGACTGAGTTACGGCTACGGGCCCGCCGTGGACAAGAAGGAAGGGATCTCGCTGATTCGAGCGGCAGTCGAACGCGGTGTCACATTTTTCGATACTGCGGAAGTCTACGGCCCGTTCACGAACGAAGAACTCGTGGGTGAAGCCCTCGCCCCTTTCCGCGGAAAAGTGGTGATTGCCACCAAGTTCGGATGGAAACTTGATCCGAACACCGGCAAACAGGTCGGGCTGGACAGTCGGCCAGCGCACATCAAGGAGGTCGCCGACGCGTCGCTGAAGCGCCTCAAGACCGATGTCATCGACTTGTTCTATCAGCACCGTGTTGATCCCGACGTGCCGATCGAAGACGTTGCGGGAGCGGTAAAAGAGCTGATTCAGCAAGGCAAGGTGAAGCACTTCGGCCTTTCCGAAGCGGGCGTGCAGACCATTCGTCGTGCACACGCAATTCAACCCGTCACCGCACTCCAGAGTGAATATTCGCTCTGGTGGAGAGAGCCTGAAGCGGCGGTGATCCCGGCACTGGAGGAACTCGGGATCGGGTTCGTTCCATTCAGTCCTCTTGGTAAAGGCTTCCTTACCGGAAAGATCAGCGAAGATACGAAGTTCGACAAAAGCGATTTCCGCAACATCGTCCCTCGCTTTACCCCAGAGAACCGGAAAGCAAATCAGGCGTTGGTGGATCTGCTGTGCAGATTTGCGCAACAGATGAAGGTGACACCTGCTCAGATCGCGCTCGCTTGGCTGCTTGCGCGGAAATCGTGGATCGTGCCGATCCCGGGCACGACCAAGCTGCATCGGCTCGAAGAAAACATCGGAGCCGTTAACGTCGAACTTTCGCCCGAAGATCTCCGCGAACTGGTGACCGCAGCCTCAAAGATCGCGGTGCAAGGTGCTCGGTACCCCGCAGAGCTGCAAAAAATGGTGGGCCGCTAACGAGGTCAACAGTAAGTCGCAGGAGGGCACATGCCAGCGCGGAACGATGCTCTAAAAGACCGCCTGTCCCGATATCGTGAAATTGACATCACTGTGACCGGCAGAAAGTCAGGACGCGCCATCTCCATCCCGGTTTGGTTCGTATTGGAGGGCGACAAGCTTTACCTCCTGCCGGTGCAGGGGTCGGATACACAGTGGTACAAAAACGTGCTCAACAACCCGATGATTCGGATCGATGCGCGGGGCGCAGAGGCTGAAGTCAAGGTTGTTCCTGTCACCGACCCCACACAGGTGTCGTCCGTGGTCGAGAAATTCCGCGCCAAGTACGGTGCCAACGACGTCAAGAAGTACTATTCAAAGCTCGACGTTGCCGTCCTCGCTCAGATGCGCTGATCGTGCGTGATCGAAACACCGGGGCGTCAGTCCACGTATATATCTCCAAATTCGCGCCGCCTCGAGTGATCAGCGCCTACTTCGCCAATAATCCTTGGTTGTGGTTGTAGCTGATCACGCGCGTCACCTTCCATGCACCATCCTTGTTCTGCCACAGCGTCACAAACTTGGCGTCCCCCACGCCATCCTCTGGACGTCCAGGGTGGTGGAAGCGATGTACGCCGATCTCTACCGCTCCATATCCCTTCAGCGGGTACACCTCCAGTGTGTCCGGTAGCAGCGTCCGCTCCACCTTTCCGCAGATGTTCTGCTTAATGGCAGCGAGAAACGCTCCTTTCCCCACGGATAGCCCTGTCTGGTCGTGATAAAACTCTAGGTCATCCGACACCATCGCACCCAGCGTAGTCAGATCGCAGTGGTTATAGGCATCGAAGAGCTTGGTATCTAAGGACTGTATCGTCATAAATAGAGGGTCGGGCTGCGCGACGGATTGCGCGTCCGCAGTCATGCTGGAAAGAACCAAAACGACAAGCAGGAACAGATGCAGCGATCTTTTCAAGTTCATGGAAACTCCTTCGCAGGATGCACGCCACCGGTCTATACGGATCGCGGCCTGCAATGGTCTCAGGCGCAACCCACTCCAGCCCAACAACCGTGATTTCAGCCTTCCGGGGTGATGCTAACCAGCCGCCGACGATGAGGCTGTGGCGTCCAGCGCCGGCGGCCTAGCGCCCTTGATGACGAGCCACAGCATGAACGCTATCTCCCCGAAGAAGGCGGGCTGAGAGCAAGTATCCACCTTGTCCTGAACTTGCGGCAACAGTACGCCCACCGGGCCGACCAGTCCCGCAGTCTAGATCCGTTTAATTGTCGCGAACCACGCCGGTGCGCCGTCGTCGTGGTATCTCGTCTGAATCCGGCCCGGTTCGATGGCAGCGACATTCCATCCATTGCTGGGGTTGAACGCCGCTCTCAGCTCTTCCTGACGGATGGGGTGCGGGCCAGTATCGGGACCATCGTCACTAAAGCACACCACATACAGGGTTCCATCGTGCCCGGTCACCGACGCTAGACTCGCCACGTATCCT
>Ga0137397_10001089_pt1 | contig 18929 bp, 16 predicted proteins | sample czorhiz116metaG_FD_106658 | JGI IMG/M metagenome (GOLD analysis project Ga0137397, IMG submission 106658) | Vadose zone soil microbial communities from Angelo Coast Range Reserve, California, USA - czorhiz1.16 metaG | ecosystem: Environmental > Terrestrial > Soil > Vadose zone | place: USA... | reverse complement strand
GCCCCAGGACGCGGCACGGCGGGCACCAGACCGCGTAGAAGTCGAACACCGTGTACTTGCCGGGGACCGCGTGCGCCTGGAGGTCGACCCTCTCCCCGTGGGCGATGATCGAGACGTCCGCCTCCCCCCGCGGGGCGCGGTTGTACGCATACGCTCCCAGCAGCGCGGCCACTATCGCGACCGCCGCTGCCGCCAGGAGGACACCGCGAATGCCCTTGCTCATGACCGACGATTATCGACCGCAGTCAGGGTGAGGTCAAGAACGACCAGGGCAGGCCCGCCGCGCGTCCGGCGTCAGCGGGGTCTTCTTTGAGGCGCTCCTTGCAATGCGGCCCGAGTTCTGCAAACATTTCGAAGATGCAGGCAACCGACAGGCTCATCGTCGCCCTCGACGTCAACTCGCGCGACAGCGCTCTGTCGCTCGTGCAGACGCTGCGGCCGCGCGTGCAGCGCTTCAAGGTCGGACTGGAGCTGTTCACAGCCTGCGGCCCGGCGCTCGTGCGCGAGATCCTGGAGAAAGGCGGACAGGTCTTTCTCGACCTGAAATTCCACGACATCCCCAACACGGTCGCGCGGGCCGCGGTGTCCGCGGCGCGCCTTGGCGTCGGGATGTTCACCATCCATCTCTCGGGCGGGCCCCTGATGGCGAGGCGCGCGGCGGACGAGCTCGAGGCCCATTGTCAGGTGTACCGCGTGCAGCGGCCGAAGATCCTCGGCGTCACGGTCCTGACCAGTCTGTCCCCGGCCGACCTGGAGGAGCTCGGGGTCGGGCGATCGGTCGAGGACCAGGTCGTGGCCCTGGCGGAGATGGGGAAGGCCGCCGGGCTCGACGGCGTCGTGTGCTCCCCCCTCGAGGCGCGGCTCATCCGCGAGGTCTGCGGGCGGGAGTTCCTGGTGGTGACGCCGGGCATCCGCCCGGAGGGAAGCGAACCGGACGACCAGTCGCGCACGCTGTCCCCAAAAGTGGCACTTGAGGCCGGGGCCGACTTCCTGGTCGTGGGGCGCCCGATCGTCAAGGCGGACGATCCCCTCGAAGCCGCGGAGAATATCCTTCTTCAAATGGACGGGGCATGATGCACCGGACGGCGGGCGCTCTCGCCTTCGTTCTGCTCCTGGCGGCGCCGTACCTTCCCGCCGCCTTCGCCGCGGCCTCGACCAAGGCACCCCTGACGAACGAGGACGTGGTCCGGCTGGTGATGACCGGGACGCCCGAGAAGGAAGTCCTCGCCGCCATCGAAAAGCGCCCGGCCGATTTCGACCTGTCCGCCGACATGGTCGCCGAGCTGCGCCAGGCGGGCGTCGGCGAGACCGTCATCGAGGCGATGCGGCGGCGCCAGGCGGCCATGCCGAGACTCGAGGTCCCACCCACCCCGACGCCGGGTCCGGGCCGGACAGGCACATTGCGCGTCGAGTTCCCCCCCGCCGCCGGCGACGACCAGGCGCCGGCCGAATTCTCCGCAATCGCGCTGAAGTCCCTCCCCAGGGGGATACGGCGGCGGGGAGGCATGGAGGTGGGGCTGATGACCGACATGGCGCTGGCGGTCCTGTGCATCTCGGCCGATCACGTCCCCGATCACTGGGATTCGCGCTCGCAGCTCCAGGGGGCGCCGCGCCACGAGCTCCTCCTGTTCCGGCCCGGGAGCGCCACCGAAAAGATCAAAGGTCACGAGGTGCTCTATCTCGACCACCAGCCATCGTACGAGATCCCCCTTCCGGAGGGGACGCACAACATCGTCGTCGGAGCGGCCGGCAAGCAGGCGGGGTCGGGGACCTGGCGCCTGCTCGAATCGGACGGCGCCCGGATCACCATCGTTTCGGGACGCACCACGCGTGTGGCGGTCGAGGCGCGGAGCGGGATCAAGGGAAGCACCATGGCCGGGTTCAGTGTCGACAGCGCCTGGAAGATCGTCGCGGTGGAAGTCCTGGAGGGTACCCCCGCCGACGCGTCCCAGGCCGCCGCCCCGGACAAGGAGGCCCACCCGTGACCACGACCCCAGGCCGGGGCACCCTGAGCCTGGTCCTCGCGGGTGGCGGCATCACCGGCGCGATGTACGAGTTCGGCGCGCTGCAGGCCCTCGATCATTTCTTCGCCGGGTCGTTCCGGGTCAACGACTTCGACATCTTCGTCGGCACCAGCGGGGGCGCCGTGGTCGCGGCGCTGATGGCGAACCGCGTTCCGCCCGGGGAGGTGGGCCGCGCGATCATCCATAACACCGACCACCCGCTGAACTTCAAGCAGGACGACATCCTGGAGATCGACTGGCAGGAGATCAAGAGGTCGCTGCTCCGGGCTCTCAAGGTCGTGCCGGCGCTCGTCCGATTCTACCGACGCAACCCGAAGCTGTTCTCGATCGCGCGGGCCATCTACGCCCTCGAGGAGAACATGCCGCCCGGGATCTACAGCCTCAACAAGTACCAGGCGTACCTGCGCAAACTTCTGACGCGCCCCGGCTGCGTGAACACCTTCGAGGACCTGAACAAGGAGCTGTACATCCCGGCGATCCACCTGGACCGGGGGGAGCGCGTGCTGTTCGGGACGCCCGGCTGGCGCGACGTCGCCATCTCCGACGCCATCGCGGCGTCCTCGGCCCTGCCGCTGTACTTCCAGCCGGTGACCATCAAGGGGCTGGACTTCGTGGACGGCGGCGTCGCGAGCGTCGCGCACGTCGACATCGCCATCGAGCGCGGTTCACGCTTCCTCGTGCTGCTCAATCCGATCATCCCTCTGCGCAACAATCCCGACGCCATCTGCATCCCCACCTTCTCGGGCCACTGCGCGCGCATCCGGGAAAAGGGGATCACCTTCGTGGTCGACCAGACCCAGAGGATCTCCGCGCGCGAGAAGCTGACGCTGGGCCTGGAGCGCTTCCGCGCCCAGCACCCGGAGTCGCGCATCTTCCTGATCGAGCCGCCCTGGACGGACTCGTTCATGTTCATGGAGAACATCCTGAACTACGGCTCGCGCGTGGCCATGCTCAACTACGGCTACCGTTCCACGGCGCGCCACCTGCGGGCGCACTTCGACACGTACCGCCAGGCGTTCGCCGCCTACGGGATCGATGTCTCGCTCGAAGGGCTGCAGGAGGACAACCCCTGGGAGCAGCCGGCGAGTCTCGCTGTGCCGCCGTCGGCGCCGCCGGCCGAGACCTCCGCCGCCGTCCCCCTGGACGCCGCGATCGGCCAGAAGGAGAGCGCGGCCTGACCCCCGTGGAGTTGCCGTCGCCCCCGGTCTGCATTAGATTCCCGAATGGTCGCGTCGTTCACCGCCCCGGAGGTCCCGCCTGGAGAACATCGGCGATCTCGAGCTGCTCATCCAGTCGCACCATGCCCTCGTCGTCATCGAGAGCCCGGAGGAGGAGCGCGTGCGCTCGCTGGTTGCGGACGCCGCGGTCCGCCAGGAGTTGCCGTTCTTCGAGTGGAAGGTGACGACCGGACTGATCCGCACGGGAACCGGCGAACCGCTGCACGACACCGAGAAGCCGGACAAAGCGCTCAAGGCGGCGGCCGGGATGCGCACCGAGGCGGTCTACCTGTTCTACGACCTGCACAAGTACTTCGAGGACCCTGCCATCCTGCGTTCCCTGCGCGACATCGGCGAGTCGTTCTCGGCCGACCGCCGGACGCTGTTTCTCTGCGCCGAGTCGCTCGAGGTCCCGGACGAATTGAAGTCCTCGACCGCGATCCTCCAGCTCGATCTCCCCGACAGCCAAGCGCTCCGGGAGCTGACGGTGCGGACGCTGCGGGACCTGGGCGCGCCGCGCCGCATCCGGGTCGACCTCTCCATGCCCGAGCTCGAGCAGCTGATCGAGTCGCTGCGCGGGCTGACGCTGCAGGAGGCGCAGCGGGTCCTGATGACCGCCGCCCTCGATGATCTGAAGATCGACCGGCAGGACTTCAAGCACATCCTGGATCGCAAGAAGACTCTCATCGCCAGCGACGGCGTCCTGGAGCTCTGCGCGCAGGAGACGACGCTGCAGCAGGTCGGTGGTCTCGAGAACCTCAAGGCCTGGCTCAAGAAGCGCGGCGCGGGTTTCAGCCCGGAGGCGCGCCGGCACGGACTGGAGCCGCCGCGCGGGCTCCTGCTTCTCGGAGTCCAGGGATGCGGCAAGAGTCTGTGCGCCAAGGCGGTCGCCAGCGAGTGGGGGCTTCCGCTCCTGCGCCTGGACGCCTCTGCGCTGTACGACAAGTTCGTCGGCGAATCCGAAAGAAGGATGCGCGGAGCGCTGCGCACCGCCGAGGCGATGTCGCCGACGGTTCTGTGGATCGACGAGATCGAAAAAGGGTTCCCGGGGCGCGCCGGCGCGGAGTCCGACGGCGGGCTGGCGCGACGCATCTTCGGAGGGTTCATCTCCTGGTTGCAGGAGAAGAAGCGGCCGGTGTGCGTCGTGGCGACCGCCAACGACATCCAGGCGCTGCCACCCGAGCTCCTGCGCAAAGGACGCTTCGACGAGATCTTCTTCGTCGACCTGCCGGGTGACGCCGCCCGGCGCTCGATCCTGGCCGTCCACCTGTCGAAGCGCGGCCTGGATCCGGCGACCTTCGACCTCGCCGCCCTGGCGGCCGCGGCGGACGGATTCAGCGGGGCCGAGATCGAGGCGGCCATCGTCGCGGCGCTCTACTCGGCGTTCGCGGAGAAGGCGGCGCTGTCATCCCCCCACATTCTCGCGGAATTGCAGAGGAGCGTCCCGCTGTCGCGCACCTGCCGGGAGTCGATCGAGGAGTTGCGCGCCTGGGCCCGCGGGCGCACCGTGCCGGCGGCGGCAGAACCGCTCCGCTCGGCCACGACGGCCGCGTAGGCGGCTGCCCGGGCCGCCCGCGCCCACCGGCGACCGGCGACCGGCGATCAGACGACGGGCAGAATCCCCGCCAATCGTGCGCCCCAGGTCACGACCGAGAGCGCTCCCCCCGCCCCGAGCGCGAGGGTGAGCAGGCGCGTCCTCAGGCCTGCCCCCAGATCGCGGCCCGCCGCCGCCTCGGCCAGGAGCCAGACGCAGGCGACGGTCAGGGCCACGAACGCCAGCCCTCCGGCCGGGTGCATCGACAGGCTGGCCCTCCACTCCCCCCGCGCGAGCAGACAGACCGCCCGGGTCAGACCGCAGGTCAGGCACGGCATCCCGGTGAGCCGGTGAAGCAGGCACAGATCGAAGGGCAACGGTCTCCGGGGAGGCAGGAGGAAGGTCCCGGCGAGCAGACCGGAGACGGAGAGGCCGGCGGCGAGCCGCGACGCGCGCTCCCGTCTCACGCCGCGGGTGCCGCCGCGGTCGCACCCTTGCGCGCCTGGAGGAACCGGTACGCCAGGGCGAGGGCCATGAAATTGACCGCCATGGCGATGAAGACCCCCACGCAGCAGACCAGCGCTCCCAGGATCGCCACGAGGATACACGCAAGCAGGAGCAGGAACAGGCGCCAGCGATATCCCTCGGTCAGACGGGCGCTCTCGCTCATCGCCTCCCAGAAACCGAGACCGGTCTCGGCGATCACCGGCATCGCGAACAGCCACATGACCGCGAGAATGATCCCGGGCACGATCAGGCAGACGAAGCCGAGCATGGTCAGGATGCCGATCACCAGGTTCGCCAGGAAGGCGTCGAGGAAGCGATCGAACCCCTGGAACATCATGGCGATGTCGGGCTTGCGTCCCGACACGACACCCAGGAGGGCCCGCCAGATTCCGACCAGGATCGGGCCGCCGATGATGAACTGGAGCGCGGTGCCGGAAAAATGCACGAAGAAGTTCGGCACGCCGCCGATCAGCCCCTGGATCAGAAACATCGCGCCCAGGACGAGCCAGTGCGGTTTCACCAGGTTCCATCCCGCCCCGATGAATTCCCAGACGCGGAACTCGGCCGGCAGGGCGACCGCCGGAGTGGAGGGCAGGGCGGGCGGCGCCGAGGCGTCGGCGGCGGGCTCGCGCGGCGGGAACAGGTCGAGGAGCTCCGGCAGCTTGCCGGCGAACGTGGTGCCGCCGCTTCCCTTCTTGATGTGCGTCGCCTTGACGACGCGTCCTTCGCGCACCCACTGGCGCAGCGTCTCCAGGTCGGCGGGACCATACTCCTTCCCGTCGGCCGCGACGACGAAGTACTGCTCCTGGGTGTTCACTCGAACCTCAGCGGCAGGATCTTGGACACACCGGGTTCCTCCATGGTGACTCCGTAGAGGAGGTCGGCCGCCTCCATGCTCTTGCGGTTGTGGGTGATCAGGATGAACTGCGTGTCGCTCCGGAGCTGCTGCAGAAGTTTCGTGAACCGTTCGACGTTCGCCTCGTCGAGAGGGGCGTCGACCTCGTCGAGGATGCAGAACGGCGAGGGCCGGTAGCGGAACAGGGACACGAGAAGCGCCATCGCCGTCAGCGCCTTCTCTCCCCCCGACAGGAGACCGATCTTCTGCAGCCTCTTGCCGGGCGGTTGCGCCACGATCTCGATCCCCGCCTCCAGCACGTCGTCCTCGCCTTCCGCCAGACGCAGCTCCGCGGTGCCGCCGCCGAACAGCGTCTTGAAGCATTCCTGGAAATTCCCCTGGATCGCTGCGAAGGCGCTCTTGAAGCGCTCGCGCGCCTCGCGGTTGATGGTGCGGATGGTGTCGCGCAGGGCGGAGATGGCGTCCTCCAGGTCCTGCTTCTGCGCGCTCAGGAAGGAGAAACGCTCCTCCAGGTCCTTCTGCTGCTCGACCGCCATGAGATTCACCGGACCGATCGCCTCGATGTCGGCCCGGATTCGCTGCGCTTCCGCCTCGCGCTCCTCGACACCGGGACCGTCGGCGGGCGGCGCCGGCGAGGCGCGCAGGGCGTCGAGCGTCGTGGCCAGCTCGTCGCGGCAGGATCGCTCCAGGTGCTCGAGATCGGCCTCGGCGCGCGCCCGGCGCAGCTGGTGCTCCTGCTGCCGCTCGCGCAGCGTGGCCTGCGCCGCGCGTCCCTCCTTGACCGCCTGCTCGCGGGCCAGCAGGAGACCGCGCTCGTAGGCCAGCCCGGCGTGCGCCGCCTCGTCGCGCGACGCGGCCTCGGCACGCGCCTGGAGCGCCGCCTGGCGCTGCTGCTCGGAACTCGCCTCCTGTCCGCGGATCTGGGCGACGCGATCGTTCCCCTCATCGATCTCGCGGCCCCTCCGGGCGATCGAAGTCTTGAGATCCCCCACCGCCTCGCCCAGGCGGTCCCGCTCGCGCGCCAGGGACTGCCGGCGCTCCTCGGCCGCCGCCAGGACGGCCCGCGCCTCGGACGACTCGCGGCGCACGCTGTCCAGCTCGGTGCGCAGCGCCAGGAGCTCGGCCCCCTTCGTCTGGATTTCCTCCTCGACCGCGCGGCGCTCGTCCTGGAGCTTCGTGAGATCCCCCGCGAGCGCCGCCGCCTCCCCGCCCCACGCGGCGATATCGCGCTGCAGCCTCGACCGCTCGCTCGTCAGGAGAGGCAGGGCGCGGTCGATCCGGTCCGTCTCCGCGCGGGCCTGCTGCAGCTTCAGATCGCGCTCGAACGCCAGTCGCGCCTCGTCCTGCACGGCCAGCGCCGCGACTCTCAAGCGCTGCTGCACCTCGGTCTGATCCTCGCGCAGCCGGACGAAACTCCCCTCGATCTCGTCGAGCGCCACCGCGGTGTCGGACATGCGCCGGGCGATCTCCTCCTTCTCCGCCCGGCGCTGCAGGAGCCAGTGCTGCAGGGCCCGGCCGTCGCCGCCCGTGGCGGAGCCGTCGAGACGGACGATGTCCCCCTGGGGGGTGACGTACGCGAAGGCGGGGTTCGCGGCGTGCAGGCGGAACGCCTGCTCGAGATCCTCGACCAGGAGAGTGCGCTCGAGGATCCGGGCGACGGGACCGCAGGGCACGCCGCCGATCTTCCCGGACAGCCGGTCCGCCTCCGGCGGTCCGCCCGCGGCCGAATCGGCCGCCGCCGCGCCGCTCTCCTCGGCGATGAACGACACGCGTCCGCGCGCGCTGCCGCGCAGGTACGCCACGCCGCGGACCGCGTCTTCCTTCCCGCCGACCAGCACGGCCTCCAGCAGATCACCGAGCGTCGCCTCCACCGCCTTCTCGAGGCCGCCCGGCACATCGAGGCGGTCCCCCACGACACCCCGCGGCCTCAGTCCTGAGGCCCCCTTCAGGATGTCTCCGACTCCCTCGGAGAACCCGGCGTGCTGCCGCTCCATTTCGGCCAATGCCGCGAGCCTCTCCGCCAGCACCGCGCCGCGACCCTTCAATTCCTCGGCGCGCTTCTCGGCCGCGCCGAGACGCTCAGTTGCCTCGCGCGCGGCCTCGGCCGCCCCCTCGTGTTCGACCGCGCAGGCCCGCGCGCGCTCCTGCCCGGCCTCCGACTCCCGCGCCAGCGATTCCACGTCCGACGCGGCGCGCTCCCGCAGGACACCGAGCTCCTCCAGCTCCCGCCCGATCCTGTCGAGCGCCGAGCACGCCACACGCCCCTGCTCCTCGAGCGAGGCGCCGCGCCGTGTCATCGCGGCGATCCCTTCGATCCGATCGAGGAGCGCCGCGCGCGCCGCCTCCAGCGCCGCCTCGCGGGTCTCGATTTCACTGGCGCGCGCGCCGTCGTCGACCGCGACCGCGGCCGTGGACGACCGGCTCGCGCTCAGACGCTCCTCGATCGCCTCGATGTCCGCGCCCGCGGCGGCCAGACGCTCCTCCTGCTCGGACAGGCGCGTCCGCAGGCCCAGCATCTCCTGCCCGCCCTCCGCCAGGCGCGATTCGAGGTCGCGCATCTGCTCCTGTCCCGCGCGCAGACGCTCCTGGATCCGATCGATTTCGAGATCGAACGCATGGATCTCGTCACGCCGCCGGAGCGCCGCCGCCTCCCCTTCTTCGAGCACCAGTCGCAGGCGCTCGAGCTGCGCCTCGTCGGCGGCGAGCGACGCCGCACAGGAGACCTCGTCCGCGCGCAGCGCCTCGAGAGCGGAGCCGGTCGCCTGCCGTTCGCCGTCCGCCATCGCCAGACGGTGTCGCAGGAGAGCCAGCCTCCTCTCCCGCAGATCGTCCACCAGACGCTGATACCGGCGGGCCTTGGCCGCCTGGCGGCGCAGGACATTGATCTGCTTTTCCACCTCGATGACGATGTCGTTGATGCGCAGCAGGTTCGCCTGGGCGGCCTCGAGCTTCTGCTCGGCCTGCCGTCGCTTCGTGCGGTATCCGAGGATGCCGGCCGCCTCCTCGAACATGGCGCGCCGATCCTTGGGCTTGGCGGCCAGGACCTGGTCGATCTTCCCCTGCTCGATAGTGGAGTAAAGCCGCGAGCCGATATCGGTCCTCGCCAGGAGGTCCTGGATGTCCTTGAGACGGCAGCGCTCGCCGTTCAGGATGTACTCGCTCTCCCCCGACCGGTAGATCCGGCGCGTGACGACGACCTGCTCCGGGATCTCCTCGATCGCGGTGATCCGCATGACGTCCGGCTCCGCTCCGGCCAGAGGCGGCGCGCCGGCGCGGAGAGGGTCGATCTCGGACGCCTCCGCGATCGGCACTTCGTGATCGCCGGGGAGCGCGGCTCCCGGGGCCTGCTCCACCGTCGCGGACTGGCCGTTGCCGTTCTCCGGCTGACCGTTGCCCGGCGCGTGGCCGTTCCCTGGCCCGGCCGAGTGACCGTCGGATAGAAGGTTTTTGAAGTGCAGGGACACCTCCGCCATCCCCAGCGGCCTGCGCCCCTCGCTGCCGTTGAAGATGACGTCCTCCATCCGGTCGCTCCGCAGGGAGCTCGCCTTCTGCTCCCCGAGCACCCAGGAGATCGCGTCGCCGATGTTGCTCTTGCCGCAGCCGTTCGGGCCGACCACGGCCGTGATGCCGTTCGGGAAGTCGAAGCGGGTCCGCCCGTAGAACGACTTGAACCCGTGGATTTCCATCCGGTCGAGCTTCAGGATGCGGGGCATCAGTCGCCTGAAAGGCCGGGGACGTGGGTGGCCATCGAGCCCCGGATCTTAGCACAGTGGTCGCGCTTCAAAGGATGAAATGAGACAACATATTGGGGTATCACGGGCCCGAACCGCAGGATGTTGAGGAAGTCTGCGCCGGTCAGTACTGCCGGAGCAGCACGAAGTCGGGCAGGGACAGGAGGGCGTTGCGGGCCGGCGACGGACTGAACGCCTGAAGTGCGGTCTGCGCCCTGCGGGCATAGGCGACCGCCACCTCCCGGGTGCGCTCGAGCGTATGACCGCGTCGCAGGAGATCGATGATCTCCTCGCGCGACACCGTCCTGAAATCGCGCTCCTCGAGGACAGTCTGGATCATTGCGCGGGCACGCGGGTCGCTCTTCTCGAGCAGGTAGATGAGGGGCAGGGTGAGCTTCCCCTCCCGCAGGTCCGAGGCGACCGGCTTGCCGAGGACGCTCTCGCTCGCGGTGAAATCGAGGAGATCGTCGATGATCTGGAAGGCCATCCCGAGGTTCATTCCGTAGTCGGAGAGCGCCGCCACTCTCTCGGGCGATCCCTTCGAGAGGACCCCCGCCACCCGGCCGCACCCCGAGAACAGGCAGGCCGTCTTGCGCCGGACGATATCGAGGTGCTCCGCCTCGCTGATGTCGATGTCCGAACGACGCCTGTCGGCGATCAGTTCCCCCTCGATCATCTTCAGCGTGATTTCCGCCAGGATCTTGATGATCACGAGGTCATCGGCGGCCAGGGCCATGTTCATCGATTTGATGTAGAGGTAGTCGCCGAGCAGCACCGTGAGGCCGTTGCCCCAGCGTGCGTTCAGCGAGCCTCGACCGCGCCTCAGCGCCGCCTCGTCGATGACGTCGTCGTGCACCAGCGTCGCCGTGTGGATGAATTCGAACACCGAGGCGAACATCACGTCGCGGTCGCCTTCGTAGCCGCAGAGCTGCGCCGACAGGAGCAGGAGGATCGGGCGTACGCGTTTCCCTCCCCCCTCGGCGATGTAACGGCCGATCTCATCGATGACGCCGACCTCCGAGCGCAGGTGGCGCCGGCATTCCTCTTCCACCTGGGCGAGCTTGTCGCCCACCAGAAGCATGATCTCCGGCAGGCCGGGGGGGAGGGAGTGCACGGCGCGCACCGCGGGGGGGGGCGGGGTCGCGGCGCCGCGTCTCGGGGGCCGCACACGCGCCGTCTTCAGTCCGGAGGCGGCGTCGGTCATGGCGTATCCACACGCACGGCGGGCTCCGCCTCGTCCTTGCCGGGCGGGGCCAGAGCACTCTTCGCGCCGCCGGGCAGGCTGCGCGTCTCGATCACCTTCGGTCCCTCGACGAGGTAGGCCACGCCCACCTTCTCGTAGGTCCAGAGCTCGCGTCCCGATCCTTCCGGCGCGCGGCTCGACGGCAGGCCGAGCGATCGCAGGACCTGCCCCACCTGGCTGCCGGGCGAGTAGGTCTCGAGCAGGGTCTTGACCTTCGGCCAGTCGGGTTGCAGCTGCAGGGAGACCGAGATCTGGACCGGCCGGCCGGAGCGCACCTTCTTCGAGATCTCCCGGTCCTCCGGCAGGCGGTACTGCACCGAGTCGAAGGTCTTCGGATCGTAGAAACGAAGGTAGTAGTAAGGGAACGCCGCGTCCCTGCGGGTCGCGATCTCGAAGAAACCGAGCGCGTCCGTCGTGGCCCGCGCGTCCTCGGCGCTCTGGTCGAGCGACCGCAGGCCGCCTATCTTGAGATAGGTCCGTGATTTCAGAAGGCGCACGACCTGCCCCGCCACCCCGGTGCCCGTCCCGTCGATGATCCGGCCGTGAATCGAGACCTGGCCCTCCTCCTCGTCCGCGAGCGCGGCAGCCGGCAGGAGAAGGACGGACAGAAGGGCCGCGGCGCCCGCGATAAGGAGAGCGTTCCACGCGTTCCGATGGCCAGTCCGTGGGCTCAACGACGGTCCCTCAGCGGTAGTTCGTGAACTGCATGTCGATCTTGAGTGAGGAATCGCGCAGGACCTTCATCGCCCCCTGCAGCTCGTCCTTGCTCTTCCCCTTGACGCGCACCTGGTCGGCCTGGATCGACGCCTGCACCTTGAGACCGCTCGACTTGAGGATCTTGACGATCTCCTTGGCCTGCTCCTGCGGGATTCCCTGCTGCAGGACGATCTCCTGCCGGAGACTCTGTCCCGTCGCCTGCTCCGGCGTCTTGAAGGTCAACCCTTTACCGGGGACGCGCCGCGCCGCCAGCTTCTCCAGAAGGATCTCGGTCACCGCCTTCAGCTTGTAGTCGTCGTCGGCCACCAGGTGGAGGACCTCCTTCTCGCGTCGGATGTCGGAGATGCTCCCCTTGAAGTCGTAGCGCTGATGGATCTCCTTGAGGGCCTGCTGAACGGCGTTGTCGACCTCCTGCAGATCGATCTTCGAGATGATGTCGAAGGAGTTTTCGGACGCCACCAGGTCCTCCGGGGGGCGAAAAAGGGGGCGATCTTAGCATCCTGATCCGCGCCATTGCAAGGTTCCCGGACGACCTCGCCGCCCGCGGCGCTTACGGAGGGATCTTCAGGACGGGGGGATCTCCTGAATCTCGATTCCGGCGGGGGTCTCGAAGCGGAAGAGCTCGTCGTCCAGCGTCTCCACCCGCCGCAGCCGGTCGAAACGATAGGTGATGCGGCTCCCCAGCGGATCGAAGATGGTCAGGACTCTCACCAGGTGATCGGGGCCGGGAGTCAGCAGGAGGTGGTCGTACTCCGGCCTGGGGGCGCGTGGCTTCAGCAGGAGCGGTCGCGGACCGCGCTGGTTCTCCCCGCCCCAGGAGATCTCGAACGACCCGACCAGGTCCACGCGCTGGAGCAGAATGGCGATGCCGCTGCGCGACCCCTCCTGGTCGAGCGGCGCCACCAGCACCTGGCGCTCCTCCGGCAGGTAGACCCAGCTCTTGCGACCGTCGGCTATGGCCAGCTTGCCGCGCGGGACCTCGTATTCCCAGCGCATCCGGCCCGGCCGCATCAGGTAGACCGTCCCCTTCTCGATCTGCGGTCTGGGAAGCCCCGCCGACTCCACGGTCTGCGTGAACGACGCGACCAGCCCCCGCAGACCGTTCAGGGCCTCCTCCACGCTGCGCGCCTCGCTCACCGCGTCCGCCGGCACCGGCGCCGTCCTCGTCTCCCCCTCGGCCCACGATGGGGTCGCGATCAGAATCGCCGGGATGGCTCCCCACAGCAGGATCGAGGACCGCATGCGGAGGATCCTACACGAATCGACGGGTGCCGCCCGCGGCGGATACGCGCGTTGACTCCCGTGGGGGCGTGGGTTAGACTCGCGCGCCGCTCCAGTCGCGGCGTTGCGCGAAGCGCCGGCGCGGAGACGGCGGAGACCAGCCAGAGGATGCGCATTCAGGGAAAGTGGCGGTGGGCCCTGCTCGCGGTCGCGGTGATCGGGTTGGCGAACGTGGCGTACGTCCCTTCCGGCGGCTTCGCCGTGCGCGAAGGACCGGGCGGGACCACGGTCCCGCTCGACCCGGGCTTCCACCTTCGAGTGCCCCTGTACCATCGTCTTTACGTCTATGACGGCGCTCCCGTCGTTCTCGACGGTCCGGTCGATATCGTCACGAGGGACCACGCCGCGTTCAAGCTGCCGGTGCACATCGCGGGGCGCGCGTCGCCTGGGGACGTGCTGACCTTCCATCGCGGCCGCACCGGCCGCGAGGCGCGCATCTACATTCAGGAGCGGATGACCGCCGCGGTGGCCGCGGCCGCCCGGGGATTCAATTCCGACGAGATCCTGTCGTCCGGGATCGATCGGCGGCTCGGGCCGCTCGTGTCGGCGGACCTGATCACGCGCGGCATCGCGGATGACGGTCTGCACGTGAAGGACCCCAGTCCTCAAGTCGTATTCAACGCCGTGGTGGATTACCTCAGACGCAAGTTTCCCACGTCGGCGCGCGCCCTGGCCGAGCGCTCCCTGCAGGCGGCACCCAGGGAGGCGCTCTACCACGCCGCGATGGGCGAGGTCCTCGAGTCCGAAGGCAAGAAGGACGAGGCGGAGCAGCAGTACCTGGAGGCGCTCTACGAGAACCCCGTGGCCCTCGAGCCGATGAGCCGGCTGTTCCTCCTGTACCAGACGACGCAGGAGCCGGCGAAGATCATGAAGCTCCAGCGCCTGCTCACCGCCAGCCTCGAGAAGAACAAGGACTCCGCCATCCATCACGACTGGCTGGGACAGGTTTTCATGCGGGAGGGTCAGTATGACAAGGCGGAGGAAGCGTTCCACGCCGCCATCGGTCTCGCCCCGAAGGAAGCCGAGTTCCAGATCGACCTGGGGGGGCTCAAGGCGAAGCAGGGCAAGCTCGACGAGGCGATCGCCGCCTTCCAGAAGGCTCTCGAGCTCAAGCCGGATCAGCCCCTGGCGCTGTTCAACATCGGATCGGTCTACGCGATCCAGGGGGACATGGACAAGGCGATCGAGCAATTCCACCGCGCGGAGCGCGCCGGCCCTCCCAACACCGCCCTGTTCAACTCCCTGGCCCAGGCCTACGAGCAGAAGGGACAGCTCGACCATGCCGCCGAGTACCTGCGACGGTCGCTGACGCTGCGGCCCCAGCAGCCCGATCGCCAGGCGCAGCTGAAGGCGATCCAGGCCAAGCTCAAGAAGAAGACCTGAGACCGACCCGGCGCCTGCGCCTGGACCGCGCGATCGAGAGCCCCAGGTAGACCGCCAGGAAGACTGCGATCCCCCAGACGTAACGCCGGAACACGACGCGCACCTCTTCCCAGGTCGAGCCGAGACCGGTTCCTCCCCACGCGAGAACAGCCACCCAGAGCACGTTGCTCAGGCTCGAGTAGATCACGACACCGCGCGCCTCCATGCGCCCGATCCCGGCGGCGTAGAGGAAGAAGCCCCGCACGCCGGGAATGAAGCGGTTGACCGCCAGGAGGCGGGGCCCGAATCGTCCGAACCAGCGCTCGACCTTGTCCAGCTCCTCCCGCGCCCAGGCCGACTTCAGGAAGAAGTATGTGCGCCCCAGACGCGTGCCGAGGCGGTACGCCGTGAGGGCGCCTAGAACGCTTCCCGACAGCGCGGCCAGGAAGACCGCCGGGAACGACAGGGCTCCCGAGCCGGCGAGAAAGAAGCCGAACAGCATCGTCGAGTCGCCCGGCACGGGGGGGAAGACGTATTCGAGCCAGGCCAGGAGGAAGACGATGACCAGCGCCTCCCAGGCGTGGGCCGCCATGGCGTGCTGGATCGCCTCGCCCATCTAGGAGGCTGTCCGAGTCATGGCCCTCAGATCTTCTCGACCAGGTCGCCCAGGAACGGGATGGCCCAGCGCTCGCCGCGCATCGCCTTGATGACGCACACGATCGCGATCGCCAGGTACAGGAGCATCAGGTTGATGAGTCCGAAGGCGAACAGCCAGGCGAATATCCGGGAGATGGTGGCCAGCACCGCGCCCACGAAGATGACCCCCAGGAACACCAGGCAGGCGACACCGCACAGGATGAGCCCCTGCTTGGCGTGCCAGCGCACGTATTCGCGGCGCGTCACCATGAACGGCACGATCGCGAGGACCCAGAGGTAGGAGAAGATCAGCATGACCTTGTCCTCCTCGTTCAGGTCGTCCGGGGCCACCTGGGTCTCGTCGGCGGTGATGGGATCTTCGCTCATCGGGCAGGAACTCCTGCGAAGGCGCGGGACATCGAAGACGCTGCTTTATAATGGCGCGCCCCGCGAATGTCAAGGAGCGCCATGGACACGCTCACGCCGATGCTCCGCCAGTACCGCTCGATCAAGGAGCAGCACCCCGACGCCATCCTGCTGTTCCGTCTGGGCGACTTCTACGAGATGTTCTACGACGACGCGCTTGTGGCCTCGAAGGCGCTGTCCCTGACCCTGACGTCGCGCGGACGCGGTACCAGGAACGAGGCCCCCATGTGCGGCGTGCCGTACCACGCCGCGGACGCCTATATCTCCCGACTCATCCTCCAGGGGCACCGGGTCGCCGTGTGCGACCAGGTCGAGGACCCGCGCGCCGCCAGGGGGATCGTCAGGCGCGCCGTGACCCGCGTCGTGTCCCCCGGCACGATCACCGATCCCGCGCAGCTCCGGGCCTCCGAGCCCAACTACATCGCCGCGGTCCTGGCGCAGGGGGAACCCGGGCGCGGACGCCCGGCGGACGGTTTCGGCTGCGCCTACCTCGACCTGTCCACGGGGGATTTCCGCCTGTCCGAGCACCGCGGTCCAGGCTCCGGCGATTCCCTGGCCGCGCAGATCGCCCTGTTCCGGCCGCGCGAGATCCTGCATCCGGAGGGACAGTCCCTCGACGCTCTTCTTCCCAGGGAAGCGCTGGACGGCGTCCTGACCCGCGCCGTGCCGGGCTGGATGACCGCCGCCGACTCCGCGGCGCGGCTTTTGAACGAGATCCTCGGCACGGCGACCCTCGCCGGTTTCGGCGTGGAGGGACGGGACCTGGCGGTGGGCGCGGCCGGCGCGCTCCTGCACTACCTGCAGGAGGCGCACAAGGCCGATTTCCGGCACGTGACCCGCGTCGTCTGGCACGAGCCGAGCGAGGCGATGGTGATCGACGCCACCACGCTCAGGACTCTCGAGGTCGTGGAAAACGCCCGCGACGGCAGCCGCGAGTCGACGCTCCTCGAGATCCTGGACCGCACCGGGACGGCGATGGGCGGCCGCCTCCTGCGCGACTGGATGCTGCGCCCGCTTCTGTCGAAGGAGGCGATCGGCGAGCGTCTGGACGCCGTCGAGTTTCTCCTGGCGAGGCCGGCCGAGCGCGCCGCCTTACGGGCCAGTCTCGAGAAGGTCCACGACATCGAGCGCCTTCTGGCCCGCTGTTCGCTGGGCACCGCCACCGCGCGGGACCTCGTGGCGCTGCGCGACTCTCTCGCCGTCCTGCCGGAGATCGCCGCCTGGTCCGTGGCGCTCACGGCTCCTCCCCTGGCCCGGGTCATGGCGGGCCTGGACCTCCTGGCCGACCTGCACGCGCGGCTTCAGGAATCGATCGCCGACGATCCGCCGGCCGCGCTCAAGGAGGGGGGCTTGATGCGCGACGGCTTTCACCCCGAGCTCGACGAGCTCCGGACGCTGCGGCGCGACAGCCGCGCCTCGCTCGCCACCATCGAGGCGCGCGAGAGGGAGCGCACCGGGATCGGCTCGCTCAAGGTGCGCTACAACAAGGTGTTCGGCTATTACATCGAGATCAGCAACGCGCACAGGAAGGCGGTGCCGGCCGACTACGAGCGCAGGCAGACGCTCGTCGGCGCCGAGCGCTACGTCACCCCCGAGCTGAAGGAGCACGAGGTGAAGGTCCTCACGGCGCAGGAGCGGATCGAGACGCTCGAATACGAGCTGTTCACGGCCCTGCGCGACGAGGTGACCCGGGCCGCGGTCCGTCTGCGCGCCACGGCGCGGGCCCTGGCGACGCTCGACGTCCTGGCGGCGTTCGCCGAGGCCGCGGCGATCCACGATTACCGCCGGCCGGACGTCGACGACTCCCTGCGGCTGCGGATCGTCGAGGGGCGGCATCCCGTGGTCGAGCGGCTCCTGGAGCAGGAGCGCTTCGTCCCCAACGACTGCCTCATGGACGTCGAGGACCGGCAGATCCTCATCCTGACCGGCCCTAACATGGGAGGCAAGTCGACATACCTGCGCCAGGTGGCGCTCATCGTCCTGATGGCCCAGGCCGGCTCGTTCGTGCCCGCGGCGGAGGCCCAGATCGGCCTGGTCGATCGGATCTTCAGCCGCGTCGGCGCCTCGGACAACCTGGCGCGCGGCCAGAGCACCTTCCTGGTGGAGATGATCGAGACCGCCAACATCCTCAACAACGCGACCGTCCGCTCCCTGATCCTTCTGGACGAGGTCGGGCGCGGCACCTCCACCTTCGACGGCCTGTCGATCGCCTGGTCCGTCGCGGAGTACCTGCACGACGTGCCCGCAGTCGCGGCCCGCACCCTGTTCGCCACGCACTACCACGAGATGATCGAGCTGGCGCTCCTGAAACCGCGGGTGTGCAACCTGACGATGGCGGTGCGCGAGTGGAACGACACGATCGTGTTCCTGCGCCGCGTCCTGGAGGGGGCCGCCGACCGGTCCTACGGCATCCAGGTGGCCCGCCTGGCCGGGCTGCCGCGCGAGGTGATCGAGAGGGCCAGGGAGGTGCTCTCGAACCTGGAGCGTGAGGAGCTGTCGCGCGACGGACGACCGAAGCTGGCGCGCGCTCACGCCGCCCCGCCGGGCGCGGCGCCGTCCGGTGAGCCTGCCGGAGGGTCGGAGTCAGGCCCCGGCAGGACGACGCCTGCGCCCGCCCAGCTCGGCCTGTTCGCCCCCGAGGAAGATCCGATCCTGGAGGAAATCCGCCACGCCCGGATCGACGAGATGACGCCGATCGAAGCGCTCAATTACCTGGCCGATCTCAGGAAGCGCCTGCTCCCCTGAGCCGTCCCGCCCTCAGATCTCGATCGCCCCGGTCAGCCGCGAGTAGGTGGGGATGTTCATCTCCAGGCCGGCCATGTGGTAGTAGCCCCCCGCCCTGCCGGGCTGCACCACGAAGCGCATGTCGACCCCCTTCTCGCGTGCCTGGTGATACGCCGCCGCGGCGGCGGTCGCCACGCTGTCGTCCGCCAGGAGCGACTCGGTCAGATCGACGACGACCCGCGTCGCCCCGGATTGCAGGAGGCCGTCCACGGCGGCGAGAAATTTCTTCTCCGGCTCTCCCGCGACGAACTTCCCTTTCACATGCACGACCTGCCAATCGGACATGGCGCGGGTCTCGATGCAACAGGGCCCGCGGCGACGCAACCACGCCAATCCGGTCATAGAGTGATCCTCCGCGATGATCGGTGCCGGCTCGACACCCGGAGGACGGTTAGGAAGGTCTGGATGACGGGGTCCGGTGTCGCGGCCTCCCCGATCTGCTGTCATCCATACTCCTGTCGGGGGCGGCCGTCAAGTCGGGGAGAGCACGGAGGCGATCGGGCGCGCTCGTCCTAGAAACTGGCCAGGGCCTCGCGCTCGTCGCGATAGATGTCGAAGATCTCCTGCAGCTTGGTCAGGATGAGGAGGTCCTGCACCTTGCCGTTGGGATT
>Ga0137397_10001088_pt1 | contig 18939 bp, 25 predicted proteins | sample czorhiz116metaG_FD_106658 | JGI IMG/M metagenome (GOLD analysis project Ga0137397, IMG submission 106658) | Vadose zone soil microbial communities from Angelo Coast Range Reserve, California, USA - czorhiz1.16 metaG | ecosystem: Environmental > Terrestrial > Soil > Vadose zone | place: USA... | reverse complement strand
ACGGCTAGCTCAAGGCGGGGGGCCGGGTGGGAGCGAGGGACCATGAGCCACGGTCGGGTACGTGGTAGTTGCTCTTGGCCCCGGTTGCCCAAAAGCCCATCCTGCCACTCGGTCGCCGGCGGATGAACCAATATCAAAGGTCGATCTCTTTCGGGTTTCACGACGTTAAACATCCAACATGTATTCATGCGAGGATACAAATCGGCATTTTCTTATCTTGGGCTCGACGTACATCAATAGGAATAGCGAAATGCTCTGCTCACTACTGCTGGGGCGGTGGTTGGAATCTATTATGACATTTAACCAGTCAGATCCACGATGACAACCGAAGGATTGTCTTACCCGGGGGGAGGAGGGCCACCGAACCCAGGAGGAGGGGGAAAAGGCACCCCCGGTGGGAATCCAGGCGGACGGAAGCCTGGAGGTGCTCCTGGCATACCAGGTGGCGCAAACGGCATTGGAGGTCTTGCAAAAGCTGGGGTGCCCACTGTCGTTCCAGAGTGAGTGACAATTACTCCCGATCGAAATGCTCAGGGCAAAAGCAGAACACACACCTGGAGGGACCATTCCCATTCCGCGCCCAGCTGGCATCCCGCGACCTGGGCCGGGCGGGAGCTGGATTACACGAGGAAAAGTGAAAAAAAAAAGGATAGTGAGATGGTGTCCCTGAAAAATGAAGCCGGGATAAGGGTCGCGCGTACCGCATTCTTTTTGTCCTCATCCTGAACGGGTGGAGGACCTTCCACGGAGAGGGATACGACGGTTTCTCCACGGAGAATTACAAGCCCTAAGGCCCGTTTCATTTCCTGCTCTGGCCCAGCTTCACTCTCTCCGGGTTTCTTCTTTGGCCTTACGCGGCGAAACTCTTCACAGTCGGCAAGGACGAGGTTCATATGCCTGTCAAATGCGAGCATTTGACCGATGAAGGCGCGACCATCGTTGATCGTAACCTTCAGCCTCCAATTAATGAGGCTGAGCATTTTCCCACCTTTCGATTTCGGAGGAGGCTAGAAAACAGTACATCAGCACGATGGTTGATTCATCGATGAATGAGATTATGTGCACGAACCATGGTGAATAGTAGCGAGGGGCAGTCCCAACGTCGAGCACGCACGAGTCGCGATTTCTGTTTGGTTTTTTCCAACAATCCGCCAATCTGATCACCAAATAAAAGCAAACAACCACTTTTCGCCCACCGGAGAACACGGCCCGTTCACCCGAGGTGCTCCTGGACTTTGGACTTGACGGAGGGGGATGTGAGGTCCAAGGATCTCTCTCTCTTACTCTCGCAGTCAACATGGGTACTATTCAAACCGCCCTAACTCGCATACTCGGTATCATGGGGCGTGTCTGTATGTGAAGTACTGAGTGCTCAAGCGCCAGTTTCAGGTATCCGAACTCCTATTGTGCTCGCTCCGATGGCCGGTGCGAGCGGAGGTGCCCTGGCCAGCGAAGTTTCTCTCGCGGGTGGTTTCGGTTTCTTGTCGCCAGGTGAGGCATGACCTTTGCCAATGCAGAGGAGGCAGGAGCTAAGGACGTGTCGTGCCACTTTCATACAGTCTACACAGGGGTCGAGAAATTCAGGAACGAGTTCGACGTCGTAAGGTCGACTCTCAATAAGCCCACTGGTCCGCTCCCCATCGGGGCCGGTTTCCTCGGGTGGAAGCTCGAGGAAGAGCGGTCTTCGCACGTCGCCCTTCTCGAACTGGCACTCGAGAGTGGCGTGCGGGCGATCTGGCTCTCCTTTGGAGAGGACTTGGGCCGCTGGATCGAGCTCGTGCGAAACCACGATCAAAAGACCGGCAAATCTCCGAAGACCCTCGTCTTCGTCCAGGTTAATTCCGTCGACGACGCGCTAACTGCCGTGCAAACGTGGAAGGTCGATGTTCTCGTGGCCCAGGGTAAATTCATGTTTTTTCAAACCCTTGGCCCCGACTGCGTCACTCATTGTCGTCATCGTCATATGTCCCTGCTCACCCCATCTACCATCGTCTCGTACCAGGCATCGAATCGGGCGGACATGGTTCAGCTTCCGCTCCACCTGTTCTGAATCTCCTTCCTCAGATATTGTCCGCCTTTCCACCCTCTGAAGCTCCACCCGTACTAGCGGCAGGCGGACTTTCCAGCGGTGCACATCTCGCCGCTTTCTTGACGCTCGGAGCCGCGGGGGCCGTGGTAGGCACGCGTTTCCTCGTGGCAGAGGAGAGCCAGTACTCGGACGTGCAAAAGCGTGCCATCATCGCCGCCAAATCCGGCTCAGCCGTGCGATCGTACGTGTTCGACCAGCTTCGCGACACGACAGGGTGGCCGGCCGGGGTAGATGGCCGTGGACTAGCCATCCCTGCGGTAGCGGCGGCTGAAGGTGGCGGAGATATCATTCAAATTAAGGAAGAAGTTGCAGAGGGTACGAAACGAGGGGACCCCCGCTCAGTGATTGCCTGGGCGGGTACGGGGGTGGGTCCACTGACCAGGCTTCAGCCCGCAAAGGTAAGGGGTCATCTCCACTCCCTCTGTGTATCGGAGTTCACAGCGCGCCACAACAGGATATTGTGCGGGAGTTACATGAAATCGCTGTGGCACGTCTGAAAGCGTCATCCGCCCTGGTTGATGATGCATGATAACGGCGCCCTGGGAAACAAGAGAAGACGGGAACGGGACATGTCGAGGGGTGCCATCATTGCGTACGTCCATGACTGCATCAATCCTCGAGGGACCCGGGACTCTAGTGATCTTGTAACCTTTCGACCCCCTTTGTGCTTGTGCCGCGCTTTCGAATATCAAGGTTCAGATTCGTTATCCTTCTCTCGCCTTCGGCGTTTCTTTCCAATTCGCGAACCACCGATTGCGTCGGTTTCGCCCAGATTTGTCAGGTTTTCAACAAACACCCCAATCTCGGAGAAGAGGGAAATCACGTTCGTCATAAGTCAACGCGATAGAAGCTTTACATCCCCTTACGTCCGGACCACGCAACAAGAAATGCGCCTTTTTTTTGCACAGGACACGTCGCCCTCTCCTAGGCTGGAGAGCTTCTATCAATTTTATTAACGATGACGACAGCGGCGAGGGGGCCCAGACTTCGGAGTTGCTATCATTTCTCATTCGTCATGACCCTGACCCTGCGCGAGAGATAAGAACGAGCACAAATATTTGGCCTGGGGACCAACGTGCGTGCGTGGCAAGCGCACGCAGAACAGACTTGGAACGGCAAGAGTGGCGCAACCCCGGGCGATCGCAGCATGGCGTCTTCGCGGTGATGCTGGGTCCTGGACCCTATCACCACGTACCATAGGCGACCTTGGCTATCACACGCGGTTTTTGAGTCCTGCGCACGCTTTGGTGCAAGTAGCTCCGACCAGTCGGCACTATATACACCGAGCATCCTAGGACTCAGGGTGCTTCGCATGAATGACCGCCACAGAGATAAGGATATGGTGGGAGTATGAGATCGCTTGGCACCGTTTTAAGTATTTACAAATGGTTCCTACACTGCATATGACCACGACCACGAACTGTTTCTTTTTTCCCACAGGCGACAGAAAAAGTAGACCTCCGTATGGAATGAAGAGGTGAGTCTACAATGGGCGTGCTTCCATCGAAGGCTAGTGCATAATCTCGACAGTCAAGTCCCCCTGCGTTATCGAGTCGCCTGAAATAGATTCACATTAACTCAAGATTTTGGAAGCACGTTCTGGTCACAAATACGCACCTTCCTGCACCACAACACGTTTGATGTGACCTGAAACGGGGGCGGTCACGGAAGATTCCATCTAAAATTCGGGGGTCAGCATGGGTCAGTTATCATGCCAATATCAGTCCTAAGTGACAGCTTCAATTACCTTCATAGCACTAAGGACTGTAGTAGAAAAAAGCCCCGAGATGTGAGAGCGCTCATACCCAACGCTTGGAACAAGACGTACCGCAGAGCGGATCACCCTTCTTAATCTCCTGACCCTCTTTCACGCGAACCTCCACGACGACACCAGACATTGGTGCGCCGACAGAGCCAGGATCGGATGTTGCTTTCTCACGAGAAACGGTTTCCACCGCGGAATTCTTGTCCTCGACGGACACAGCACGCACCTGCCGTGCCGCACCATTCAGGCTAACCCAGGAACGTTATCCAATAATGTGACTCACTTCACCGTTCACCTCGAACCAGACGTCACGTTGCGCGCGGCCCTCGACCACCGGCCCGACAGCCATTAACACGACGATCAACGTCTTGCCCTTCTCAATAGGAATGTGCATTTCCTCGCCTACGTCTGGGCGGCCGAGGAAATAACGCGTAGGAATCACACTGATCGAGAAGGAGCACGGTTAGCACCAGAACTCCGCGGAGTAACTACCGTGTGTTTTACCTCAAGTCGCCATATTTCTGAAGGAACCCCTGGTACTCTTCGAAGACCTGTGGACGGCACAGTTTGACTCATGGACACTCGGTAGAAGTTCTCTTACCTTGGGATACATCACATAGGATGTAACATCTGTATCTGTGATATGCTTGCCAAATTTGCTCCGTAATTCGGCCTTGATCTTCTTGAAGTCCAGCGGAGCCAGACCAGCTCCGGGACGTCCATCGATCCGTGGCTTGTTCCGGATGATCCTACTCCTCAGAGGTTCGGGGAAGCCACCAACAGGCTGTCCGAGATAGCCCTGGAAGAATTCGACCACCGACGAAGGGAAGTCAAGCTGGTCCGCACGTTCAAGGACTTCGGCCTTGGATAGTGAATTTTGTGTCATCCATTGAGCAAAGTCCCCGACGACCTTGGATGAGGGCGTGACTTTTACAATCTTGCCGCACTAGCCGAACAAGTCAGCCACGAGCAGGAATCTAGAAAGAGAATGTCGTGCTTACCAGTTCATTAGCTTCTATGTACTTCTTCTTGACCTCTGTTGTGACAGTCACCACACTGCTCATCAGATGTCTTTACGCCACACTCACCCGTCCATTGAGTACCAAGACCAAGCTGAGATGCTTGGAACTAATGCGGCCACAAGTCAGCCGAAGCAAGCGGGAGAAGGCTACTAAGCACGAGCGTACCATCAAGTTCGTATATTGGCCTCCAGGCATCTCGTGGGCAAACACGCTGGAGTCTGATGCCCGGACATTGGCTTCGAAACAACTGTAGAGCATGCGTACTTGTGTCCAGTAGAGGTTGAGAGCTTGTATATCAGCATAGCGAATCCCCGTGCCAAGATTAGTCTGCTCAAGGGCTAAGGTCACAGCACCCATAGGTGGCTGCGAAGTCAGGCCAGACATGCCTAACAAATTACGCATGTGAGTCCCCCGCAAGCAGGATAAGTGAAAGTGCTTACTGTCGATGGCAACGTCGACAACGTCAGCACCAGCTGCTGCCGCCGCGATCATGCTGGCTGTTGAAATGCCAGCCGTGTCATGCGAGTGCACATGAATAGGGATATCAGGATATTTGGCACGGATACTTCCAACGAGTCTGTGGGCAAGCAAAGCGTCACTAAGAGTAAGTCGGGAGGACATAGAGGACTCACAACTTGGCGGCCTCGGGTTTGAGTAAACCTGCCATGTCCTTGATGCCTAGGACATGGACACCCTCTGCAACGATCTGATCTACAAAGTTAAGATAATACTCAAGGGTGTACTTGGTCTCGCTCTTGCTCGCAACGTCTCCACTGTAGCATACAACAGCTTCGACCACACCCCCAGCCTTCTTGGCAGCGTCAATGCCAAGTTTCATCTGAGGTATGGTCAGTATCATATAGTAATTATGTCAAGATACCTACGTTCTCTATGAAAACGCAAGATAAGATTAGAAAATAGGCGTAGATAGTAGCGAGCCCCACATACCGATGTAGTTCAGCGAGTCGAAGACACGGAAGATATCAAGACCGTTCTCAACTGCCTTCTTAGAGAAATCGTAGATCGCATTGTCTCTACCGTAGAATTAATTAGATCATCTGATAAAACTGAGGGGTGCATTGGCGTACGGGTAGCTGGTATACCCGACACCATTTGCACCGCGCACAAGTGCCTGAAGCGGGATGTTCGGAACCAGCCTACGGAGGGCGCGCTTCACGGTCTGCGTTAGCGCACAGTTCGTGCCACCGTCACATAAGACATACCAGACGCTCCCATGGATCCTCATAAAGGAACCTCATAGCCACGTCAAACGTCGCACCGCCCCAGCATTCAAGCGAATATGCATTTGCGAGCGCCCAGCTCGTCTCCTTGGCGATGTTGGCAATGTCATGCGTACGCAAGCGCGTTGCGAGCAGTGACTGGTGGGCGTCACGCCACGTAGTGTCCATGATGAGTGTGCCGGGGTACTCGCGGACTGCTTTGGCACAGGCTGCCGGCCCATTCTCAACGATGATGTTCCGCCAACCGCGTTCACATGGGAGACTAGTGTCGAGGGGGGGACCGTTAGGGTCATCGCGGTTCTGGAACGTGGGGATGACAATCTCGCTCTTGAGACCGGGTTCACCCTTTACAAAGTCATAAGAAGAAAAGTTGTGACATAGATAGGGAGAAGAATATTACGGTCTGGCCTTTGATGGAGCTGCCGTTGACGGCAATATCTCCGAGGTATGCAAGGAGCTTCTGGGCGCGGTTTTGTGTCTGTACAAGCTTGAACAGTTCAGGCGTATCGTCAATGAACTATATCGAATTCAGCAACATGCCCACAAATCATTTACACCACACGCTCACGGTTGTCCAGGTTTTCCCAGCAATAAAGACATCGTGCGTCAGCAAACGGAATAAGAAAGGAATATTGGTCTGCGAGTGATGTTTGGGCAAAATACGTAGATCTACGTGAGAAAGGAACGGACCTTGACACCACGAATACGGAATTCGACAAGAGCGCGCAGCATCTTTCTACGCGCAACCTCATATGTGGCCCCGCTGACGCTGACCTTGACCAAAAGACTGTCGTAGTGAGGCGTGATCTGAGCGCCTGCGAAACCGGAACTGGCGTCGAGTCGGACACCATTACCACCAGCACTGCGATAGACCTCGATCTTTCCTGTATCTGGCTGGAAGTTTGCCGCCGCATCTTCAGTAGTAACACGACACTGGATTGCGAAGCCGCGCTTGGTGATGGCATCTTGCGTCAAACCGAGCTGAGGGAGGGTCGCGCCGGCGGCGATTTGGATCTGAGCGGCGACGATGTCCAGTCCGGTGATTTCCTCTATCGTCGGGTTGGTAAATGGACACTGTCAGTTTATGGAAATAGCTTGCCTGTAATTGTATGCTCGACTTGGATGCGAGGATTAATCTCGATAAAGTAGTGTCTTCCCTGCTGGTCAACCAAGAATTCCGCGGTTCCTGCATTCCTGTAATTGACGCTCTTCGCGAGCTTGATCGCATCAGACCAAATCGCTTGGCGAACTTCCTCAGGGAGATGCGTCGCGGGGGCAACCTCGACCACTTTTTGATGCCTGCGTTGAACGGAGCAATCCCGTTCAAACAGGTGCACGATATTTCCCTGGGCGTCTCCGATAAGTTGAACTTCAATGTGACGGGGCCGTTCGAGGAAACGCTCGATGAAGACAGTCCCATCGCCGAATGCGGACTTGGCCTCAGAAACTGCCCGCTCGAATGCATTCTTAAACTCGGATTCTTCGCGCACGACGCGCATGCCACGACCTCCACCGCCCATGGCGGCCTTGATGATCACTAGAGAGCGACAGTTTGTGCGACCATATGCGCCTCAAAACAGGGTAATCACCTGGGAAACCGCATTCCTTGATGAACGAATCTGCGTCTGACCACTTGTTGACTGGTCCTGGCGTTCCAGGGACGACAGGGACGCCGACTTTTATGGCTAAAGTGTGTGCACAGTCAGTCAGCGGGTTGTCCGCATTAAGGTTTAGTATTAGAGATGGGTTACCGAGAGTGCGTGCCTTTGTCTTGTCACCCAGACTATCGATGACCTCGGGCGTCGGTCCGATGAAGGCAATGCCTGCCTGCTCGACTTTGCGGGCGAATGTGGCATTCTCGGACAAGAAACCATACCTGCGAAGCAGGAAAATCGGGCCGTGTAAAAGCGAAAAAGGACACCTGTCACGAATGGTCTCACCCGGGGTGGATCATATCGACACCATGCTCTAGAGCGATGCGAATGATATCGTCCTGCGCGAGGTACGCAGCAACGGGGGTTAAGCCGGCACCGACGCGGTATGCTTCGTCGGCCTAGGCGATGGTGCGATGAATTGATTAGCATATACCCGCGAACGAGAATACCGTGAAAGTCACGTACCTTTTGACGATGAGAGGACATCCGATCTTCATACGAATAGATCGCGACTGTATGCATCGCGAGTTCGTGGGCCGTGCGAAAGACACGGATGGCAATTTCCTAGAGACGAGTAAAAATGGTATGCGGATCAAATGCCGAGTTCATGGGCCACCGTACCCCGCGGTTGGCGACAAGGATCTTTGTCAGAGGTCCTCCGTGACCTGCTGACTTGCGGCGCATGGTCTGAATGGAGTGCACCGGTGTACCTGGCGCACTGGGGGTAGCGGCGAAGATGGGCGCGAGCCTGGGAGGATGAAGAGTAGACATGATGGGGATCGGGTGGAGAGCCTGTGAAGGTCTGTATCTAGGTTTTATACTCGGTTGGGGGGCGTCAATGCCTAAGCCCAATGGGAAACTGCGATGTTAGACCTTGGAGGATTACGAAAGATGACGTTCGTGTGACCTCCTAAGAAAGGCTACGTACTTTTGAAAGAGAGGGTGTGGGGACGATGTGCGATAACGCGGCAGCCATTTATCGGTGCCGGAGTTAGTGCGCTTATCGCACCCTTCTCATCAGCCATAACCACGTGCGATCAATATTTCGCCCCAGTGAACAAACTTCCACGCTCACCAACGCCTCTATCACTAGTCCTAGTCCGGGTCTAATCCGAGTCATCGTTTCTCGTTACCCGCAACCTAATTCGCGTCGCAGCCATCAGAATTAGCTCGAATAAATCAATCACATTCGTCTATCTATCTCCGCGTGATCTCATGCCTACGGCAGACCTTGGCATAGCTGACACCCTAATCGGAGCCCAACACAAAGTCCGTGTAAGGAGGGCTACTCCTTCCGTGTCGTCATGGGTATAATAGTTTCTGATTTCGTTGCGCCTTCCGCTTTCTTCTGATTGTTCTTCGCAATCGCGTACAAGACCCCCGCAAAGAAACCCACGGACACTGCTGAGACGGACCCAAATGTTACTGCGTCTCCGAAGAAGATCATGCCTGATGCAGCCACTGGCAACTTATTGAGCGCGCCAGTCATGCTACGATATCAGGCCGTCGTCAATCGCCGAGCCACATTTCCCAAGTCGACTATCGATTTCTCACCTATACGTCGTGCTGCTGGTCACGCGGATGCACCAGGCTGTAGTATATGAAATTCCAACTGCAGCAGCGCCCGAGAATGCGACTGCAAAGAGCAGCAGGCCACGTGTCTCGTTCGGGCTACATCGGCAACGAAGGACCTGTGAGCAAGATGGCATAGTCGAGGGGCAGTGGCACAGATATCACGTACAAACTTTGTTCGAGATTACCAGAGCTCCAGTCCTCGACGATGAGGGAGGATAGGAGTAAAACTGGGATTGACAACAGGTTGTTGTAGAACATCGAGTCCCAATCGGAGAAGCCAGTCACTTTGATTTTCTTGCGCATTGCCAAAACCTGCCAAAGAATGGTATCAACACCATGCCCCTTCTGCTTGTCAAACGTACGCACATAGGCAGCGCTGACGAGGCAGTTGGCCAGCATCCAGACGTACCCTACGTTTAGACTGGTAACAACCGTTGTCATAGAACTCAAGCCACCGGTGAGTGATATCTGCGAAGCGTCACTCCACGCCGCAATTAAAGACGAAATGACCTGCACAGGTTCTGAGCGCTGAGCGCCTAAATCCCGTGAAGTCGTGGTTACGTACCATAAAGATAAACGAAACCAACGTCAAGGCAGTGACGCGACCGCCAAACCATAGAACTTCACCGTAAGCCTGCGCTCTCCGCTCAGGTAACAGATGACCCGCGAAAGTTGAACTACACGCACAATGAGGATGATGGTCAAGTTTTTGAAAATGGTATAGACGGGAATGGTCAAGAATTGCTGCAATGGACGAATCGACGCTCAATCATATGAGTCGACGGGAAGCATGTTCGCCGGGACTCACCAGACTCTTCGAGCCAGTATAGATGACGGCGACGAGTAAACAGCTAATCGGAAACCACGCCTTGGCATCCGCAGTGTCGAAATTGCGGAACGAGATGGTCCCGAGCTTTTTGACCGTTGAAACGCACAAGACGCAGACGAGCGACTGCATGCACAATAGCAGGAAGTTCATGGAAAAGTTGCGTCCTGAGACAATGTACTGAGCCAGTCTCAGCGCTCGTCATCGCAGCAGGCAGCAGCGTCGAGAAAACTGAGGCGCATACTTTGTTGACCACGGTCATCACGATTGATGCTATGCAGTAGCATGCAACAGAAAGGCCTGGCCCCACAAAGGTGACATGGTTAACGACCGAGTAAGGAGAAAGGAGCAAAAACTTGCGTCTCCTTGCAAAGCTATAACGCACTTGCGGAAGAGATTGAGGGTTCCCTCACGCCGCCCGTCGCTACTGCTTTTCTGAGCTCCACGGCGTCGCGTTCGTCCAGCCCCACGGTTTTGTAATCTCCCCCTCTGTCTTGTGATGTGGCCATTATTGAGTCGATTGGGATAGCGGGCTTGACTAAGGAGCGAAGACGACGAAAAGGCTTAGAGCTTAGTGATGGACAGAGTCGTAAAAGAAACGAGGGTAGGGGTGCGAGTGGGTTGTGGCGCGGATTTAGTGTAGGAATTGAAGTTAGCGCCGGAATATGTGGCTAAATTTCCCATCATCCCGCGGGCCACGTGGATTGATCACACTCTGCTCCTCAGTCGACTAGCCAAATTAAGTGGAAATGGAAAGCAACGTAAAACAAACAGCCTGCTAAGGTACTATCGTGCCAATCAACCAGAGAGTAAAGACCAGGCAAAGCCCGCGGCACTGGATCCTCAACTACAAGCCACGTACAGGTTCACACCAGTCACCGTCCGTTGATTGTGGCTGTTGAATCTCTCCTTACAGCCGAAGGACCTGCAGCGGATGTACCTGCAGCACTTGCCCGCTCTGAGGGCATCTTATTGGGGTGTTCAGGAATCTTCGCGATCTCTTTCTTTGCTTCCTCCCAAGCCTCCAGGTTCTGCCGACCTCTATTAGCGAGCGACCCTTTGCTAAAAAGGGCGAACTGTACACACCTTCTTACACCAGTCGCGGTGGCTACGCGCCATGCTGATCGCCATCTCACGCAGATCAGCAACCTTTTGGCGCTGGAAACGATCCAGGTCGGCTTGGATAGTGGAGCTTGCATACTTGAGGTCCTGAGCTGAAAGGTGAAGCGCGTCCTCCAGCTGAAGAACAACCAACGTGAGGTTTAGCTACTGGCCACCGTGCATACGAAATGAGCAACTACCTGTGATATCGTCTCTCTCGTTTTGCTGATACCACTCCGCCGCGCGGACTCGGGATCCGTATCCATCATCCCGTGAATCGTATAACTCAGCGCGCTCAACAAACCCATTCCAGGAGCCCTCCGCTTTACCGGACTTGGTCCCGGGTGAGGTGGAAGAAACACCGAAGCTGGGTTCTCATCCTGTTCATTCCCTTCCCCTTCCGTGCCCGTCGTGGTACCAATGTCTTCGCCTGCAGTAGAAGTGGGGCTGGGGGCAACAGACGCAGGCGCAGATGCTGTGAGAGAACGCAAGCGACCACGTTCGAGGGCTTCTTCCAGTCGCTTTGCTTCTTGTTCGCTCTTTTCGAGGTCGGTAAGTGCCTCGCGGCGTGATTCGAGGGCATCCTGGGTCATCTCCAGTTGAACATGCTTCTGGTGGCGATACGCGAGTAATTTCTTGATAATTGATGCAAACTGGGAATATTCGTGCAGGGGTTCTTGCCAGTTCTGCTCGAGGTCCTGTAGCTATATGGAGTTGCACTAATTAGCGTTACTTTCATCACCGACAGTGGACCCAGGGTCTTACGAGACGTGTTGTAGTCATGTAAGTGGTGTCAATAGCCTGGCCAGTCTTCTCGATAGCAGCAGCAAGCTCGCCGCTCTCATTTAAGCTGAAGCCATTCCATATAGCGCCAAGTTCCATGTGATCTTGTGAATAATCTATCATGGAGAGGGAAGTGGTTGAGTGGCTACATCAGGAGAGGGACAAGCGCAGGGAAGAAAGGTAGGTAGGGTATGGAGCTCAAATACTAGCTTGAAACAAAACAAACAGAACAGACCTGACCACCGCTTCATCGTTCTGCGTGTCACCTTCTCCATCGGGCCATTGAGATGCGAAGCAAATTTGTTGGTGAACACCTCCGAATCCAGGAAACGTTGATCTGGGCGGCGCAAGGGGTGAGCCGGAGATGGGTTCGGCAGTGCTTCGTAAGCAGGCGAGACATTGGGATCAGTTGGGTTGTGCGCGGGGGCCTTGAGGACGTTTCTCGGGAGCTGGGAGATAGGGGGTGAATGCAGAACCTCCGTCTATGCCAGCAAGGGATAAGGTCAGACCTCAATCTTGTCACAAGGAGGGATACACACCCACGACACTTCTCCCTGGAGGAATCGATGGAATACATGCTCATTTGAGAGGATGGGATGCCGTGCAATTCTGTTGAGGAAAGTCTGCAGCATGCGCTTGCGACGTGATATCATTGTCGCGTCCTCACGAGCTTTGGCCTGCTTGATAGCGTAGTCACCAATCGTCTGCTTTGATGGGATTGGAGGAATGATCAAAGTCGGGTAAAGCCTTGACAAGTTCAAGCGAAGGGATTCAAACTCTGAGTAACGATGGCGGGCCTCCGCATTCTATGTGAGCGAAAAGTCAGGATTTGCCCAAAATTCTCAGCCGGTGGACTCACACCCGAACGCATGACATAGGTGATGTACGGCGAAGTTGAATTCTCGCTGGTCTTTAGCGCATCGGTGATCTGCGCGTACGTGTCAATGACACCGACGTCAGCTCATAGCCACAAGGAAAGTAGCTCGAAGAGCAATGAACACTCACAAAAATCTCGACATCTTCTCCCGAGTGTAACCACTGGTCTCGGACACAGCAAAAGTCGCTCTTGGATGCCGAAGGGTGGGGGCTATGCCCAGAGCCTTGCGAAGGAAAGCCGCTTCGCAGTGATGGGGTTTGGATCGAAATGCGCGGAGGGGAAGAAGGTAATGTGACGGTGCGGTTGGGGGGAGATGATGGGGCAGAGACGTCGACGTGAGAGTTGGAGGAGGCGGAGGAGAGTGGCGGGTCTGCTGTCGAGAAAGGGTTCTCGTCTTCAAAGGGTTCCATGGCGAGTCAAGTCAACGGTGTGAGTGAGTTGAATAGCTTGACTAACTGGAGGGAGTGGGAACGTGCAAATTAGGAAATGGATGACGGCAATGATGGCAAAGTAAACATCGAGTAGTTTCAGCTACGGTACGACGTCGGAGGTGTGCAGCAGCGGACGGCTGACAAATTACAGCTAAGACACCTAACCGAACAACCTGAAACCTCTCAGAGCACCCGTGTCATCCTCTGCCATATTATATCCCTTGCCAAGCAACGAGGCAAACAATTCGTCGATCTGCGCTTCATGCCACGCCCCCGCACCGAGAGGAACTGGGACCATGAAATTTTGAATTTTTTCGTGGGCTTCGTATCTGTCATATGTCAGTCAAGCAATGTCCATCTGTTTAGAAAACGCGACGAACCGAAGCTTCCGCCCTTTGCTGGCTCGAGTGTCCACGACCTTTTTCGATTTTTTCTGCTTCTGCTTGGCGGTCCAGTCCGTCGATTGCCCAGAACCTCTGCCTTTAGAGTCAATCACGTCGCGAAGGAGTTGCTGATAGAAATCAGTGTCGTCAAATATTTCCTCATCCTCTTTAAATCCGTCCTCTTCTCCTCCCGCCTCCCTAGTCACGCGGGGACCACTACACCTTTTCAGTCGCGTGCGGGATAGAAGTGCTGGCCATTCGCCCTGGAGCATATCCTCAATCGGTGTGCCAACACTTTTCACTGTTTCTTTCGTGCTCCCCATCAGAGAGAATCGTTTACGGGAAGCAGGAAGCAGGGCAGATGGCGCGACCGCAGCTACTTTTGCGGACCATTTCTCCAAAGTACGGGTGAGGTGTGCATGATATCTGGACAAATGTGTGAGCCCAATGAACAGCATAAACACGATCAGGCTACAAGGGCAGCGCCTGAAAAACTGATACCGCATGACCGGGTTCCGGACGGCTTGGGCGTAGCGAAACGCTCGTGGAAGCCCGGTAGAGGGTCCAGAAAGCCGTAAGAACACTTACGCCTGCTCCAGACCCACTGCATCTTCACTCGCTCCCCTGATTAGGGCGTCCCAATCTTGATCGACATTATCGATATCTGGTGGAGGATAACGCCGCCCTTGTTCACTCCCATCTTGCACGCGGCGCCGTTTCCGTGGCTCCCACTGGACTTCCTTGTCTTCTTTCATGAGCTCCTATCATCCAAGACGTAATGAACGGACAGTCGATTGACCCCAAAATGACGGAAAGAACGCACCTCACGCAGGGTTGACAAGTCTTCCGCGAGTGCGAGAGTCTCGGCAAGGATCGCGTGACGCGCCTCAAGGCAAAGGGGGTGAGATGTAAACCCGGACATTTCGGTGGGCTTTGAAAGGACAAAATTTGGCGATATAATCGGAGTGTCAATTGGTATAAGGAGAATACACGGTTGGCAAAACTCACAGAGGGGAGTTGATTTGACGCTGTGAGAGATTTTTGTAAACGTATCCTGGCATCCAGCAAACTGTCCCAAAGTCCCTAATTGCGCATAATCAACTCTGTAAGCTGAGCACGCCTCACTAACCGTCTAGACTCACCAATTGTTTGGTTACGGCTTTGCCTTTTTTCCTGTCTTCGTCGCGTCGTTGACGTACTGTTGTGGATGGATCCTTCTCATGTTTTGGGTTCTCTTCAATGCCTCGACCATGTCGCAGAGTCGGTTGCTCGTCTTCGCTGGCAATCCCCTCCTCGCCTGGTGACAGGCCCTTCTCTTCCTCTTCACTGGAGCTGCCTTCACTTGATGGAGATTGAGATGCGGAGGAGCCCTGTTCGAACGAATCTACGAAAGCAGTTCCAAGGGTGTTTTCCTCGTCTAGTTGTTTCCTTGAGACCTTGGTGCCAACATATTTTGGATCTACGATGCTGTCAAGCTGGAGGCGAAGTTTTGAAGGCCTTGAAAAAAAATCTCAGCCCGCGTAGGGTAAGAATGAAGATGTGTGCCCACCCAACTTCAACATAGTGTTCTCGAGCTTCTACTGCATCGCCGAGTGGGTCGCGTGATCCACGGTGTTCACCTTCGGGATCAAGGTCTGAACGATTACACCAAAAGAAAGGTGAGCACAGAACGGACAATCATAAGTTACCGGGCTTACCTACCGGAGTAGGCTCATCTAACTCTGCTATTTGTTGCGCCAGAGACAAACCTAGGTGGAAAGGGGATCAATGGCGAGGACGATAATAGCATAGGAAAGAAAATGACCGACGTTGAGGAGGCATGAGCATGAGCAGGTGGGGGTTATGGTTATTATTATAATATAACTTGAAAGCCACGTGCCAAAAATTGATTGCGGAATACGAATTGACCGACTTTGGCAAGAGCGAAAGTCTTCTCGCTTTCTTCCAACGCCCACAGGGCCCTAATCTTCTCCTGTCCTTTTCCACTTTTTTTCAATCTGGACCGTTTTCAGACTTACCCATGTCCATTCGTTGCAGAACATGGCCAAAAATACATCATATAGTGCGTGCAACCATCCTCCTCCACGCTTCGATCCCCCGAAAACTCGGGGGCTTTGCCCTGTCCAATCAAACAAGCATATATTCGTGACCTCCTCGAGGCGAAATCTATTTGTTTTTTTTGCATCCCATTACCTCACAGTTGTTCCCTCTTGTCTCCCGTCCCCTCGGTTTTATATTTGATCGATAACCACCTGCCCGTCTTGCTCTCCTGCGCTTATGCTCTTACCGTCACATATCTTCTCACCTCTTTCTTTAGTTCGTCAAAACAAACAGACTTCCGCAATGTCGCCTCCTCACGCCCATACCTCAGGCATAGTCTCGTCTCTGCACCCACAAGACGAAGACGACGACGACATTTGTCCTATATGCGAAGGAGCCTGCACGTGCAACAACAAAATCGCGCCTCCGATCCCTGCTCCCCTTGCATCCAGCAGTCGTCAGACCCACATTTCAATCGCACCTCAGGCGCTTTCTTCGCCATCTCTCCATCCACACCCCACTGTTGCACCGCCCTTGAAAATAAAACTTACTATTCCTGCTACCCTTCTCTTACGAAGTCGTCTCCCTACCTCAGAAGATGCCTCCAAAAAGCAAAACAAAAACAAAAGCGCAGATCCGCTCTGTCGAACCAAGCGCTTTGCACGTCCCCCCAAAACCGGAGGCCGCACAACAGTTCACCCTGGTACTATCTCAAATGCGAAGGAGAAAAGGGTCCCCAAGCCCACATCCCAGGCCAAAGACACGACCGAAGAGTCACCAAACCGTTACATGATAGTCGGTTGCAACGATGACTACACTCGAAGCGGTGCCGATTCTGCATCCTCGCGCAGGAGTCACGACACAAGCGCCGGCAATTCTAGAAAAGCTTATCCTAAATGCATCCCAAATCAGGGATTCCCCACATTTGTCTCCGCTGACGAATTCTCCTCTGAAAATGAGAGTTCTGCGGGCTCCAGTTCCGGCTCTGAAGTATCTGAGCTCACGGATTTTTCTGATTCGTCGATTGCGGAAGAAGAAGAAAACTTTATTCGAACAACCGAGGAACAGCGCGCCCGCGCTCATGACAAAGCGCGGATCAAGCGTGAGTTGCTTGGTGATGGTATGACGAAGAGAAAGGAACACCGAAATAATTGGGAGATTCGTTCTCGGAAAAAGAGCGTCGGTCCCAGTGACGATGAGATGGATGTCGACAGCGATGAGACCGATGACGAAGCAGAAGAGGGGGTCGAAGAAGCCGAAGGCAATGACGGTGAGGACGGCGAAGAGGATGGTACCGGGCCTGCGCGGGGGTCGTACGTTGGCATCGCGACTGGCTGGTCCGACGATGAAGAGTCGAGCTTCGACGCTGATCTGTTTTTCGCTGGCCTAGACTCGGATTCCGGCCCGGATATATCCGCTGTTCCCGGCCATGAGGCCAAAGTCGCGACTGTATCAGAAGACGACGATTCCATTGACCTTGGATCGCCACCCCTAGCGCAGGGTACCTTTGAGATTACTGAGGGCTGGGATGGCTCGGTGATCTTTACCAACGGACTCCAAGACGGCCAAGGACTTCTTGACTGGGATTTTGAAGCCAATGCCGCTCAGCTCCTGATCGAGGCTAGTACAATGTCCGAATCCAACTCTGGTTCGGACATTCGCATGTCCGAAAGTGAAGGTGACATGGGTGACAGTGAAGATGAAGCCGATGGCCTGGAGGAAGTGGAGAGCAATGACAGGGACACAACAGAGGACGAACTCATTGATGACCGTGGTTTGCCCACGGCCCGCGCGATGCGCCTTTTCCGTCCGCCGGTGACACCGCTTTTCTCCATCAATCCTCTTTCCACGATGTGCCCCGGTCCCCGTGTTAGGGATGTTCTTGCTAGCCAATCCCCACGGCCTTCGGACATCCTTGCTGGTCGCGACTTCGGGGACGAGGAAGATGATGCACAGGAACCTCCTATGAGCGAGATCGGTAGTATCATTCTCAGCGCCTCATCTGATCGAGCAACACCACGATATCCGCTCATGGGTATGTTTGAGGCTCCGAAGACTGATTCCCTCCGCCGTGCGGTGATCGACGAATCTCGCGATGTCGTTCCTAGTCCTTTCCAAAGGAGTCGTTGGCGTCGTCCCTTGAAATTTGTTTCAGCCAGGGGCATTACTGGAGTACGTCTCGGATCACGAGCTTCTCTTACACCGCCAATGTTAACCCTGCACAGAGCCGCGACAGATCTCTTTCCCTGTCCCATGCGTCCTTTGCCTCATCATCCACACCCTCGGGACTTCCAATCCTCTCCGACGAACCAATTCTTGTCACCTCACCTAACCTACCTCCTACCGAGACCATTTGTTTGGATGATGTTTTCGACACCTCTATCCTCGACTCTGATCCAGTCGATGCGTCTACGACGGTCGGACAATTCCATGATACCACCCGCGATCCCGAAGGCTGCATAACCGATGACGGGGAGCGCCACCTCCAGAGTCTTAGTCGTTGGGACCGAATCCCCATGGGTACTTTCCGACGTTCACGAGAAAACGGTCCTTTGAGCGACGGTCCAGGAGAACTCCCATACGTCAGTGTTATTCGCAATAGTCCATTCAACGGCGTGTGGCCATCGGATAAAAGCCACAACAAGCCCTCCGATTCTCCATCGAAGAAAGGCAAGGCAAGGAGGAGGGGCTCTCGAAGCCGTGTGGATATGGACATCTCTCCTGTTATTCTACCGGTTCGCGACCGTGACGGTGACCACACCCCGACTGGGCATGCGACGGGCCAAACTAGTCACGGTCCATTACACCCCAAGTCCCGCAAGGACAAGGCGTCACGCAGAGATAAAATGCTCAAGCGGAAAACCATGATGGGTACCTCGATAGGTCGGCGCCATCAACAGCATCATCATGTACACGACCATCACCCAAATTCGAGAGGGCGGCTGTCGGGTAGCATGCAGCGCACCGGAGTCTTCAGCGGTGGCTCGGTTCCTCCTTTGAATCTCTAGCTGCGATTTCATATTCGGTCTGGTACTGTTTTTTTCGCTGTATCGCACCTCTCCGTCGTCAATGCATCATCCTCCCCCCTCCCTTTCCAGCCCCCTTGCACCCGATTCTGTATTCATGTACTACAGTTGTCTTATTCTTCTTT
>Ga0137397_10001087_pt1 | contig 18943 bp, 15 predicted proteins | sample czorhiz116metaG_FD_106658 | JGI IMG/M metagenome (GOLD analysis project Ga0137397, IMG submission 106658) | Vadose zone soil microbial communities from Angelo Coast Range Reserve, California, USA - czorhiz1.16 metaG | ecosystem: Environmental > Terrestrial > Soil > Vadose zone | place: USA... | reverse complement strand
CCTCCAAGCTCTCGATCTTGTGGCCATCCATGGTCCCGACCCAGCGCAAGAAGGTGGTGCGCTCATCGAGCTTAAACTCCGCTGTATAGGTACCGGAACCACGGGTCGAGCTCGACTGAGCGAAAATCGCCGCGATGACTTCACGCCCCTCAATCGGTCGTACTAGGATCGGGCTATTGAATACGATGTTTTCGGCAAGCAGCGCGCTCACCTGGGCGGGTGTGGGTTTACCAGATTCCCGTAGTTTGCGTAAAGGGTGCATTTGATTTCTCCTATAACTCTAATTATTCGCTGCTGGACGATAGGAAATATTCGACCCTCTCAGTTTTCTGCGTCTGCAAGCCATTTCAACGACGACAAGCTCGGCATGAAGAAGTATTCGCCGCCGCGTAACACATTGAACGTTTCGATGCCGCGCACGAGTCGTCTAACGGGATCTTTTGGAACAGTGAAGGCCGCTCCCTGTTCCTGCAACCCGATGATTGGATCGCGCTCATTGCCGATTCCGATGAAATTGCCGTCGTTGATCCATTCCTGTTGCAGGAATTCGATAGTGGCCATCGCTTTCGCACTAATGAATAGGAAGTAGGCTCCGCGCGGTACTTCATCATCTGCTTCAGACAGAGCGGCCGGATCGTATGGTGGTCCATATGTGGCGCCGCGCCTGATGAGACGATGCAGCTTCACGTCGGTCAACCGTGTGAGTTTCGTGTCGCGGGGGTTCATGCGCCGAATATGGCATCCGAATGGCGCCTGCCGGCCACGCGGGTCGTTCTCGTAGTTAAAGTCATTGTTCCGTTGCGGGTCAGCACCGAGTGACGGGTTGTCGACTTCCGGCGCAAGAACCAACGGGGCGCCGCTGCGCCAGCGGCCGACCATTTTCGCGGCAAGCAGTTCCCGTTCTGCTTCGGTGCTGCCATGAGCTTGGAGAAATCGATTGAACGCACCAACGCGTGACTGATATTTGCGGAAGCCTACATAGGTGCCGTTGCGACCGAGTACGTCCGGTTGCGGCATCGGCAGCGGAAAGCCTGCCTCACCAGGATATCCAAGGATGAACTCCCCAGCCTTGATCGGCTGTCCCTGCCCTGGCAGCGGGTCGACGCCACTGCCCTCGATCGCGGGTTGGTCGATACCGTCTTTGTAACCCAGTGAATTGCGGTCGCCGGGCTGCGCGCCGAAATCCTGCATGGCCAACACACTGACGCCTGAGAAGCCTTCCAATTGTTCGCGCGCGATACCAAGGATGCGGCGTCGCCTGTCCTCGGAATCGCTGAATGCGCTCACCCCGATGTGGACCTGACCTTTGCCGTACGCATGGTCCCAGTTCTTCGGATCGTTGTTGCCAACGTCACCGAGTTGCCGGGCGCGCGCCGCCATCCCTTCGCGAAAAGCTTCTGGAAAGCTTTGCAGCGAATCCTCGGACAGGCCAAGCGCCTTAAAGCCGGCAAAGCTGATCCCGACTGCAATCCAGGGAGTCGTCGCACTCCACCAACCGGCGGCGGAATCGACGTGGGGCATCAGCCGTCGCAGGAACGCGCGGCCAGCTTGAGCATCGTCGACGCGCAGAAGCACATTAGAGCCGAAGTACGGCGCGGGCCTCGGCCTGAGTACGGTCGCCTGGATCTCGTGCAACTCGAGCGTCGGCGCACGCGCCGCAATACGCTCCCCGGCAGATTCATTGATGGACGACATGCGAGCATCCTCCATTCGTCTAAACGATCACCCCGCTGCAGTCATTGCGTGGTGATCCAGTTTTTCGACTTTGACACCCTGCTGGTGGTCTTCGACGCGTAGCGTCGTCTTGAATTTAGCCCGGCCTTTGAAGGCCGGGAAAACTCCAAATTGATCGCGCTCGTCGCGTAGCGACGCTTGATTTTATTCGTCGCTGACGCGACGAGGCTCCTCGTCCTTCCGAAACGTGGCTTGAAAGCCACGGCTAACATCGAACCGACGCTAGGCGTCTGAAAACATTACCAATCGAAGCTGCGCCACTACCGTTCTATTGAACCTTATCGAGGAACTCGTCAGCTGCCTTGCCGATGCGCTCCAGCCGCTGGATCTCAGCCAAAGTGAGATCCGGATTGGCGACGAACCAGCCTTCGGCCGTGATCTGATGCTTAAGGAGGTAGTCTTTCGCTTCGAGGCTACGAATTCCCGGCCAGCCTTCCCAAGCGGAGTCCATGAGGTCCAGATAGTCTGGAATCAGCGTGACGAAGTCGTCGATATAGGTGTCCCAATCACCTTCGAAGGAAGTGGCGAAAAGCATTTTCGTATCGTTGTCAAGGAACACGAACCGCATGTCGTGGAGGGTACCGACCTTGGTCGCACCGGGTGAAAGGTTGCCGCCCAGCAATTGCAGGAAAGTGCGCAGCCGCTTGGCACCGCCAGGCACCAACGGAACGATGATGGTCAACTCCGAGCGTTTGCCGAGACGGGCGCCAACGCGCCCGGCGCTTTCGATTGGCGGCGGCGGTTCCGAAACCTGCGCCGACAACTCTTTCATTACGTTCTCCAGCGCCCTTTTCCCCACTTCCGACGCATCCGCGAACAACTCGCGTAGCTGCTGAATCTTCTCCGCGCCGGTAAGTTCCGGCTGGGGCGCGGTCCCTTGTGTTTGAGTTGGCATAACTATTTTCTCCTTTCGATCCTTGATAGTCCTTTGAACAACCGTTATCCGGTGCGCAGCCATGGACGCTACCTTTTGCTATTCGCTGATCTTGTCGAGAAATTCGTCCAGCGCTTCACCGATTCGCTCGAGCTTCCGTGTCTTCGCCACTGTCAGGTTCGGACTGGCGACGTACCAGGCGTCCGCCGTTAGCTGGTGCTTGACGAGCCAGTCTTTGATCGATGGGCTATGAATTCCTGGCCACCCCTCGATATTGCAGAACAGCAAATCCAGGGCGTTCGGGATTTTCGTCACGAAGTCGTCGATGTAGGCATCCCACTCGCCATCGTAGGCGGTGGCGAAGAGGAGCTTCGTGTCGTTATCCAGGAAAACGAAGCGCATGTCGTGAAGCGTGCCGACCTTGTCCGCGCCCCGGAAGTTGCCTTCCAAGAGGTCCAACAGGCCGCGAAGTCGCTTCGCTCCGCCTTCCGCAATCGGAAGGATCCCGGTAAGTTCCGAGACCTTGCCCCGACGGGCGCCCACCCGCCCGGCACTTTCCCTTCCTGTCGCCGCTGCCATCTCTCGTGTGAGGTCGGGGAGTCCTTTCTCCAACGCGATTCTGCCCAACTCGGGCGCGTCCGCATAGAGCTCCTTCACCTTCTGAACCTTCTGCGCGACGAGCCGGTCACGTTCTAACTGTGTTTGCGTTTGCATTGCTGTGCTCCTTTCAAACAATGATCGATAGTTCACTTACGGATCCAGCTAGGCGCGCACAACCCTACTGGGCGAGGCCATCTGCTCTCCGAACACTTCGGCCAGGTTCTTCGGCTCCTTACGCTCCTGGTTGTTCGTTTCGTGTCGTAGGATGGATGATTGCCTGTAGACCTCCTTCCGCGAACGCATGATGCTGCCGAGCGGACGGTGCTCGTTTGTAACGCGCCAGGCCGTCATCGAAGTTTTGTCCATCTTCTCGAAATTGTCTTCCCCAGCGATGTCCTGTTGCGGCAACCGCAATTTCGCGACGGTCACGTACGGCGAGAGGCTCTCCGGCCAACGTACCGTCGTCTTATCAACCGGCATTCGAGCCAGATCCGTGCTGAGCTGTACCTGGATGTCGAACTCGTAAGGTCGTTCGCGCAGTTCCGCTACCAGCGCCGGCCGGAAGACTTGTTCGGCCGAAGCGAGATCAAGAGCTCGCTGTTCAACGCGGTCGGCGAACGATTGAACCGGGGCCACACGAACCTTGGCGACGTAGTCGCCATGTCGCACCGCACCCATGGTCCAATACGTCGAGAGAAGCGGGTTTACGGGCTTGGCTTGCGCGAGTTGCAAGAAGGCTCCCAGCTCTTCCCAGGCCCACTGCTCCGGAGACAGCGTGCCCTTGCCTGTCACAAAGTTGTAGAGAACGCGGTGGAGTGCCGCCTGCCTTTCTTCCGGCGTAAGGTTCGCTGACGGCGGTAGGCCGAAGTTGGCAAACACAGACTGAATGAACACATAATGCGCGAGCGTGTTGACGAAGAAGACCGGGTGGTTGATCAGCGCATAGTCGAAGGTGTGACTGTCCGGCTCATCTTCCAGAAGAGTTTTTCCCTCGATTCCGAAAATCTTCAGGCCGATGCCCACGATCGGTCCCAGGAACTGATCGCTACCAACGTGATTGGTCCCGTTTGAGAAACGAACCATGGCTTCATGGCGTCCTGGCTTCGCGTAGATACCCTGTGCATATTCGTTCGGCATCCCACTGAGGATTTCAACCTCCCCCCGGGCCAGACCGTAACCCTTGGCATGGGCGTTGCGCACCACAAGCCCGATCCCCTCGGTCTTGAGCGAGCCGCGCATGTGCTGTTTCATGTCATCGAGGACCTGCTGCAGGCTTCGTTCGAAATCCGGCTCAACGTGTTCAACGTCCGGACCGTAACGCACAAATTTCTGAGTCATTGCTGCTACTCCTTTCAGGCGAACGACGATTTTTCCTGCACGACCTTCTGATCTAATTGTTCCGTTGCCGCCTTTTGGAGGATTAAATTCCAAGTGAGAGGATTAATCTATTAGACGAAGGTATCGATCGATACCTTCGTATGAGATGAGTGGTCTTGCTATCAACTGGACTTCGATTGAAACATTGCTAGTGCGGTTGAATCCGTAACAAAGATTTGATGGACGGGCTTGCTAGATTGTCCATCCCGAGCAGCAAAGCTCGTTAACGCGATCATCCGAGAACCATGTGTTTTGCATAGGGGCTGCATGAGGACGCACACGGTCGGCACGACCGGACTTTAGGGGAGGCGCGATTCCATGAACGGCACAATAATGAAAGCGGCATTTTGCGTGTCTCTTGCAGGCAGTCTGCTGATTTTGCCAAAGACGACGACATCCGTCGCCGGCCAGCAGTCCTTCGTATTGGACAAATTTCTTCAACAAGAAGTCGGTTTAAACACCACTCAGACCGCCGAGATCCATCGTGGAAAAGCCATAGCGACAGTTGTCGATAGCCCAGCGCCCGAGCAGGTCTTTATGTTCGGCATCGTATACGTGAATAGTGCCCCGGAGAAATATCTCCAGCTTGCAAACGATTTCGACTCGGTTCGCAAGCTGCCCGGCTATCTCGCCGTTCAGAAATTCAGTGATCCGCCGCAGGCCTCCGATCTCCTGGGCTTCACAATCAGCTCTGAAGATTTGAACGATCTCAAAAACTGCAAGCCCGGCGATTGCGATGTCCAACTGCCGTCGGAGGCCATGGACCAGTTTCGCAAATCCGTAAATTGGACGGCTCCCGACGCCGAAAGCAGGGCGAACGAACTGGCACAACGCATGGCGCTGGACGCCGTGCTCGCTTATCGAACAGGAGGCAACGCAGCGCTCGGAGTATATCGAGACAAGAACCATCCGACGAAAGTGGCGGAAACGTTCCAGTCCCTGCTCAACCGCCTGAAATCGCTGCCGGTGTACCTGCCCGAAGTGAGCGGGCTCCTTCTGGAATATCCTGCGGTCGCCGTGGAGAACTCGGAATCGAAGTTCTATTGGGAGAAGGTCAATTTCGGGCTGAAACCGACGCTGCGCATCGTGCAGCATATTACCTACCGCGGCGGAACTCCGGCGGCGCCCACATACGCGGTCGCGCTGAAACAACTGTACGCGAGCCACTACTTTCAGTCCGCGCTGGACCTGACCGTTTGCGTCAAGGACTCGGCTCGGCCGTGGGAGCCCGGCTTTTATCTGATCACAGTAAAAGGATCGCAGCAGGCGGGTTTGACGGGCCTCAAAGGCGGAGTTGTGCGAAAGGTGGCTGTCGGCAAGACCCGCTCGTCGCTCGAGACCACGCTGACCGCGATCAAGCAGAAGTTGGAAGCCGGCGCTCGTTGACTTCACACCGCGCAATTCGTCACCGCCTTCATCGGCTCCCTTTTTCTCCGGCCCTAACACTTCAACAGAATCCCTCAAGCCCACTCAGCTTCATCAGGATCTCATCGGACAGGTCAACGGCCCAACCGAAAGTCGGAGTGACGCTTTCGCGCTTCCGCTGTGAATCCCTAGAGGTTGAGAGGTTGGTATGAGTTCATACGACGATCGTGTCGATCGATACATCCGTGGGCGTCGGTGCCAGGACTTATCGGGCACGAGTCGAGGCAGTAGAAGTAGACGACAAAACGGGAGATGGGAGCACACGGCCGGCTTAGTGTTTCGGCGCCGAACGCAGGCCGAGGCGCGCGGCCATTGTCACCAGGTCAGGAAGCGAGTCGGCCTTCATCTTCCGCATCACTTGTCCCCTGTGCGCCTTCACGGTGATCTCGCTGATGCCGAGTTCGCCGCCGACCTGTTTGTTCAGCAGTCCAGAAACGACCAACGCCATCACCTCGCGTTCGCGCGGCGTCAGTGACTCATAGCAGTTCCTCAACGCTTGCACCTCAGAATCCAGACGGAGTGCGGCGCGGCTACGCTCAATGGCAATGCGAATGGCGTCCAACAGCACATCGTCCTTGAAGGGCTTCGTTAGGAATTCGATGGCTCCAGCCTTCATCGCTCGGACGCTCATGGGGACGTCACCGTGGCCGGTGATGAAAATGATCGGCATGTACGTTCGATTCCCGATCTGTTGCTGCAGCTCGAGACCGTTCAGTCCTGGCAGGGAGACGTCGAGCACCAGGCAGCAAGGAACAGCGGCGCGAGAGCGGGAGAGGAATTCCTGCGCCGACGCGAAGATTTCGGGCTGCCAACCGGCGGTTCTGATGAGCAGCTCTAGCGATTCGCGCACGGAGATGTCGTCATCAACGACGAAGACAACGGACGTCATATCCCGCTTCGTAATGACCTCTATCGCGCGGCCTGCGGACGACGAGCTCACAGTATACGGCCCGCGAGCGGCAATCTTTTAAACATCATGATCATAGTTACCTCATCCGAAGCGCGGCGTTGAGCGCGTCCAGCAGGGCGTTCTCGCTCAACGGCTTGAACAGGCATTCGACGGCTCCTTCCGCGAGCAGCTGCGTACGGACCGACTCATCGCCTCCCCCGGTTATGAACACAATCGGGATGTCTTGCTGTCGATGTATCAATTCCTGTTGCAGTTCGGGACCCGACATGCCGGGCATCGCGACGTCGAGGAGCAGACAACTCGTCTCGCTAACGACATCGGACACGAGAAACGCTTCGGCCGATGAGAACGCCTCGGCGGCAAAGCCGAACTCCCGGAGTAAGTCCGGCAGCGACTCGCGCACGGACTCGTCGTCATCGACGACCGACACCAGTGAACGCTTGCCCATCATGACTGCCTCATTAAGGACGCCGCGTCCGTCGCTCTGGACGGCGGGGAATGGAACCAGAAGGTGGCAGCAAGTGCGTCGCTAGGTGCGGTCCATTTGAATGCACTCACCGCTTCATTTGCCATAGGTCGCTAAAGGATGCGCGATTCTGCAGCCGACCGTCTATAAGACTTTGGTATTGGTTCGCGCGCACGCGGTGAACGTTGCCTATCATGCGGCTCATTACGCGTAGCGCCGTCACGCTTTCGGAACCACGGGAATGGAAAACGCGAAGGTCGCGCCTGGGCCATCGTTCGGCTCTGCCCAGAGACGACCATGATGTCTCTCGATGATTGAGCGGCTGATAGACAAGCCGATACCCATACCGCCGCTCTTGGTTGTGTAGAAGGCTTCAAACAGCCTCTCAAGATCTTTAGGATTGACACCGATCCCGGTATCTTGCACGCTCAAACGCACACGATCGTCTCCCTCTGGCCCGGTTCTGATCAGCAGTTCCCGCGGGCCGTCGTCAACACCAGCCATCGCGTCGGAAGCATTACGGAGTAGGTTCAGTATGACCTGCTGCAGCTGGACGCGATCGCCGAGAACGGGCGGGAGGCCCTCGGCGAGCTCCGACCGCAGCATCACCCGACTCCTCTGAAGATCGCTCAACGACAATGCAAACACCTCTCGCGTTGCCTCGTTCAGATCCAGCGGCTCCACCGTAAATTCCTTTTTGCTGAACAGGGCACGCAATCGCGTGATCACATCCGAGGCGCGGTTACCATCGCGAACGGTCCGCCGCGCTGTTTCGCGCGCACCGTCGATATTCGGAGAATCGCCGTTCAACATCCGAAGACATGTACCGGCGTTGGTGATGATGCCGGAGAGCGGCTGGTTGATCTCATGGGCGATCGAGGCGGTCAACGCATTCAGCGTCGTGACCCGCGCCACGTGGGCAAGCTCTGAGCGGGCCCTGTCCAGTGCTTCCTCGGCGACCTTGCTTTCCGTCACGTCCTGAAGAGCGCCGATGAACAACGGGCGACCCCCGATTTGTGCCATGACACGGGCCATGCCGCGCACGTGCTTCACGGCGCCTCGAGAGGTCACAATCCGGAATACAAAGTCGACATCCGTGCCCGCCATGCCGCGCGCGATCAGGGCGTCGAACGTCGGCAGGTCCTCGGGATGGACCGTGTCTCGAATCATTTGCACGGTGACCTTGATCCCGGGATCGAACTCGAAGATGCGGAAGGCCTCCTCGGACCAGTCGTGGTCGTCCACCAACAAATCCATGATGAAGCTGCCCGTTTTGCTCAGCTGCTGGGCTTCGGCCAGACGAAGGTAGGCTTGCTCGACCTGCGCCTCGACTCGTTTTCGGTCCTCGATGTCGAACGCCGCCACATACCATCGATCGATTCTTCCCTGCTCATCGAGCAGAGGATTGTAACGCACCAGGAACCAGCGATATTGGCCCTCGTTGCCCAGGACGCGCTGTTCAGTGCTGAATGGTGCTCCCCGCCTCAGCGAAGCCAAGCGCCCTGCGCGGACTCTCTTAAAATCCTCCGGGTGGATGACACGATCCCGATAATCCTCTTGCTTTACATCCTCCAGACTGAGGCCGGTATAATCCACCACAGCCTGATTGACATACTGGACGAATCCTTCGGTGTTCAATACGTAAATGTGTGTCGGAATGGTGTTGATGATCAGGCTAAAATTGCGCTCGTTCGACTGCAGAGCCTCTTGAGCTTTTTTGCGATCATCGATGTCTGTTAGGAGTAGATACCACGCGGTTATCGTACCTTCCGCATTGCGCACGGGGAGACCGCGAACCTGGAACCATCGGTAAATGCCATCAGTGCGGCGGCAACGGTGCTCAACCTCATAGATCTGCCCCGCTTCGATGGATTTCTTACGCGCCTCGATCACATGAGGAAGGTCATCTGGATGAATTGTGCCGATCAGTGCCCAGTTCTTTAACTCTTCATTTGTTTTACCGAAATACTCAAGGGTTTGTCGGTTGAGAAATTCCACTTCGCCCATTGCGCCCGTTGTGGCCACAAGCCCCGGAATACTATCCGCTATCTGGCGCCAGGAGAGTTCGCTCGCCCGGAGCGCTTCCTCTCCCCGCTTACGATCTTCAATATCTATATTGGTTCCGTACCATTTAATGACTTTCCCTGATTCGTCCCGCAATGGGTTCGCCCGAAACAGGAACCACCGATGGGCACCGTCGAATCGACGCAGGCGCGCTTCGGCTTCAACAGGCATGCCAGACGCCAGACACGACTGCCAATACTCCACGAGTCCCTTAACGTCGTCGGAATGAATGGCTGCCTCCCACCCCCAGCCCTGCGCCTGTTCCGCAGTCATGCCTGCGTAATCAAGCCAGCGCTGATTGAGGAAGTCGCAGTAGCCATCCGGACGAGTGGTCCATGCTGCCGTGGGAATCGTGTTGATAATGGTAGCCAGGTTGCGCTCACTTGCCGCTAGTGCCTCTTCGGTCCGTTTACGGTCGGTAATGTCCGTGACGGCACCTACGAATTGGTGACGCTGCCCTTGATCCGCTGACGGGCGGCCAACAACCCGCAGATATTTAACCGCCCCATTGGGCAAAAGTAGCCGATGCTCCACGTCAAATGGAACTGTGTCTCGAGAAGCCCGCTGGATAACTTGTTGCAGAATTGATCGGTCGTCGGGGTGAGTCCGATCAAGAATCGACTCAAGGGTGACCTTGGCCGTCGGGTCGAATTCAAATATTCGGAACGTTTCGGCAGACCAATAGATTTCTCCGGTTGAGACAGTCCAACCGAAGCTACCCGTATGGCTGAGATGTTGGGCCTCCACGAGGTAGGACTCGCTGTTTTGAAGCTCGCGGTAGAGCCTTTGACGCCTCGCAGTCATGTCGTTGAAAACGCTTCCTTGTCGTGTGAATTCGTCGTTCCCCTTCGCTGGCACACGGTGGGCAAACGATCAGTTCGGTCCCTCTCAATATCCCCTACTCGTCCTTCTCGCTCACCTAACCAGCCGAAGTCACGAATTATGACTCAAATTCCGGAAACCCAACATAGCGATGAGGTCCGTATCGATTCGACGCAAACGCTGGCAACAATCGAACTCCAGTAGCACACATCGGCTCAAGCTATTTTTTCACATCGGAGGACGTCCACATTGTCTGCGGCCGGTCGCGTCGGCTCGCGCCATTTTTTGCTCTGCGCCGGCTTCCGCCGGGTGTGGCGCTGTTGATCATTCGTCACGAAGCGGTCCGTGGTTTCCTTCCCGTCTTCTGGACGAGATAGGCCGGAATATGAGCCTGGAGCGCGCCATCAGTCTGGCCGTATCAGAGGTCCTCCGGCGGAGCCGCTATCCGCCGACGCTGGTGATCGACGCATCCACCAACCACACGCTCCGGTTTCAGGACATGGAAGATATGGCCGAAATCGAAGCGTTGCTGGCCGGCGCCAACTTTGGCTTTCCGGAACAGTCCAGGCCAGCGAAGCTCGGGATAGTCCGCGAGTCGGGGCGCGAAGCCTTCCTCGATCTCGCGAAGAAACGGACAGCGCCTTCGGCACCGCCGCCTTTCGAAACGTCCAAGCCCGAATCGAGAGTACTCGACGTCAATGTTCTGCGAGGCACCTACCACGCAGGGCGCTCTCGGCTTCTTCCACGGGGAACCACCCTGCTCTGTGATGCCGACTACCTGCTGCACATCCACATAGGGCGCCTGCTCCCGAGCAGCATTGTCGGGCACTCCGAAAAGGAGCCAATGGGCCCAAAATGGGCCCAAAACTTCGGGAAACATCGGTAAAATACGTCAACATACGACCTGAAATGATTGAAAACGCAAGAGCCGGCAAAGTTAACTAAGGCTCATAACCCAAAGGTCGGAGGTTCAAATCCTTCCCCCGCAATTATTTAGCCTATTTCGTCATCAAAGTTTTGGGCCCAAAGCTCTCCTCCCCCACTAAATGCTGCTCTTTCTGGCGCTTTTTCAGCTGGTTGTTCGCGTCGACAACCAGGCCTCCAACCCAAGGAAGCTAGCGTCGGTTGCCTGTAGATATCTACTGCCCCAAGACTCCTGTGGTGGCGAATTCCTCTTCTTTACGGAAAACCAACGGTTTGCAAGACAGACGGATTCTGGCGTGATCCTCGCCCCACCGCGCCCCACCGCGCCCCACCGGGCTCACTCGGGCGGTGTGGGCAAATAAACCAGGAAAAAGACCAGCCCCCTGAACGGGAGCCATCCGATATCACACCTTAATATAAGGATAGTCTCTCGCAATCGCGGTCCTTGGCAGTTTGGCGGACAGGCAGCAGTCTGACGAACTTCAGCGCCCGACCTTCACGGGTTGAAACGAAATCCATCGAGCCCAAGCTGCGACAATACAATTTTTGCTGGTCTAATTGGCTCACACCGGCCGGGAGGAACCCGAAACGGCGAGGGATCCCGCCAGAATCCGTCTGTCTTGTAAACCGCTGATTTTACGTAAAGAACAGGAATTCGCCACCCACACGTCCGCACTTCGCGTATGCCCATTCCCTGAACGGTTCTGGTGCAGTCGATAACGTTTTTTGAAAAGACCGTTGACGAGCTAGCATAGCAGTCGTCCAAGAGCGCCAGTTAGGGAGACGCGACAGAGCGGATCTTCGCTCCCTACCATCACCTCCGACCGTCCTCTTAGCTGTGAGTGACGTTGCCTCGTTGAACGGGCCACCCCGATCAAATCTTCGAATCACGAATTCCCGAAACGGTCGCTCACGAGATTTTCATTAAGGACAGAGTCCGTTGCCGCGATTGCTCCCATTGCCGGAGTAATGACGAGGAATGCGTTTGCACATGAGTCTTCATGAGTGTTAGGCGGCTACTCGCGAATGCCGCTGCCGTCGGCGACTTCGCAGTGCATCGATCGACAAAGGACCCGCACCGCCAAGGATCAGCGCCACCAAGCCGGCGATGTATAGCAGGTTGATTTCGTAACCAGGCGGGCCCAATTGGGGTCCGTGAGGGGTTAGACCGATTGTGTTGACAGCACTAAAGCCGTACTTGATGTTTACGGTAAACATCGCGCCCAGCATCGAAAGGATCAGTGGAATACTTACGATGGCGACAAATGCCCCCATTAGAAGAGCCGCGCCTCCAAAAATCTCTAGCAATGTCACCATCCAGGCGTTAGCCAGAGGCAATGGCACGCCCACCTGTTTTAGAAGCTCGGCGAAGGCCGCCGGTCCACGACTCCACTTGGCCCATCCATGGACCATGAACCCCACACCGAGGATCATCCGAATCGGTATGGGAACCCACCCCCGCCACCGGTCGCCATTTAGAAATTCAAGCATGGGAATTCCTTTCGAAAAGATCGTGTGGATGCCGGACCTGCGCCTTGGAAGAGTCTCTTAAAGGCTTCGCCGGACGCTGTAAATGCCGCTGGCGCCGCTCGGGTGTGGTTCCTGAAGAACCTCGATTTGTGCAACTCCGGCTCCATCGTAGCAGCGCACGCGAAAGACGTGTCTTCCGGGTTGGAATGGCCAATCGTAACGCCATAAAACCCAGGTCAAGCCGGAAAGAGGCGTACGTAAAGTTGCCGGCATCCAAGCGTTTTCATCGACCTGTACCTCGACGCGTGAGATTCCTCGCGCACCCGCATGGGCAATACCACCGACGGGGACCAGCGTCCGGCCATCTTTCTGTATCATGGATCTCACTGCGACGGTATCGATTATAGACGTGGCCTTCATTCGGGCCGTTTTGTCCCACCCTCTCACAACCCAATATCCAGGTTGGTCCTTTTCGATGAGTTCTGCCCTGACTATCCATTTCGGTTGCTTCATCCCGTAGCGATCCGGAATGTAAATTCGCAATGGAAACCCGTGCTCCATGGTGAGCGGTTTGCCATCCCACAAATAAGTAAACATGACACGCTCGTCCGAGTGGATTAGATCCGTAGGAACAGTTTCATAGAATCCGTCCGCGGCAGTTAGCTTCAGAAACTGCGCGCGTTCGTTGATGCCCGCATCACGAAGAACGCGTCGCACGCTGACACCCGACCATCGCGTTGTGCCGATGAGATCTCCGCCGAGCGGATTGGAGATGCATGACAAGGTCACAAACAAATGCTGCTGTTCATCGAAATTCCGAAAGTCTCCAAGCGTTAGATTGAGAGGATGATCAACCATTCCAGTAATAGGCAGCCGCCATGTGTCTTCCTCAATTTTCATCGGCCGGAGGTCAATGTCGATGCGGTAGTGGTCTGCAACTGGCGTGTATTCAGGACGGGTCCCTGGGGCCGGCTCGACGTCGCCCGAACGATCCGGGAGCGGCACCTCCGACGTGGCATGGACAACAGGCTCCGATGACGTATGTAGCGCGGCAGCAACGACAGCTCCCACGACTGTGATGCTCGCCGTTGTACCTCCCAGGTTGATAAGAAAGCGCCTCCGATCCACGGCATCCAGCGTTGGCGTGGGGGTCGCAAGCTCAGGGGCTGCGGAAGCCGTTAAGTCTGGGCTCAAGGCGACGCGATAACGCACGGCACTCACTGCCACTCCCCACGCTGTTAGCGCGACCACCGTCCAGACAGGAGAACCTGCCACGATTGCCACCGGTATGGCGGTGCCGATTCCAAGGACCAACCCGAGCGGGACTATAGAACGAGAATTTCTGTTTTTCAGCGCGGCGAAAAAAATCCCGACGCCGAGTACAGAAATGCTCAAGAAGATTGCAATCGCCTGGATCTGCTCCGCGATCTTTGAGGAATCGCTCAGGTTCAGCCTGAGAAACATGAGAAGGCGAACCATCATGTCGATGCCAAATGTAATAAGAGTCCCTGGAAGTATCCGCACTAATCCGTCGAACAAGTCGAATGGGATAAAAGGAGTTCCCACAGTCGCATGGAGCAAGAAAAGGATCGAAACCAGCGGTGCCGCCAAAACAAGCCCGACGATGAGGCCCAGGGCGAAACTCTTCATGAAAACAACAAGTGCAAGTCCGAGGCCGATGTTCGGGTGCTGCGGCAGCGTCGCGGCATCGTGGAAGTCCACATAACGGATCCTGGTGTTACCCGGTCCTTCGGTTCCGCCAGTCTTACAGCGCCGCCGTGAAATTCCTACGCGCTCCCTTGGAATGAGAATTGCCAATCTAACCGTTGGAGGCTCTTCTAAACAAGAACCAGTAGCAGTGAACATGAGAGCTGTTTGGCTCCGCTCCTTCCGCTACATCAGTGGGGCGTTCAGCCGATGGATAATTTGGCTATCCGTACAGGCACAGCAATGAAAAGGCATCTGCGACACAGTTGGATCGGACTCGCCGCTGGGCTCGCTAGCAGTCCGGCGCTGATCGCCACCCAGAGCAACATCTACGTCGCATTGGCCCTGGCCAGCCTAATTGGTGTCACCTTCGCGCTGGCGTTCCGATACTCCCGGCACGCCTATATTGACAGCTTAATGACCGGGGCTGCGTTCGGTATTCCCCTGTGGGCTTCGCTCAGCATTATCCTCTTCCCAATCATGAGTGGACAGATGCCTCACTGGACTGCGGCGGGGATGCGTGCGCTCTTCCCTCAACTGACGGGATGGCTTCTATATGGCGCAAGCGCCGGTCTCCTTCTTCAGGCACTACGGGATCTGGCCTCTAAGAGACCCGCGGCTAGTGCCGAAGTTCCAGCGCCGCATATCGCGCACAAAAATCATATTGTCATTTTGGGTGGTGGCTTTGCCGGGCTGAGCACTGCCTCAAGGCTAGAGCAGTTCTTTGGAGCAGACCAGTCTATCGAGTTCACTTTGGTCAGCGAGACCAATGCCCTGCTCTTCACGCCGATGTTGGCCGAAGTGGCGGGTAGCAGTCTCGAACCCACGCACATCAGCAGTCCGCTGCGCACTGCCCTGCACCGTACGCGCGTGATTCGTGGAAAGGCGTCCCAAATCGATTTGTTAGGCCACCGTGTGACGATCACGCTAGGCGACGGCTTCGCAGCGCAGGCATTGACCTACGATCACTTGGTGCTCGCTCTGGGGACGGTTTCCAACTATCTGGGTCTTGAAAATGTGCAGCGCCTGGCATTTGACTTCAGGTCCTTGCTTGATGCGATTCGGATTCGTAACCACGTCATCGATATGTTCGAGCGTGCCGACCGTGAGTCAGATGAAGTTACTCGGCAGGAGATTCTAACTTTCGTCGTAGCTGGCGGCGGCTTTGCTGGCGTTGAACTGGCGGGCTCGTTGAACGATTTCGCCAGAGGGATGCTGGCGGACTACCCCAACCTGCACCCCGAAAACTTACACGTCATTCTTGTCCATTCACGCGAGCGCATTCTGCCGGAGCTGAGTGAACCGCTTGCGGCCTATGCGCTGGAACGTATGAAGGAGCGAGGCGTCACCTTCAAGCTCAATACGCGCCTGGCGGATGCACGGCCAGGTGTCGTGATCCTGAAAGCCATGAGCGAAGCGCGCAAACCGCAAGCCCGACAGGGCACAGCCGTAAGTAATGCAAGCTTGATAGAGCGCAGCCATCAAGAAGAGGAAGAGATTCACGCGCAAACACTCGTGTGGGCAGCCGGTACAACGCCGAATCCGCTGCTTAAGACACTTTCTGTGGAGCGTGACAAGCGCGGGGCCATCATTGTCGATTCCACGATGGCCGTTCGGAATTCTCCCGGTGTGTGGGCACTCGGTGATTGTGCGGCGCTCATCGAATCCAGAACTGCGAAACCTTGTCCGCCAACAGCGCAATTCGCTTTACGCGAAGCTCGAACTCTCGCGAAGAACATTTATTCGAGCATTCATGGCAAACCCTTAACACCCTTCCACTTCGACTCATTAGGGGCGCTTTGCGTAGTTGGGCATCAGACAGCCTGTGCAGAGTTAACGCTGCCACTCGCCAGAGGCAGATCCGTCAGGTTCTCTGGCTTGCTGGCTTGGATGATGTGGCGCGCGGTGTACCTGGCCAAGCTGCCTGGGCTGGAGCGAAAGGCGCGCGTGGTTGTGGACTGGACGATGGAACTGTTTTTTCCTCGGGACATTGTGCAGACGATTGATCTCAGCGAAACTCGCAGTCTCGATGCTCAGCCTGTGCCGATTGAAACCAGACCCCGGAAGTTAGGCTAGCAGTACCCGTTGTCGACTGGATGCGGGTCGCTTATGGAGGCATGAATGATCTCGACGCCGAGGGCCAAAATCTTAATCGGCACTGTCGTCGGCGCCTTCGGCGCTACCGCCAGCGCCGCTGTAACAGGAGGGACAACCGCCGTTACCATCGTGGCGGGAGCGCTCTGCGGTTTTTTGTTTACACTGCTAGCGGCGAGTCGGGCGGCCAGCCTGGGTTCGGGTTTGCTCTGGGGGCTGGCTTACGCATTTCTTCTCTGGATCACGTTCCCGGCGGGTATTGTTCCTTTCGTGATGGGCGCTGCGGGGGCAATGGGGATGCTCGACACGGCCCGCGCTCACTTTCCAGATCTCGTGGCCTACCTTCTTTGCTACGGAGCCCCGCTCGGGTTGTCAATTGGGGCTTTGGGCGGCTGGGATTCTCGGCTGAGGACTGACACACCACAGGCGGTTTTCAGTTTTCTTCGAGCACTGGTGGTAGGCGGTTTCGCCGGGATTGTTGGTGGCGGGGCGTTCGGAAAATGGATGGCCCAAGTCAATTTCTTTCCCCTCGTTGCAGGTTTAGTCAATTCGAATTCGATGATGGTCGGCATGACGCTGAACTTCTTCTTTGCCGTGATCATCGGTGCCACGTTCGGTATTCTGTTTCAGCGTGACGTGCGAGGCTACGGGTCAAGTATGGGGTGGGGCGCCGCCTACGGCTTGTTCTGGTGGTTCCTCGGTCCGTTAACGATCATACCCAAGTGGCAAGGCCTTTCGTTGGACTGGACCTACGGGCGAGGAAGAGCGTTGTTCGGATCCCTAGTGGGCCACATCATTTACGGCTTGATTGTCGGCCTGATTTATGGAGCACTCGACCGGTTGTGGGTGGGATTCACGAAGAACTCCGACCCGATCAACAGGGAAACGGAAGGTCCGGGCTCACGACTACTGCATTCGGTCGGCTACGGCGCAGCAGCGAGTGTAGTTGGTGGCTCGCTGTTCACGGTCGTGCTGCTGGCAACTGGATCTCTTCAGGAAATGGCGCACATTTTAGGCGGCACATCGCTCGTCTTTGGTGTCATCGTCAATATGATCGTGAGTGCCTTTATTGGCATAACCTACGGTTTGTTGTTTCATCACGAGGCCCCGGATGCCGCATCTGCTATCGCCTGGGGCCTCGTCTATGGTTTGCTCTGGTGGTTTATTGGCCCAATGACTCTGCAGCCGATCTTGCTAAGTGGAAGCTTTAGTTGGACCACGGGAACCGCGGACGCGTTGCTCCCCTCGCTTATCGGTCATTTGATCTTTGGTGCGGCAACGGCTGCCACTTTTCTTATTCTGGAGCGCCGCCGTTCGGCATGGCTCATGCTCGACCCTCGCATTGCGGCAAGGGAGGCAAGGCGCACCCGCCCAGTCGGCACGCCAGCCCCGGCGTTATGGCTCTTCACGTTGGGTCTGGGAGTACTACTGCCAATTATATTGGGCTAGAGTTAGCTCACGACGGACCTGTGGGTGGCGAATTGCTAATAATGCCGGATTTCGTGGGTTTTATTGGTTTTGATGCCATACAGGGATGGATCTGCCGCCGGACCTAGCAAGTCGCCACCCGAATTTATTTGGAGCGCAAAACAGCCATGTCTGGCCGAACACTGAGATTGTTGGCTCGAAAACCTCAAACAATGGATCAGGTTCGGAGCCCGACATCGGCGAACAATCTGCAAGACGTCTGACGACTGCAAACCCGATCTTACACTCAATGGTCAATGGGCCCAAAATGGGCCCAGAACTTCGGGAAACATCGGTAAAATAGGTCAGCATACGACCTGAAATGATTGAAAACGCAAGAGCCGGCAAAGTTAACTAAGTCTCATAACCCAAAGGTCGGAGGTTCAAATCCTTCCCTCGCAATTAAAGGCGGCTGAATAAACCGCCTTTTTCTTTTGGGTTACTCGCTCGATCTTCATTTGGGTCTTTCAAGAACTCGGGGACGAACTGGACGTTGTCGGAAAGATTTGCCCCCGGACGCATAAATAGAGGATGTAGCGCAGGACACATCTTTGGTGAATTCCTGGACCCCTTATAGCTCTGGGTGGGCACCCTGGACCGGAGTTCGCCTCCGCAATTGGTCTCCGCCTCGGGCGAGGATTCCTCGCATTTCGGACCTGATGGGCGGATCGTGTACCGGTCCTTCGACGGAACCAACCACTATCTTGAGCAAATGAACCGGGATGGCTCGGGCCGCTCGATGGTAGTTCCCTATCCGATCGGTAGCCTCTCTTTAGTGTACACGGACCGGCGTTGGATCACCCAGGCCGCAAGCATGCAGAATGGCATCGGAGGCACCTTTGCGGTGCCGCTCGCGGGAGGCGCTCCCCGGCGGATCTGCTCGGGATGCCCTGTCATGTGGGCTCCCGATGGGAAGTTCCTCTACCTTGTTTGTGCAGCAACCGTCACTCATCGATCCTGGTAAAACGCGGGTCATTCCGTTACAACCAGGCGAGATGTTGCCCAAACT